>Ga0116231_10000606_pt1 | contig 64947 bp, 54 predicted proteins | sample S1TSphgellanicum_2_FD_89695 | JGI IMG/M metagenome (GOLD analysis project Ga0116231, IMG submission 89695) | Host-associated microbial communities from peat moss isolated from Minnesota, USA - S1T2_Fd - Sphagnum magellanicum MG | ecosystem: Host-associated > Plants > Peat moss > Unclassified... | reverse complement strand
CCCGCGACCAATCCCCACCCGCCCCCCCTCCGGTACCCCACCCCCCCCCCCCCCCCCCTTGCTCCCCAAAATAAATTTTAGAAAAGAAAAACGAGCAGCTCGCAGTCTTCGACGCCGTCATTTTATTTTTTCCTTTCTTTCTATTCCCGATTAGGGCTACAATAAACTTTGAAACTGCTGCAACAGGCAGCGGCTGCAAAAACAAACCACACCACCAAGCACACAAACACCAAGAATGAAAAGGAATGGGGAGAGAGATAACAACACCACCCATATTAACCAATTATGATCCAAACTTTTTGCATGGGAAGAAGGTAAAGAAATAACCCAAGTCATGCAAACAATTTCATTCCAGTTTTTATTTGGTGGTTTTTGGTCATTGTGAAAATAATTTGTGGTATAGTTTGGCTCTATCAAGCGAAAGTATAAAGAATTCATAATATTGGTTCTTTTTCAATTTGTTAGCTTTTTTGGGAAGGTTCTTTAAGTTCGTTTTCTCTAGTAAAGTATGAAAAAAAAATGGGTTGTAGTTTTTGTTGGGGGTTTTTCTTTTTTCCCAATGTTAAGTTAGTTCAAATCTCTTGATGTTGGCTTTCCAAGTGTGCAAAAAGGAAAAAAATTAGGATGAGTTGAGGTTTTTTTCCACTTGAAAAGTTAACTCAAATGTGTGGAAATTGGCTTTACTCAGCAAGAAGGAAAATTGAGGATGCATTGGTGATTCTTTTTTTCCTTTGTTAAGTTATTAGAAATGCGTTGAAGATGGGCTTTACTAGGGACCAGGCAGGAAAATTTAGGATGGGCTACTGGATTCCAGTGTTTAGATGAATGTGTGGGTACTTTGCCATGCAAACAATTCTTTGTGGATCTTAACATGTAAGTAACCATCTCGTAAGTCATTTTGTTGGAGGTGGTGGTGGGGAATGGGAGATGCCAGGATTCAATAAATGCACTTCACATAGTTGAGGATGAAGTTCACTAAGGAAAAGAATCCAATGTAGTGATTATTATGATTCCAGTTGGTTATGTGACTTGTCCATAAACAACATGCTCGCCTATAAGTTCTCAGTTGTAACTTGTTACCGTAGTACTCAAGGGCTTGATTGTCACACATGCATGATGAGCATATCATGTGGATCTTGGATGCCCAACGAAAGAAATATTTAAGCTTAACCTGTGCACACATTAGGCACAAAGTTTTGTTTTCAGTACCTTACCCTAAGGTCAGTTTCATCATTAAATAATCCTCAAAATAGTGAAATGAAAATTTGTGAAAATATAAAGTTGACATGTTGAAAATCATCATAATTTTATCATAGGCTACATTCTGAATAATTTCACTACTCGTATCACAATATTATAGAATATGATGGAAAAATATATAATTTCAAATTTTGAAAACAAATTTATTTTTCGAAAAAAAATATTTATTCATTTTCTCAATGTGGAAATTGACCCTAGGCTATGGTATTGATGAGGATTTAGGTGATAGATAGAGAGTAGACCCAAAAAATTTGATCACCTTTAATATCTTTCCAATGAATATTTCTGCACTCGATATCTCTGCAAGTGTCATTAACACACAACTTGCCTTGCAAAAGTCATCATTTTAAGTCAACATATATATTAAAATACCATGTAGGCTACAGCATAACTTGAAAATTGTTAAAATACAACAATCCCAACAATGTAAAGCAAGGTATCCTTTTCTAAGATGCTATTTGGGCTTCCAACAATGTCCCACACCTGCTCTCAGAAAATAATTTAATGGCAGGAGATATAATGTTGTGGACATGTACTGAATGAAACCAAGTTTGTACTCTTCATCCTTTTGCAATAGCTGATAGTGCTTGCAAAACATGCAAAACAATCAAATCATACAAAGCATTAAGAGGAACATACCAATTATCCAATGGGTCTATGTCCATAATTATCAGTCTCAACTTACACAGAACTAGAAACCAAAAAACAAATTGTGCATACAACCCAACTCAATATATATACGTGCATCTTTTTGGTACACCACAAGGTCCTCCCCAGACACACCCCAGTCAAATATGGTTGCTTTATTGTGCTATTAGTTTCAAGGAAAACTGAAATTTCTTTATGCAAAAATAGCATCACTTTAATAAAATGAGCATTTCTTCCTTTCTGCAAAAGATGATGTGCAATGTCTATGTGAAGTGATGGGGAAGCTGCAATTGATCAATTTCAATCCCTAAGGATGTTACTTACCACTTGAATTCCACTCTTCTTGGTAAGCATAGTGAACAAATGATTAGCTTCACCTTGGAAATTTAGAACCCATCTTTAATTGTTTCTTTTGTTAGCAAAAGTATAGTCAGCATTAATAGTTTGTTTGAAATGCTGGTATATCTTACAATATCGTCAAACATAGGCATTTATATTATCCCATTTCACTTCCCCAAAACAAATGCTAAAACAATGGTTCAATTCAACTTTCAAGCATGCCATGTGTGAAACTTTTTGGGCATTGATCACAAATATAACATTAAAACCATCTCCCAACTTTCACTTACATTCCCAACATTTAATGCACATTAGCACCAATGCCACCATTAGGCGAAATGATGCCTTCAATGGATAACTTCCAAGGAGGACACACTTTTATCATTCCTCCCCCATTTATGCCCTCTCAGGACAAAGATTCCACAAGGTAAGATAACCTTCACTGATTATAATAGTCATTGACATTAGCCAAAGTTAGTGTGATTGGGGCCTGGGAAGCTTGTAAACTCCCCATGATGTGGATTCTTAGTATTTATTCTAGGGTGTGAGTTTTATAATAAATAGTAAAACCCATGGTTGGTAACACATTTTACTACTTTTGGGAAGAGGTTTTGGGGTTGGGGTTGGGGGGGGCGGGGCGAAAGGGTTAATGTTTGCTTTAAGTATGAACTTATACTTGAAATCTCGGTTTGTTGACTCAAATTTAATTATCTCACGATCTCGCACCAAATTTTTAATGTGCCTATAGACGTTAGTTGAAAGGTGGAAACAAGGCATCCTTTTCTTGATTGGAAAACATTAGTATATGGTAGGTGTCAATCTGGTGTTTTTTTCCAATTTTGTAAATATAAAGAATTTGGTGAAATTTTCCCAAAAATACCAAACTTAGTTGAAAAATTTTGGTCAAAAACATGAGAAATTTTGTCCCCAAAAAAACCACCAATTTCAACACCAGGTTTTTTTTCAACTTTGTGATGTTGAAAAAAAATTTGAATCTTCCAATGAAACTACAAAATAAGTCATATTTACACGAGAAAAACAAAACTTTCCCCGTTTTTTGACAAATAAGGCAAAAACATTTGTTGAAAAAAATTACTGGTCAATAATACTATTCAACATTGTAGTTTTATAGAATGATTGAAAATTCCATATTAAGTGACAAAAGTTAGTTTCTTTGATACATCATAAAAACTTGTATGGAACGTAATGGAATAAACATGACACCAAATGGTCAAAGCACCTCGTTAGATGACCAATCTAATCGGAGGTCTTGGTGTTTTATCTGCATTATTCATCTTAAGTAAGATACATTATTCTTTTTTTGGGGGGGGGTTGTGGGAATGGTGGGAATGACATTATCTAATTGGGGCAGTTGTAACATCTCAATATTTGGTCAAGTAGAAACAGATTTTCTTTTGTGAGAGTTTTTCCTGAAAAAGTTGAAGACTTTTCCATGCAAAAATTGGGGTCAATAATGTCGAGCATGAAAATGGCCCTAGTAGCCTATCAAATATAATTGACAACCAAAATGTTGATGTATGATTTTATATGCTCTTTATAATTAATGTAAATTTAATTTAACTTAAATGGAAAATATATAAAATTTCCTTTATCCTTTTATACTTAGGTTAATAAACTCCAAAGCTTGTGTGCAATGACATGGAAGATAGAAAATTTTGTTAAATTTTATTAAAATAATAACATATTATAGTATACATTTGTGTTCATATTTGTTGTAAAAATACATATAAACAAGGTTCATAGAATAGGACACGATAAAAAAACATTAACAGTTATTAAGAACCCAACATTATTAGACTTACAATCTACAAAGCCTACACTTTTTTTTCATCACAATTTGTCAACCACTACATCAACCATTAATTTTATTCCAGTTTATAAGAAAGTCCATTGATTTAACATATGCCCTAATGTTTTAAACATATTTTTGTTAGTTGGAACTTGGAAGAGGAAGATGCTGAATATTCATTGTATCCAAGGAAGATGCTGAAAATATTTGTTGTATTTTTACTCATTTTGTTCAATTGGAAAAGAATGCCTATTTATACCACTTTACCATGTAGATACTTGAGCACTTTTTCCAAAATAAAAATACAATTTCACCCACTTGCCTACATCTGCACCATTAAAATATTGTTTCTTATCTTCGAGGTCCAAGTTGTGAACATATGACCATGTAACAACAATTTGGAAAACAATCATGTATTTTCTTGAGGCCAAACTAGAGCATTCGTGTTCTTCCTTTTCCCCTATTTCCTTCTCTTCTTCTTAAACTCAAAACCATTGGCCATTTTCTTATGTTGGCGAAAAAACCTCCATGTATGAGAGGACCTTTGTTGAATGCTGAAAATTTTGCAGCTACAATACCACCAACCACATGTTCTCACCGTATTGATAATGAGCATATCACTCAATAGAGTGTTCGTTGTTCATTGCTACCATTATAAATCCAGTTGTGTCAAAGTTAATTGTTCAAACAGATGGTGGATGGCCATGGCCAGATCTGTGTGTTATTTTCCAAGTCTGAAACGGGTATGTTATGGAATTTGTATGATTCAATCTAGACATGGGTGCAACTCTACCATCCAATTCTCCCATCTGACGGGCTGATATTCAAATGTGCTTGGCATTATTTTGGCCTAATTGCAAGCCCTTGCATCCAAGAGAAAAGATGAGCCTGAACTCCTAAGAAACCAATGCATAGGTTAGAGTGCCCTAATCACAATACCCATCATAAAATTGTACACCTTAACTACCCTCCATAAATGCCAAGCTCTTGTGCTATGGTGGCGTCCAAAGCCCACAAGTTTTCCAATGTGTGCCTACCCCCAATTAGATCATCCTCATTGCTAGTAGAACTTAGGGGAAAAGGATTGTATAGCATACATATCTAGGGCACAATTTGAGTCTATTGTTTATTTTGATATGGCTACCACTGGAGTACCTACTACCTAGGGTGGTTCCACAGATAGTTGCCTAATAATTTTAATTTTGTTCAGCTACGTTTGGCAGTAAAAATAATAATATTTTATCTTTGGGCATTATATTAAATAATGAAGCTATTGTGCTTGAGATCTTCATTCAGATTTTTGGCATGGCCAACACTTCTTTTTCAGCAATTCCAAAAGGTAATTAAGAAGTGCCTAACCAGCCTAGGTACAAAAGGTAAGTGAGATATATTGTAGTCAAGGATAAAATCCTAGGGCAATCACTTTGGATGAGTGCAAAGTGGCCAAAAACATCCTGTGTGCAAAGCAAACCCCAAGTAGAGAATTACCATTCCATGAAATAGCCACAGACTCAAGATCGATCCAAAACTTTCAATAATCTTAGCATGGAATGTAAAAACCTGGTGCGATTTTTTAGTGTATTTTGGACATCACATTACAGAGCACAGTTTTACATCCACCAAGAGGCAGGTGTTTCAACCATTGGTTGGTTAGGGGGTTGGGCGAGGGGTGGAGGAGATAGGGAAGGTGGGCCTTGGGTGAACCAGTGCCCCCCTTGGTATGACCATGGTAAAAGTCCCAAAATTGATTTAAATCATTTCTAAATAATACAAATATCTGATGCTTAGATTGCTAAATCAAATCTAACATTTTTTGGGCATAATCTGGCCACTAAAAGTCCTCCCTCAAAAGGGTCAAGGTAACAACGTGATGGTGCTGGTTCACCCTGTCCGGGATGGTGGCCACCAAGCCAATTTTGCACACATCACAAATCCATTAGAGAACAAAACTCCATTAAAGAAATGACAAAGGTTCTTGGGAGTTCATGGGAAGGTCGGTCAATTGCATTGCATGACCAAATTAGGTTACCTAAATTCATTCCCAAAGGAAGTCTTTGAAAGGGAAGAAGAGAGAGAATGGACCCCTGTTTTCGACGTGCGCATTACCAACTAAAAAATCAATCAAGGGCGGTCCCCACAACGCATTAAATACCGAAAAACCAACACCGCATCCAATTGGGTGGTAGGCAATTTAAAGCAAGAGCTACTAGAGTCTAGAGTCTACACCCATTTAATTATATTATTATTTACTTTTTTGGTTTTGGCACCAACAGAGGGAGACCCATTACTATACATACTGTGATAAAATTGAACACACAAAAAAAATTTGCAGCAAACTTAAATATGTCCAAGTACAAGGCCCTTAAGGTACAACAATAAAACAGCATATTAATCACTATATTAATCACTATACATAATAGTGCTAAGTATATGTCACCTAGAGTGATGATGATGGGCAACAAACAATAGAATCCATAAAAATTAATTCCTAACTGTTGCAGAGTGCACACCCATTCATGCAAAGAGATGGAGGGAAGTAGGGGAGGGGGGGAGAGGGGAGGGGGTGCATTGGTGTTTTAATTTCTATATGAAATCCTTGTAATGAATCAATAACTCTAGCATGCAATAATGCAGATTCATCATTATCTCAAATTGAATCATCATCTAATGCAATAACTAGTACTTACTAGTCAGCTGGCTTATTTGTGAATCCTGATTAGTGTTTTTACTTACTGCCTCTTATAATCTCTTAATTAGGTTTTCTGAAACTCAATAGAAGTTGGTCAATAGATGGCTGTTTTGTTTTTGTTTCTTTTGGGTAAGTGAGTGTGGAGAATAGGAGGCTATGTGTTTTATCTATCAACTCATGAAAGTCTTCTGCCTTCAGGCTTCTCATCTTGGCTTATGTCATTAGTTTTATAAGTTTTTTTCAAACATCAAATAATATGTATGATTTTTGGCTTTTTTTTATTTTTGTTTTTTTTGTTTTTGGGGCTGAGGGGAGGGATATGTTTTAGCTGTCAGTTTGGGAAGTCTTCGCCTTTCTTCTCTAGGCTTCTGTTATTAGTGTTTACTTTGATTATGGTGGTGTTTAAATGTTGTTGGGTGAGGGTTAGGAGTAGTTGGAGGGTTTCCTAACATGTACTCATCAAGTTTTCTCCTAAGAGTGTTTAATGCCATGCCTGTCGCTGATGGGCTTTGGAATGCCAGAGCCATCGAGATGGATGTAGCCCCTGCTCAGAGTAAACCAGCACCCACCAGCGTTCCATCCACTAGATGCCCTTATGACTCTGTTCTGGATGAACCTTAACTGGGTCACTGTATGCTTTCACCATGGTAACCCCCTTCTGTAAGAAGTATGTCCTCTATATATAGGTAGATACACACACCTGCAACAAAAAAAAAAAAAGGTGCCAATCTTAGTACCTAGGCAGCTTTGGCACAAATTATATTGTTTCTAAAAACACTGAGGTTTTCAGAAATTATTTTTCTAAAAGGAGTTTTTTTGTGAAGGAAAATGAAGAATCTATTGAAATATTTCTGGAACATTTTTTTTTCAAATGGAATATTCAAATTAATTAATTATTCAGCAGACAAGTGCTAAAACCGCCCCTGTACTATGGAGGTAAGTAGATAGTTTGTACATAGGGGTAAGGGCTGTTCTTATGACCTACCTAGTACCAACCCACAAGCAGGTTGGTAATAGGTAGCCTGTTATAAAAGAAGCAACTGAGCTAACAACCATGGTTAGCTAGGGAACTTGAGCCCAACAGAAAACTGATTCCTACCCACTTACCATCCATCCTTCATGGTGCTCTGGTAGGTGCATGGTTCACTCTGGCTGGTGGCCTATGTGCCACACTGAGCCACCAGCCAGAGTGAACAAGCAGCCACCAGCGCAGCATGCATTGAAAGCCCGTTATGACTCACTTATGGATGAATCCCAACTAAGTTGATGTTCAACCTTGGTGACTTATCCTATTAAAATTAAGTCTTGTTATAGGTAGGTTAGAAGGTGCCTGGCTGCTAGGTAAATAGATGGTTAGAACTGGTGTTGGCCGCTTATTGAGTTTGGACATGGTTAGAACCGCTGTTGGCCAAATATTGAGTTTTGACCTGAGTAACCAGTCAGGTTCATTGCAGGGTATAATAAGCAACAAGTCAGTTATTGATCATTTAAAATTTGGTAGATAACCTACTTACCAGGGTCTTCATTTTCAAATTGTAATAACCTACCTAGATGATTGGAATTGCATCCAAGTTGGTTATCAATCCTAAAAGCCTAAACATGTTTAGTGCATTAAAAACACCCAAAACAAAAAAAGGGAACTTTTTAAAACTCTACAACCTATCCTACAGAGCCAATATAATCAGAGGTTCACAAGGTGAGTAGTCCAGATCTGACCCTTATACATAACCAATGGTTATTTCAAAAGAAGTAACTGCGTAAATTGATAAGCATTGGGTATTACTTTGACAATGAAATTACTTTGATAACCAATGGGTCTAAATTTCCAAAAAAACCATTTGATACCCAATTATGAGAATATCAATAACTGGCCAACACTGGTTAGAACTTAATGTGAATGTTGTTGGCTTATGATATTTTAAGATGCCAACATAGCGTATTCTGTCAACTTTTCAACAAAAGGATCTGGATCAGGGGTTTACAATAATGTATTTGTCATTGGTCAATAAGGTTATATGTTAATGTTTGCTTTTTTCCCTTCCATGGTTATGCATGTGTCTGTTTTCAAAATCAAACTGACTATAGATATGAATAAGGGTTATGGATATGCCAAATTTCAAGTTATAACTGCCCCATTGCCCCTGGCCTAGAATGGTCCTTGTTAATGAATTGCCCCATTGTCCCAGTTTTCAATTTTTGGTTGTTATATATGGCTCATTGCACAGTATGTGTGATTGCAATTTTCAATCCTGATCCTAATTGATCTTTCACAGTAGCTTCTCACTCCTTGCTCACAAGGCAATACAAGAGATACATATCTAGAACCCTCAAACTCAAATGAGCAGATCTATCTCTGAAGCAAGGTAGTTCGTTTTGTTTTGTTTGTCACACTGAGATCCCTCAAACCACTGGACTTCATGCAGTGCTCTTGGTATCCTTGGAAAGGTCTTGATGAGTAGGGTGCACTGACTTGGTTTGAGACTGTTTGGAGCTACAGTGTGGAAGCTATTGATCATTGAACCATTTTCTCAATGAGAACTAAATGGAAAATTGAATTGGAATTTGGGTCTTATTGGTGTTGTTGAAAAGCCCTCAGCAGAGCGACAAGATCCTTTAAACCCCAATCAGATTTAATAAAGTTTATTTCACAATTTTCAGAGCTAAGGTGTGGAAGATGCTGATTTTTTAGTGGATTTTGTTGCTGGAAATTCACACAAATTGCAAAAATTGGGTTTAGAAGGAAAAATTAGTTGAGCCCTCCGTGTTCACATTGCCAAATTTAGAATTTTTGAATTCTAAAAATGTGAAAAATAAAGGATGTGTTCACACTTGGGCTCATGGCACAGGCTACACTAATATGTATAATAACAAACCTACCTCAAAGAAAGATACGCCTACATATTAATTTTCTAATTGAGATGCACTCTGTTGATTACATTTCATGCAGATTACCTTTAGTGCCAGATGGGTTTTGGATTGTGCATGTTCATATCCTGAAAAAAAACATACAACCTGAAAACACCAGTTAATACAAAAGTTAGAGCTAGTGGGTTGTTAGTAGTTGGATAATAAAAACAGCAACTGAGGTAGCCACTGTGGTTAACTAGGGAACTGAAATACAATGAAATAATGTCTCCTGTCCACCAACCATCCATCCCTCCTGGTGCATTGGTGGTCGTAGACCATGTCACTTGTGCTTCTACTGGGGGCTCTGAATGCGTATTTGGACTGTAGGGGTGTGGCACTTGAAGAGCATAGACGTGTTCATGAACAGATTTATTGAACACGGTTTGTCAGTCTGATGTGTTTGTGAGCAGTAGACTTATAAACTCATAAACAACTAAAAACTTTGGTCTTATTGTTGATCTTCTCGGTTGAGCTTTGTCCCATTTTGTGGATGGCCCTGCTTGGTGCCTTGCAAAATTCATGGTTTTGCTGCAAGTGGGATCTCCAGGCAAATTCTCAACAATGGAGAGAAAGGGTCAAAAACAGCCTGTGGTAGAACCAAGTGGTGGGCAGTTTATTGATTTTGTTATAACCTCCAGTTCCACACTTTTGAATGTTTTCAAAATCTAAGCACCCCTGGTTCTAGTTTTTTGGGAAATTTTCAAAATAAAATAGCTGTTAGTTTCAGGTCTTTGAAACTTTTCAAAGAATTGATGATTCAGGATATGTTCTTTCACTGGTTTTTTTTTATTTTGAGAACAATGGTTCCTGGTAAAATCTAATTTGATAAACCACTGGTCAAGGGTCCATATTCCTTGCCCATTGGTTTTTATTTTTATTTTGAAGTTTATGTTCTATAGTGAAAAGTAAAAAAAAGTGTGCACTTGTGGTAGATGGTTAATAGCATCCTAATCTCATTAAAATCCTAGCAAATTAACAGCTTATCCATGCATCTTAGAAATGCTGGTAACGAAGGGGACACATAAAGAACTGGTAGAATTACAGTATTTGGAGAAAACCTTACCCTTAGTAAAATTTCTGCTCGAACAGGGGAGGCACCTTTTGCATAACCCTGATCTCTAAAATGAATTGCAGCTGTTCAAAATTCTACTGTATCTTTTATGCATAGTAAGGACCCCAATCGGTGCTGTTCTGAGAATTCAGGTCTCACACTCCACTCCCACCTTACACGGAACCCTCATTCCCATAACAGGCAGCCCTACACAAAATTTGTTCTCCCTGATGTAAAGGAAGAAGGGACCAAACTGAACCAAAGGCAACCAGTTGACCTTCCATAGAGGCCCGTTATAATTCAGTTGTAGGTGAATCCCAACTGAGCTTACATCAGGTTTTCCTTAGGTGACATATCTTTTTTAAAATAGGTCATATGGGTAGATAGGGAGGAAAACGAAAGGATACTATGTGAATAGATGCATGTAGATGGTTAGTACATAAGCAAGGGCTTTTGAGTAGTAGGTACCAACTACAACAACTGGGATAACGACTGTGGTTAGCTTGGGGACTAGATTCTAGAACCTAAATGGAAGATTGTTTCCTGTCCACTTTGTTGAGCAGTTTTTTGAAGTAACCCTTGGATGTGTTCCTACTAGTACAGCTAGTTTTCAGGAGTACCTACCTAGGTGTACTCCACTATATACTTTTGTGCAGGAAGTTGGCAATTATCAATGTTGTGTGGCTACTTGAATTTTATTTTCAAAGAATCATAAGTTCTGGTGTTTTTTCATATTTCAGAATCAGACCACCTTCGGTTTTGTTTGAAAACAATTTGAAAAACAATCAGAATCAATAGAACTGCTTGTCTCAATTATTTCTAAGTCTTTAAAGAATCGACAATTTTCTGGTCAATTATTTGATCATTCAAATTTTTGGCAATTGTGGTCATACATCAGAATCTTGATTTTTTAAGAATCATGGTTATGAATTTAAGAATCATCCTGATCAGCATCAAAATCTATTCCTGTTTCTAATAAGTGCCCAACACTGGTGATATTATCACCAAGTTATGAAATTGGTCTCCATGTTGGTTACTATGTTCATCACATCATTTCTTACTTTTCTCAATTCCAAAGAATAAGTTAAGTCTAATAACTTGACTTAACCCGCAGTGCGAGAAATTAGAACCAAAGAACTTGGCAGCACTAGGATGTGAGTGGAAAATATAATACACCTATATTTCAGAATAACAGTAAGGTAAATTGGCCCATCATTGAACATTAGCTTATCACCGAACACTTTGGCAGATCTTTCTCAATTATTCTCCATTTTGAGTGATTTCAAATGTTATAGCAGCGCCTTCTCAAGCTTTACAAGTCATCTTTCAAATGCAAAGCCAAGGGAGCAGCCAAAAAAGAGCAGTAAAGAAAATAATTTTTTTCAAATTGCAAAACTTTTTTTTTTTCATTTTGACCCCTCTTACTTCAGTAGTGCATAACTTTCTCATTTATTTTTTCAAATTAAGCGATTTAAATTGCCCTAAAATTGCCATCTTAAGCTCTACAAATCATAATCTCACTCCAAAGGTAACACAGTAATATTTAATGATTTTTTTGAGAGGTTCGAAAATAGGCTATGAGCTGTTCCGTTGAAATTTTTTTGTAAAAACAACCCCCCTACACTTCAGGGGGTCATAAGTTTCTCACCTCTAGTCCATTTTTGCCGATTTTTGTGTGATAGATGCACAAAGAGGAGGGCTCCATCTAGTCTTTGGACACCATAAACAATGGAGCCCTCCTGCAAAAACGGTGAGAAACCCTACTTTAAGTGAACTATGACCGGCCTCTCTACCCTAGTCAGGAGTATAGTGGAGTTGGGTTGTGGATTATCCCAGTGTTGGGTGGATATTTGATTTGAGAATAACCAGTTCTGTGTTTCATTTGACAATTTTAGAATCAAAGAACTGGTGGTTCTGGTGTTTTGCAATTATCAAAATCGAAGGAGATTCTTTGGATCCAGTTATTTCAAGACCCTTAAAAAATCAGCAGTTTGCATGAAAGAACCATGCTTTGATATATTCCTATTTTTTTGAGAACCACAGTTATATATGAGAACCCATTCTTAGTTCCAATCTTAGGACTGTGGTTAGGAGATTTATAGAATCACACTTCGAGAACTGGGGTGAGGTTGGGTGCCATTTCTAATACTGTAGTACCTGTTTAGATTTGGCATTCTAGTGCTGAATAATTATTTCATCTTTTCAAAATCCATTTCTGCAGTTTTAAGAAAATCATGAAATTTTAACAATAAATGTAATCACCTTCTTTGGTAAGTTCTTTTGACTTTAAGCCTCTAACATAATGAGACCTTTTACAACATTTTTTAATTGTTTCTTTTCATGAAAATGGGGATACATAATGTTCTACCAAATTGTAGGATAGAAAAATGTTGTCAATTATTGAATACTTGCTCTACAATGGCGGATTGGCAAGAAACAAGAATTTGTAGAGTTTCCACCAATTTTTGTCTTTTGTCTTCCCTTTTCAATTTCTTTAGATTTTGACATTTCAAACATATAATTTCTAGAAATTTTGACATTTTCAGAAATAATTGAATTCCTGCTGAACATGAATAGGTACTACAGTACTCAGCCAACGCTGTGTTATACTTCCCTTCTTAATTTGGACTTCCATGATTAACAACTGTTTTGCACATGCAATTAAAATTTGAGTAAGTAGTTGACCTAGATGTGGATTTGGAATTGGATCTTACAGATTTGAACTTGAACCTTCATATTTAGAATTTTACATCCTCCAAAAACTGAATGAATGCTGCTGGGGGTCCAGGGAGTTCTTGAAGACATGTGTGGTGAAAGATGGGTTAGGAGTCAACGAAATGGGTTGATTGTGAAAGACATGCATTGTGATTTGAACGTGTCATAAAGATGGGTACAGAATCCAGATTCTAGAGCCAAGCATGTGAGTTCACTCACTCTCAGCAGACCTAGACAAGCAAGTGGTGTGACCCCCTACTTTTTGTGAAGCACTGGGAGAAAATTCCTAGTGTACGTGGAGGGTACCTTATATTCATGGGAGGAAAATATCAGAGTTGGACGGGTATCACATTTTTATGATGCCCGCTGGATCCGGTTATCATAAAAACAATTTATAAAAGGGTTTGGTTTCCACTTTTTGTTTTCCCTAAAATTTATATGCCAGACAAGGGTATCAATTTATTTTTTAATTAATCTGTTCTCAATATGCCAGTTCTCAAAATTTTGAGAACAGCCGGTTCTCAATATGCCGATTCTCAAATTTTTGAAAACAGTCAGTTCCCTTTTCCTGGTTCTCACAAACCAGGTATTACTTATTAATTGGTTTTTTATTAATTGCATAAAATTAAAAATCTAATTTTTTTTATTTTTCTTACTAATGAAAAAATTACAAACATTGTTACAAACAACTTTTTAACACTAAATAATATTTTATTTATTAAAGTTTTACACTTCAACAATTTCATCATTTTTAGATTCATCTTCAAACTCTTCTTAATTCCTCTTCTAGATCTACATCCCTTTCAAGGAATTCCACTAAATTAGATGGAGACTTACAACCTATTCTAAGATCATTAGGTTATTTTTTGTTGACAAATATCAACTTCTCTAAATTTTTCAGTTTTCAAACAACATCTCTTAAGGTTAGTAAGTATTCTAGCCATATATATATATGTTTCAATTTGAGATCCAACAACACCCAAAATATGCCAAGTTAAAAATCCAACTATAGTAAACATTGCTTCATGTTTCTGCCACCATTAAAGAGGACATTTGATGTCCTTAACATCTAATTGATATCTCCTGAAAATCAGCAACTCCCTTTTCACAAGCTTTTCTGCTGGTTCACTTGTGCTTGCAATTTGCTCAAAAATATCCAAATTGCAATCATGTTCAAAAATATATTAGTAAGCACAATTTCTATCTACCCTTACCAAAGGATGCAAATGTTCATAGCATTTCACCAACATAGGATACAATGTTTTTCTATCATATTCTTCAACAAGAGCAACACCTTGCTCCTTTCCAACAAATGAAGATACTATACAAAGACTCTTAAACCCGGGGTCTAACATTAAAGAGATCATATTATGAGAATTCTTATTTTCATATTTTTTCAAGAATAAAAGGAAAGAATCTAGCACATTGATTACCTCCCTTCTAATGTTAGAGGCCAGCAAAAATAATTCATCACAAACAATGGAATCATCTTCCATTAGGCTTGCAAATGAAAAAATAATTTAGTTTTCTTTCTTCAGTTTCAAACTCATGGAAATAGCAGAGTGTAAAGCATCGTTGAGGAACCAATGTCCATGGAACTAGTTAAGAACACAAGCAAAAACAATTGGAGAAAAACAATCCACTATAATCTAAAAATGTACCAAGTTGGAGGGTGGAGGCACTCAACCAGTGACTTTCAGAATAGTCTGTTTGCTATAACATAGCACAATGGCAAAACGAAATTGTAAGGCCTCTTAAAACATAATGACCTTATTAGTAAACCTCTAACACAACTAATAATAGAAAAAATTGGTTAGCTTATATAATCAAAACCTCAAAAATTGTAAACTATTGAACTAATAATGAAACAAAAAGGACTACCTAGTTTTCACTAAAATGTTCAATTTTTGGGGCGAATGTCAATCTTAACACAAGCCTTGTTCCATTCCTGCCTTCCCTTTCCAGATTTTTTAAACCAAGTGATGCACTTTTGCAAATTTGCTTAAGTACATTTTATAGAAACATACTTCAAATCCTTCCACACCTTTTCATTTAGAATGCCATATTGACATGCTTTTGAAAAAGCATGCCCAAAATAAGTGCCCTGAAAGTTCTCCTCTAAACCAAAATATTCATAATTTACAACAACTTTCAATACATTAGTCATTACATCAAGATTTGACCCCTCATCTTTGACATAAACAATGATCTTTTTTCTTAAACCATATTTGCCCAATAATTCTATCAAACTTTTAGCCAATATTTGACCAATAATCTATGTTGCCTTAAACCAATAGTTACATGTTTTGGCTACCAATCACTACCCAAAAAATTGATCATTAATGCAAAAACATCATAAGCTCCCTTACACATCCAAAGATCAAAGCTAGTTGTTGTAAAAAAAACAATTTTCCGATGTAATAAAAACATATTGTTGATTTGTCTTCTCAATTAACCCTGGTAATATCTTTTGTGAAAATTGCCTTCTGGAAAGGAAATTTAATTTTGGACATAAACACAAAACTAAATGTTTCAACCACTTGTTCTCCATAAACTAAATTGTTAAATTGTTTTTGACAATCAAAAGACCCAAGTCTTCTAAAAAATATTTATGTGGCACATCTTCTTTCTTGAAGGAATTTTTGATAGAAAATAATTTAAAAATTGACCCACCAGACATAATAATTCTTTTCTTTGCTAGTTGTTTTTATTCTTTTCCTTTTAACAAAGAGTTATTCTTCAAACATTAATGCAATAACATTGTGATTTGCATCCACATGTCTTTTTTTTAAAGTTATTCCATTTGTCTTGTAATAAAAAATCAATCTTTTCCTTGCTTGAGTTTTCTAATTTATTCCTATTGCAAGTTCCTGATAACAAAGGATATAATGCATGATTTGTGTATTTTCAAGGTCAATTTCTGCATTATCATTGACACAAAAAAAACTCCAACACAAAGATAATCTTCCATGTGGTTTCCAACTTTTTTTTCGTGCATGTAGTTTTTAAAAATTTATCTTCATTTGTTCTTCTCTTTCATTTTCTAAATTCTTGCTCATTTCTATTTGCACATTTACATTTTTTTCCATAATTTCATCTTTCATACATATTTCAATTTTCATTATTTTTTAATTACAACATTTTCATTTGTAAAAGACTATTCCATTGACAATTGTCACGAGAGTATTTCCAAAGCCAAAACACAAGATTTTCAAGCAAACTCTATTAACAAACAATTCCAAAAAAATTCACAAACAAAAAAACAAGCAAAAACTAAATATTCACAAGGGTTTAGAATTTAGAAAAAATATTTACAAAAACAATGGGTTTAAAGGTTATGAATTTTGAAATAACATTTACAAACAATGGGGTTGAAAATTAAGAAATAAAATTACTCACTTTTCTCTCATTAAGATTACAAAAATGTATACTGATAATTATTTTTGGAAAAAATATTTGGGTTTATGGATATCTTGCACATTAACAAACAAAAATACAAGTTACATTTATAAACAAATATATTACAAGAATTTAAAAAACAAAGCCAAAATAGAATAGAAAATAAAATTTTAAAAAAAAACTACTTAACAAAAGAAAACTAAGTGCTCACAAAAAAATAAATTAACCTTCTCTGGTTGCTGGAGAGCTTGCTTCTCCAAGCTCCAAGTTCCTCCTTTCAAAAGATGAGAGGAAGGAAGTACCAACCAACACAAGGTAACAAGGTAACAAGGCAGCAAGGTGTGAGGCAACGAGGCACCAAAACAACAAATGAAGGGGGGGGTCAAAAAATACCTTGGGTGCAATGGTAGCCAAGCAGCAAGGTAGAATGAGGCAAGAAGGAAGCGAAGCAATGTGAAGTAGCTTGAGGCAATGAAGCAACAAGAAGCAAAGCAAGAAAAAGCAACGAAAGGTAGCGATGCAACAAAGGAGAAACATCAAAGTAGTTTGAGGCAAAAAGAGGTAGAGGTAGCAAGAGGCAGCTCCAGGCAATGACGCAACAATGTAGCTTGAGGCAACAAGGCAATTCAAAACAACATCTGGCACAACAAGGCAACAAGGTCATAGGTCAAGGTAGTAGGACAAGGCGATGAAGCAACAACTCAAGGCAGCACAAGGCATAACAAGGTGGTGAAATAGCCACTTGAGGCAATAGGATAAGGCCTCGAAGCAGCAAAGCAAAATAGCAAAGCTAGGCAACAAGACAAGAAGTTCAAAAGAAAGAAGTAAAAAAGGAAAAAAAGTTGACTCTATGATCCAAATTCCAAACTCCAAAATCTACACAACACACACAACACCCAACCTTTGTGAACACAAGTGAAAAAAATGCAAGAGGAAGAACTAAGGGAGAAAAATGCATTTTATTTTTTAAAATTAAGGTTGCTTGGAAGTGGGCATTGGAATGTGGCACCTCCACCTAACCCTGGATTTTTCACATAGGATTGTCTTAAGACTTTAACCTAGGTAAAGGGTTAGACCTTAATTGGGTCTCACTATTTTTATTTTTTTAAATTTTAACCGGTTTTCACCAAACGGTTCTCACACAAATGAGAACTGATGATCCGATTTTCGAGCAAGGTATCACTCGGTGTGACAACTTAAGGGGTTCAAACTCTGATGCCCAGGGGGATTTGTGATACCCACCCAACATTGGAAAATATATGTGTAAGTTCACTACTTATACGTGTAAGTTGCTTCTCACCTTGTGATTTATGTTCATGATAACTTTAGCCTCATGTTCTATGATGGGTGATGCCCATAAGTAAAGCACTTTCCCAAAATGCAAGTTCAAACTTGGCTATTGCCTCATCCTAGGCCCCTTATTTTGATAATACCCTCACCTAGGGCCTTTACCTTATACAAAAAACGCTTATAGAAATTTCTTCATTTATTTGGAAACACTTTTATTCATGAATAAATCTCCTAGGAAAACAAAAAAAGCAGGGCTCTATTTAAGAATCAAAAGGATTTTACACCTACTTATAAGTGTATGATCTTTCTCACTTTCCAAAAGTAGACATAAGAATTGCAAGGATCTTACACATACCTATAGGTGTAAGATCCTTCCCACTTCACCTCATGATCAGCATTTAGGTTCATGATATCATTTACCTTATGTTTTACAATGGGTAAAGCCCATTCGTGAGGGTAAGTTCCAAATTTTGAGGCTCTACTTAGCTAACACCTTATCCTAGGACTCTTATTTTGGGTATGTCCCCACCCTAAAGCTTTACCTTACACATAACAAGATTTGAACTTGGGTAGTATATTTGAGGTTGGTCCAAAACTAATGTCATGATGTGTATGATAAGGCCCATTCCATAGATATCACCTAGTGCTTGGGCCCAATTTTTAGCAATGCCCAAATTCAAGGGTCATAGCTAGTGTGAAAAATTGGATAATTTTTCTCCCTTAGTTAAAAGGCACTTCAAAAAACCTAAGGCTCCTCAAGTTGTGGAAACCTTATGTGTAAGGTGCCACCTTTTAAAACCATAAGTAATTTAGGTAGTATTATCTAGCATTTACAATTTCATCCCTCTAGTTAATAGGACCCAAAACTAGTTATTGAATGTGTTTTCACCATCATTTTTATAATTGGCAAAAAAGGTCAAAAAGCAAAGGAAAAAAAAGGTCATGCAAAATTAAATAAATGATTTTTTCTAATAACTACAATATCACTATGTATCATTGGTGCTATCGAATTGGATCACCAACTTGCACCCTAAACCTTAAGTTGAATCATTAGTTCTAATTGTCATCCATGTAGCACCTATCACCAATTAGCCCCACCTAATATGGATCAATTACATCGTAGCACTATAGATGATGTTGAGTTCGCTAACATAGCACAAAGGGTTTAGGATGTTTATCACTAGTGGCCACTACTTGCCATCATTATGGAGCACACCATTTCTAGGAAGTTAGGAACTAAAATTGCAAAGGACCTTGACATAATGAAAATTAATGGTAGCTAGTAATGGGGCATGCAAGTTTTGTCACGTTGGATATGATGGCTGGGCAACATGTTGTCATGATGCAACAAGAAGTTAGAACCTTCAAGTCTCCAAATTAAGTATGTGCTTTGAATTTTCATATTTTTGTGTGATTTCAATTTGCATCATGCTTTCAAATGTTTGTGTGTTTTCAAGGTTTTGTTCAATGTTCATTATTGTCACCTCTAGAATGTGCAACTCAATGTTTTATTATCTATAAACTATGAATGTCAATTTTGTTATGTTGCAACCTGTGAGTTGAAGCATACAAACCCCGGTCATTATGAACAAAAGTTGACTTAGTGATCATTATTGTCACCTTTGGAATCTATAAGTCAATGCTCTATTATCTATAGATTGTGTATTTCAATTTTATTTTTATTACAACCTATGAGTTGAAACTTGTTGATTGTGGTCATTTCAAATTGAAGTTGGTTATTAATGTGGTATCTGTATTTAAATTGTGTTGTAATTTGTTTGAACACCATGGGACTAACTAGGAAGCAAAAAAATAAATAGTTTATTGCCACAATTTTTTAAGTCAAGAAGAAATCTTGATGATGCATCTCATTTGGTGATCCTTCCTAGATTTTGACCGATGCATTTTTCTTTAAAAACATTTGTTAAGGGGCGATTTGTGACTTGTAGTTATCATTCAAAGTTGTTAGATCTGCAGTTATACATGGCTATTACATTTTTGAATAACTTTATTTGACGCGCCCCCAAGTTCCTTGTTAGACCCAAAAAGGGTCCAACTATGTTAAAGAGCGGAAATAGTTGGAACTTGGTGCCACTCCCAGCTTCCGACACTAAAAGGGGTGAGAGGGGTGTGTTGGAAGTTCCGGGATTAGACTAGGAACAGGGACAAGCTACTTAGTTATTCGGTCCTGCATCCAAATCCAACCAACAAGTTGGTTAGAACTCATTCTGCACATTTTTGGTGTTGGGACAAGCCACGGGCAACTTTGGATTCACTTGACTCACCATGGCCCGAACTCGGGGGAAGCCACCACCTTCCCCCATATAGTATTTTTTGCGTCTCACCGCACTTGCATTCGAATGGCACTTTTTCCCGAGACTCCCAAAGTGGAGTCCCAAAACTATCCTAGTTTGGACTCCCGGAACTTTGGGCATTCATAACTTCTCATTTCGCTCTCCGATTGGGACAAGGTCTGAAGCAAACTTGTAGCTCTCCTCGAGAGCTTTTTAATGGTGTTTCACACTCCACCTGTACACACCGGAATCAGGTCGATTCCCGACTTTTAGTGGCCCTTCTTTCACCCATAACTTGTGCTACAGATGTCTAAATGGTTCATGCGAGGCTATTTTGGACATTTACACTTCGGAACCTTTCCAATGGTATAAAGAACACCTCAATGTGAGGTGTTTTGAGCCTTGCAATCGAGCTCTGAGTTTTTGGAAGTCCTGGAGGACTCCCAAGTCCCATTTTCTGGAATGTGAATGGGGACCTCACACTTCCCTCAAAGTGGGGTTGCGACACTCTCCCCCACTAAAAGAAATGGTCAATGTCCTCATTGACATTTAGAAATTTCCTTTCGCAATTGTAATCACTTTCTTTGGATCCTTGGCCATCAAATGCTGACTTTTGTGGTAGGACCTTGCCTCAAGCTAACTTAGGTGTCCTCAAGTTTCCAACACTTTCTTGGCAAGTCCAAGGGCATCTCATAGAAAACCCTTAACTCTTGCTTTGTTAAAAGACTACACTAGCCTAATTGACGGAGCCTTCATTTGGGAGGCCATTCTTTCCATTTTCCCCTCATGAGGACTCAAATCAAGTCTAATCTTGACCTAAGCTATTGACACGACTCCTTTCCCAACCTTGCACCTTGATCACAACAATCAAGCCTTAACTAAAAGGTTTGCTTATCAACGTACGAGAAGAGATATTTAGGTTTTGCCAAAACCCAAGTCCCAAACTACATGATTAAAGTACGCGAACGGGGTCATGATTTCCCGTGTTGGCCACCACTACCAACCAACCCTTTGGGATGCACTTAAGGCTTGTGCATGTCCCCGCAAGCTCACCTTGCTTGCCTCCTCTTTTGGGGCCAAGTTTCCCTTAACCCCAAAGTAGGAGTCCGATTTTGATTCGAGCTTACGCAAGATGGTTCCATTTGTCCAACGCCATTTGACAACCTTACTTGCCTTTATGCAAAAATTCTCATGATACAATCTTTTGGAAGTTTTAGCCTTTTATTTCATTTGCAACTTGATGTGGTACATTTTATGTGACATTCTGCCCCATTAAAAGAAAAGTGATGTCCTCATCACGCTCTACGTCTTTTCTTTGCTGGTCTAGTGTGGAATTCTTTTATGGCTTCTTGGGCATCTTCCATGTCGGATTCATTCACCCAAGATGCCTCTATTGAATGGTATCCTTTCCACTTCACTAAATACTCTCGCTCTCGTCCTCTTAGTTGCCTTGACTTGAGCACGGCCTCCACCTCAAACTCTGGTTCATTATGAACCAAGTCTAGTGGGGGCCTTGAGTTATGCTCTTGATTAGGCCTTGAGGCATCACGGGAGACCAGCTTCAAAAGAAACACATGAAATGTGGGATGAACTCTAAGGTTTTCCGGTAAATCTAACTTATAAGTGTCAGAAAGTTTTTTTTCCAACACCTTGAATGGGCTCGCATATGGGCCCAAGAACTTATGACTTAAACCTTCCGACAAACGAAAATTCTTGATGTTCAACCACACTTCGTCCCCTTCTTGAAACTTCACTTCTCGTCGGGACTTGTCCGCAAAATCCTTGTACCTTTTGTGCATCTTTTCCAAATTGGCCTTTGCCACCTCCTAAAGGCACTGTTTTTTTTCATCAAGTTATGTAACCATTGGCACTTCCTCACTTGCATCACTCGGGGGTTGTCTATGTGCTGCCCAAATCATGGGCACAATTGGTGATTTGCCCATCACCATTTGAAAGGGGGTGGACCCCGTCGCGAGGTGTTCTAAGTTGTTGTAACAAAACTCGGTTAACTCCAAGTGGTCCACCCAATCTTGTTGATCCATCGCCACATAATTCCTTAAAAATTGTTGGATCACTAAGTTCACCCTCTCGGTTTGCCCATCGGTTTGGGGGCAGAAGGAAGTGCTCATCTTGAACTCCGACCCCATTCTCTTTCACAAGGCTCACCAAAACTTACTTGTGAACTTTGGGTTTCGATCCGAAATTATGTCCTTTGCAAAACCATGATGCTTGAAAACATGTGTGAAAAACAACCTGCCAATTTCTTAGGCCGTGGCCTCATCCTTTGTGGGAATGAAATGTGCCATCTTGCTAAATCGATCCACCACCACCATGATGGCATCGAATCCCCTTGATGGGGGCAAGCTTACAATGAAATCCATGGACACACTTTCTCATGGCCCTTCGGGAATTGGCAAAGGTTACAACAAACCCACTTGCTTCTTGTTGAGGGTTCGGTTTTGTTGGCAAGTTAAACAAATCTTCACATACTCCTCCGCACTATCCTTCAAGTTGGGCCAATAATAGGACTTCTTTAGGAGGGTAGTGGTGCGTTTTGCACCAGCATGGCCTGCAAGCGGTCCATCATGACATTCTTTCAAAATGGTGTCCCTCATCTTCCCTTCCGGCACATAGAGTCGTTTTTGTTTGTACCACAATAATCCATTTTGCAAATGGAAGTGGGACTTGGCTCCATTTTGAATGTTTTGCCTTACCTCTTTGGCAAATGCATCTTGGCGGCTTGCTAATCAAACTTCTTTTTGAAGTTCTGTCTCTCCCACATACACCACTCTAAGTTGGTGTTTCTAACTCAACGCATCGGGCACTATGTTGTCTTTCCCGGGCTTGTGTCGAATGTCCACATTGAACAATGCCAATGTGTCTTGCCACCTTACTTGTTTGGATGACAACTTGGGTTGGGTGGCAAAATACTTCAAGGTCACATTATCGGTCCACACCACCACATCTTTGGAGCCTATGTAATGGCCACAAGTCTTGAGACAATGTATGACCGCCCACATTTCTTTCTCATGTGTTGGCCACCTTCGCTCTGTCTCACTCAACTTCTTGATCTCAAATGCCACCGGTCTTCCTTCTTGCACTAGGACTCCTCCAATTGCAAAGTCGGAGGCATCGGAATGGATCTCAAAGTTTTTGTCAAAGTCGGGCAACTTCAACACCGGCACCTTCACCAAAATACCTTTTAAGGTTTCAAAGGTTTCATCGCACGTTCCTTCCTCGTAAGTGACGACGGACTTCTTCAAGAGGTTTGTCAAGGGTGAAGCTATCTTCGCAAAGTTTTTTATGAACTTGCGATAATATGAGGCCAATCCCAAAAAGTATTTTAAGGCCGGCACCGACTTGGGTGGTTCCCAATCCACAATTGCCTTGACCTTGTGATCATCAATCTTCAAACCTTCTTGAGTTATCCTATGTCCAAGGAAGTCCATTTCCATCACCCCAAATTCGCACTTCTCGAACTTGGCATGTTTTCCCTTAGCTTTTGGAACACCTTCCGGAGGTGCTCCGCATGTTCTTCCAAGGAGCCATTATAGATCAAAATGTCGTCTATGTAGAGGACTACAAAGTCATCAAACCATTCCCGGAAAATGTCATTCATGAGAGTGCAAAATGTGGCGGGGGCATTGGTGAGCCCAAAGGGCATCACCATGAATTCGTATGAACCATACCTTGTGCGACAAGTGGTCTTTTCTTCATCCCCTTCCTCAATCTGAATTTGGTAATATCCCGAACGTAGGTCAATCCTACTAAATACCTTGGCTCCCGAGAGACGATCAAATAGATCATCAATTCACGGCAAAGGATACCGGTTCTTCACCGTTGCCTTGTTGAGTGCTTTATAATCAACACACATTCTCAACGTCCCATCCTTCTTGTGAACAAAAAGGACGGGTGCCCCATTAGGTGATTTGTTTGGTTTGATGTAACCTTTTGCGAGGAGTTCTTCAAGTTGAACCTTAAGCTCTTTCAACTCTTCATCGCTCATTCTATATGGGGCCTTGGCAGGAGGTGTCACTCCTGGTATCATTTCGATCGCATGATCAACTCGTCTTCTCGGGGGCAGGTCTTCGGGTAACTCTTCGGGCATCACGTCCGGGAACTCTTCCAAAACTTACTTTATGCACTTGGCGGAAGTCACCAACTTGGTGGCTTCCTTGGGTTCACACTCATCTAACATCCGCATAACACACACTATGCCATAACCTCCCATGCATTCCTTTTCCCAAGTTTTTTCTAACATGAAATGGATGGTTGATCCACCCACACAAGGCAACTCGTGTGCCTTCACCCGCCCGATCCCACTTTTAAATGGGATCCTAACTAGCTTATTGTGCCCTTTTATGAGCACATTGTTTTGGGTGATGAACTCCATCCCCAAAATGCAATCCATTCCACCCAAGGTGGAAACTAACAAGTCCACCTTTCCTCTCCAATTTCCTAGTTGGATAGGAACCCCTTTCACTTGAAACGTAGTGGGATGGGGAACCCCATTTGCGAAATGCACTTCAATGGGTGCCTTGAGTTCTTCCAAGTGCAGCTCCATCCTTTCGCCGCTTTCCCAGGTTATGAAGTTGTGAGAAGCCCTTGTGTCCAAAAGACATAACACATCTTGCTTATAAATCTTCCCCTTCAAGAAGATAAGTCGATTGCATTCACCTTGGGCTAGGTTGGCATTGAGGGTGATTACCTTAGAACCCCCATTCCCTGCTTTGGACTTGGGACAATCCTTCGAGTAATGCCCCATCTTGTTGCAATTGAAGCATGCTCCTTTGGGTTTCACCCCAACATCTCCCTTGGGTTGGCTCCCTTTGAAAGGAGCCCCCTTCTTCACAAAGTTCCCCTTGGGTTTACACCCTGAGCCTTGAAATTGTTTGGGCTTATCCTTTGTTGGGCTTCCTTGCCCATGGTTCCATTCTCCGTCATGCCTTGGTTTCTTGTGAAAGAACTTGTTGTCCTTCTTGAACTCAGATTTTTCACTCCGCCCCACATCCAAGAAGCCGTCCACTTTCGTGATGGCTTCGGATAGTGAGTAGGGTTAATTTTCCTCAAGCTTTTGTTTGGCCCAAGTTGGAAGTCCCATCACGAATTGGCACACATGGTCCAACTCATGCATGTGCCGGATCTCAAGCATGAGTTTGAAGTAAGCCTTCACATATTTCCTCAAATTTTCATTTGTGGCATTCACAAGGTCGCAAAGTTTACACCTCGAGATGTAATCGGAGTTCCTTGGGACAAATTCGGTCTCGACGTGTTCTTTGAAGAATTCCCAAGTGTAGCCATGGTTCTTCCCTTCCTTTTGTCTCACTATCCTCCACCATGTGCCGGCATAGCCTTTCAAGTAGGACTAGGCAAGCTCCACGGCAGAGTGCCGTCCAACCTTGGCGACATGCAAATAATCCTCCATTTCTGCAAGCCAAGCATCCACAACCTTTCGGTTACAGGCACCATCGAAGTTCTTGGGCTTGGCTGGTTGGAACTTCACATCCTTGGATGCTCCTCCTTTGAGGGCCACAACCAGTTCACTGAAGTCGGGCCCATTCATTTTGAAAAGGACTTCCAATTGTTCTTGGGTGAATAGGACCGAGCTTTGTTGCTCCTTTTCACTTTCGGGCTCATCTTGGTCCTCCCAAGTTCTTGGTTCCTCCTCCCCAATTGATTATGGCGGGACTACTCGATCCTCATTAGGTTCTTCCAACATGGTCTCTTCTGCTTGCTTGCGATTCTTCTTGGGTGCCATCCGAGACTCCCAAGAAATGAACCAAGCTCAACTGGAGCTCTGATACCACGTGACGTGCCCCCAAGTTCTGATTGGGACGAGGTCTAAAGCAAACTTGTAGCTCTCCTCGAAAGCTTTCCAACGGTGTGTCGCACTTCACCTGCACACACCGGAATTAGGTCGATTCTTGACTTTTAGTGGTCGGGAGTCAAACTGGCAGTTTGACTCCTGACCCTTCTTTCGCCCATAACTTGTGCTGCATATGTCCAAATGGCTCATGCGAGGCCATTTTGGACATATACATTTAGAGACCTTTTCAACGATATAAAGAACACCTCAATGCAAGGTGTTTTGACCCCTACAATTGAGTTCTGAGTTTTTGAAAGTCCCGGAGGACTCCCAAGTCCCATTTTCGAGAGTGTGAATGGCGACCTCACACTTCCCTCAAAGTGGGGTTGCGACATTATTAGTTTTTTTTATTGGTTAATTATTAGTTATTTTTACTGGTTATTTATTTTATTTTTATTATTGTACATAAGTATAGATGACCATGAACTTTGAAACTAATGATTATAATGAAGATTTCTTAATTATTGTCATTGAAGTAAATCAAGTTTCTTTTTAAGTTTTTTGGTTTCTTTGATTTAGAATTATAGAATATGTTTCTTATCTTGCATAAAGCAAATTAATGTCTATTGCATAATAAAGAATAATTGTAGAAATTGATTTGATTGGAAAAACTTGATAGGAATTAAAACATAAAAAATTTATTTTTCCAAACTTGAATGGGAACAAGGTCAATTTGAATTCTAATCAACCAAATCACAACAATTGTATATTTCAATTGGTGTGTCCTAGCAAATTGCTAACTTTTGTTCCTCCAACTCTTGCACCTAAGTTGTTCAAAATCCATGTGTCGTTAGAAGATGAAGATGAATCCTAGTCAAAGAAACCAAAGAAGAACTACAACATTTCTCGCAAATATTGAAAGATTTCGACTTATAGTTTTCATGGGCTAAAATGTTGTGAAGTAAATCTTTAAAAGTAAATAATTTGAAATACATTTTTTATTTGTTTATGAAAGGCAAGGATGTTATTTTAAGGTCAAAGTCTAACACACTTGAGAAACATGTAGGAAAAACGAAGGTGATTCATGACATGCCACATTGGGTAAGAAAGAAGGTGAATTTTATGTTAGTAAAAAGTGTAATCATGCAAAAAGACAAGGCAACCTACTTTCATGAAACCACATCATAATTGCAAAACAAGTGATTGTGGGAGGTTTCAAGGGGGAGAAAGAAAGGAAAAGGCAAAAATTTGACACAATCTTGCATTTGTTGCAACAAGGTAGACCTATGTTGGAGTTTGAAGCTATGAAGCCTTTCTTCTTTTTTTTCAATTTCCCCATGTTGCTCAAAATCACTAGAGTGATTTTGATGGTTGGGTAGTGGCAAAATGTTTACACAAGAAAATTATTAAAAAGTTGAAAAAAGTTACAAGTTCAAAATATCTTGCCCTATCTAGTGATGAAATCATCACAATTGATAATTAATCTTGGGTTTCAATCCACTATTATGTTGTTCAAGATTAGTGCCATTTGCCTATATTAATTTCTTTGGAACAATCCATTGAAGGAAACTATGCAAATAACCTAGCTAAAGTTATCATTGAAGCTTTGAAAAGGCATGGCAATGTTTCTAATGCATATATTACTACAAAGTTAATATCATCTAGGGCTAATGGTGTTAATGTTTTCCAAAGGGTGCACAATGCAATTAGTTGCCAAATCAAAAAAACTAATTGCTCTTCATTTGGAAAGCATCCATTGCATGGCACCTTGCATGATTTAACTATACAAACTTTGTTTCAACTCCCTATGATGAGACACATAAAGGACCTACTTCTGTGCCTTTTCTCTTTGTTTTTTCACAGCCTAAAATGGCACCTTGAGTTTTTGAAGCTTGTAGATTTGATGAACCCAAAGGGCAAAAACATTTTGCAAAATGTCAAAACATGGGCTTGATGTGTTCAAAGAGTTTTAATATCTAGTTGCTTGTACTCATACCACAATGCATTTGAAATGGAAGGCAACTTCATTGGACTTGAACACACCCAATGTTGATTATTTGTGCTTTGATTCCTTATGGGGTATGTGTTTACAACCCAATGGTAAGAAAATCCAAGTGACCCAGGAGATTTTTATAATCATCATGGATGATACAAAAACATCTTGTTCAAGTTTTTAATTGTCAACCATCTTTGGATGTTTCATTTGAATTAAATTGTGTACACACTTAAATTGAAATTGTATTATCCATTTGTTGGTTGCCTTTTTTATTTAATTTTTAATTTAATGTAGGTTTGTTGATTGTTCACAAGTGGTTTAATCAATAGAAGTAACTATGTTTTTATCAACATTAGTTTTGGATAATGCCCACTATTGTGCTTAAATGACTATTAACCACTACTAACTACTTTCTACATGCTATATTTTGTCCCCCACCTTTTGTGCCATGCCCATTGCCTTTGTGTATATGACCATTGTTCACTACCCATTACCTTCGTTACTACAAAACATGGTTTTTAAAGAGGTTCAAATTGACTAATTTGTTATTTTTTACTATGGACATGTACATTTTGATTAAAGGCTAAAGGCTTGAATGACACATGTATATTTTGATTAATCAACTTGACTATAGTGATTTATTTGATTAGATACATAATCAAATTGTGCAACTTTAGTGAAAATGGCCAATGGTCTATGGTCAAGTTGAACATTTAATCAAAATGACCAATTATCTTTAGTCAAAATGACCAATAGTTTTTAATCAAGTTGAACATTTAATCATAATGATCAATGATCTTTATTCAAATGTGACATGGTCTACTACCTTATGTATTTACCTCCTAACTACTCATTCACCTATTTATTTGGCTAGCTACTTACCTATTTATTACCCACACACCCACCTATCTATATTTTTTCACCTTCATATAACCTATTTACTTACCTACCCACCTACCTACCTAAATGTAGGCACTAAATGTAGCCATTAGGTCTAACCACTATGGCCGAAGGGGGACATTTAATATAAAATTTGGGATTTATGTGGGTCAAATGACCATTTTTAAGGGGGTTATTAAATAATTATCCAAACGTATATTTTATCACCATGTTATTATTTAATTTCTTAATATATATATTTTTAAACACCTTATATTAATTATAATATATTCTTTCACATTATTACATACCCTATACTATAACCAAATTAATTGAGTGAAATATACATTTTTTAAAATTAATTAACTTTTAATTTTTACCCAACAACCATATATTGCACCTTATATTTTTACATACGTATTTATTTTTAAAAAAACTAGTGTCCCCCCTAGGCACTATGGTTGACCACTAAATTTGACATTATGTTTAACCTAAATTGAACCATTGGATTTGGCCATTAGGTACAGCTTAAATTTAGCCATTAAGTATAACCATTATATTTAACTACTAAGTTTACCCATTAAGTTTAATTTAGGTTTAACCATTATGTTTAGCTAAGTTTTAATCGTTATGTTTTATCATTAGATTTAGTCACTATGTTTAGCCAAGGTTTAGTCATTGTGTTTAAGCACTAGATTTGGCCAAATTTTAGCCATGAAATTTAACCATTAGATTTTTCAATTTGGTTTAACCACTATGTTTAGCCACTAGGTTTAATTAAAGTTAAATTTCATTATGTTCAATTATTAAATTTAGCCATCAAGTTTAGCCAAAGTTTAGCTATGAAAATTAACCATTAGATTTATCAATTAAGATTAACCACTATGTTCAACCACTAGGTTTAATCAAAGTTTAACCATTATGTTTAATCAAATTTTAATCATTATGTTTAACCATTAAATTTAGCCAATTTTTAGCCATTAGGTTTATCAATTAAGTTTAGCCATTAGATCTAACCAAAGTTTTGCTATGAAGTTTACCCATTAAACTTATCAACTAGGTTTAGCCATTAGGTTTAACCAAAGTTTTGTTATGAAGTTTACCCATTAAATTTATCAACTAGGTTTAGCCATTAGGTTTAACCAAAGTTTTGTTATGAAGTTTACCCATTAAACTTATCAACTAAATTTAACCATTAGGTTTAACCAAAGTTTTGCTATGAAGTTTACCCATTAAACTTATCAATTAAGTTTAGCCATTATGTTTAACCACTAAGTTTAACTAAAATTTTGTCATTATGTTTAATTATTAGATTTAACCATTGAATTTAATCAAAGTTTAACCATTAGGTTTATAAATTACATTAAATCACTAGGTTTGGCCATTTGATTTAACCATTATATTTAACTTAATTTTAACCACTTAGTTGTCCCCTAGGTATAACCAATGTTTAACCATTATGTTTGGCTTAATTTTAGCCACTAGTTATCACCTATGTTTAACCAATGTTTTCCATTAAATTTAGTCACTAGTTTTAGCCATTTGATTTAGCCATTATGTTTAACCCAATTTTAACCACTAATTGTTACCTAAATTTAACCAACAATGTTTAGTGACGTGAAATAAACATGTGAAATTTAAAAACTTGACAAAAGGTGATTATCTTTGATAGTGTAGTCCATTGGTAAAGAGGTTTATCATTGTGAAGGTTTGGGGTTCAATTCCTTATACTTACAACCTATATGCATAGAGGGTTAGAGTAGGTAGATGAGAATAAAGTAGATTGGTGAGGTTAGGTTAGGTTAAGTAAACTAGGCTAGCACATACCTACCTAAATGCCCTTTTCCAACCTACTTAGACCTATTTATTACCGAATTACTTACCTACCTATTAATTTTTAAAATAATAATCCAAAATATGATTGTAATTTAGGTGTAAATTTGACCCAATCAAATGGTCCATTGTCTACCAATCAAATAGATAGTCATTTTTTTAGTCAAACTACTAGTCAAAATGACATGGTCCAAATTGATTACCTTGTCATGTTGGCAAGTCCAAATCAATTTGTCCAAATTGACAAGGTGGTTTTTTTAAAGCCTATCATTTTGGTTACTTTTTTACTAGAAAACCCAATCAAAGAAACCATGAATTATAGTAATGCTTATGAATATGTGATGCATCTTTCAATTTTTATGTTTTTCTCACAATTCTTCATGTATATATTGTAGTTGCAGCTAAATCATTCATTCAATAATTAACTTCCAGGTTTCAAGCATATCATTTAATGGATGTTATGGGGATTTGTTGTCTTCAATATTGGTTTCAAGGTGATGCGCAAGACAATTTTGATTAACATCTTGAATTGATTAAGTCTCATTATTACTCCAAACAATGTTTAACTAATTAAGATTTTGAAGGCAAATACAATGTCCTCACATGTAGCCAAGATTTCTCCATTCATTATGTTTACGAGTGCTTTGGATATGTAATCCAACCTATTCAAGATTACCATGAAATCCAATGCTACTGCTACAATGGAGGTTCCATTTCATGTCAACCCTTTAACTTAATGCTAGTGCATTTTGGAGGCTTCTCACATTTTAAAGCATTCTTTCCTTGAATTTTTCAAGCTAGCAAAAATTGCAATTGTCCTAGAGTTAGTGGAAATGAAAAAATGTTTTCCACTCTCTCTTTCATGAAGTCAAAATTGAGGAACTACTTCAACAAGCATTTGCACATAGTTGTTGGGATGTATTCCAAACTTTCTATAGTTTGGATACATTCTACTATGATGCATGATTTCATGACTAGAAGGAGCACAAACCCAAGCAGGGATTAAATTAGACTCTCTTGGTGGTAGGTTGCAAGTCCTATAGATTTCAATGATGAAAGCTTTTGGCCATCTAGCTAGGAGGTTGATTTGGTAAGGAAGTTTTACAAAATTAAACTAGGAGTTGATTAGGAGTTAAGTGTAAGTGTCCACTGCATGCCACCATTGTCTATTTTTGCCTTTTACCACTATTTATTTTTTTCCTTTTGCCCAGTGCCCACTACCTTGTGTGTAATTGAGTATTGATTGCCAAATCATGTGTATAATGTCCACTATCTATGTATTTGAATGGCTTGTGCATGTGAATGTTTGAATTTGACTAATTGTCTTGTGTATATTGTGATATGTTTGAATATCTATGTGTTCGAGTAATAAGTATCTGTCTTATGTCTAATGTCCATTGTCTATTGTCTTAACTCCTAACTCCTCCTAGTTCTTGACTCTTGTTGTGAAACAATCACCTAATAATGAAAAAGGCCTTTCATGCATGTTTGAGAGATTTTAGCAAGATAGCTCCATAGTGCATCACCACATGGCTCTATAGGACATGGTTCCATAACTATATTGCAAATTTCCCTTTGTAAATCTCATTGGTTTTTGCTACTATAAATTTGGAGTTGTCACCAACTTGTAATGAATTATTTTTCTTGCACATAGCCAATTCTTTGTTTTATTCAAGCTTTGTATCACCCAATGTTCCACACTTTGGCACTTGTGATATTGCCAAATATGCAACAAAATTTTCTATGTAATAAACTCATTTGAAAATTGAAAAGCCTTAAGAAAATGGCTAATTCTCACTTTCATAGTTTTCACATTAATTCATTTCTAAAATCCTAACAAATTTATATGTAACCTAAATTAACTAAACGTTACCTTCAAACATATGCAAATTGATATGGGAACTTTCATCTACAACATGAAACCTTTTCCAACAATGAAGGAGACACATTTTCAAGTACAAAATATGTTTGATATTGTAATACTTGAGCACCTTCAACATAAATTAAGCTTGGGCTTTGTGCTAATTCACACTACCAATGATGATCAATTGAAATTATATTTTTAATTTCAAAAAAATTCAAATATCACAATTTTTCAAATGTAGATTATTGTCATTTCAAAATTTTCCCCATAATTTTTTATATTAAAAGAGTCCTTACCTTAGTGCTTTAGAAATTTGATTTTTTTGTGTTAAAGTTCAATTTTTAAAACTAAAACCAAAACTCAATTTATTAAATTAATTTTATTAAGAAAATCCAATGCTCATATAAATCATTAACACAAATTTCCTTGATTAACATAACATTAAAGTGGCATTACAAAAATATGTGTGACAAAATTGACAATTTTTCAATTGTTTGACATGGTTTTTGGCTCATTTAATGTTTGTGATCGCATCCAATTCTTAATTATATTATTTTAAAATAATAATAGGTAATATAAGTAGTGTCAAAGATGCCAAGCTAATATCATAATAAATAATATATAAATATAAATATGAGATCCATGTATAATAAATTGTACAATAAAACAAGATGGATTTTTTTTCCAATAGTTCATATTTCTATAAAGGATAAATATCACCAAATGAATTTAAGTAGACATACAAACCATTTTATCCCATCAAGTAATGCTTGTTTTATGGAAACATTTTCATTTTCTATCTTCATATGCAATGTCAATAACAATTTTAAGGGTTTTCACATGTTGCAAAGATAATTTAAATCCATATAATAAAGAATCACTCATTTTATATTATAAATTTATTAAGATCTATTATCATTCAATGATATTTGCAATGAAGATAATGTTGATCATCTATCCATATACCTAATAAAATTTGAAATTAGATTTTTAAATAATGAAATTTCCAAAAAAATTAATGAAAAGATCACAAACTTAATTTGTCATGAATACATAAGATGATCATTTTTATTCAATAGAAGATTCATAAAAAAATTTAAAAACATTTATGATAGGAAAATTTGGATTGCCAAACATGTCATTGTCCCAATAAATTTTTAACTAATAATCATTGATTTTGCTATCCCCAAAGTTATTTTAGTTTATTTTATTCATATTACATATATGCAATCTTTTAACAATGATTAAATGGTGTTTTGCATTTATATTGTCTTGTAACAATCATAAATCCTTATTAAATTTTGTGGAAAATGGATTTTACAAGACAAAAAAATATTAAATTCGAATTTCAAAGATAATATTATTTGCAAGTATATGTCTTTAACCATTATTTGATCACTTTTCTTTTATATTATTGCATTTTCAAATTTTTTAATCTCCTAATTCATCTTATCTAAATAATTTGACAAATATGTTGATTTTAAATGTTTAGGTTTTTTTAATCTTTTAAATGATAAATATCAATGTCACTATAAATATTCTTGTAAAGGTCTAAATGGGTTGATATCATATAGATTGTGTTATACAATAACGATGTGGTGCATAAAATTTAATCAAATTTTCAAATCATATATCAAAAAAAGTTTTTGATAAAAAGAAAAATACATACGAAAAACATTAAGGGGAATTTTTCTTTTTTTCTTTTTTGGGTCCACTAATTATTTTAATCATTTCTTCTCGCATAATGCACACAAGAATGTGTCATTGCTTGTGTAACACCTTAAGTGCATGCAAACCACAATAAAGGGGGGGTGTGTGGAATAGGTGTATGCCCAAACATTAAGAAAATCATGACAAAAAATGCTCCATCAAAAATCACAATCAATGTGATAAAAACAAAATTATAATATTTTTAATTCTTTTGGTGAACCTTCATTTTTGTTTTATGTTTGAAACACATTTTCATTGGATCATTACCAAATTCATAATGTGTTTTCACATTTGCTCCCTCTTGCCCTTTGTGCATATAACTTCCACATAATATTTACACAATTGCAAGAAACCACAACAATTTATACAATTTATGATTTATGAAACAAAAATAAAATAAAAGGAAGATTGAATAGGATGCATACTATTGAAATGACTTCATCATAATTGTCTCCACATGTTACATGCAAAAGAATTTTTTAAAAAAATTCTCACCTTTTGCATTGGCATCTGTTCCTTTATAACAATGTCTCTTGAACAATGTCAACATATCCATATGAAGCCTAATTAAACAACTCAAGTTCATATGTCAATGATATGACATGTTGAAATAACCTTGATATATTTGTTCTTTTATTAATAATGTCTTTTGAACAATGTCAACATATGAACACGAACCTTAATTAAACAACACATGTTCATATGTCAATGATATGACACGTCAAAATAACCTTAATATATATGAATTTCAACCAACAAGTAATAAGGATATGATTCAATGTGTAACATGCACTAAGTTTTCCTTATTTCCATGAACACTAACATCTGAATTTCTTTTTAAAACAAATTATCTTTATGGAGTAAGAGAAAAATTTCAAATCTTCTTAAAGCGAGAAACATTAAGTAATTCATATATCAAATTAAGGTGTAAACAACATTGCAATGCAACTTTAATTGAATTTAAAAAATTTAATTGAATTCAAACACATTGAATGGATTAAGATTTCTATTCTAGTTTGGAATTGTCCAATCTACAACAACCAATAACATATAAAGCATAAAGCTATCCTAATAAAACCAGCTCTAGTGAATCATCATCACCAAAACATTTTCTAACTATTATTCTAAACAATTTAAATATTCAGTCTTGGTCTCATTTTAAAAAATCAGATAACCGACCATAAAATTGCTACTTTATTGATTGTTCTTTCATTAAGCCTGCTGCATCCTTAGTCGTTTTTAATAGTTTTTAAAAATAACAATAACCAGCAATTCTTTGATCAATTCTTTTAAAAAGAACTGTATCTAACTGTGTTCTAATGCTGAAATAGTTTGAAAACTGGAACCAGCAACGTTCTATATTCATCAGTAGGTTAGCCTAAGTGTAAGATTTCAGAGTAAAATTTTGGTATGATCTTTGACACATCCAGTCAGTGAGTAGGAGACCCAGCTGAATATAAAGACCGACATTTTGTACAATTTAGTTTCCAATCAAATTACCCACACACATAGCTGTTATTTTTTATGTTTATTTCACAAAAGCCACAACCATTTGCTTGAAAAAACACATTTTACACTTCTGAACACATTTTTCCAAGAAAAGATTTCAATTCTTTGCACAAAATAGAGTGTATCATCAAGACATTGTGTGAATCTTGGCAACTTACATAAGAGTTAACAGCTGATGGACTTGATCTCCACTTTAATTGATTAATTCTCATGCTAAATTGGCACTGGTGCCAACTCCTAAACAGAAGGCCTTCCTGTGTATGTAAGTTCTGTATAACACCTGTTAATGCAAGGGACAGGTTCCTCCTAGCCCACCAATGGCCAAGCCCAGCTGAGCTCCATACTGGGGTAGTAGCCAGGATTGGCCAGACCCTGCCCACTCAATTCAGCCATCACTGCATACTCTAAATTTCGTACTTCTGCATTTGTCCAGACTCCAAACTTCAAACCTTCAGTTACATTTGGAGATAGGTAATAGACAACTACCAAACATCAAACCCCTTCAACAAAAATATTCCATAATGGTTTTACAGTGGTCTCAAACAAACCCCACAATGTAAGCACAATTAACAGAACATCCACTCACCAGCTTTTGTTCAACATCACAAGTGTCAAGGTCAGACCTTTTTAAAACAAGGCTTCAACCAATCAAACAATTGCCAAAGCACGAAACAGAGCACTTAATGTGATAAGCAACTCCACAAAAGAAGGAAAAGGTTTAAATGAAAATGGGGTATCAAGCTGCAGTTTCCATATTTTCAGCAACCAATTTGGAACTGAATTGGAAATTCAGTTCTAGGAATCTCAGGAGAGGAATGGACTGCAATTCTCCATATCCAATAGGCAACATAAGACCACATCTAACAATCTAGGAAATCTAGCTCTCAAATGCCTCATCGTCATCATCAGGCAGGGGTAGTGCTGAAGCTTGTGCCAGTTCTGCCTCATATCTGCCAGAGTCATCAAACCCAAAATCTCAATTAAAATGCAGAACAAAGAGAGCATCAACATTCAAATAACAGTCCCAACATGCAAATTCCAGCAACTATGACCCAAAACAATAAGCCATGCAAAAAAAAACACTTACTGCTTCTGTGCAGCAAGATCAATGTGAACTTCAGGTGGTGCCAAAGCAGGAGACTCCACAAAGTGCAAGTTCACATCACTGTCAATACAGATACATGAATAAAAAGCAGTAAGTCAGAAGATTCCATCTAAAATATGCCAGGCATCCATCTGATTATCAATTGAACGAGCAAGAAATATGATATATTTTAGGTGGCTGCTGTAGACAACATACCCAGCAAGTTTCCTGGCAAGGTACAGGAAGGGTTTTTCAAAATTATAGTTGCTTTTTGCTGAGATCTCGTAGTATTGTAAGTTTTTCTTCCTGTGGAAAGTGACCTGTTTTGCTTTCACCTGCCTGTTCTTCACATCCACCTTGTTTCCACAAAGTACAATTGGGATGTTCTCACAGACCCTGCACATGTGAGCCAATCAACACATGAAGACTGTGCAGAGGGCAACAAATGGGAAAATGCATGCCAGGGTTAAACAAGAGAGTATCCTGCCACACTTCCTCACCTGCAGAGATCACGGTGCCATGTTGGAACATTCTTGTAGGTCAGCCTTGCAGTGACATCAAACATAATGATGGCACACTGTCCATGTATACTGCATCACAGGAGCACAATGCAGAACAGTCAAAATCAAAAGCTAAGTTCCAACCATAATCTCTTACCACAATGGAAGCTCTTTCCACAAATGAAGAACAGAAAGAAAAGCTTGTCCTATGGAAACAGAACTTACTAGTAGCCATCACGAAGACCTCCAAACTTCTCTTGGCCAGCTGTATCCCAGCAGTAAAATCGGATACGCCCACAGTTGGTAAAGAAGTCAAGAGGATGCACTTCCACACCAATAGTGGCTGCAAAACAACATTAAAGGCAAGATGAAAAAAGATTACTGTTGGTTGAACAGATGTTACAGCTTTAAAGCGACAGAGAAAAAGGATTCATAAAATAAGAACAAATTGTCCTTAAACAAATAACACCACTGAGGTCAGACAAATTCCATTCAACTGTGCTCAATGACATAGAGTCAACATTTCTTTCAAATTCAGATGGGAGGTACTTACGTTCATACTTCTTTTCGAATTCACCTGTCAAATGTCGCTTCACATACGTGGTCTTGCCTGCAAAATACAGCATCCATTGTAACACTATACCATAAATGCAATTCTTTTAAAGGACACAGTAACACCTGATCGATTCAAGGCTCAAAGGAAATTCTGTCCAAACACACAGAATTCCAATAAACAAAACACAGACACTTAAAAAAGATAAATCATGAAATGACACTTTGTACCGACCCTGTAAACCTGGGATCTTCACTAAGTTGTTCTTCCAGACGTCCATTAGGGATCTATTCCATGCTGTCCATATGATAACTAGACATACTCCACTGCTGGTTGGTTTAACCTGCATACCTGTGCCTCCATCACCAACAATGACCAGTTTGAAGCTTGGGCAATTATCTGGAGTTTGCTGTCCTGGCAAAGCCTTCACACCACAACACAAAAATTTCAATCTCCATCAAACATATGCTCTTGTCTGTTCTAGCAATACAAAAGACGCCCGAATTTCAGAGACTACCCAATGTTATCCACCACATAGTTCAAGAACAAGGAAAACAGGAACTGAATGTCGAGGAAAGTGCTCTGCACACACGGCAGCAAGAGAAGCGCGGCACACAAGTGCACGAAAACAGTGCCATAACTCCAAGGGAAACAGAGTCGAGCCCTTGTAAGTAACTGCGTAGGAGGTGAATCTCTACACGGCCACAGTCACGTCCAAACTACAAGAAGATGCTCTAAAGAGTAGATGATCTATGGACGTACTCGGATTCACCGCAAAAGAGAAACAAACAAAAAAACTCCGAAAAAGAATCGTCGCAATAAATTCCAAGCGGCTTCCAAAAAAACTTCGAGTCGCAAAATCAAGACAGATAATAAGGTTCCCCGGATATACATCTCAAAAGAGTAGGTACTGATCTAACCACGTATCCACACACATCTTCCTCGACTCGCATGTGCGAAATAAGAAAAACGCCAAAACAACAGTATCAAGCCATAAGTCCACTAACACCCAAAAACCATCTCATACTCTCGCATGCAACAAAAACTCAGAACTCTCTACACACGAAAAGTAGCGATCGCGTGCACGTAACGACGCATTACCTGATTTCATCGCACACAACACAACCCCGCGTCCGACAACATGCTAGAAAAACAACTAGCACGCCGGCTGCGTTAGGAAAACGAACCATACAATAAATAATGATCCGAAACTGCTGCTGCTGCTGCAAGAGGGAACAAAAGGTGAGAGATAATACCATGGTATGTCTTTGAGTTTGAGCTTGATGGCCGGAATGGCGATGGGCGCGCTGTGTCTCCGACAGGGTGCAGGAAGATGAAGAGAGACGCTGGGAGACCAAGCACGGAAGTTGAAGAGAACACAGCCGGATACCAAACCTAAAAATCTAGGTTTCGTAAAACTATGGTGAGCTTCGAAGCTACCGTGAGACAGGTTCGGTAGGGTTGTAGGAGGCTGTGTGTTTGTGACCGTTCGGATTTCGGCTTACCAACGCGCTTTTTCAAATTTTCTCTTTTATTTTTGGGGTCCGATTCTGATTTTTGTCTAAGAATGTGAATAAGTGTCCACTAGCCTACCAGGGTTTTTTTCTTCTACATATTTTGGAGATTTTTTTGGACAAACATCTCCTAAGTAAATTGGAATCCTAAGCTAATTTCTTCGAGAAATTCGACAATTTCTCAATAACACAAAATTTTTTTTAAAAAAAATTTAAAACCCTGCCGCCTACCCACCTTCTTAAGTTCTTAGCAAGGGGTATGCGCTATTAGCCCAGGTCAAAAATGGTGACCGACACTCTAGTGCTTAAAAAACAAATATTTCACACAGCCAATGAGATGGCTCAACATGCACCCACAAGGGTCCAGTTTTTTTTTTTTTTCTTTAGGGGGCTTTTAGAGTTTTTTTGGATTTTGGAGTTCCGATAGATCCCCACCAAGTTCTCAACTGTTCCCTGTTACGTTTCCAGAATGTTCCCCTAACTGTTCCTCAAGCTCTTCATAATAGGGCCACACTTCATCTCGTATCCTTTGCTCAAAATTTTCCCCTTGTAACTCTATAGGAAGACCAAAAGAAATGGCTACATAATCTTCTATTTTGAGATTGTCCATATTTGAGTGGTTTTCTTGGTGATGGGCCAATCAAAGAGGCCCATCAGCTAAGGAAAAAATCAGTTTGGACACACCCCCACAACTAAACAATACAACTAACGATAGGTGCCCTCAATGCCTGGTTTGTATGCATTGATAGCAACTGACCTTATACCAAATCTAGCCCAATGCAATAGCATTTTTTGGAGGATTTAATGTTGAGCATTACAAAAGGATATTGTCCTTTGTCATCCGTTGAGAATCCATGGTCAAGGCGTTTAATTCTTTGTCAATGCACCTAGGTACAATTTCCATTTTAACAACAACCAATGAATGAAATTGTTCCAAGGCTTACAACTAGGAAAGAAAAATGTCCTTTTAATTCTTGCTTCTTATATTTACATGAATAGTTTCTTTTATCTTTGGATGTTGTGTGCTACCTACAACACATTTGTTATATTTGTTAACTTTATCAATAGTTATTGGGATCCCACCTGTTTAATTGTTGTGATTTTTGAGGTGCAAAATACAACTAGTTTAACCATGGCAAAAAAAAAATTAATTCATGATTAATTGCGTTTGCATGACAAATTCATTACTTATTTCAAAGACAAAGGCTCAAATTTGAACACATTGACTAACATTGTGAAGTTCATAGTCTCTTATTATCCCCATCAATTACCTACCCCTTTGTAGGATCATGTTTGGTTATGCAATGTCAAAGGTAATTCAATATGCAAGTGATGATGCTAAAGTTTGTTAGGGCTTTTCAAAAGTGAGTTTGAAGCCTATTCAAGCATCATTGCAAAAAACTATTACTTGAATTTTAATAATAGGAAAAAGGAAGTAAAACTAAAAAGATTTTTGTAGCATTACAAGGGTGCCAACAAGGATGCTCAAAATTTTTACGGAAGCACAATTTGCCTCAAAAGTTATTTTGTTTCAAGAAATTCTTGAATATCAAAATACAATCGCCATATGCTATGGATGACAATAGGCTTTACACTTGTTTTCTAAAATGTTAATAGGACAAACTTGGGCAATGGCTCAAGTAATTGCCAAGACATTATTTATTGTTGTCAGGCATTATATTTTAAGCCAAAACCAAGGGTATTGGTTGTTGTCATAGGCTTTTTTTTTGCTTTCATTTTGTGCATTGGTATGAAAACACGGCTAACATTGAAAATTTGAATGAACCACTAATTTGTGGTGATTTTGATTCAAAATTGTAAAAATTTAAAAGAAAGATGATGGTGTGAATTTTGCGGATATTGATGCAATTTTTCACCTTTTCAATGGCTTACAATCATAACATGTTGGTGATCATGTTCAACCTTTGTTAGAAATGAATTGTATTCAAAACTTTGTGGGCAATTCAATTGTTACTAAAATTGCTATATCTAAATATGATGTTAAGATCATGATCTTTTTTTATTTCAAGTTTATAATCACTTAAACCCTTATAAGGAACCAATAAAGCTAGTATCAGCTGAAAAAAATGATCTTTTCTTTGGGCAAGTTATGTCAATTGATGATGTAATAATTTCAACTTTGAAAAATGAGTCACAATTTATCATGATAACCCCCTACTTTAGTGGACACAATGTGCATACCAATTTTGACATGTTTCCTTGTTAGTTCATTAAGTGTTTAACATAGGGTCATAAATTGAAATAGAATGAATATTTAATATCGTTGGTGTCATCACAAACCTTTGGTGATCACAATTAAGGATTGAAAATTTGGGTCCCTTCATTTTGGTGATTGACAACTAACTTAAGGATGTCATGTTGGTTGTGATGGGACCTATAAGTTAAAAGTACAATTTATTTTCTTATCTCAAAATCTATTATAGTTGAATTAAATAATAAGCTCATTAAAAACTAGGGCCTTTTCTTAAAAGATTTTCATTTAAATTTTTGATTTTTTGTATTCATATTCATATTTGTTTTTTTAATTTTATTTCATGTGCATTTTGTTTCACCAAAATTGTTTTGATGGTGTGTTTTTGTTTTATAATTAAAATAAAGGTGAATATGAATTGTCAATGGTGGAAATTCAAATTTCAACCCCAAACTATTTGCATTAGATTTTATTATTTTGGTTTTGCAATAATTCAATGATGATTTAAGGCATGATTTTGAAAAACTTTGATAGTCTTCAAACTTTTTGCAACTTTAAAGAAATGCAAGTCAAATTCGTTGTGTTTTATTTTCTACTGTGTGTTTTTTAAAAGCAAGTTGGATTATGTTGGATTTGTTTTTTAATTTTGTGATGGTAATCATTTGATGGTAGTTATCTGTGTGTTAATTGTCATTTTGATATGCATTATTTAAGGTAAGTTTGTGTGATGTTTGGGGTTGGGCGTTATATTAAATGAAAATTTGGAGTAAATTTAATTTTTTTGATTTTACCACTATTGGCAAGTTTTATATTTCTTTTTAGATTTTGTCTTTTTGAATTGGTCAATTTGCATTTTTTGATATGCCATATGTGTGCGAGTTTGAGTTTTTGAAATTTTGACTTCTTCTATTTTACCAATCCCCATGAATTTGAGAGAGTTTTTTGCTTATCGCAAGTGAATTGTTAATTATGTTCATTTTGCACATTTTTTTGTCCACTCCATCTATTATAAATCATTTATCAATTTTTAAAATTTTGTGTATTGCAAGTTAGCATCAAAATTCAATATTTATTTTGGGTCTTGGTGGTTTTTTTGAGTCTTGAGTTTGTATTTTGGGTCTTTGTTGTTGTTTTGTGTCTTGATTTTTTTTGGGTTGTTTATGTAAGTATATTGTTTGAATTTGTTGTTTTGTGATCCATTGTGCATAAAAGTGTTTTTAGAAGAAATATTTTTGCAAAGGTGAAGGTGGATTCAATTGCAACCTTAAACAAAAAGTCATTTCCAAGGACGATCATAGGATGTTAAAAACTTTGAGCTTATAAATTAGATCTTTTAAATCATTTTTTGATTACTAGCATATTATGCACATATGTACTTTAATGTATGTTTATAAGTTTTATGATAATGTGTGATGCATAGGAAAGCTAGATAATGCAATCCATGTCAATTTGAATCAAATGAACACTTTTGAGATTATAACCAAAAATCCTAATTGTATTTGGAACCACATCCACTTCAACAACCTTAAACCTCATAAGTACTTGATAACTACCATGAATTGGGAAAAATCAATTGAACCATGCCCAAAGATTTTAATATATATTTTTTAAATATTGAAATTTTAGCCAAAAGGATAATGAAAGTTATAAAATATGTAATACCGAAGACTACTTATTTTTTGAAAACAGATATTCGCACAACATTGGTTTCAGCCTCCTTTCTCTTTACTTTTTAATTGATATTTCTTTCACTTTGTCTTAACTACTGGTTGTTTAGTATCCGTAATGATCAATGACACAAACCACACCAATATTTCCCCTTGATCCAACCAATCCTACAACAAACCCTCTTTACACAATTAAGATCTTTTGTTAAAATTTATGGGACACTCACCCCACAAAAAATTTCCCCTTCCTTACTATGTTTTTTCTATCAATTTAAACATTCAAGTAAAGGTTTAATAAATAATAATAAACCAAGAACCTCACTATTCAACCAACAACTTACAACCCCCATTACAATCCACTTAATTTATATTTGTATAATATTCCCACAAAACCTCTCCCATATTCCTTTTTTTTTGGGGGCAAAAATGGATAGAATCCATTGCAAAAAGGATTAATACAAGGAGAGAATGGGAAACAACTAACTATAGCACAAATTTTTTTTAAAAAAAAAATCACATTATGTTACCACTCATATGCAATTCATAACACTACTTAACTTTCCATTCATCACATGCAAATATCATTTGATGAAGGCCTCTCACTTTTTCAAACATTTTTAGGAACCTACCTTCACCATTTGCATGTTTTAGGACCAATTGCAAGGTGCATTACCATTGAAGCCATAGTCAAGCAAGCATTCCCAAATCGTTATTTCTAACTTTACTTTATGCCAACTATAATTCTTAAAGATTAGATCATTGTGATCTTTCCAAATGTACCATAGTGTTAAGCCCCACAACAAGGTGTAAGAGGTGACTAAAATTTTTTAACATGTGAAACAATATTTTGTTAAATGTTCAAAGTTGAAAACTTCCTTTCCCATGTGTAGTTGATGTATGAAGGTAGCTATAGCCAATCCCAAAATGTGAACATGATTTCCCATGCCATTTAAGCCCATGAACATCACCAAAATTTTATGGGAAATAACATCACTATTTCATAAGAAGGGTAGCCCACCTATATAGTTTAATTTATTTTCACCCTCTAAGAATTGACCTCCAAAGCTTAGTGCCAAAATGATCACAAGAAGGATGTTCTTTTTGAGCTTTGCATTTCACTTAGATATCTTTCCATCTCAATTGGAAGTCAATTGAAATATCATTTTTCAACAAGTCAAATACATTATTTTAGAGCTTCCTTTTATGTTTTAGCATTTTCATTGCCAAATTTGTAATGTACCTCTTGCATGTTTCAATTATGAATTATAGGATTTAATTCTAGATCTTGAAAACCCCCATAGAAGATATTGCAATCCAATCCTCTTGATTTTAATTTAATGATGCATATTTTTATCATTTTTAGAAGTCTAACTAGTAAATGTTAATATTCTAACATTGTGTTATTCTTGAATTATATACTTTAACATATTATTCTCAAACATACAAACTCTATAATAACAACTATAGAAATTAGAAGTAAAACCCAACATAAAATACATTCCAAAATGCATATTTGCACCTGTTTAATGATCTGAAAACAAAATTAAACCATATGGAATTGAAAAATACAATCAAGAAACAAAAGTGCACTGTAATATCAATGTTCTTAATCACCATCAAAACTCCTCTCTAACTATATCATGAACTTATCTTCTTTCAAAACTAGTCAACATTATAATCTTGATAATGTCCAGCCATTTTTAAAACTCCTCTAGAAATCTTTTGCAAGTTCCTGCCATAAACTTCAATTCAAACTCCTCATAAGTCTTAATAAACTCAACCTACTATATTTTGCTACTTTTCTATCCACCCCGTCAAATATTGGCACTACATTTTATCTAGTTTGTTTAATATAAACAACATAGTTTTGCCTTTAACATTAATGAATTCATTTTGATTATTCTTCACCATGAGGATTTTGGAGTGAATCCCTACTTCAAAAGCATGGTATTATTTAAATATTTAAATTCATCTACTATTAAGCACTAATAGAGGGACATAAGTTGCATGGGATGCAAAAAACAATGTGAGGTCCTTAATTATATTCTAATAAATCTTTAGCCAATCCCCACTATTGAAATCCTTCAAAAGGGCCATAAACTTTTCAAACCAAATTCTTGGGATATTTTCAAATAATTTCCTCCAAATGCATTGATTCATGTTTTTAAAATTGAATTGAGGTCTAACCTCTTCCCATGAATATAAACCTTTACCTTTCAAGTTCTATAGATCTTCAATCCCTCTTAGCAAGGTTCTACAAATCTCCAATATCTTTTAGCTCTACCATGTGTCATTCTTGGATTCCTTGAATAAAAACCCAAAAATCATTTACATTCCAAAGTTAATTCCCACCATACCTTGACTTTTTTAATGGAATCAAACCCTTGGAGGTTTGAGTAAAATATTGTTCCCTATTCTTTTTCCAAGCTTTCATCATCTACCCGCACACCCAAAGCCTGGTGGGGACACATGCCTTTTAACCAAGGTTTGGTCCAAATTTAAAAACCATTTCCCATGTTGAGAGGGCTTGCATCTAGCTAGTTTGAATTTTAGTAAGGTTTTGGATTCAAATCCCCTAGTTCCATAACCCTCCAAACCTACTTGCATATCAAGGCTAAAAGTGCTTCTTTGAGACATATGAAACCTAGATTGCCCACTTAATTATGGGTGTAACAATTAGTCCAACTAATTCTAACCCAAACTTGATGTTCCTTGCTTGACCACTAAATATTCCTTAAAATAAGTTTATACTATTTCATTTTTAAATTTCATACAACCTCTTTTAACACAAATAAAAAACCATAATGTGGATGCAAGGATTGCATTAACAATTATTACCCTTGTAACAAGTGACATGTGTAAAAAACTTTAGAACTTAATTTTTTTATGTACATGCTTATTGTTGGGTAGGTGCTAATTGCTAACACAAAATTATCTACCTCCTTGACATCTAGGTTTAGGCCAAAAATGATTTTGAGGAGTTTATAAAAATCACTTGCTTTAACCCACTTTCAAATGAATCCCTTGATCCAACTAAATTTTTCCTTACTCTTTTTTCACTAGAATTTATTTTGTCCTTTGCAACCAAGAAATCAATGACTAGATGTTCTATACAACTATGTCATTAACTATAGTCATAGGATATTATTTCAAATCTCACGTGTAAAAAGTTATAGTCATATAATAATGATGCATTTGACTAGTAACTGGTAACGTGGTAATATGAAGGATGACATCATTTTTTCATTATAATTTTTCATCCATATGACATTCATGATTTCATTTGAAAATGTGACTAGGATAAAATCATTTCAAATATAACTAAAGAATGATTATGCAAATGATGTGAAAAAATGACATGTCAAAAATTACTTTACAATGATTAAAATATGACAATTAGTCATTTAATATGAACATAGACAAATGTAAGGAATTACGACGTGTAAGGAACTAATTTTAATTGATATTTATACATGTATAGGTAATATAAAAACTTTTATTACATTTTTTTTTAGTAAACTTGATACATGATCCATTTTAAAATATTTTATGTGAATAAATTAATTATTATACATTGAAATAAAATTTAATGGTAAAAATATGATATATTATAAATATTTTTATATTTTTAAATTAAAATTTTAGAAAAGTAAGATGTACGAAATTATAATTTATTTTTAATAAAAATTCTATCACAAATTTAAATAAAAATTTATATACTATATGTATACAAAAGAAATAAATTTTATTTTACAACTATCTATGAAGGAAGGTAGTTTGCTTTGTTTTGTTTGTAGCACTGAGATCCAATGAACCGGGATGCTTCAGATAATGTTCTTCATCTCTTTGGAAAGCTCTCAAGGAGGAGGGGTACATCCGCTTGGTTTCATGGTGTTTGGACTTGCAATGCAAAAGTTCTTGAATATTCACTGATATATTCACTGAAAATTAAATTAAATCGTAGCTGAAAATTTTGGAGGAATTGGAATGTGCCTTGCATGTTGTTGGAAAGATCTTGATGAGTAGGATTTAATGGAATTTATTTGGTAAGATTTGGATTCAGATTATGGGAGATACTGATTTTTAAATGATTTTTGCTGCTGAAAATTCAAATAAACTCCAAAAAACTAGGTTTTGGAAGGAAAAATCAGCTGAGAACATGGTAACACTTGAAGGCTTACCATTCAATTCAAGCATGATTTCCTTTCATATTTGGCTGTTCAAAAAATTGGTACATACATTGCAAAACAATGTTCACATGTTGAGTTTCCGTATTTTGTAATGTGTTCACACTTAGGCCAGCAGTACAAGCCACACTAGTGCGTATAAAAACATTATTAAAGAATATTATTATTATATGTGTAAAAATGAGTAAAAATGATAATTTCAGAAAATGAGTAGTTTTAAAATTAATTAAAATATTTAGATTAAATTTTTACAACATGATTAATAGGATTAATATTATATATATAAGATATAATTTATTTATGATCAATTTATAAATATTTTATGTGGATAAACTATATAAACTCATATGTTTAAATTAAAAGTTATTAGTAAAATTATGATATATTGGAAGAAAATTTGTATAATATAAATACCTAAATCAAATGAAGGTTTGAAATATGAAAGATATATTTTATTTATTCTTGTATTACTCACAAAGGTTTTTCCATTTACAAATCATGTGTTTGAATTTTATTTTTTCCATAATGGTCATTGAAATGTTTACCAATAAAAAAATTCAAATATTTATTTTTTGAATGAATAGATATATATATAATTGTGTACATCATTGAAAAAAATTTATGAGTAAAATTTCAATTTTTTCATTTTGACAAATTATCAATGTTTAAATTAATTATGGTCTAAATAAAATGAACACTAGAGTATTTACACAACATGCAATGTGGTTTGGTGGTGAAGAAGTTGAATTCCACCCTTGAGGTCCAAAGATCAAACTTCACCATTGTAATATTGACTTACCTACTTAGACTTCCTAGGTTATGTGCTTACCTAGGTAGATTAAGTGGTCTACTTAGCCACTTAAATTAAGTTTTAGATATAGCTTAGTTGGTGACATGTGTCAACAATTAATAGGATGAAAAAAATAAAAATAAAAATAATTGAAATAAAATTATATCTTATTGCTTATATATTACATATAATAAATCTATGATAATAAATAATTAGTGTTGCCAAGTTTTTTGGGTCCAATTTGAAATAATAAAAAACAATTACACAATGACTAAATTATCACTAATGGTTTCAAATATGTCTTTTATGACTAATGGATGAAATGTGCCACATCATTGTGCGACATCATGTCCTAAATGATTATTGTTCTAAAAAATTTGTCCATATTGATTTTAAGGTTATTATTCAATTTTTGTCTTTAATGACTGGAATATTAGTCATAAACCCAATCATATATTTGAGATTTTATTTTAGTGTCTGCAACTATAGTAAGTAATTAACTTGTCCCAATTTATTTATAAACCAATGATAAACAAAAACACTTTAAACCATATTTTGTATATATTTTCTTTTACCTTTCAATCATAAAATAATATCATCAACATATTGAAATATGATTTATTATTTTGGACCTTTAGCAATAACGATGTTTTTTATATCTCCCAAACATTTGACTACTTTTTTTACCATGAAATTGAACATCTTTTCAGCTAGGATAAAAGGTACTTCCATGAAAAGTAGTAGCACAAAAGCAATAACACTTGAGCAACAAACAAGAACATCAACTAGTTTATCTAGGTTCCAAGGAAAAGCAAATTGATTTGTTTTTCACCAATAAGTGCATTTAACAACCCTACAAAAACAAAAGATTTAATTGCACATCCTCCTATTGCAAAATAAGTAGCAATTTTATAATTACAACAACATTAAATTAACAACATTAGTAAAGAAATACTAGCACAAGTATAACATCAACAACAATACATTAAAGTATTAACATAAGATTTGTTGCGTAAGATTACAACTTTGAAAGGTAAAAGATGAACAAGTGTAAATTTTTATCATGTTAAATAAATAAGATTGCAACATATGTAGATTAGAAATAAATTTTTTTTTAATTATGTTTTAGTTTTGATGTCAATGGTTTTTTTTGTGTGTATTAGGCGTTTAATACCATGTGGATTAAATTAGCCTTCACATTTTATTCAATTAAAAAAATGCATGTCATGTTTTGTAGCACAATGTCAATATCAAGCTTTGGTGTGAAGTTCATTATTCAACCTTGTGAAGTTTTGGTGTGCAACTCTAATGTGTTACTCCTTTGCATTGTTTTGAAGATAAAAAAATTACCACTTTGCATTATTTCTAAGCTCAAAAGAAGGTTCACATCAAATTTCATGGATAATATACATAGGTGTGTGATTCATGACCTAATTTTAATTGCATTTTATCAAGGGTTTTTTTTGTTGTTAATTTGTGTGATTAATAAAGTGCATGAGAAGGTCTATTCACAATTGGGTTACTAAAAAGGAATGACCTATTTTTAAAGGATTATAAAGGACAACTTTGATTTTTTGTTTTTTTTACATTATTATAGTTGTAATGGATTGTTGTATGCCAATAGATAAAATGAGGTCTTGCAAAATTAATAAAATTATTTAAAACTAATTTGGACACTATGTAAATGTCATTTTGAATCATTTAAACTAATTATATTGAAAGTGTTTGAATTGCAATTTTTTTTAAAAATAATTAAAAGGAATGCATAAAGTCATACAATTGATTCAAACTTTGTGTATAACAAAAACATTCCCCTTTTTATAAAAAATACATGTTCATTGGATGAACTTGATGAAAACCCAATTTATACAAAAATTTCGAAGTCTTAAAATTTTAAAACACAAGGTTGCAAGGCAAAAGATTCAATTTTTCAACCATTTGGCAAAAAATTATGTTCAATGGGTTCAAAATGTATAGCTTTTGGTCTAGGTCACATGTATAAAAAATAATTTTGCCAAAAAAACGTGTTTGGTTGTCCATTCAAACCCATTTGGGAATTTATAAGATTTTTTGTGTTTTTGGTTATGAACCAAAATATTGATACACAATTATATATACATGTGAAAAATTACCATTGTCACATGGATTATTTTAAATTGAATTATTCAAATTTTTTTCACTTAAATTTTTTTCAAGTAAATGTTATTTGCAAAAAGTAGCCCTACAAAAGTCCTACTTTTTCCTTTTTTTGGAACCCCCCAACCTTGAATAGGCCCAAGGCTTAATTATGTGAGGTGGAGTTTGGTGGTTTGTTTAAGATGTCAAAAGAATGATCTAGGGGTGTTGTTGGATATTATAGTGGAAATTGAAGGGGGGTGTCAAAACATATCAAAGTGAATTTGAAGTTCATATAACACAAACAATGGCTAAAAATTTCTACAAGCAACTAATAACGTTTTTCAGATTTATTGGTTATCCTTGATTGACAACATTTCATGTTTACAAGGTCTCTTCAACTTCAGGTGTAATGGCATATTGTAAGTCAACAAATTAGTTTTGGGTGCTAGTTGATTGATCATTTGTGTGCATATTGTGCCCCATTTGGGTGTAAAACTTTATTATGTAAAGGGAATAGTTTGGCGATGGTCAATGTGATCATGGTTGTTAACACCATGACAACACTAGCCTAAAACATATATTATTTAATTCTTTTTTGAATTGTAATCAAAATCATGTGCAATTGAATTACAAACAAATAAAATACCTCAAAGGTGATTCCATTTTAATCATAATGTCTCATCTATATCACATTGTTACTTATTGTCAATCAAACTAATTGCTAATCAATAGCCAAGGAATTAAATATTTTATGCATTAAAGAAATCCATTAATGTCCACATCCCTACTAGTATCCACGAAATCTCCACTAAAGCCACCTCCACTCCTAGTGTTCATTGAACTAACATCCATTATTTAAAAAGAAAATCCAATAAAGTCCACATGCAACATAATAAATATATAAAATTTTAAATGAGTATATATATATATATTGGTGCCCACCCCCAAATGTACAATAGTGGAGCTTAATGGACATGGGGTGGTGCATGGTGAAATTGTATTGGGCATCTTACCAAGTGTTCTAGTTCATTAGGATTCTCATTGAAAATGTCCAAAATCCACTAAAATGCAAACCTCCCATTTCCTCTAGAAGATGGGTGGAATGTATGATGGTTTGGGGACAAGTTTTACAATAATGTTATGATAAAATAAATAGAGATATTATGTTCATGGCTTTGGAAAAATTAGCTATAGATAATAAGTTCATCAACATGGTGAGACCATTGTTCCATAATGCAAAATTAGCGGCAATGTACTTCAATGGTGGCATCACTAAACTATTTAAGATATAGAGAAGATTTTAGTAGGGTTGCTTGTTAGCTCCAATGTTGTTGTTCCCTATATGTTGTAATTGTTTTCAAGTGTTGGTGCTATGTTGGTGTTAGTACTTTTTTAATGATGTTGTTGATCTAGTGTTATTGTCAATGTGCTACAATTGTTGTTTGACTATCTTAGTGCTGAATTGTTGTAATTAAATTGTTGGTTGGTATGTAATAGCAAGGTGTGCAATCAAATCTTTTGCATTTGTGGGGATTCTAAATGCATTTATTGATGACGTCATTATACTTAAAGTGGGCAAGTGTATGTTCATGAACAAAACATCTGAAAGCGAATGGGATTTAAATCTCATTTTATGATGACAACTTGGCTGACATGTATGCAAAATGTGGAAACATGGCACATGCTTAAGGAGGGTTCAACAAGATGCCAATGTCTCAAAATGTGGTGATCTAAACCAACATGATATTTTAAGACACATGAAATGAACCAAGCAAAGGCAAAAGGTACTATAATTACAAGTGCAACATGATATGTGGTCAAAATTTGTTACTTTTGTGAGAATGTTATTCATGCATGTGCTAGCATAATTGTGCTTGAAGAAGGTAAGTGTATTTGTTCATGAGTAGATCATTGAAAGAGAATGAGATTCATATAGACCTTTATTGGAAGCATATGTTGGAATGTTTCAATAATCACACTCTATATTAAATTAGCAAATTTGGAATGTTCCACCCAGTAAATTTTCCACCCATCTTCCACCATGGAGTTATTTTCCACCCATTTTCCACTATGGATCTATTTTCCACCCATCTTCCACCCATGTCCCCTCTAAAACGTTTGATTATTAATGTAATGTACAGGGTGTATCATGCATTGGATGTTCTCAGGTTTTGTTGGAGCTGGTAATGATCTAGTGTGACTTACTGTACAAGAACACATGTTCAAGTTTCATACATGATGGGAGAACATGATGTTAAATAAAATTTTCACCATAGTGGAAGACTAGCTATTGTACTTTAGTACTTCAAATAACTTTCATATGTGCAAATCATGTTCAATCTCTAGTTTATAAAACTAGTAATAATACGAAACTCTTTAAGTTGCACGACTCTCATGTTGAACAACTCATGGACAGCCAACCAACAGGAGAAGACATGTCCACACATCAGGCATAATTCATGGCATAACTCTAACATTGAGGGAAAGGGGTGTTTTGGTTTTCAGTGTCTAGCAATAAATATAGAAAGTTGATCAAAAGATTTGCACTTCATATCAAGTTTATGGCCAGATTTGACAAAATCTTCTTAGGGATGATTGTGCAGGTATTGAGGGAAGAAAGATCAAAAGATAATAAGCAGAAAGGAAAGAAGGAATGAGCAGAACCATACCAAACAACCCCTAATTCTCAAATGCCCTTATTCTCATCAGAAATCACAAGTGCCTATATCGTAGAAGTCTCTTTATCTATCATCTTGTATCTTAACCTCAACAAATAGTCAGGCTCCACTCATTGGCCTCCAATCGTTGTTGGGGTCTATCTTACTGGAGAAAAAGACTTTAAAAGCTCTGCTGAAACCTAAAATCTCAACAAGACATAACAAAAGATGCATGGAATAAGTGGTTGTGTGAAACTCACTTGCAGTTGCCCACACTGATGAGACCCAATGATTCATTGCCATTTACCTTCAGAATCTTGGCATATTACTGTACCTTATATTGGAACTCTCTTGAAGCTCAAGCTATTTGTATGGGCACCAGAGAGTTGAGCCAGACAATGGACTCTCCACATTCCTTTCAGTTCAGTGAAGCTACAAATATACTCACTAGGGCCACAAAGAATTGGACTAATTCAAATCTGGCATCAGGTCAATATTGATGCATAGCTCTGCATGCTGAATCACTATGTCTAGAAAATTTCAAGCACACTGCATGCATCTATGAAAATTAAGCTGGCACCTGTTCCCAACAGCTGTGAGGATTAGTACTGTTAGCGACCCCATCGCTGGCCACCAAGAGGCGTGGTATTGGAACCTGACTGTGTCGGGCCTCCAAATCCTCGCCCACCAAAACCACCACCCCGTCCACGATGGTGGAAACCTGTCCAGAGCAGCAGTGACCACAACATCAAGCTCCCTACCAAACCTAGAACAGATTTTGCCTATATTTGAAGACTCTGAATTTCCAACTGTAGTCAATAACAGTCACTTGCCTAGATGTTTAAGCTCATACATAATTCATTTGGGGGTATACTTCTCTGAATTAGCATGAGCAGAGTGAAATAGTGACCCCCAAAAAATCCATTTGATGAAACTAGGCCCTAGACATTTCAGCTCAAACACATTATCTGTGGAACTAGTACACTGGATAAATAGCCAACCTCCTCCACCCCGACTATTGCCAACCAAAGATGATAGTTCAGGATTAACAGGCTGTCCAGCCTCCACTAGGATTGACAGTAGCTCTCTTGCATGTCTGCCATTTGCTGCAGTGAAGAAAGTATAGGCAATTCCCTTTGCACCAGCACGCCCTGTGCGGCCGATACGGTGCACATAATCTTCACAAGAGCCTGGGAAATCATAGTTGATCACGCACTTGATATCCTTTACATCTGACATTTAAGACCCCATCTTTCCCATTAGTTCAACCCCAATCTGACCTCTTCCTACATCACCACTACATGTAATCACAGGATGTTTTCGAAGTAGTAGGATCCTGTCTTCAAATGAACCTTGAGTACTGCAAGCTCCCAGTGGCTTCCAATAATATGCAGCACTCAGTGCCACTAAGAAGGGAAAACTTCTCACAGAACTAGTCCCTTGGAAGAGCACTAATCCTAACCTTGCCACATCAGTCCTTATCTCAACTTCAATACAGGACTCACACTAAGAGAAGGATAGCAGACCACTGGCATCAGACATTTCACTAGATTGATACACTTAATGACAGTCCATGCAAGGGCCACCATTACAGCCACTAGCCGTTGAATTTGTGAGCAATAAGTTAAGGCTAAATTATCAGAGGAGCACCTATCCTGCTTTAGCAGAATACCAGACCTATATCTATTTGTGAATACAGATACCATGCAATTCCACTACAAGACCTTTCCAACTCATGAAACCTATATGACTAACAAGCCTCATCACCTTCCAAACACAAAACCCCCAAAGAATTGTTGTCAGTCCCACAATTACTGCAACCTGAAGGGTGTGCATGGAGCTGGTAAATCAATGACCTCCTTCACACACTGAGATGTATCCAACATCTAATTTAACAAACCTTGCCACTTGCACATTTTCAACCTTACCACATTTGTATTGTGGATTTACCAGATTCTTCACGCCTGTAGGGCAGCTAGCCTTGTGCATGCCCTCCTTTGCTGGGCAATGGCCAAAGAGGAAATGGCACCTGCAGATGAATGAGTCTGTCGACCGGGCTGCATGCAAGGAGCCAGCAATCCAATCAAGCGTGCGTGGAGCATTGCAGTGGCGACGATTAGCTTTCCCAAAACCCATGCAATCTCTTGTGGACCACTCTTCTGTTCCTTCTGAGACAAAAAAACCCTAAATGCCGCCACCACACCACAATCACGCCCTGAGGATGCCAGCTGGCCTGCAGCCCGCCCGCTTTTCTCACACACCCTGCAGGACAACATCAAGGGCATGCCCTCCCCCAAACAATTTTTCAATTGCCCTATTTGCTGCTACTCAGGTTTGGATTCTATGTCAGATGTAACTGGGAATCCTTGAGTTTACATGTTCTAGGTGGGGCGAAAGGGCTCAAGGATTCATTTTCTTAATTGACCATTAGCTGATGATGGTTACATCATAGGTTCTTGAAACAGGAGAAATCAGATGCTGTGCATAATCAACACTGTATATCTTCTATCTCAAGTTAGTACAGGGAAGCTTGAGAGGTGGCCTGTCTCCCAACACTCTTTTCTCTTCAAAAGTAGGAAAAGGGTCTATGGCCATCAGGCTACCACAGGCAATGTGTCATGAGTACCCTGTCTTCACAGAGCTCCCTTAAAGGTGAATACAGACATCTCACAGCTAAGTACCCAACACCTCCAAAACAATGAGCTTCCTGGGAGTTGACATCACAAATTGCTCCAGGCTGGCTCTGAGTCTAAACGAAAAGGTCCCTGCAGGCATGATCCAGCAGCTTTGAAGCTGCATTTGGAAGGGCATCAAATGCTTCCAGCAAGTCCTTTGGGCAGTTTGTGAAGAACTTTGTCACTGGTTGGGTTCTTAGAGAGCAAGTAAAACCGGCCTCCTTCCAGTGTAGCTACCTCATTGCCTGGATACTGGGAGCAATGCCCATGCATGCTGCAGTGGTTACTTAAGAGGGTCCCATAACCCTTGTAGTCACTTAAAGATGCCACCCTGCATGCCTCAGGATGGCAATTAAAGCATGGAATTTTCACATCCCCAACACAGTCTAGGTATCCCAATCCAGTTCTACTACACCCTTTCTTTGAGCTCTGGGAGTACTTCAGTTTGTGCTCACCATTGACTAGAACTTACAGATGTTGACTGAAAACAAAACATAATCTTAATTGCTGACATTCCGGGCAAATCTGCACATTTAGTAGAGCAAGTCCATGTGATGAACAGAAGATAACATCAACAGTTGACAGCATCGGCAGCTTACATGTTAAAGAAAAAACTGCACCCAAAACCAGCGGACGATTAGAGTTTATGATCCCACTAAACACATTGCATGCCTGCCTAAACATACCCAAACCGCGAGCTGCAACATCAGTGGCTGTCATGATGGGGCTTTTGCCAGCTTTGAACTCTGATAACACCCAGTCTCTTTCTGCTTGAGATTTGTCACCATGGATAGAAAGTGCGGGCCATCCATCCATCCGCAGCTGCCGAGTCACCTGGTCACATCCTCGCTTTGTCTCCATGAAAATCAACAGCCGACTGCCATCCATGATCTGCTCCAACAGCTTAATCAACCTGAACACAATCATAATCATTTTTGTAGTTCAATATGTAATCATGAAGTTTTGAAGCTCCAAAGAATGTGAAGGAGAGGAGAAGAGACCAGTATATAAGAATAATAACTCTCAGGAACCACAAAAAATCTGTCAAACTCAGCAGAGAAATGGCACTTACTTAGGATATTTTTCATACTCTGAGACAACTTCAACTATTTGCTCTATTGAATGGTTTGCCTTCAAATCCTGGGAGCCAATTGTCACCTGAGAGCACATTGGTGTTATTATGATCAGCACAACAGATTGTCAAGCTCACAAAACTGTCACCCATTCTACAACACCGCAATACTTAAAAGTGCTCATTGTTGCATAGCAGTTGTGAGTGATGCTTGTCCCCACAACAAAAAATACTGTCATCCTCTGGCATGCACGGTCAGGTGCAAGGGACTGGACCTTATATGCATCAACCAGAAACTGCTTTGCAAGAAATTCAACTTCTTTGGGCCATGTTGCACTCCAATACAGTGTCTGTCGATCTGGTCGGATCTGGACATTCAACAAAATGGCAATGTTAGGCAGAGCATGCACTTACAAAGACTGCACTTGCAGAATGACCCTCTCACAGAGCTGAACCTCTGTAACTGTCACCATTGAGGCAATGACATTGCCCATTCCTCCACCCTTACCCCAAGGCTTAACCTAATGTGCCCACAATCCTTCTTGGTGAAATGGACCATTGTGGGGTGGGCTGTTTTGGTAATCTCAAGCATGGCCTAATGGTAAATTGAATCTCCAATCACTTGCAAGGTGACCATGAGTCCTAAACAGTTGTGCAATTCACTTGATGCTCCAACTTTTAGTGTACATAACACAATCACACCAGTCCCCAGAACTCAGAGAACAAGATTACCATTTCTTTTCAATTCCATGAAGTGTAACTAACCTGTGAAACAATCTTCCTGATTTGAGGTTCAAAACCCATGTCCAACATGCGGTCAGCCTCATCAAGTACAAGGTAAGTAACTCTCCGTAAATTGGTGTGGCGACCTTCCAGCATGTCAATAAGTCGACCAGGTGTTGCTATCACAACCTCTACCCCTGTCATAGCAGAGTGTCCATAAGACAGATGAGCAATCAAACCATGTCAGCATTCTTCTACCATTCCAAAAACTAATCAAAGGCTTGTATGTATCTATGCAAAACAAGCACCTTTCTGAAGATCCCGAATCTGTGGTCCTTTAGGGGCACCCCCATAGATGCAAGTGTTCTTTATTTTGGATGATGCACCAAATTTTGTAGCTTCTTGTTGGATCTGCACTGCCAGCTCTCGTGTGGGAGCCAGCACCAGAACTATTGGCCCATCTCCAGGAGCTGAACATCCAACCAACCACAAAATACATTACAAAAAATCAAAGCACTGCCAGTATATTTGAAGACAAACTCCAACAATGAGAGGGATCATAGGAGACACATTATCACTGCATTTGAGCAAATTCTCAATTGTACCATTCTACCCAATAAGTAAACACAAGTTCTTTACAAAAAGCTTCCATCCTTACCATTCATCACAATCAAACCAACAACTTCAGCATTAGGAAATTGCTCTGAACACAAACATCAAACCTAACTGCTAATCCCTTACTGTCAAAGCTGTTAACCCTAAACAGAGAAGAAAACCTTCTGAAACCAAGTATTGGCATGAGACAATCTCAAGAATCAGGTCACTTACAAAGATATGGCTGGGCATTCACATGCACAATTGCAGGTAAGAGATACGCAAGTGTCTTCCCTGATCCAGTTTCAGCAAGACCAACTAAGTCTCGGCCCTTCAATGCCATGGGCCATCCTTGTGCTTGAATAGCTGTTGGCTCTGTGAACCCAGCCTTGAGGACCTCATGTAGCACATAATCTGCTTCCATCATCCCCTTGTCATTTATACAAGGTAAAAACTCATGGCTGTATATAGCCCACATGATGAAAATGCACTACAAAAATCTTATCATTAACAGCTTTGCTCACTTCTTGCACAGCAACACACCCATGTATATTCGACTACTTAGGAGATAACTACAGTGAACTTCAGACTGCTATGGAACAAGCTCTTACTAAGTCATAAAGAAACTGGTATGCAATATAATGTAACATTCGTACAGCCATCAGTGTATTACATAAACTCCAATATCAGGACATCTACAAACAGAGAAGCATTGTGTTGAATACAACAATTTATACTGAAGACTTTATAATTGATAAGAGGCAAATCAACATAGAGAAGAGACTTGAGTGCAAGGTGATAGACACAAGTATAGAACAAAGTCAAGCAGGAAAATGTTATCTTCGGCATACACAGTGTAAAATTTCAAATGTAAGTATGAAGGAAGCCCACAAATGAGCATCCTGAGACAGAAGTCAATCTCCTGAAAGACAGGAATGAAAAGGAAAAATGGGAAGATGAAAAAAAAACCAAATAACTAGAGAAATTTGCAAGAGAGTAGACTCCCAAGGACAAGAGCAAAAACCATGCGAATGACAGGGCAAAGGTGTGGAACACTTTCAACTTGCTCTACTTTCAACAAAAGCTGATCATAAAGAAAAAGCCAACTGGAAGAGAAGAAAATGACACCTGGGAAGGAAGCCTCTTCAAAAGTACGAACAGGCTTGGGAACATTGCGACCTTCCACTGTGATTTCCCGCCTGCGCCGATAAGCTGCAACCTCATCCTCTGTCAAAGCTGATACAGCTGGATGTTCAACATAAAAGTTCTTCTCAAACGGTATAATATTCTCAAACTCTTGTGCCGGAAGGGAAACATTATCTAGATCCCTCTTGTTGCCTGCATATCCTCCTCCTCCTCCACCACTGCCACCATAACCTCCACCCCTATCCTTAAAGCCCCCGGCCCCCCTCCCACCCCCATATCCTGAGCCTCCTCCACCGTAGCCTCCCCCAAAATCACTGCAGGAAACATCCAATAACAAGAAGATAATGCAAAATTAAAGCGCCTTTCATGCACAGGAAAATCATATGTACCCAAAAATCTTGGCATTAAAAGCATCCAAGCTCAGTAAGCAGTGAAATTGGTCATCTATAGGCCCTAAATCCCACTGCTTAGGCAACACATTTCTGACAACAAGAAAGAATAAATCGTCGTAATCACATAGAAAGACGATATACATTACAAAGTTTCTCTGCACAAACGCCTAAATAACTACACTTTACAAGCTTTTTCCATCAACAGGAGGTTGCAAAAGACCATAGGGAGAACACATAGCCTACCTCTTTCGTTCCCGGAACGAGGAAGGATCAGCATATCTGCCATCAAACCGACTCATTGCTGCCAAACTCTCTGTTCAAGAGTTGCAAACAAAATAAAAAGTCCTGCACAAGTCATGAAAAGAAAAACCAAACCGAACAATTTCAGCTCGCGCCAAAAAGAGAAAAAAGCAGCAACCGAAAACCGAAAGAAAAAAAGGCACAGCAACGACACGAACTCCAACAGACATAATCGAAACCAAAACCCTAATACGATGCACAACCCCCGCCCTTCGCCACCGCAAGCAGAAGATGACCAGAGTTCACAACTTACAAGCCTGCTACACATAAAACCGCAAAGAAGAATTTACAAGAAAAACAAAACAAAGAGATGGAAAGTTACGTATGGTTTTACAGATCCTGGCGTACGCTTCGGTGCAGTGCGATGTGATCCAAACTGACTAGACGCCGCTACAAGAGCCAGCGACACAACGATAGAAGAGACGGAGAGAGACAGCGAGACAGACACAGGAAAAGAACATTCACGCAAACGCGCGCGCGCGCACAAACACGCACAAACACACTCTCATAACCGGACACATTCGGTCTTTAAAAAAATAGAAAAAATTATAACTTTATATAATTTTTAAAATTTAGTTCTTTGGGTTGTCTTGGGTAGAGCTCCGGGATAAAGATTATAACCAAGGGTCTTCTTTTTTTTTTCTTTCAGTTTTGTACAGGCCATTGTCCACAAGAGGAATTAGCCAAATTTGGCTAATTGGTATAACATATGTTATTGGCATAACATAATTATTTCACCTAATAATAAAGTTTCACCTTCTCAAAAAAGGGGAAAAAAAGTGCAGGTTGTGCAATCTACTGTATTTTAAAAGGCACATTTAGCTTTAATCATTGCACAAACCTTTGAAAATAGAGGGGTTGAATCAGCAGGTGTGAATTTGGGTGAATAAAATGCCCAAAGAAAAAAATGAACCTACCAATTTGTTTTAAACTTCAAATTTTGATAAATTTCAAAAGGGACTAACCACCATACACCCATCAATTATCATGCATGCACCATATCCATGAAATTGAGATGAACAGAAGAAATATCAAAACGTACTAGTGTAGCTTGTGCCCTTTGCCCAAGTGTGAACACATTCTTTATTTTTCACATTTTCAGAATTGAAAATTTCTAAATTTGGGAACATGAAGCCATGGAGGGCTCAGCTAATTTTTCCCTCCAAACCCAATTTTTGCAATTTGTTTGAATTTCCAACAACAAAATCCGCTTGAAAATCAATATCTTCCACGCTTTAGCTCTGAAAATTGTGAAGTAAACTCTATTAAATCTGACTCACTGAGGGCTTTCCAACAACACCAAGAACAGCTCCAAATTCCAATACATTTTGCAGTTTCGATTTTACTTAGTTTTCATTGAGAAAATTATTCAATAATTAATAGCTTCCACACCATAGCTCCAAATAGTCTCAAATCAAGTCAGTGCACCCCTACTCATTGAGAGCTTTCCAAACATTACCAAGAGTGTGACATGAAGCCCTCTGATTTGGGAGATCTCAACATGACAAACAAAACAAACTACCTTGCTTCATAGATAGATAGTTAATTATGAGATTAGGCATGGTGACAACCTAAATAAGAATGGTCCACATCACTACAACCATAGGGTGAGTTATCTTCAGCCCAAGACTTTGCATATATGGTAGATAGGTCAGTGAGCAAACACTTCAGAAATCAATGCAGGCCAATCCTGATGACTCACACATTGTTCCTATGCTTCTAAAGCTCAAAGAACATTTGTAACCCTCCACCAAGCGGTTGCAAAAATTGCTCAATTCAATAAAAGAATGGGAAAGTTATTGAGTGTCTGGTATAGATTTAGTGATGGGATAAATTCAAACAGATAAGGATTTCAAGCTTAAAATCTTTGATCATAGCATCTTCCCCTCTGAAATACATTGAGAGTTTTTTCAAAGCCCTTAGTTGACCCACCCATCAGGTTTTAAATCGCTGAAAATGACTAAAAATGAGGAAAATATGGGGCTAGGACGAGAGAAGAATTTAGAGTTTTTTTTTTTTAAAATTTAAAAGTAGCTAACTATCATTCATCTTCTTGCTATGTTTTCTGCATTGCTCTGCTCTCTAAAGATAAAAAGAACTTCTTCTTCCTGTGTTTTCTATGGTGCTCCTTCACTTCTGACTCTAAAAGAACATTTGTAGCCCTCCAATTTGTGCATCCAACAACACAAAAATTGCTCAATTAATTTAGAACGTTTGTAGCCCTCCAATTTTGCTCATTCAACAACACAAAAATCGCTCAATTTAGTTTAGAACATTGTAGTCCTCCAATTTGTGCATCCAACAACACAAAAATTGCTGAATTTAGTTTACCCCACAACGTCAGTGATTTTAGTTCACCTCATTCCTAGTGCACCTTCTTAGACTGTCCCAGGACAAAAACTGACACCTCCTTATATTTTATAGTTGACACCTTTCTTCTTCTCTCTTGCCCATTTGATGTGCCATTTGTCTCTCGAGCTTATTTATTAAATAAATTGAGCTTGAAAATGGAGAAATTTTTTCAAGCATCTCAAAGTTTTGCTATCTGCCCATGCTATGAAAAGTCCGTTTTGCCAGTTCTGAAGGTGGAGTTGGCGAGTTTCTGGGAGGCGCTGGGCCTCAACAACATGCCCTAAAAATAGCTTACTTTTTTTTCTTGTGTAAACGGCTATTGTTTGTGCAACTTTGACCACTCCTTTATATCTCATCTTAAGTTCGAATGCTGAATCTTTTTTCCCACCAACCTCACATGCATGCCCAGCTTCTTCCATCTACTATAAAAGTTTTAAGATTATTGAACTATGAAATCAAAATCAAATACTCCAAAAGCACCAGATTTTGAAAGCCACCCATATCATAAAATTGTACTTCCAACAGTGCAGATTTTTTTATTTCTCACTCAAATTACACATTTTTACTGCCAAAAGATTCAGATCAAAGTTCCTAGACCAATGTTTAAAAATGTGACAAAGTTCAAGCTATTGGGAGGCTGTATGGTTACAACTCCCTCCTGTCACTTGGCATTGGTTTGGTCAATTTAAGGAATGAGAAAGATATTGAAAATTGGTCGGTTATAAGTACGTGTTCGGTGATGGGTGGTTCTGCCCCAGGTCTGCCGAAAAAATACTCCAAAAACTAAAAATCAATAGAAAAAACCAAAGTCCCAACATGTGCCAAGCAACAACAAAGATGTGAAAAAAAAACCCTGGCAATTTTATTTTATTTGGTTTGGTTAGTTTTATTGCAAGAGGACACTAGGTAGATATTAAGTACTACCTGCAATTTTAAAGGCAAAATTGTGACATTTTTTTTTCACTTGTGTTTTTCATACGTTTTAGCGCCTGAGTTGTGCACCACATCTGGTGCACATAAGTCTACTATGGGTAGTGCAACAGACGGGAATGAAGCAGAATCGGAACATGTTAAGTACGCGCACTTGGCTTGCTCCTCCTCCACAGTTAGGGCACACCCCTGCAGCCGGCTTGCTGCCCGTCACCCTTCTCTTCTCGTCGCACACGCAGCACAGGAACATCGCGAATAACGACGACAACGACGGCGGCGGCTGGCGCGTTTGTTGGCGATCCCCAGAATCGTCAAGTTTCCCTGCAAAAATTCCAAACTCTCGGTTTCTTTAGAACCTCTGTATGAAGCTTATCGATACATCATGACGAGGTTTATTTGTGTGTGTGTGTGTGTGTGTGTGAGAGAGAGAGAGAGAGAGAGAGATCCATCCCAGGTTCTTCCTCAAACACACATGTGGGCCTACATAGCTCTCTGCGAGTACTGGAAATCAGCGTCTAGATTTGTGGATTTCTGCAAACCTGAAACCGTGAGAGAGAGAGAGAGATCCCAGTGTCTTCGTCACAATTTGGACAACTGCGTGGCCATGTGACCAGACATAGCTATGTACGAGCACCGTAAATCAGCGTCTAGACCCGAAGGTTTTTTGCGCGACACAAAACTGAGAAAGAAGAATGACCGGAAATTGGCAATGTAAATCGAGTGCAATAATGAGAAGAGAAACAAACATACATACATACCTTCTTGTTGCAAGAAACAGACGAGAAGGAACTTTGGTGCTAAATCCCAAGGCGCGGTTCTTGTTTGAAAACGCGAAAAAGAGACGAACCAGTTGGCAAGTGCAGCTCCGGGTCGATGACAAGAGATCGGTGCGCAGGAAGGAACGCTTTCGAAAGAGAATGCAGGAGATTATAGAGTATTGGAGTGAGGTTTCAGATGAGCGGCGCAAGAGAAGAGTGTGTTGCAAGGGTACCATCGCGCGGATTGCGTTCTCATATACTCTCTTTGCTTCGTCGTCTACGTCCCACACGTGGAGGCTCTGATTTGTGTACACGTGTTTACGCGCTTCGTTCTTCCTAGGTCCCACCTCAGGGTGTGATGTGTCGTGCAGCGCGATGGTCGGTCCGTTGCCACAGGGTTTCCGCCCGCCCGTTGATCTCCTGCTTTCGACATCATCAGTCTCGTCCCCAGTTTTGAATGGATATTAGTCCAGGTTGAAAATGGTGACCAAGCAATGGATGAACTTTTCATTTGTTCCAAAATAAATAAGTAAATGCTGACAAACCATTTTGGAAATAGAAGTTTCATGCAGCCAATTGAGAAGCCTCAGGAGGGCTTTTTCTCTTTGGGTTTTGGGTTGGAGGGGGCATTGAGGGGGGGGGGGGGGGTTCCCAAGCTCTTCCCCAGGCTCTTCCCCTTCGGTTCCTAAAATTTTTCCCACTTTCCTAATGGCTTCTTTAAAGT
>Ga0116231_10000605_pt1 | contig 64955 bp, 49 predicted proteins | sample S1TSphgellanicum_2_FD_89695 | JGI IMG/M metagenome (GOLD analysis project Ga0116231, IMG submission 89695) | Host-associated microbial communities from peat moss isolated from Minnesota, USA - S1T2_Fd - Sphagnum magellanicum MG | ecosystem: Host-associated > Plants > Peat moss > Unclassified... | reverse complement strand
TGTTTTTTTTTTTTTTTGAAATTTTATTTAGAATATTGGAAATTTTCAATGCTTTTTACATTGCCATAATTTTTTATTATAGTTCAATGGATGCCAAAGTGAGCAGCCGTTAAGCACACTTTTATTAAATATTGGCAATTTCAAGGCTTGCATTTGCCATAACAATATTGGCAATGGATGTCAGTTGCCATTTTAGCACACAAACTTAATAGATATATTGGTAATTGCAATGATCAAATTGGCCTGAAAAACAATTTTGCCAATAATAATAATATGTTGGATGCCAAAGGTATTATTATGATGCATGTGAAAATTGGCTACACCAAAAACCCTAACCATTATGAACAAGGAGGGGGTCTAGATACTGGAACTTATCAACATACAAAAACAAAGAAATAATTTTCAACAGATTGATACTTACTAAAAAAGTAATTTACTACTTATTTACAAGTTGAACAATGTTGGGGTATATTTGCTGTCTCCAGTCTCCCATGGTCAGCTGTATGTTGCTATGTCACAGGTCACAAGCATTGCAAACATCAAGATTTTCAGCGGCTAGGATCCCGATGGATACATGTGGAATGTCGTTTATAAAGAGGTTTTGAAAATGTAATTTGTAATTGTAATTTTGTAATATGTACCATCAAATACACACACACCTGTGCATTAGGCACGAGGTTCAAACTAATATAATACAAAATATATTCTTTGAATAAAAAGTTTGTTATTTGAATAAAGCTCTGAAAAAATTAAGAAACTAGGTATAGGGTAAATCGGCTGGTGACTGAACACTTAAGCGTTTAACGCAAGCCGAATCCAAGGGGAGGGCTCTATTATTTTTTGTGTCCAAACAAAACTTGAAGCTCTCCTATAAGAGCATATGAGACATTAAAAATTGTCAAAAAGGGAATAAAATTGAGAAAGTTACAACCCTCCTAAGTAAAGGGGTCAAGAACTCAATATAAAAAACCAATGAACATTACAAAGGCTAGTTCTCAAACACCAAAAAAATTCTCCCACAACAAAATATGTACCTTACAAATTTCTTTGACTCATAGAATAGGAGTGAAAAATTAGGTAGAAAATCATGACCACTTTGATAGAAAAAATGGCTCTTTCTTGAGAAATCCAAATGCAAATATGTATAAAAGTTGAAGTAAATGATGGACACAATCCTTGTGTGCAATTTCTAGGTGGTTCTCTTTTTAACATATGAAATATGAAAAAATTATGTTCATGATTTGAGATTCAACTGGGTATTTATGATAAGTTTGTTCAAAATAAATGTTGCTAGATAGGCAAAACTTGAACCAAATCATCTACTCTATGTAGATTAGATATTTTTACATAAACCACATAAGAATGATGTGTTAAACGTGATATACAACTCTTGTCAAATGTGGATTCAATCTCTTTTCTTTTCCATTTTGAAAGGAGGTTCATGTTTAAACCAATATTGTAGTACAGGAGCAGCTTCAATACATGTCTATCAAATAACTACCATACTAACACATTAAAAGCAAAGAAGTCAGGTTTTAATTTTTTTTTCAATTTTGTCAAGTAGGTGGAGTGGCAATCTTCCACAAGAGGAATGAGCCAAAGTTGGCTAGAGGAATGTGTCAAAGTTGGCTAGAGGTCAGATGGCACAATAGAAATTTTTTGGAATCCTACCTAGTTCTGGTGACCCACAGGAACTCACTGCCTAAATTTGATGATTTCTACCTTTTTTTCCCTCAAAATCTGACCTTTTTTTTGTGTATTTTTTCTCAAAAAAACACAATATTAACTATTTTCTAATAAATATATTAAAAATAAAATAATATGGTTGAAGCCTTCACAATATTACTTATTTTTAGGGCTGTTGGAACATTTTAATTGTCCAGACACCCTCCAAGAAGAAATTTTGCAGAAAAATTAATAAATTTACATCATTGCCATGTAGGAAAGTTTCTAGGGCAGTTATCCCTATGGACTATGTTCCTGGGTTTTCATTTATTTTACTTTTTGTGGGAAAAGGAAGTTGCAGGATGTAAAATTTAATTAATGAAAGGTTAAATTCCTTCACACTGCCAAGGGAAAGTTATGCAGGAAAACTTAATTAATTGCATTTTTCAGGAAGTGTGAGGCTTAACATGTCACTAGTAACTACATTTTAAATAATTTTAAACATTCCTTTTTGAAATATTAAAGACTGCAAAAAATTCCAAAAGATTCTTCATTATCCTTCACAAATATTTGTTCTTTGAGAAAGTAATTTTCTAAAATTTTCTACAAATAAGTTAATTTGTGCCAAAGTAACCACAATACTACAGTCATGGCTAGTACCCAATTCCAATCTCACTCCAGATCTGGTTAATATCAAACCCACTGGACAACTGTAGCCTAGAGTTAGTTTTCATGTCAGCAAAACAAATGAGTATTGTTTTCCAAAAAATTAACTCCTTTTTTAAAAAGTTGAAATTTACTATATTTTCCAGTGATCTACCATGATATTGTTCTATGGGTAATGAAATTATTTAGAGTGTAAACTATCATAATTATGATGATTTTCAACATGCCAACTTCATATTATCAAAAAAATTCATTTCCTTATTTTGAGGATTATCGAATGCTGAAACTGACCTTAGGGTAAGGTAGTCTCCTCTTGATGGAATCACATCTCTCAAATAGAACCATCCTATGGGGTTACAGCTCAAACCATACCACAAACCTATTTTCTTCTAAACTGAAACAGCACCCAAATTGCCCATTCATCTTTTCTTTACATAATCATTTCTCTAGACAAATAAATAAATAAATAAATAAATCAGTAAATAAAGCTTTTGTTTGCTGCTGAAAACCATACCTATATACAACTGATATTTGGCACAAAATAATTCACAAAAGGTTTGATTGAGAAAAAGAAAAATGTTTATTGCCATACTTATTCTTCAAATGTTGAAATTGTGGACAATTAAATTTGAATCTGACAAACCTCATTTTCTAAATAAATAAATAAATAAATAAATAGTTGCAATAGAATATTTACATTTAATAAATAGTCACAAAGAGTTGCCAAATATTAGTTGTAGGTAAGGTAGAGTCCTCTAGGCAGTCAAGAATTGCTTCCTTGATGCCATAACAAGATGTACCTTTCAGTCGTGAAACAATGTTGAGTAGATATTAGGTACCCATTTTGGAAGTCAGTATTACCAGTCCTCTTATGGCAAGTTAGAACTGCTCGTTCTACTTAGTAAGAAGAATTAGGTCTGATTTTCACAACTGGAACCTAAATTGTTTTCAAAAACCATTCCATATGTGTGTGGAACTGATACCACAAACAAGATACAAGTCTAAAAAGGGTTAGAATACATACCCTTAACCTGCTTCAAAACTGCAACAGAGATTCCATCAACTTCATTTTTCTTACTAGCACCAGCCACTCATTCCAATATAAAAAAATCTAAGAGAGTCCAGACCCCACAACTCCAAACTCAAACTTCACCTTCACATTTCAATCAGATTAATTTCTTCAAAAAACTTGTGGAACCCATTACTTCAAAAGATCTTTAATTTCTCTCACAGGAATGTCTAGAAAACCATTCATCTAGAAAGCTTAAAATTGATACCATAGACCTAGTCAATTCATTAAGAGGTCTGGGAAAAAAGAGACAACACAAGTCGCCAGATGATGACATTACACCTGCAGAAAAAGCGACTATTAATATGGTCAGTCTAAAACCCAACCCCAGATTCAACCCAAAATTAGCAAATGGCTCATCTCGTAATGGTGCATTCAAACCAGTGACCAAAAAATATGAAATGCTCCACTAAGTTCCCAAATGAAATCAAAGTTCACAGTAAGGTGTAGTTAACAGTGAGATTCTATCAGTCACCTACAGCATAAAAGAGATCACGAAAAGAGAGAACCTTCAGGCTCTGGAAGATTACAGTAGTTCATGAAACCACTTTACAAAGCAAGGGTGTACACATGAAGGATCAAAATAGAAAAATTGTAGAATCAAGAAATTTGACAGAACAACTCGGATGCTTGCACACTTGTAGCAAGCAAGGGTGCATGCAACAGCCACATCCCCATGCCGAGCTACCATGATCTGATCCCTCCATCTCTATATATACCCACCTGTTTGATTCACCCCTAGATGCAAAGCTCATCTTCAGAATCCTAAAACATAAGATCAGCTCAACCTGAGAGACTAATCCGAGATCTAAAAGAACCATAGCAATGTGGGATGGAGCAGCAATTGGGTTAGGTAAGACTCTAGTTCAGTGTGATATACTAAAAATTGGTTCCTTGATGAAACTATGTAGTTAAGAATCTCCAATAGGTAACAGGACTAAGTACAGTTCCCAGTCCCATGGCTACATCAAACAGATTTGAGCCCCCACTGATAGAACATGTGAACATAAAATGGCTACAGGGCAGACCGTCTTGTGTTCCTGGAAGAGTGCACATCAGAAGAATCATGTAATCTTTAATGCTCATCAAAGAGGTGATGATTTCTTTTGTCTAAAGCATGTCCATGTGGGTGACCACTGACCTGCAAGGATAACACACCAGGAATGCCCTGCTTTGCTCATTCGACACATAATGCATCTGTAGTTCTTTGTGTTCTCCTTGCTCAAAAGCACATAGGAAGGCAGGTGAACTTACCTCTGACCACCCAAAACTCTTCTAGATCATAATTTCAACCTCGAGATTCCCTCCTCTTTAGTGATGCAGACTTGTCAGCCATGGCAAAGGCTCAACTTGCTGGCAAAATGCAGCTACAGGGTGGAGTACAAGTGACAACAAAACATGGAGAAGAAGAAGAAAACACACTGATAAAATAACACCTTCCAGCTTATGGAAGTGTTGGAAGGCCCTGCAATCAGAAGTGCAAGTCAGTATAAGGTGAGCTTTGATCTCAAGGCCAAGAAAGCAACTAGCAAGCACTTTGTCAGATGAGGGTGCTGTGCCATTTGAGTAGTAACCATAAGAAGCCATATCAACTTGTGGCATGTGAAAAAGTATCATAACAGTAGGCAAGTGCAGTTTCCTCCTAGGAATCTCAAGTGTGGAAGGACTTTCCAGCTTCCAAACTGCACCGAGCAGGGTATCATGCAAAACTTGCTGCACAAGAGATAGAACAAGGGAAAAAAGTAGCAAGAACAAGAACATAGTAATCGATTCACAAAAGGCTGGTAATCCCATCGGTCAGCTCCGCCCGACAGGCACTTGCGCCCACCTGCAAGGTTGGGAAGCATGCTCTTCAGGTAAGAGCCGAACAGGCACACACCCCATGGACAGTGATAGCAGGTGCCACTGAAAGCAGGCCATGGCTTGCATCTCACATCTCAGCCATGTCCAACAGTTGAGCCAGCAAGAAAAATTACAGCTTAATACTCACTGCCGCCACGATCGTTCCTCCAGTTCCTACCCCCAGATCCACCATCCCCACCACCACCATATCCTCCACGGCTTCCACCCCCATAACCACCACCACCACCACTGCCGCCGCCGCCACGGCTGCCATAGCCAGCACCTCCACTTCCGCCGCGGTCACCTCCTCCGTAACCCCCGCCACCACCACCATATCGGCTTCCTCCATCACCATATCCACCACCACCGCCTCCACGGTAGCCTCCTCCTCCTCCTCCACCGCCGTAGCCTCCGCCACCCCCGCCACGGTAGCCACCACCGCCACCACCTCCGCTTCCACCCCTGGATTGCGCTTGATTCACAGTGATACTTCTCCCATCCAGTTCCGTGCCGTTCATGCGCTCGATGGCCTCATTCATGGCCTTCTCATCGGCAAACGTCACAAAACCAAACCCTCGTGAGCGGTTGGTCTCGCGGTCCAGGATGACCTGCAGGACGGCGACGAAACATTTGACACATACAAGATAGTAATGAGATTATCAGCCACTGCCCAACACATAACACAAGCATACGGCCGTCGCAAAACTGAACCAAATGACAAAAACCCTCACTCCAACGCCACATGAACAAAGACACGAATACAAAAGAAACAAACAAAATAAAAAGGACCAAAAGGCGGCTACCAACAAAAATCACGCACATCACTACACAAGTTCAAACCTCTACATCTAGAAACAGAGTTGAGCACACACACATCCAAAAACCAATTCTCAGCATGCCGAAAAGAGACAAGACTCCAAAACAAAAACGACAGGAAACGCACAACATTGAAATATGAAAAGAGAAACGAACACAAGTACGAAAAGCAGGAGCAACAGAAGAGTGGGGAAAGAACAAAAAGGCGGCACCTTGGACTCAACCACTTCGCCATAAGGCCTGAACGCCGTCTCCAGGCGGCTATCATCCGTGGCCCATGCCAAGCCTCCGACAAAACATCTGTACTCTTGAAGCTCGGCCATGACTGACTCTTTTAACAAAGACACACACCAGAAGTCCTGTGTGTTTAGACTTCTGTTACGAAGTAAGTAGCAGCGCGCAGCGAGAGCCGCGGAAGGAAGGATCCACGACAACAACACACGCGAAGAGAACTGGGACTTCAGAGCGAACGCTCTCGTCGTCTTTCAAGAGGGAAGAAGGGGGAGGCGGCGGGCGGCTCCTCCAAATTCTACGCTGGAAAATGATACCAATGAGACCGTTCTAGAACTATAGCCCGTTCTGTGCTGGAAAAAGACACTAAAGACCTCGTTCTGTGATGGAAAAAGACACTAACTAGCCCAGTTCGACTGTGGAAAACGATTACTAACTGCACGCTATTTCGATACCCTAGCGGATGGGAGAGCTTATCCGTCGATTCTCATTTTTGGACGGTTTAGATCTACAAAGAGCTTGCCTCCGATTCTAGTGTCCTTTGTGCTCGGACGTTTGATCTGTGGGTTCTGTTCTGTCGTTTGGGGGAGAGCGAGATCACGCACTGCTGCAGAGAGTTTCATTTCCTCCCTCCCATGTTTGTAAGGAATGCTCACCATGATGTTCCATTGGATCCATTACAGGCTTGTGACATGAGCAGTAGTGTGATGTCTTGGCTTTGTGTGTCCTCTTCTTATACATACTTTCTCGCATGCCAATATCATGTGTGCTTTGGTTTGCTGATGTGCTTGCTAATAGTCTGCTCAACCAAGATGCCTAGAAAACTTGGTGCTGTGCTTAGTATTGTTATACTTTTGACAACTATAGGCAATCTGCTTATTGAGCAAGTGTTTGTTCTCATATTTTACTGCAGAGTTTTCTGATGTCTGATCTCTGTCGGCTGTGTATTTTAGCAATTCTGGTGTTGATTGCCACAGTGGGTAAAACTTGCAGGAGCTTCTTGGCTTTCTGAATCTAGATGACTGGTGGAATTTTTTTCAAACAGTGGCAACATTTGAGTGCTTTCACATCAGAACAGCTAAGGATTTCCTTATGAGGTATTCTGCAAGTTCCTGTACTTTTTTTTGGTCAAAATATTAGGGTTCAGAGGAGTCAGATGTCGGACCCTTACTGCTGCTGCGATCAAAGGTTGAAGAATGTAAAGCTAGAAAAACCGACACCACATTCTCTGGTTGATCAAAATGTCTAGGGTTTGAAAATTGCTCTTGAGATGGTGGTGGGGTGGACATCATTTCCTAGGAAGGTGAAGAATGGCCTTGGTGTTGTGCACTTTTTTAACATTTGCAAAAACTCTGCAACATGTATGTATGCTTTCTGTTGGATTTGTAGCAAGATTTATCACATTTCATGACACACCCTAAACCCTAAACCCTATCTTGACATTCAAGATCAAGCTTGCATGCTCAATAGAAGTGGATTGTCATCTGTCCTCTAATTCTTGTAAGGGAGAATCACTTGAATGAAGATGAATCTCGTGTCTTGCAAGAATCAACCACTGTAAAAAAAACAAAAAAAGAATTTCCCTCAAACAAGACTTGAAATGAGAGGAGGAGGTTACAAGTGAACTGACTGTTTCCGTTTCCAGTGGGCAGTGCTGCAAAGCTCCTGGAAGACTTTGTGATCTAATAATCTGCCACAGTGCATTATGAAAAAGAGGTATTCATGTGCTCATTCATTTATGGAAAGCTGTTTGTGGGGTCAGAGTTGTTACGGTATTTTCAAAGCTGCACAAAATCTTGAATCTCTTACTCCAAGCAGCAAGCATTCTTGTTTTGTTTCTCACAAAACTCCATTTCTCCTGGAAAGCTTATGAGATATGATGACACAAGAGTCCACTGAAGTTCAGAGTCCCCATGGCATATGTCAAATCCTCAACAGGACTAACTTTCTTTATTTAGTTTTTCTCCGGAGCTTCAAGACCCCATTTTCTTTACTGACCCAACAAATTTGTTCAGTTTTTTCCAGATCTTCAAGACCCATTTTCGTTCTTCATCCAACAGATTTGTTTGGTTTTTTTATGGAGCTTCAAGACCCATACTCTTTGTTGACCCAACACATTTGTTCAGTGTTTTTTTCCTGAGCTTCAATACCTATTTTCTTTGTTGACCCAACAAAGCTGTTTGGTTTTTTTCAGCAGCTCTGATACCATTTTCCTTGTTCACCCAACAAATTCATTCAGTTTTTTTTCTGGAGCTCCAAGACCCAATCTCTTTGGTTCACCTAACATATTTGTTCAGTTTTTTTCAGGAGCTGCAGAATTTACTTATGGGAGGTTCTAGCTTGTTCTTTTGACCTGTAGCCCATTCCATGTATACAAATATTGATCAGATTGCAAGCTCGTCCAAACTCCACTTCCATAATCCAGATTCCACACAATGAAAACTGCAATGTCTGCTGTAGAAGAAAAACAGTTGCATAGATTTTGAAAGAGATTCATTTTGATTTTTGGGATCAACAGATCTGGTTGTCCTACTTACTAACAGTAGATGGATCCAATCACCCTGGAAATTTTCAAGTGGATTTTTCAAACACTTATAATACATAGACAGTAGTGGATCCATACCTTAACAATTTAAAGAAGGAAATAGAAAAAATTGTCTAATCCATGATGTGTCTGGAGTCCACATCAAACCTGAAAGTCATGATCTGAAGTACTTTCTATGAAGAAGATGGTCTGGTGGTGGTTTGCTTCAGAAGAAGGCACATGCTCACATGGCTTTAATATACCACTTTTGTGGGAGTTGTTCTTGAGGGGTTATGAGGAAGTGTTTGGGAAGGGGGGTTTGTAGATTGTATGTGTTTTGATTCCAAGGATCCTTGGGAATTTCCAATCTTTCATAACTCACTCCCATCCTCAACTACTCAACAATTTGCCATCAAAGTCCCATTGTTCATAATATACAATACTACTAATAACTCACACACTTCAATAGACAACTTCAAAAACTAATTACTGACACTTTAGCTTCCTTCTATAGCTGCAAAATTTGGTGGTGCAAAATTTGTGGAGTGGGAGGCTCTGGACTGAGTTGGGTCTGTTCTTGGAGAGGACATTTCCGCTTCAAGCTTGCTTGCTGTAAAATTAATTTTCTCTTCCAAGGTGAAGTCTTGGTGCAGAGTTTCTCTTGTAAATAAAGGCGTAAAATACACAAGGTCCATGTCATAATATTTGCATTAATTCTACTAGTTGCACTTCAGAATCCAAATTACCTCATTATTACATTATACTTAACAATTTGTATATCTGAATAGAAGATTAAGAACACAATCAAAACCAAAATTGTGCATAAACAAAATAGAATGAGAAGCATAACAATGAATTAGATATTTGAAATAAGTAACATATCATCTCATTTGCTTCCCCTTACCTACTTTTAGAGCTTTTAAGTCTGAAGTACTTACTTGCAAAGGAAAATGAAAAATCTTTTGAAGTATTTGAAAAATATTTCATTTTTGAAATGCAACCTTCAAAATTAAATGATTATTTGGCAATCGTGTGTTAAAGGCACCTTTATGTTATGGTACCAACCCACCTTGGTGTCAATTTTTTTCAACAATACAAAATTTCACAAATGTTAGAAGTTCAAGATATGTTAGAAGAAAAAATGAAAGAGAATTTATTCTTTTGCTCATAAGAGCATGGCTAAATCCACAACAAAGAAAAGCAAGTTATTTGTGGAGTCCATTGATTATATTTAGGCCACTAGATTTGTATTGGAGGAAAAGCATGAGCTCAAACCGAAGAAACAATGCTTGAAAAACAACTAAAACAAGACATGAAACGATTAATTACACACAAATGAATGTGATTTAAACTATAAGGAATTTAACTAAAGGTAATGAATAATTCATTCACACAATTTTGCAACAACAATGACATCATCGACAATATTGCAATGGAAGGTAATGAAGGAAAGATAAATGTGACAATATTTGATGGGTTTCCAAATTACCCATCTTTAGGCCATTGGAAAATTTCATCTTTCTACTAGAAAAATTTGAATCACATTCCCAATAAAATTATAATATAAGTCGTGGCCATGTCAAGAGTTGGGAGTGAAACCACTAAAATAATTCCTACCATTTAATTAACAATCTCAAAAGTCAAATCAAGTTTGATTGAAAACCTTGATATGACATTCAAAACCACATTTAAAAGGCTAACTTATATCATTGAATTTAAATATCATTTGAGAAAGTTGTTATGTTCCAAATATTCAAAACATTTATTATTCCAATGTTGGGACTTTCATTTGGGCATTTTGAGAAAATTAACCATTGAGATGTAACCCTTTTGGGAATTATAGAATATATTACAATGATTTTTGCCAAGTCAAGGCCATAATGAATCCATGTGAGCTTTTGGGTTGTTCATGCACCGTTTCAGCTTCAAATGAATTTATTTTTCTTTTTAATTTGTGCAATTTGATATGAATAAAAGTTCAACTTAATGAGTTCATCATAATCTCATTTTGGAGCTTTCACATGACCCCTTGTTGGACATTGCATAAACTTATGGGCAACATACTTAACGATTTAAAATCTTTTGAAACACATTACATTGGAAAATTTACCCCAATACCTTGTACCAAGCTTTTAATCATGTATTACTACTTTTGTCCTTCAATGTGTGATTTATTTCCTAGCTTAATCATTGAAGTTATTTATCTTACTCATGTTACCTACAACTTTGTAATGTGAAATAATTGTTCATGTTTGTTTCATCAAATCAAATTTGAATAAATTGTGCAACAAATGTTCAACAACCATTAAAATACATCAAGTGAAAAAAAAATGCAAATTTAATTTTTGCAATAGTTTTTTAAATTTTTTTCTCAAAATATCAACTTAGGCATTATGAACTACATATTTATTTCATGTTTAAATTGTATTGTAAAATAGTTCTAAATTTGTATGTTGTCCCTTTCTTTTTGATCCAATTGAAAGTAGGATATTTCTTATCACTTAATAAATGGGAAAAATGTCTTCATACAACATTTACCAACATCAAATTATAAACCATAGTATTGAACATAGGACCATATATAGGCGTATTGTTAATAGTCTCCAACATACTTACAATAATGTCAAAATACTTAATCATAATCAATTGTAATCTAAAACAATTTGAACAACAATGGAATGCCTTCTTATTTTATGCTAGTATTAATCTTCAAGAAAAGGACTGAAAGGTTTGAAAATCAAAATGTGAATGCCATTAATTACATAATGTACATTTCACACAACCCATAACATTGCTTGAAATCTTCCATCACATTATGCATTCTGATTTATTTTAGTTAGGATACAGGTTTTTTGAAAGTGTCATCCATTGCAACAATGAACTCATGGAACACCAAAGGCATTGTGAATTTCTTAATTACAAAAAGTTAATCACAAATGACGAAGTCAACACCATGGACTAGTTTATAGACATCACGCAGAACCCAATTTTGATAATTATTTCTAAATACCAATTGTTTTGTTTCAACAAAATATGTTTAACAATGTTAAAGATATCAGACTTGAACATCACAAAGTTTTCCACCCATATATCATTCACATATTTTAAGTGAAAAAACTTAAATAACCATCTAATTCTTCTCAATTTCACGTATAATGCCCCAAATCCTATGACAACACAAGGAGATAACTTGACAAATGACCATCATGGAATGTAATAATTGTAAACAAAGATTTAATGTTGAATGAACAATAGTGGGTTTGAGATATAAGAAATCATATCCATAAATGTAGAACCATTAAAGCATTTGAAAAATGATTGACAATTGAAGTATCACCATACACCCATCAAAATGAAACTTTTTATTGTGTTTTGTTCATGTTTTACAACAAAAAAACTTATTTAGTTTTTGAGGTCCAAATATAAACAAATTGTGAGTAGAAGTATAAAGATAATTTAGATCTAGTTCTTGAATTCGTAGACAAAAGAACGATTAGAATTACAAGACGATGAATCAATAGCATCTTGTACAAATTCATAACATAATGTGATGGAGGTGTGATGAGTAAACAAAGGACAAAAAATAGTAGAACAATGATGAGTAAACACAATACAAGGAGACAAAATGATAATTTGTAGTGCGGTTTTGACCCAAAATGGGGTTGTGTCACACAAAATTGATTTAAGGTTTCAATGTAAACATCTACTTTTAGCATAAAATAATTAGGCCTTTTGGAAAGTTTCCAAATTTGAATGATCATGTGAAGGGGAACACATTTTGGATGTCTCTGTCTGTTTGTTTGTTTATGTTTTACATGTAGTTGTTGTTTTGGGAGCTTTTGTTGTGTTAAAGATGGCGATGAACTAAATGCAACTTGTAGGTCAATGTGAAGATAGCAATTGTGTGGTGTTGTTGTAGAATGGTGTAATGTGTGTGTTTGATGCAAACAAATAAAATGCATTGATGTGGAGGCTATAATTTGCAAATCAACAAAGGACAAATTTTGTGTTGTAACCTTATATGGAAGAAGGTTCAATGCATTTCCAATGAAACAAGTTGGCATGGCTAATAGTGTTGATTTGGAATCCTTGTGTGATGGGATGTAATTTGAATACATATCAATGATTAAAAAGATTGTTAAAAGACCATTTACATTATATATGTTGCTACACCATAAATCTAGGGTTTGTTATCCCTTATTTTTTAAGGTGACATATGTAAGTGACTAGTGTGAGTTGGGATCCTCGTAAACTAATGACAAAGGGAACAAAGATAAAAATTACAATTACAAGTAGAACATCTCTTTTTGTCAAATGTTCATCATGAGTTGCAATGGTTATTGTCACTTTAAAATTGCCCCCATTTGTATGAAGGAGGATTTTTTTAATTTTCTTTTTTCTATGTGTGTTTTATTGTATTACAAGTGGACTCAAGGTGCTAATGAATTTGGGAAAAAATTGATGGTAAGATTAGTACAATCATAATAAAAAAGACAACTAGCAACAAGGTTGAGGTCCTTACCAAGGACTATAATGTACACACACAACTTTCATGTATTGGTTGATTAAATATAAAAACTATGTTTTTAAAAAAAAATTACCTTTTAAAATATAGTTTTTTGAATTGGATATTGGTCTTGAAACTTTGAATATGACCATGCTATGATAAAAATTAATATTATTTCATCAAACCTTACATTATAGTCAAATACATGTATGGCTTTGCTTTAACTATGATCACAAATTTTAAACTATGATAGTCATTAAGGACATTCAAAATCAAAATCATTAACATTTAATACATGCACCTAAAATAATACAATACATATGCACCTAAAAGAATCAACACATGTGGCCCTTCTTATGAAGTATGTTATGACACGTGTTAATGACCCACAATAAATTTGAAAACATTTGATAAAAGTTTGTATAGAAAAAACATGTTCAATTTTTAAAATGTTGAAAAAATTATGTTAGCAAGCGTTTTATGTATGATAAAAGAAATTCATACCTTTTGCTTAGAAGTATAATCTATTTTATAATAAAGTAGGTGATAGGAAGGAGATGATGACATAATCTAGATTTAAAATGGTTCCTATGAGGAATGGGAAGTGAGGAAATTTTGGGAAGTTGGGCTTAATATTGCTCTTGAAAGAAAGTTGCATCTTACATTTTAGATATATCAAGTGAGAATGTGTGTTGGGTGCGACTTAATTCAAGTTGAGATTAATTGCAAAGGACCCAGTGGATTTGCAATTGACATGTGTGGGATGATTTCTCATTTTGGGAAATGAAGGCAAGTATGTTGATGGAACTAGATGGTTGAGCCTTAAAAGTTCAATTCTATGTGTGAAATTTGGCTTGTTTAATGTTTCTAGGTGTTGTCGGGCAGCTAAGCATAAGTGTTTTGGAATTGGGAAACTTTATGCACACCAACTCAAGAATTATTGATAGTGTATATGAGTCTCATTATGGTTGTTTGATCGATGGATTTTTGGGTCTTATATAGTTTTATTTTGGGAAAAATATTAGCCTAGGTTGTGTTGGGTAGTCAATTTTTGGAATAAAGGAAGTTTGATGGGTGTATGTTTGTATTCATATGTTTTGTAATAAAGAAATCTAGATATTATGGTGTGTGGATGTGATGATTGAAATAGTCCTAATGCCCAAAATGTTTAGTTATTGGGGTTTTACATTTGAATAAGATATAAACATATTGGGAGGGCAACAAGATTTATAACCACTATGCTGCAAGGGAAAGTTTGATCCCTATCTCTCTCCTATTTATTGGAGGACCAAAATATTGTGGTGGCTCATTGACGTATTCACTAAGTAGCTTAGTATTAAAAATAAACATGTTGATCTAATTTGCAAGTTTAAGGAGAGTGGATCATTTGAATTAACTATGTCATTTGTATGTCATTTTGGTTGTACCCCTTCTTTTTGGTTACATAACAATAATCAAACACAATAAAAGGCAATGTGGTCCAATTTAAATAAATGGTCAGGCTTTGCAAGGGAAAAAAATGCACTCTAAACCAAAATAAGCAAATAAAAACAAGCACAACAAATGAATGTTTTACAACAAAACAAAAAATATGAGCATTGCAAAGCAAAAAATGTTGATACAAGAGGTGAAGCAAACATAAAATGACAACAAAAGCACAAGAAGCAAAGCACAAATGGACCTAAAGCATAATGTGTGGTGCAAGCCTCTCAAAACTCTTAAATGTGCACATAAAAGCTTTCAAAGAAAACACTCTACTATAACTATTTCACACTTACAAAATTTATCACCTGTTTCATAAACATGTTAATCCACCAAAATGATAATCCAAAATACGATTTGATTTGTGCTGAATATTTAAAGTTGGAAACAAGTTTGAGAAATTATATGATAATGAAATGCTCCTGTTTCTAATTGGAAAAGGCATATACACCAAATCCTTACAATTTCCAAATGGGTGGAAGAAGCACACATGTAGAGAGAGGCATGGCAATCTCCACCCAGCCTGCTAGGGCTTTAATTGTCATGTCAAAATTGCTTAGGCACACACTGCAACACAAAGTTTTAGGGCAGGCAGTGAATAGTAATGCCAAACAAATTTGGAGAACTTTGAGCATTGGTTGCAAAAAAAAAAAAAAAAAACCATTTATTGAAAATAATTTAATCACCGTCCGAGGGAATGCTAAGGGAGGTAAACTAGTGTATATGATTTCTCTTGAAAGAAAATTTTATCTACAAGTGTTGGATTTACCTTTGTCGTATTGAAGGATGTGTTGGATTGTAATCCTTGAAATTGTAAGACTATTTGTTATGTTGGCCATGAATTAGAAGGATTAAACAAAAGTGTTGTGTGTGTGTGGTTCCTAATTTTGTATTCCAAATCCATCTAGTTCTAAAGTTTTATAGTAACCTTTGGTTTCAATGTTGGCTTTTAAAAAAGAAAAAGAAAAAAAAAAATTGATGGCATCTTTGGTCTGACTCCATGCAAGTCTGAAATATAATTATTTTAAGTTGTAAAGCAATTCTTGGAAAAACCCACAAACCTAATAGGGTTTGAAAACCAAGTCCAATCCCATCTACACACTATACATAACCCATCACCCATCAATGAAAATTATGTTATATGTCCAATAAAAACATGGCCACATGGCTTATAAAGTACAACCAAAATGGTACAATTTGAAAAATTATGAACTGCCAAATTAATATTGTAATATGTGGGCGGGTTTGACACACAAGTGTCAAATATTATTTATTTTAAAATTTAAGATTTTTCATGTGAGTTTTTAATTTTGGAGTTTTCGACATATAACAAATTTATATCTTAAATTCTAACTCAACTTTAGAGTTTTCTTTATTGTCTTTGTGGTTTAGTGTGGGCACAACTAATGTGCTCATCTGCACTAGGCCAGGATTCGATTTATGCCATAAATCCAAAATTTTAGAATTTTTGATAACATGGCTAAATTGTTTTCAAATTTTTTGGCAAAAATAAAAAAATAATTTAAATTTATGCCAAAGTTGCCCATGTAGGTTACTATGATAATCCAGTTTCCTGAGCGGCTTGTTGCACCACCCAATTGCAGGTGGGTGGGTACATGGTGCAAGTCAGGTTCCAGTTCCAGCAGTAATCTGAACCTGTGGTCCAGTTACATTAAACTGGAACCAGAACCTTACAGAGAACTGGCCCCAAAACCCAGAACTGGCCAACACTGAATTAGGGTTTAGGGTTTAGGGTCCCTTTGAAGGACACAAATAAAGCTTCAAATTTGAAGAAAATTGTTGTAATCGCCCCTGCCCTAATAGCCACTGCCATAACTCATGAGTTCTGGAAGCCCAGTGAGCAGGGTTTTTTTTTAAAATGTTTTTAAAAATGGTTTTTGAATTTTTAAAAAAAATGTTTTAATTTTTTAAAAAAATAAAATTTCTTAAAATTTATTTATTTTTCAAATTTCTCAAGTATGCCCAGCATTAATTAGCATTCAATGGCAACTGTCTCCTAGATGGGGCAGTAGCATTTTTTGCAAAAGTGCTACTGCAAGTGGTGACCCAGGAAGTGCCTAGGTCTAGTTGTGACTAATATAATTATTTTTATTTCGAAAAATGGCGAAAAACTCACCCAAAAAATGACAAAAAAATTTCCTTGAGTTTTTCATTTTTTGAAAAAAAAATCGCCAATTAAAGAAAAAACAAAAAAAAAGCACTGCCAGTGAGGCAGTGTTTAAAAACACAAAAGACTTACTGAATATCATCTCCATCTGCAACATGAGATGATATCTAAAAGGAGTAAATTTCCCATCTCCCTCCAAAAACAGGGCAATTTTAGAGGAGGGAATTGACTCATAGATTTTAGGGTTTTGATTTAGTGTTATAATAACAAACATTCAACCTATATGTAATCAGAGGCCAGCTTTTTTACTAATTTGGTGATAGTTTTGACCTACTAATAAAAAAGAAAGCTGAGCACTAATCCCTTATTTTAGCCATTATCTGACTTGATTTGTTGCCATAAACTCACACTCCTCTCTTTATTTGGGGTTAGAATCAGGCTTTCTTTAGAGGGACTATTTTGCAAACATTTTCTTTTTGTTGCAACCCTCCAAAGAATTGGGTTTTGTCAACAAGGTACCATGCCCAACCAATGACCATCTATTCAAATTAACCAATGAAGCAAGTACTTAAGTGTTAAAATATAACTTAATTTATTCCATGATTTTTGGGGATGGAAAACTTAGCAATATGGGAGCTTATAGTTTAGAAGGTGGTAAAACCATGTCTCTCTCTCTATATATATAGTCTACAATAGAAACTACTCTCACACTTTGGATTCAACTAGGGTATGCACTAAAGAGATGGATGGAAGGGGTTGAAAGCTTAATCAATGGATGTTTGGACTTAATGGCCCACTTTCAGGAAATTCATGTGATTGCTTTTGTGGGTTGTGATATAGGGATAAGGTAAATTTCAAAAGCTTTCTAAGGTGCATGAATACTTTGAAAACATAAAACTCAAAGCTCAATTAGATTCCAAAATTTGGACCAATAACAAACAAGGTTTTTGAAGTGGTGTGCAAAGGTGATGTTTAAAGAAATCCCAATCATTTACACTTTTAACTTAGAATAATCACCGGCAATTCTCAAAGCCTAAATAGATAGATAGCATGACATGTGTGGGATTCATACCCAACCTATTCAAACTTTTGAAGTTTAGAGAGTTTGGGTTGGAATTGAAAAATTAGGTGCAAACCACAAAGTGGCATATAAGATTGTCATGAGAATACACAAATAGAGTAGTGAGCAGACCAGTGTTGAGTGGTTATCATCTTGTGACCACACCAACCAACATGGGTATTAGATCTTCATACTAGCCTGTTTACTTGCATCATATTCTTTTGAACTTTCGGTAGTAGCAACCTGAGTCTGGTATTAGGGTCCAAGGCTGATTTTTTGCTGGCATGAGGCAGGTATATTACTATATTATACCTGATATTGAGAGTGTCCAGCCCTGGTATGAAGCTGGCATGACTCATATCCTTACTACACAGATACTGAGATGAGGCTGGTGTTACCTCATGTCTGGTAATGGTACGAGTCTAGTATTGTCGGAGTCCAGTACCAGTCTGGACGGTTCTTTGATAACAAGATCAGCACGGATCTATATACGAGAGTTTGAGCCTGATACCCGTCTCATGTCGGTGCAGATTGCAGACTCCACAAACAAAGGATAAGGATCTCAAATTGTCCCATTCCTCAGACCCAAAAAGGTGCTGATCTTTGCTGATTGATTAGGCACGCATATGGGTATTAAGTCAATGATTAGTTGCAAAGAAGAATGAAGTTGCAACTCTGCCCATTTAGTTTAAAACCATCTGCATGAGTTCTAATCGGTCAAGGTGTACTTAACCCAAGTTCCAACTCACTCTTGTTGGCTGGCCACATTGCTTCAACAACAACAACTTTAATCAAAAGTGCTTTGGGTTGATAACTTGCAAGTTGGCCCTGGGCATAACCACTAGGAGGATTGGCTTGTTGGCTTTTGATTGTCTAGCATCATGTGGGCACACACTGAGGTCTATGCCTGACATAATTGGCAATAACATTAAGTTCTGTGCTAGAGTATAATTGCACAAAGATGGTACTTAAGTACTTAAACACATTCTTCTGGTAGAAACTTTGTCTCTTATAACACGGGTTATGTGCACAAACAGCTCGGCTCTGATCCAATATTGAACTCATAGTAGGGCCACCCAGGGACATCGTCCAAGAAAAACTCACTAATCTAAAATCTTAGATCCAACATTGAGCTCATAGCAGGGCCACATTAGACATAGTCCAAAAAAAAACTCGCTAATCTAAAGTATGATGGACATCACACATGTGACACAATTACAAGCTGCTTCCCAAAAATTGGAAGTTTACAATGGCAACCCAACGGTTCCCTAACGACCCCCTTCCTCTCATCACCATTGTTGAGCAGTACAAAGCTCAAGGGCATGTTTGGATGTAGTATTCAGAACATGTGAGAAGCTCTTAGACTAGCCATTAGTCTTCAATTCAGAATCAAAAGGAATTATAACAGTACAATAAGAAGCACTACAAAAGAATGTGATTGGGGCTCATGACATGTGTGAGGTAAACTTTGTGATTTCATTCATTACAATGTACAATATGTGATGTTTGCTGTGACATATATTACATTTAAATAGTAATTTGACATTAGGTAATGACAAATATTACACAAATACGTAAGAGAATAAATAATACCTCAATCTTTTGTGTGAGAAAAATCACATTCTCTTGTATCAAAGAACTACTATTCTCCCCATCCCACCCTACCCCACCCCACTGCAAAATTGAGGATTATGTGACCTAGCAACTCACCAGTGGAAACCTCTCTTATGATTCAATTGTGCATCTGTTACCTTAGTAAACTTATCCTATGAGCCGGCCAGGGCAAAATGACAACCATGGTGGAAGTTACTTGGACAGAAGATGGTGGATGACGTTAAAGCCTTTTTTGTTCACTAGGCTCGGATGGCCATTCCCCAAGAGCTCTTTTAGTTCACTATGTTCCTCAAGAGCTTTTTTGGTTCAATGTGTTGTTCCCAATGGCTGTTCCTCACACAGGGAATGACCATTGGAAATGCAATGAACCAAAAAGAAACTAAATTAATAATATAAAATCTTTTTCTTTTTCATCCTATCCCCAATGTGGGGACTATGGGGGGTTAGTAGGCTGAGATAGGGAAGCTGCCTAGAGATCCTGGGATGAAACCCTGGCACCTTGTTATGCTACCATTTATGTAGAGCATGTGGCAACTTGGAAATGGGAATTGCAACACCACCAACATTGATATTGCAAAATTCTTCACCAAAAGCAAACTCTAATGCATGGGAACAAAGAATCAATCTCATCCACCATCATCTCCAAGTAACTTCCCAATGTGGTTGTCATTTTGCCTTGGCCCATATGATCCCACAGAGTGCTACCTATTTAAGTGTGGGTAAGTATCACAAGTAAGCAGGTAAGGAATGTAAATGGTTTCTATATAATGAGCTAAGTAGGCAAGGCATTTGGTGGTTACTAGGGTTTAGGGTTTAATATGTGAATACACACTAATGGTTAATGAGGTAAGTAGGTAATGGCAATGGGGAAGGAGCCCTTCAGCAAAGATGTGTTTCCTGTCCGCATACCATCTATCCTGCATGGAGCTATGATGGTGGGTGCTCGTTCATGTCTTTTCTGGGCTCCTAAAAAAATTTCCTTGTCTTGAATGGTGAGGTTTTTCATAGATAATTGAGTACACAAATGACTGAGAACAACAACATATATATAGTTGAGTGACAGAGAGCTTCCAAGAGCAAGCAAACAAGTGGTCCCCTAAAGTTAATACTACACCAACAACAACACTTGTAAACTCTTTGGAGTCCAGAGAGCAGAGGCCATGCAGCAGCAGCAGCCAGATAACAAAATTCTTCTTCCACTTTGTTTCCTACCAGCACAATAGAGCTGCTACCAGGTTCTGATCAAACTGTAGTACTATGGCAGCTTCAACACCCAATTGTATTATTTTCCGAAATGTTGAAATTTCAAAGAAAGCAAAAAAAAATTTGTTAAGGAAAATAAAGAATTCTAGTGTTTGACATGGTATTTTCAAATTTTAAAAAAAGAAAAAAAGATTCAATGTTGAACTTGCCATGGTGTTAGTAGTACTGGTAATTTAGTTGTTATTGTTGTAGTGGGCCAAGTGAAGGATTTTTTTTCCAGAGTTTCTTCTGTCCAGAGGAAAGAGACTTTGCAAGGTATAGGAATTGGGATGCAATTCTGGGCTTGAACCCCGACAACCAATCAAAGGATGACAAATGGATACCTAGCTGTACTCTTTCGGTTCCTTTCTCATTATTTTAATCAAATGAGAAGGGAAGGAGAAGAAGGGGAAATGGATGATTATCATCCACCATGATGTTTCCCAAGAGCTTTGTAAGGAAATATATAGGATGGAGAAAGGTACCAAAAAATTAGACACAAAGAGATGTCAATATTTCTATTATGGAAGTACCCATGGCAGCTTCATCACTAATTATACCTGGGTCCCTTGTTGTGGCACACTATTAGTGACAATTTAAAAAATCAACAGATAAAAAAAAAAGAAGAATTGATTTTGTGAAAATTGATTAAGTTTCATTCAAATGGAAATAGTGATTGACATTGCATGCAACTTGAATTGAATTCAAATTTTTTTAAAATTTAATTCAAATTTAATTGAATTAAAATTTTAAAAAATTAATTTGGTTCAAATATATTAAATTAAATTCAAATACATTGAATGAAATTCAAATTCAATTCAATTGAAAAAAAAATGGATACAAATTGGTGCTAAAGATATTGAATATCTATTCATGTTTATGGCTTTAGGGGAAAAAAAAACTTTGAAAAGAAACATATTAAAAAAGACACCTTTACATTCCTCTTTACTTGTGAATCAGCTATATAAATTTCAATTTGAAAGAGTCCAAAGGATCACTTATGAAACCTAAAGTTGTCTTGCAGGTGTAAACCAATCCCAATGAATCATTATAATTAAAATTATTTAAAAACTATGTTGAAATTTTCAACAATTTAAAAAAAATAAAATTTCAAGGAATGAATTATGTGAAAGAACACAAAGAATGTTTTATAAATATTTTGAAAAACATTCTCATTTTTGACATGGAATGTTCAATATAAACTAATCATTCAACACTAAAATTGTTTGAACTTGTCATGGTACTACCGTATATAAATTCATCTTGCATTCAAATGACTTAAGCATGTTGCATGGTTTCATGGGTTTGTCATGATATTGTTTGAACACCTGCCATAAAAGACATAGTCATTAGGCAATGAGTGGCTTCTGTGAGGAAGTTGTGGAATTTCGAGACAAGGTGAAATTCTCGTGTGCACTCAACTCACTTGGGACCTTCGTTATTCTTTCTGTCTGTTCCCCCGTGTGATAATGCAGACTAAAGAGTGTTCCTGGATTATTGTAACAATACTTAACAGAAGTAATGTGTCAGCCAACAACACAGACTCTCAATGTCATTCATAATAAGTTTTATAGTAACAATAATATACATTTTTCACGAGAATTGAAGCTTGTAAAGGCTTGGAAAATTGGACAACCCTTTTGGGAGTCGGGAAATCTATTCTATTAAGGAAAGTAGGTTAGTTTGCATTTTTTGTTTGTCATGTTGAGATCTCCAAAATCACGTGCCCCGCATTGTGCTCTTGGTACCATTAGAAAGGTCTCAATGAGTTGAGATATCCAAAAATCACGTGCACCGCACCCCATTGTGCTCTTGGTACAATTAGAAAGGTCTCAATGAGTACAGGTGCATCGAGGTGGTTTCATAATGTTTAGACCTGCAATTCAAGAGTTATTGAATATTGAACAATTCTTTTGTAATTGAAAATTCAATAAAATCTAAACTAAAAATGTTAGAGAAATTGGTGCACACTCTTGATTTCAATATTGGAAAGCCCTTGATGAGTGGGATTTTATGGAGCTGATTTCAAACTTTTTGGACATAAGGTGCATGAGATATTGAATTTTGAGTACATTCTTTGTTGTTGTTGAAAATTCAATTTCATTACAAAAGCTGGTTTTGAAAGGAGAAATTAGTTGGGTGTTGAGTTCATACTTGAGCCAACCACACATGCCACACTAGTTTTGATGCAAGGAAAGCATGTTGCAAATCTTCTTAGGTTTTCAAAAGCTTGTCAAAAAAGTTTTCGTTCAAAAAGAGCTTAAATCCTAATCAAAAGTCTGCAATGTAAGAGAGAGACAAAAATACACTGAAAAGTGGACTAGTTTGGTCTGCTGTTTGGTTTAGGGCTGAAGTGAGAAACAGGTACAATTGAGAGATCCATGGTTGCTTTACATAAGTGATTGCATAAATCAGTCTCTCAATTGCAATTCATTTGAGGTTCTTTTGAGATAAACTCAACACCCGAAAGAATCACAAAAAGAACTATTTTTTTCACTTAATTAATTATCCTTTGTTAGAACCCCCTTAATTTTTCTTCGGACAAAACATCTCTCTTCTAACAATTTTAGGGCTTGACTACCAATATTATGAAGGTCTTGATGCTAAGAAAGAGAAATGGAGAAATTTAGGGCCAGAATGAAGGGACATTGACAAATGCACTAAACAAGATGGATGATGTGTAGACAGGAAACGTTTCTACGATGTATTTTTGTCTCATCATGGTTAGCTATGGACCATCCACATCCATCTAGCTGCGTAGTACTCCTCAAGTGGCTTCCTTACTTGCTCATCTAATTACATGTTAACCACTTCCATTTCCTACCCACTTACCTGAGTACAATAGTGACTACTTACATTTCTTACCATACTTACTTACATCTGAAGTGTGAGGCCAACAAGTAGGAGGGTTAAGAGCATCTCCACTGCTGCAGCAGTGCTTTGTATGTGGCCCTGCAAAAATATTTTTCACATCCAAGTTTAGTTATTTACTTTTTTGCAACCCCACCCATAAAACTGAAATTGGGACAGCAAATAGGTGGGGGGACTACTAATGGAAAACCAAACCACCTGGACCAATTATTATGATGGGCCAGTCAGAAACATTGAGCAGCAGTCAGATCATATTTATTACACTCTTTTATGCACGTTCACAGAGAGTTGCTGTGTGCTTTACCACTGCAACCTATGCAATTATGCTCAGCCAAAACCATTTTGGTGAGCCAAACTGCCGTATTTTGACGTTTCTTCCTTCAAATTTTAGTGTGCAGGATCACATATAACCACCCTTGGAGATGCTCTTACAAGGGCACTTGTGGGTGTGGGGTCACATAATCAAATATTTACAAGCTCACAATTGACATGGAATTCTCCCCCACAGATTCAGTTATTGCTTCCATTCTGCTTGGTTTCATAAGTTTTCATAAACATTTACATTGCAAAGTGGTGGTCCCTTTTGGCATTTCCCGTATCTTCTTCTTTCTCTTCTTGCCAACACTTTGAGAAAAATCCCCTGAAGGTGATACGTGCATGGCAACTCCTTTTCACCATCCTTGGATGAACCTTGTTTGCCGCCAGGAATCAAAGTGGGGAACAACCCCTCCGGGATCCATCAAGTGACATTTTTACATCTTGGAAAAGTTCCAACCGAAGATCAAGTATCAATTCTGTCTTGGATGATGGAGGAGCATATTTGACAAGTTAGTAGTAATAAGGCCAGAATGAACCAACAACACTCATGAGCAGATACTCATCCATTGGCAGCTCCTAATGACTCACTTGTCAATGAACTGAGTTGACATTGATTGAACTTCCCTTCCCTTCATGGCCTCATGGTATTATACTATGCATGTGATTGTTACTACTACATACTACATAGGTAAGGTTATTAATAGGTAGGTGATGAAAAACACAATACTGAGATAACCATGGTGGTGAGCTATGGGAACTGGAACCCAATGGAAATAATGTTTTCTGTCCATCCATCATTGTAGGTGTTGTTTCACCCTGGTCAATGATTAGGGTTTAGGATTAAGGTTTAGGGTTAAAGCCCAAAGTTGCAGGCTTTATTGGAATAAGGGCCCACTCGAGGCAGAGCCGAGCGTGGACCCAATTCTGGGAAAGTGCACTGAGGAGGAGGACTTTATTAAGCATTAAGCCTTGCTCCTTTTTATTCCCATGATACTGAAGACGCATTTGTTGGGTATCATGGGAAGTAAAATGGGGAAGAAATGAGGGTCACTTCACCAAAAAAATGGAACCCTAAACCCTCCAATTACAATAGACAAATTGGAGCAGGTCTGAAGGTAAGGAGCTGGTGGGTTGTTAGTTGTTACTAGGTAGGTAGTGAAGTTTGAGGAGGAACTGAGGTACCCACCATGGTGAGCTAACTGGGGGAGTGGAACCCAATGGAAGTTTCTTCCTGTCCACCCACCATCCATCCATTCATCCATCCATTCATTCATCCATCCATCCTCATGGTGCACAAGGGTGCTGCTGGTGTTTGTTGGGTTTCACAGCCAAGTTTTTTAGTGGTATACTTTCTCTCTCTCTCTCTCTCTGTCTGGGGAATGCAGCTACTATAATTCTGCAGAAAGGGAGCTAGATAAGAGGATCAGAGATCAGACCCACATGGTGCATTTTTGTCTCTTGTGGGTGTTTGGAAATCCCTTCACATTTCAATTCCTGTTTTAAGACCCCTTCTCTCTTTCTTTCTCTCTCTCTCTCTCTCTCACTCAATTGATTTCTCTCTGCTCTCTTTCTGCCTGGCGTTAAGTTTAATTTGGCTTTTCCTATCAACCAGATCTGCCTGCGTGATGATGACTTGCAGTTTACTGCAACTCCTTTTTCCTTTTTCCTTTTTCCCCCACCTGAATTTCATTTTCTTGACCTCAATATTTCATTCCAATGTTTCCTCTTTGGACTCTTGTTGCATCATCATCCCATGATCAGATCACCACCACCACCACCATCTTCATCAAGCTGCAGCTCCTTTGCAGCATTGTGATGGATGGACTGATTATTTTTATATCACAGTGACATTTTTTTAAATTGGTGATTCATGTGGCGACTGTTGCTTTCAATATTCCCACTCTGTTGTGCATGCAAAAGAGGTTGTTGCCAAAAGTAGCATTTGGGTCTGTCCTGGTTCAAGAGATGATGAATGATTTAGTCATGGTATTTTGTCATGTGTGTATATATATATATATACATGTTTTTTTTCTATCAAAGTTCTTTCAAGAATTGGATTTTGGGGGAGGAGCTTACTAGTACTTTGAACTGCAGCTTGCATTTCATCTAGTTTTCTGAATGAAGATACCCTTTCTACAGACGTGCTTTGACAGGTAGTGTACTTAGTAAAAAAATCTCCTTTTTTTCCCCCCTGTTTTTCCAAGCTTCCTGTTTTCTTTGCATCTATGCCAGCCTCGGTGGATTCTAACTTATGCCAGCCTCGGTGGATTCTAACTTATGCCAGCCTCGGTGGATTCTAACTTATGCCAGCTTCTTACCCACCCAAGATCTGCACTTGTGATCTTGTCAGTGCTTGTTTTTTGCCCCTTTTTCTCTCCTTCTTTCTTTGTTCCTGTTGTTGAACCGACCCCCTCCCTGCCCCCCCCCCTCTTGTTGTTGTTGTTCTTCTTCTTCTTCTGTGTAGTAGTACGTTTGTCTTGCACTAAAAGACCGTATGTTTGTCTAGTTGCTTCATCCAAAACCTTGATCCAGCTTTTTGTGTAGCATTGTTTGATTCTCAAGACTGTTTTCTTCCCTCACACTTGAAGAAGAGATGCTCCCAGGATTCTGTTTTTTTTGTTTTCCCTTTGTATTCCTCATGAGATGTGGTTTAGACTCCATGTTCTGATTCTTATCTTGGTTCTTCTTCTAGCGTGATTTGTCTAGTTCTCTAAGGAAATTTTGTTTATTGTCTCAGTTCTAGTACCGCCTTTGTGAGCTACTATTTCCACAGAATTTTTTGAGTCTCATTCTTCTGGATCGAGCTGCTCCCCTTCTTCTTTCAGTCTAGAACGTTACCCTTTGAGAGCAAAAAAAAATTCTCAGAAAAAGAAGAAGAAGATCTTCTTAGATCCTGAAAGTCCATTCAAAACAAAAAAAACTTGGATTTCTTCTTGGAGAGTCGAGAAAGCGAAGAAATGGGTGGTACATTATTGAGAGATCACTCATGCTTGCAGTTGCCATTTACTTGACAGTTGAGATTCAGGACTGCTTCCTCGATTTTTAGACTTCCTCTTTTTCCAGCCGCCCCATGCATGGACGCTTAAGGCTACTACTGGTCAGGGAACACTTGAGGAGCTGAAGAAGAGGAAAGCTATGGGGACGTTGAGCTTACCACAAGACTCCAATCTGCAAGAGGATTGCAAGGATCTTCGCAGCTCATTCAAAGGTTAGCTTTCTTTTCTTTTTGCTTTTCAGTCTCTTGTACTCAGATCTGAACTTCTAAGAAAACACATACTTATTGCCTCTGTCCCTACCTGTGAGGGAGTGACTAAGTCAAAGCTGGACATCTTTCCATTAGGTTGTTGAGATCACAGATTCTATGCCCGACATCAGCATTTTCTAGTATGTTTTTCCATCACAGATTCTGCCTGCCCCAACAGTAGCTTTCATTATGTTTTTCTAGCGCACTCACTGCGAATGTCCACAGTCACCTAGCAGGCTCTACCATTCAAGCATTGATCAAATGAGCTGTGAGAGATGTGAGTCAAAACTAAACCTAAGAATTGATGCAGAAATCATTTGGTCCCACATTTCTGGAGGAATGTCCACCAGCTGTTACAGTGTGAAATGTGAGTTCATTTTTTGGGAACTTGGTGGAAATGTTTCCCATTTGAATTGTTGTTGGTTTGAACTTGTGCCATAAAGGGAAGGGGCGCAGAGCCACTACTTGATGATGATCCACTTGTTATTAAAATGAGAGAGAGTACATAGCCCCACTACATGACAATCTGCTTGTTATTACAATGAGACGAATTGTGGACGTGATTTGCATATTTTCTCTGTTATTTGCAAGCATTGGGTTTACCAAAACACATCTCGAAATGCAGAGTTTTGTTTTCAACTTGCTTATTGACATTGGACAATGAAAAGCAAATGTGCCACAAAACCATCATCAGTCAGTTTTTTTACTGGATCCATTTGAGATTGATATGCAAATAATGGGTGCGAATGTAGATTTGTTTTGTCACAATTTTTTGGTTGTCTTCTCACATTAGAGAATATCTGAAGTTCTCAAATATGTCTAAAACATTTTAAGAGTCACTTGTTATATGTAAATGGGGTATACCATATATAATGTATGAATCAAATTAAGAAGGGGTTGGTTGCATGGCGTAAAGGAGCAGAGGTAATCTGTGAACTAGCAATAGATAGGTAGGAACTGAGAGAATCGACTTGACATGGGGTAGGAAATGACTGAATCCGCAGCCACTACCATTTCAGATTGTGAAAAACCTGCCCAAATTGGTGGATATGGTCCTTTATGTAATTTGAAGCTTGAACAATTTGGTCATTCATAGGTTTTTAAGCTTGAACTCTGATTGACAATTAGCTGGTTGATTTAGGCAAAAGCCCAGTGAGTAATCCTTCCTTGATTGTGTGCGAATGACAGTATTGGGATGTAATGAGAAGAAGGTGATTGACGTATTGGGACGGCGCACAAGTGCACAGCGGATGGAAATAGTGAAGGCCTACCAAACAGTGTATGGGGAGAGCTTACATAAGCGCCTAAAATCATCCTTTAGTGGAAAACTTGAGGTTCATAATCCTCTTCTTACCCTCCTACTCCTTCGCATTTTGTAGCAACTCCAATCTCCAAAGAACTAAATTATTATAACCTCTTGTTGATAAGAAAGTGGAATTACATAATTTGGTTTGGGACTAAGTATTAGGTGATGACCATTGGGAGGACCTGGTCAAAGTGTAGCAAGTGGTCGAGAGTTGGGTGGGTGTTATCACCAATGGGCATTATCTGATGTAATTTGCAATTGGGACTTGGGAGAGTTTCTGCCACATCATAAAAAACTCTCTAGACTATTTTTACTAGACCTCATGATGTTCTATGTGCTAGTTGCATGCATTTGAAAGAGCAATTGAATCAAAGAAGCTTAGGGTGAAGGGCAGAATCTCTTCAAAGTGACAACTACGGGCCCATGAAGGCATTTAGCTAAGTTTGCTGGCTAGCACTAGATTAACCCCAAAACAAGTCCTTTGGGTAATCAAATTGCTGAATTTATTCGAATGTAGTTATTTCAGATGGTACAACTTTAGTGCATCTTTAACAAACAATGCATTTGAATTTTCCTCATTGATGTATGAGTGCAATATATCACGAAAAAGAACTAAGAAATATAACCAACCTCCTTGTAGTAGGGGTATCCTTGGTGCTCAGAAGGTCTGAAGGTTTGAGCTTGATGTTGTTGGGTGTAAACCCTGATGCAGAAAGCCATGCTGTTATGGATGATGGAGCCAGCAGAGCGGGATGCGGTGCTGTTGTATGAATGCACAAAGCTGGGAGGCACAAAGGGGGATCGTGCTTTGCTTGGCATCTTATGTACTCGGAACTCCGCCCAACTGTACCTGATCAAACAAGCCTACTACACCATGTTTAATGAAACCTTAGAAAATCACATTGATGGATGCGATACCAGTATTGCCGCTGACTTCCAAAATAAGGTCTGTTGTGGGTCTCATTGGCTGCTTGAAATTCCTTCTCCTGAAACTGTTTGTCACCATTTTTGGCCTGCACTAATACACCCCAACTAAAGATGTCAAATCTGGAAGTAATTTATCATTCTACTTCTACAGAAACTCAAGAATGATCTGTGTTTCTTTCAAAAGAAGTTATTATGCATAGCTTCCTTGTCTCATTTGTTTTGGTCTCCTTTTGTTTGTGGTGAAATCGGGCTTTGGGAAATCAGAACAAGTGGGTGTTTTGGCGTGGAACTGAGACCAAGAAAAAGGATGTGAAAGAAAGACTGCCAGGCATAACAAAGGTACAAATTTGTCAACTCTGCCTGTGAATGAATGAGTTAAACTGTTGCTGGTTTGCACTGGCTTTAATGGGCAGAGCCATTACACAATGAGCTGCTTGTTCATCATTTCTCAATTTTCTTTCAACTTAGTTCCATGAACACCGATTCCTCCACAAATTTTCTTGCACCAAAGATCAGGTTCCTGATCAAAGTCAACCAGATCATCTACGGGGTTATAGAACACATATAAGATGCTGATCTTTGAATACCCTTGAATACAACTATAGTACTTTGGATTGTTTGAAAACAAAGCAACTAGAAGCAAACTATCTGGACATTTTTGCAGCTGTTGTTGGCATTTGCACGTGGGAATCGACCAGAAGGTTCAAATGTGGACCGACATATTGCTCTAAATGATGCTCACCAATTGCACAAAGTGTGCTCGGGTAAGATGGGGAACGAGGATACGATTATCCGCATCCTCAGCACTCGTAGCTGTGCACAATTGACAGCCACTTTCAATTACTATCACCAACACTATGGACATGACTTTGAGAAGGTTCTTAAATTTTTTTTAAACTTCCAATTTCTATTGTCTTGATTGAAACCTTCGAAACTTCAATGTCATACCAACCATAGTCACTCAAAGAATAATTTCTTCACCTTCTATCAAAGTTGTTGTAACCAGTTTTGTTGTCTCATGTTTGTGTACTATTTTAGGTGTTTAGCGCCTTACCATGTCAATATCTTTTTGCAGGCTCTGAAGAAGGACAAGAAAGATAAAGCGGGTGAATTTGAGAAAGCGCTGTGGGTTGCTGTGGATTGCCTCCGTGAACGTGCAAAATATTTTGCCCAGGTAATTTTCACATGTATTTAGATTACTAAACCCTAAACCCTAAACCCACATCGACATTGATCTACGCCCACTTTGCCACTTAATGTATGGCATTGAAGTTCCTCCAGTGTGATTATTGTTTAAGAAAAAACCAAGTGAAGATTCACATGTATTAAGTTGGTTTTTTTTCCAGGAACTGTCTACAGCTCTAGGGGAAGAAGGAACAGATGATGACACACTAATCCGGGTTATAATTTCACGGTGTGAAATCGACATGCAATATATCAAACTGGAGTTTGCAAATGAGTCCAAAACATCTCTTGATGAGGCGATTGGGAGGAATACATCTGGCAACTACCGCAATTTCCTCCTCACTCTCATTGGCCATTGTGACTTGGGTCTGTATAGCCCTAGAAGGTTTTCAAATGTCTCATCCTCTTATTATAGTCCACAATCAAGCACTTCTCAACCACCCTCAAATGGTTCTGCTTCCTTTTACAGTCCAAGATCAAGTGGCCATGGATCCTTCAATTAGATCCCTCTTAAAAAAACTCTTCAATCTTTTTAGGGTTTAGGGTTTAAAGGTTATAGTGAGATTTGGATTAAGATATTTTACATAGTTGTCGTCGGGCCATTCAAGCCTCAAAGAGTAGAATTAGGATTTTTATTTTTTTTTCTACTCTTCTATTTGGGTTCTAGAACATAGAATTTACTTCACTCTTTTAGAAGTGATGAGCTCAATCAGGTCCAATGAAGCTTTGGGTAGTTTTGCTTCTTGAGGTTTTAAACACAAAAAAGGTAAAGCTTGCTATAGAACATTTTTATTTTTTACTTGGTTGTACAGAAATGTAGGAGATTTCAAATCAGAGCTTTAAAGTCTTTTGAAGGTGTAAATGAGATGCTCTGCTGCTGGCTCCAATTCATCAACTCCGCATCATACCCTAGGTTTAGGGTTTAGGGTTTATGGTGGGCATAAATTTAGTAGGTTTAGGGTTTAGGGTGGGCATAATTTAGTAGGTTTAGGGTTTATGGTGGGCATAATTTAGTAGGATTAGGGTTTAGGGTTTATGATGGGCATAACTTAGTAGGTTTAGGGTTTAGGGTTTATGGTGGGCATAATTTAGTAGGTTTAGTGTGATTATCTAAATTTTGGGACTTAAATTTCTTTTGGGTTTGTAGTTATAGGCCCCCCCCAATCACACCGCTCACCCCACACTCACTAGACTGTATATTAGCTTGAAGCATTTTAGAAGAGATATGAAGTGAATGGAGTAAATCTCTCTCCACCAACACAAAGTATAGTAAACCACATTCATGTCCCATTTTATCACAATTTTTAACCCTATTTGTATAGAGAAGGGTTATAATATTAATGTATTAATACACAAAGAGTGTTGAATAGGCTTGTGTGTATACATATGTTTGAAAAAAAAAATGTTATGGCCAATGAAATTATTGGATTTACTTCCCCTAAACCCTTGGTTATCTTGAGCAAACTAAGAGTTAAATGTGTGATTAGAGTTTGGTAGGTTTTGTGAGAATTTTGGTCTAAAGGGGTGTTGAATAGGCTTGTGCATATGGGTGTGAAAAAAAATGTTATGGGCCAATGAAATTACTGGATTTACTTACCCTAAACCCATGGTTATCTTGAGCGAATTAGGAGTTCAATGTGTAATAGGGTTTGGTAGGTTTTGCCAGAATTTTAGAAGACCAATGGAATTGCTAGAAAGGGACCATGATTTTCAATGTTCAGCAGAATAGGGTTGTGTATAGGCCCCAAAGATTTTTCTTTTGCAGGCCAATGAGATTGCTGGATTTGACGGTTTGAATTGATCAAGGAATTTTTGGGGGTGATTTTTCATTTTTTTACCGCAATCCTTCATTCTTAAATCACCCAAAAAAATCACTGCCAATGGGAAGTCGCCATTTACATATTTACAAAAAAAATGACACGAGTTCAAAACATTTTTTAAAAAAATAATGCATTTGATAATATAATTGTTCCCCCATTTATAACAACTAGGTAGCCAAAATAATCAAATATTTATTTTTAATTTCAATGACAATGATTTATTAGAGTTGGTTTAGGTAGGACAATCTTAGGTTCCATAAGTCATTAGTTGAACACCATCAAATTGGTGTCTTTTTTTTAAATTTTTATTGTTCAACACCATATTCATGAATAATTTTTTAATATCTTTTTCATAAAATTGCATCCTATTTTTTTCAAATTTTTTTCAATTTTAATCCAATGGTTGAATTCAATTCAATTCAATTCAATTCAATAAGAATTGAATTGAAATTCATTCACTAATAGGAATTGAGTTGAAATTCAATTCAATGTATAATTTAATTTCAATTCAATTCAATTCAAGTTGCATGAAATTTTATTCAATATTTTCATTTAAAATGGAACTTAATTTCCACGTTAAAATCAATTAATTGATTTTTAAAAAAATTTAATTGATCGGTTGATCATCACTGGTACTGCGCAGCCGGGCGGAGGAGCCCAAGCAAGGGAGCCAATAAATACAAACAAAGCAGTTGCAGTCTTGTTGTTGAGGATTTGTTGTTTTTTGGGTTTTCTTTGGTTGTTGTAAAAGCAGCAGCGAAACAACTGACGACGACGACGACGAAGAGAGGAGCAGCTAACGAGCATGCTGTGCTGCGTGCGCAGCAGCGGCCCTGTTTTGCGGTGTTCTGTCCTGATCCCGTTGCATGCACAGGAGGTAAGTTTGCTCTTTCCATTCAGCAACAGTCACGTATGAGCTTGACCGTCAACCTTCCCCTAGAACTCCGTTGTTTGCAATAGCATGACATTTCTGAGATAATTTTTTGGAAATTTTTCTTTGAGAATTTTCCTGAAGAATTTTTGCCTGAGATAATTTTTTTTTTTCCTCAAGATTACTGCGGATCCATGTGCATGTCTCGAGCATCATGTGATTCTTGTCCAGGACGACAAAATTTCGGTTTTGTCATCACTTCTTTTTTTTTGTTTTGTTTTTGTTTGTTATAATCTCCTTCCTCCGATGTTTGTGGCGGCAATTCGTGAGCGACAACTGCATTCGATTTCTATCGTCTGTGCAGAAAATTGCTGTGTTCTTCTGAATTGAAATTTCTCTCTTCCAGATGGTGAGTATCATCACTATATAGCACAAGTTTCACGTTTGTAACAGAAAGCTCATGCATGATTTTGCACACGCGCAGGACTTCGTTGTGTCGTTGGCAGTGCTGTGGTTTCTTGCTTTGCTTCTCGACCTTGCGCAGGTACAAGCTTGATAATTTGTCGGGGCTCTCTCTCTCTCTGCAGATGCTCTTCTTTGTGGTGCAATTGTTGTTGTGCTCCATTGTTTTCTTTGACTTTGCATTGTCGTCAATGTGTGCTGCTGCATCTCGTGCGCACGTAGTTTATTGGCCAAGGATTTATGTCTTATCTTGTGCTCAGGAGTCAGGATACTGCTGCCGGGAGGAGTTACATGCTCTGAACTCTTTCTCACTTTCTGCTGTAATTTGTGCGCAGGAAAATCCTCGATCAACAATAATCCAATACGTTACTAAACTACTTAGATCCGCGGAGTCACGGCTTTTGGTGCGTTGCACAACTATTTTGAAGAACTGAAGCAAAGCTCTGAAAGAAGGTCCGCCTCCACCTTTTCAACTCGTTTGTACTTTGCATCAGGAAACTTTGTTTGAAGTTTCGATCCTTGAAACATGAGAGTTAGTTGCTCTGCAAATCGTTGCACAGACTTACACTCTTCGCAATCTGTTTACAAATTTAGGTCCTTTTTGTGGATCCATGTTCCTTCCTCTGTTCCCAAGTTGCCCTCACAATACTTCGACTGGATTGTACTTTAGACTCCTCTTCCAACGATGCTGCTTTAGGTGATCTGTGTAATAGATCTTGACACTTGTTGTGTCAGTTGGGATTTTGCTGAGATGTACATAGGGAACTCAAGATTGCAATTCAATGTTCAAGACACTGCATGACACAACTTGTTTCTTATGTAGTACACAAGACCATCAGAGAGACTCATCATTTAGGGTTTTGTCATGTGTCCAGACTCCGCACACACACACACACAAATCAGAAGACTGTCTCTCAGTTGTTGTACACCTTGACAGCAGAATTTGCAACACTTGTGATTTGAAGACGGAATCTGTAGAACAAATTGAAGCTATACGATAGCACATGATTTTTGTCAGCTCGAAGCTTTGCATGTTTTTGCAGGTTCTCAGTGTCATAGTGCTGTTGGAGACATGACATTTCTCAAGTTCTTCTCCCAAAGGACTCCATGAACAACCTGGGAAGTCAGTTTATATGCTCTGTATATGTGCCTTATGGTAGAACAAACACTGAGTGCCCAATTCAATATAAGGGGATTTGACACCCTCAGAGTTACAGCACAAACATTCTGAGCTTTGTAATCCCTTGAGCAGGAAAGCTTTTGAGCAAAGGTCTCTGTGCTTCTGCTTTCTCATATAACTGTTGTCAAGATCCAGCTTGTCTTATGCACACATGAAGAAGAACATCATGGCTAATCCAAGGTCAAGCCAACAGAGGAATGAGCCACAGAGGCATGGATTGCACTGCTTCCCAGAACGTGTTGGCACTTGGAATTCATCATCCGATTCACTACAAGATTCCAGATCCAGTGGAAAGCAAGGTCCTAGTGCTCCGTACTTTGAGGGGCTGTGCAGTAATAAACCATGGCAGAAATTCCGAAGAAAACAAGAGAGTGATCGACAGGGTCTTGGTACCTTAAGTGGAGTGCTAATCCCAACCTGTGAGAATATGTGGGGTAAACATTCTTCACCATCTGGACAACTTGCTTCAGAGTCATCTCACACTTCAAAGTCCTTAACATCATTGCCCTCGATCTTGTATTTGCAATACATAATACTGACACTGTAACTGGACAGCTATCTTCCATTTCTTGCTCATTTCCAGTGTGCCCACAGAATGTTTAGAGGACTGATATGCTATTGAGAGATCTAAGGTGGGAGAGGATGTGTGCACATTGACCAGTTGAGTAGGGAGCACACCATGGGATACTTTAGAAGGATGGCATTTAGTTCGTGCGTTGCATTTGAAGGGTTTACATTCCCCTTGAATAGCCCCTTGGAAGCTACAGTTGGACGTTCCTCCTATACTTTCAAAGCCTATCTACTTGCAAGTTATGAATTGCTTTCACCCTGTCAAGTTTTGTTATGGAGGCAGTTTGGTATATATAGGAACGGTTTGAGATGCATTTTGCCCATGCTTGAGAGAGTGATATTGACCTTGTGTGAGCAATGATCAATGTCTGCAGGTGTTCTCATATTTTTGAGGTTCTACTATATTGTTGGAAATGCTGGAGTCTGGCAAACCTTCCTCGTTGTCATCCTCTCTTTTCTTTCTGCGCTTCTAACTACTATGTCATTATGCGCAATTGCTACCAATGGACCAATTGAGCATGGAGGTACCTAGTAAGTGAATCTTCATTTTCCTGTCAAAGTGAAACTTTTTGTAGTGCAAAAATTTTCTCACTGTTTTTTGTGTGTCAAGTCATTACCTTACACCACACCAAAAAAATGTCAGATCATATCTGAGTCAATGAGGGTGTGAAATTCTGTAAAATTCACAGTCACTTAATGATGACAATGTTGCAGATCAGTCATTGCAATCCTTTGAAAACGTAGCCCCTGACTTGCATCCAAAAGAGGAAACTCTGCCAGAAGACAAGCTTGCAAACTTGAATGTGTTTTGCAATTGGATGTACTTAGAGGAATTATAGATTTTGCAACCTCGTCATCCCAATAAGCAATTATCAAGGTACTGAGTGTTGGTACAAGGAATGCAAGTCCTATTTAGTCATGTTATTTTATTTCATTGCAGGCATGGTGAGATTTGTGTTTCTTTGTGGCAGTTATCTTATCTCAAGGGCATTGGGCCCCAAGCTTGGTGGAGCTGTTGGATGTTTATACTGGCTTGGAGTATTGATGCTTTCAGTCCTTGAGGTGAGATGACTGTGCTTAGTGGTTTCCACCTCCACGTATCAAGTTTAGAGAATTCAGAAAGAATTTGTCTGGCACTGACATAATCAACATGTAGCTCTTTTTTATTCATGCATGTGAGTGTCCAAGTGCAAGGGGCTTGCAAGCTTTGGTGCTTGGGGAACCCAAGTAGGAGCACACAATTCATGAATTCCCAGTTGCAGTACTCATTTTGTGGTAATTGCAAGGGGCCTTTTCTGGGCCATGGTAATGGTCTTATGTTGCTACTCCTGGTCAGGTACTTGGTTCTGTGGAGATGATTGAATTCACCTTCCCATCCCTCCACTTCCCATCAGCCAATCGAGCCATTGGGGCAATCATTTTGATCTTCCTTGGTACCCTGGTAAGACTACATCCTAACTCCTGAGTTACATTGAGTAAAGATTTTTTAACCACCTATATCTATACCCATCTGTAGCTATTTGAGCAGGAATACTTGGCCTTCTAACATCCTGCAGTTCTCAGACATGATTCCCAGTGACATCTTCCTGCAGGTGTTTTTTGGAATAAAATTTGTATCCAAGCTGGGGCTTGCATTTTTCGCTGTTGTAATTTATGCCATGGTCTCTCTATACTTGGGCTTGTTCTTGGCACCTCATGGAAATGCCCCAAAGACTCTTACTGGGCTCTCATGGAAGACATTCAAAAGCAATTGGGGTCCTGCATATCAACCACACAAGTCTTTCTCCACAGCAGTGTCACTCTTCTTCCCATGCTTCACTGGGATATTAAGGTAGGAGACTTGGAAGTTTTGTACTTTGTTGTCAAAGAGTTAATAGAAAAAGAAAGCTGCAAAGTATTTTTTTATGCATTTCCAGCATTGTTCTCAACCACCAGTGAACCATGTTTCATGGAAGTCCTGGAGTCCAGTACAAAAGTGGTGGAATCTTGGTGTAGCTGGCCTACATTTGCAAATTGATCCTCTTATCAAAGGCAGTGGGGAAATCTATTTACAAGACCACCGACAAGTCTATGTATTCTACATGCTTTTAATATCCCAAGGCACAGGTCCTTGGAGACATGCTTTCCCAGTCCCTTATGAAGGCCCCTTGAAATATCTGCTTGCCATTGAAGTACATACAACTTCAAGTTCCCCACAGCAGTGTATGATTCAGTGGAGTGGTGATACCCTATTTATATTGTTGGCCTTCATGGCCAAATGGAGTTACCCTGGTGTGTGGCGTGTGCAGTGGGGCTGATCGTGCAACAAATCTGCGGCAACCAGAAAAGTCCATACCTCAGGGAACCCTTGGAGCTGTGGTGATCAGCTTTGTTATATATCTTTCTTATATGGGCCTCTGGGCTGCTGTTGCCACCCGACAATTTCTTCTGGAAGAACCTGGAGGAGAGGTAGTAAAAACAGTTGCATATCCACTACCCATTCTCACACAACTTGCGATCATTGTTGCCTCAACGGCACAAGCAATGCAATGCCTAATCATCTCACCTCGCCTACTTCAGGTATCAGTAGTTGTGATCATTGGGACCATACTCTCTAAATCCGTGTGAATACACATATTTGTGAGGCTCCTACGGGTGTAGAGGGTTGTCAGAGGAGTTTAGAGATGTCCTGTGGAGGAAAGGTCCCTTATCAAGGCAACTGAGGTATTGCAGAGTCTATTCAACATAAATGGTTATATCATAGGTTCCACATGAAACTAATGTCTGCATATAGCTGTGAAGTATGAATCCACATCTTAAAGTCATTAATCTAGATATGACTGTGGTACATGTTTTGTGGATTGAATGTGGTAGGCAATTGCTGCAGATGGAATAGTCCCATTTCTAGGGTTTTTTGCAAAGATTTCAAAGAATGGAGAGCCTTGGAATGCATTGGTCCTCACCACATTTCTGGGTGTTGCGGCAGCCATGATTGGAAATTTGAATGCTGTAGCACCACTTGTCTCAATCTGCTTCCTCACTTGCTACTCTGCACTTAACCTCTCTTGCTTCATCCTTTCTATTGTCAATGCACCCAGGTAATCTCAGACATGCAACCTTGAGTGGGACAATTGTCCAACCATATGTGACTTGCTTGTGAAGGATTGCTCATTCAGAAATAGAATGAGAAAAATTGGGCTCATTTGTCTTGGAGTTAGATAGTCCAGCAGTCTACAGACATCCATGCTTGATGTTAGAATCTCATTGCACTCTCTCTGTTCTGTTTGTTTCATAACTGGATGTCCAGTTGGAGGCCTAAATGGAAGTACTATCACTGGAGTGCTGCTCTTATTGGTTTCGTATTCTGTGCGGCTCTAGCTTTTGTCATTGTCTGGTACTGGGCTGTGGTGGCAGTTATATTGCTTATATTCATTTATGCATACATTGACTTACGTCAGGTTTGTACTCCTTGTACTTCCAAGCATAAGCTGCTGCACAGTTTCACATCTTTGGCAAGCACTTGCTTGATTTGAATTACCTGTACATCAGAAGATGTTGATGTAAGAATTGCTGAGCAGCATGAAGCTATAGAGAGGTTGCCCAACAGGTAGAGGTGAACTGGGGAACTGGAGTGGGAGGACTGCGGCTTCAGATTGCAGTGCGTGGCATCCTCTCAGTTGGAGATGAGGCCCGGTATACTGTAAACTGGCGTCCACAGCTACTTTGCTTTACAAAGCCTTGTTCTTTGTGGACCAAGGAACAGCATGCAGGCCACAAGTTGCTCTCTTTTGCATCCCAGCTTAAAAAGGTTTTCTCCATTTCTCCTACCTCGCGTAAATTCCTGAGGTCAGGACAGAATTCATGGACATTGAATCAATGATGCCACAAGGGTCCCCTGGTCATTAATATACAAACTTTTTTCTTTTCAGTCATGGAGGAAGGCATGTCATCTTATGCACAACCATGCCAACTTACCAATTAGTGAGAAATGGCCATGGGTGGTGTTGGTGGATGGAATTATCAGGTTTAGAAAACTTGCCACATTCGTATCCACAATTGGGGTCATATGCTGATGAAGGAAGCTGCAAGACAGCATAGATGGATTTAATGGGACAACTGATGTGGACAATATGTGCTGTACCGATTGTTGGCATATGAACAGGGACAGGGGCTGTGTGTGGTCACAGCAATAATAAGAGGGAAGTTGGAGGAGATGGCTGTACAAGCAGCAGCTGAGAGAGTAACTTGCTCACTTCATGCCTGTATAATTGAGTCGTGGACTTACCAAACCTCAAAGTGTGGAGAAAGTCATCTGGCAGAGACTTTGTCCTACCTTTTACAGAGTGAAAACCATTGCTGTATCAGTCCTCTGGACTACAGATTGTAATGGAATCTCTTGGATTTTATGCCAAATGTTAGTGCACCTGACTTTGATATGAAACCTTTTTAAAGTGAAGTTTGTTTCCTAGAGTGAAGAGTGTCATCACAACTGCTGAGGTCTATGGTACATCTGGTGAAATTGGATGCTTGGCATACTGTTGTGGGACCGGATTTCTGATAGAGGGTGACTTTGCAATGAATGTGCAGATGGAGCTTGAGAATCGCATGAATGAAGCAAAGGTGACTGGCTTTGGTAGAGTATTAGTGTCACCCTGTTTCCGTGAAGGGAAAACTTATGCTATCCAAGCATCTGGGCTTGGGAGCCTGGAGCCTAACACTCTGGTCATGGGGTGGCCTAACAAATGGCGTGAGCAGGGAGAAAAGCATTGTGCCGAGGTGAGACATGATTCTATTTCTTGAATCCTCACCCACAGTATCCACAACTGAATGGGACAGTAATAGACTTCCAAGAACAAATCTGGGTTTTTGACCCTGTGTTTTGATTTCATGTAAAGTTTCAACTGCCATATTTCTGTATAAAGTTGATCCCTAACCTTCAAGCAGGTATGGTGTAGATCTGACTAGGCAACTGTGTGGGGTCTGTCATCTCCAGATCCTGCTTGAAACTTTAGGGGAGTGCAAAGCAGTGGATAAGGCAGTCCTCTTATGCATGAACCTACACCAATTTCCAGGTGCTGAAGAACAACAAGAAGGGTTGATTGATGTGTGGTGGATTGTCCATGATGGAGGGCTGCTTGTGCTCCTTGCTCACCTTCTTCAGCAGCACAAAGTCTGGCGCAAATGCCAGCTGCGAGTCCACACTGTAGCAGAAAAGCTTGACAACTCTGAAATCATCTGCAAGAATTTGGAAAAGCTCCTGGAGCAGGTAAACTACTTGGGGGAGTCTAACAGCCCTTCATTTGTTGCCTGCATGATTCACCAGCAGGATGAACAATAAAACTTGAGTATCAAAAAATTTCTCTAGTATTTTGCAGCTTGGCTTTATTGTAATCTGCTATACCTGGAAAAAGTTATTTTTTCATTCCTGCACAGTTGATATCCTGATAGGTTCGGATAGAGGCAGAGGTACAAGTGTTGGAACTAGAGGATACTGATCTGGCACCTTATACATTTGACTACACACTCCGCATGGAAGAGGCCCGAGCTTTTGCAAGGGAAGTTGCAAATTACAGGTCAGTTGAAATTGATTTCGTGTTGTCTGTGCCAATAACTGTGTTCCTCTCAGTACATATGACTAGAATCTTCAGAGGTCTCTGCCATTTGATTTACTGTGTCAAGTTTCTTTCACTTGTTCCTTCAGTCTCTTCTTGTTGAGTGTCATGTGTCATCATGGGTTTCCTTGGCACGTGCTCTCTCATTACTGGGACTGCCTGTTTTCTTTTGCACACACAGGAAGACTCATGAACACAGAGGACACAGTTCTCAGAACATAAGCAGGCAGACATCCAGCAAAAGGCATCATGAGGAGAAGCCAACTCTCCAAGATAGGTCAAGGGAGGGTGAAATACAGAAAGGTGGAAAGAATATGGAGGATGTCACCCCTTATTTCCAGCTGAGTGAACTGGATGCAGTTGGGAGTCACTCAAGGCGGAGAGAGTTATCTCGTTGTGGAGCATTGGGTGTACTCAGTCTTGATTGTGAGTTGCTAGTACACTAGACTGATACTTTCTTGCTTTCAAGGGAGCATCAATCTGCTTGAGCATAATTGTCAATGCATCCATGATCCATGGACAGAAGAAGGAACAATCTTAGCTTGTTCAACATCTTGATCACTCAATTGTATCAGTGCATCTGATGGACTTACTTATTGGGTGCTGATTGTTCAGGTCCTAACTTGGAGAGGGAATCAATGGAGACTAGGCTGAAACATGGTCAAAAATTTACTGAATCTCCACATTATGAATCAACACCAAATGTTTGCAATGAGGGATGGTCAGGATCATCTGCCTGCACTTCACCTAGTGTGCAAAGTTCTCCTATGTCACCATCATTGTTGGAGAAAGTTGTCAACAAACAAGCCAAAAGTGAGGGTGGTGAGACTGATTGTATTATGGAAGAGAATGCTGACAAGGAAATTGGGGCTATAATTCCTGATACAGTCCAACAGCTTGAAAGGCAAGAAGATGATGGAGTTGCACACCCAAACAGTGCCGATCAAATGACAACACAGGTGGCAAACAGAAAAGGCAGAAGAGTTGGAAAGGAAAGAGCACGATGGGCTGATGAAGAAGGCCATGAACTGGAGAGTGGGATAAGTGGGAACTTGGAAATTTTGGTGGATGATGGCTTTTTAAAAAATGGTCCAGAAGTTGATGGTAAGGTAGAGGTGAGGATTTTAGCTTTGTCACCCCACTTTGACATGTTAATCCTTGAAGGAGTCTTTGGCTACTGATCTTCTTGTCTGTAAAATTGTGCAATATTCATGTGCTTCTTCAGCATGACTACATGTTATGTGTCTGTGCATGTAGAATGGTTTGATGATAAGGCTTGATGTTTGTACAAAAAGTAGATGCTAACAGTAGAATTGTGCTTGAGAATTAGCTTGTGAAGCTTAGAGGTTCCCCTGGATGCTATTAATCCACATCATGTGCAAGTGGATATGTTGTTGGTTCTGCCCCTGTACAATCTGGTAATATAACACAGTGGTTGGTTGCATTTCCAGAGGCACACTGAGATGGAGGGGTCTGAAGGAGGCTCAAGCCAAGTCTATCCAGGTTCCCATGCAGGGATTAAGGCAACCACTGAAGAACATGAACCTATGAAAAGAACATGGGAATCATTTAGTCAGAGCTACTCACCAAAGAAACTGAATGGTATAATTGTGGAGCAATCAAAAGATGCACAGCTGGTTCTGTTGAATCTTCCTGATCACTACAAGGGGATGGAGCCTACTCATTACATGGAGTACTGTGAAGAGCTTACAGATGGTCTGCATAGAGTATTGATGGTCCATGGCACTGGCAAGGAACTTTGGGGTGGGCATGAGGCTTGAGCATACTGGCAGATGAGGGTGGCAAATCATTGCTGTGCATAGAGATTTTTGAGTCCCAATCTTGTGCTACTATGTACAGTGCAGCATGCTCAGCCTTCAGAAACCAATGCAGGTTGAGAAGGCTCAGGGCATCTAACCACTGCTCAACAGTTTTCAGGAAAGTGTTCCATGGCTTTTGAGGAGGCTTGGGAAGGCTCTTATGGCTGGTTCTTTTTCTTCTCCTTTGCGCATTTCCAGTTCCAGATATAAACTACTGCAACAGAATGTGTGGTTTGAAGAAGCAAGGCTGATAAATGAGATTATCTGCCAGAAACACTGTCTGAAGGGATTGTAGCATCAATGATTGCACCACCCTAATCCAAGATTCCCACCACCAACCTGCACAATTGGTGGAAGCAGACGGACTTGTCTTTGGATTCCTCACATGGTGTGGCATGATTTGTGAGCAGTTTTACTTTCTTGAATGGCACTGGTGGTTTTTGCAGAACTCAGTTCCTTGCAGGGAAACCTGCAGGCAATACTCATGAGGTAGTGTTCAAGAAACAACTTCACCCTCCCTTATCTCCTGCTAGCATTCACCAACCAAACAAACTCATCCTAGTTCCAATACTAACTAATATATTCAACCTGTCATGATATTGCTGAGAAGACAAACGCTCTTCGTGAGGTTCAGATTGTGTACTAGATGGGGACTGCAGTAAGCAGGACGAGATCATTTCAAATGGCCTCTGCTAACAGTTACCATAGGGCTCGCTGTGATCAGGCAAAACAGCTAGTTTTTTTGACCTTCTATAGAGTTTAGCTCACATGTCCTCTTATGGGATCTTTTGAGATCAGTTCATCATTGCATATATCTGGTATGAAATTAACGATACCTCTTGAGTACTAACCAATGTTGTGATTGAGTCTTCTCACCACTTCTAGAATGCGACAGAAATTGAGGACATGTCCAACCTTTTTTCCTTAGGATCTGAACAGACAATTACATACTTAAATCTACAGCCACTATTAGGAGCTGATGAAATCAAATGGGCAGTAAATGGCAGCTAGTCACTCATGCCATTCATGATCAAGTTGATGATCTGATTCTGTTGTGGAGATGTTCAGGATGGACCACTCACTCAATGGGAGCAGGCACTTATTATTACCACTGGCAGAAGACAGAAGCTAGTTCATAAACTCGGTTGTATAAATTTGGAGCAATTGATGCATTGTGTGCATGATAGCAACAAATAAATCCAAGTGAAATCTATGTTTAAAATCTCGAATGATTGTTTTTTTTTAAAAAGCCCCCTCCTCTCCCTATTCACATGTGTTTGGAGTGTTAGTTATTCAAAATCAAACCCACCTTGCTCACAAACCTCTAACCCTTGACAAATGCATGGATTTTCTATTTCAAATGTGGAGATTTTTTTTATGTTTGATCCATGACTATAGATACCCTTTCTTAACATCTTCTTTCAAAGTTTTATGCCAACTTGATTTATTGGAAGGAATGCAATAATTCTCTGTGACCCAATTGTCAGATATGGATTTAGAATTTAAATGCTGAATCTCTTGGTGGGGGAAAATGTTTTTTCCCATCCATTTTTATTTAACACTATTTCTCTAGTATAGGATTTGAAACCATGTTCAAAGCAAATTTAAATAAGTAGATAGTAGTAGTTTTGTTGGGTCCTGCCCCCACAGGCCCCCACAGGGACAGGGACTCTCGCATTGGATCCAACTTTTGGAAGTTTTACCTTATTTGAACTGGTTTCATATTAGATGAACCAGTTTTTTTTTTGGTGAAAGTGTTTAGAATGTTTAGATTGGAATGGATTTTTTTTGCTGGTGTTCAGAGTGTGGACACAGTATGTAGATGTACAACATCTTTATCGATTGGCAGGGCCAGCGTGTTTGTGATGATGCCTTGTTGTTTTAGGTCTTGGGAATGCATTCTACAAAATGTGTGATTGTTGAGAATTGGGATCTCTTTAGTGCAAGGGACTAGTTAAGTTGTTGACAATCTTTTGATGCATGGTTGTTGACAAACTCATAGATTCCCCTAATTAGAAGAAGAAACACCCATCTGAAAGCAGAAATGGAGGTACAAAAGGAGAGGATCAAACATCCTACTAAACGACAACACCCAAAAGCTCAAACCGGCCTTTTTTTTAAAATGTGAATTTTTACATTTTTTCAAGTTCAAAATGGGGCATTTGAACCGGTAGGCATATTTCAAGCCATTAGATGAAGCTGAAATTGCCACTTTTTGAATGGAAGTAACCTTAAAGCCATTCATTCAATGTGTTGCTATTTTTTTTTGAGTCACTTTTGTGAAAAAGGTAGGTTGTTGGATGCCATATTTTGATTAGTCACATAATTTGTCACATCAATTCTTCTCAACATCTACACCTTTCACCTCCTTTGTGAATGCAATGAGTAACCTTTGTCACTTGAATTATTCAAACAATGGCTCTTTGATTCCTTCCTTCATCAACAAGAGATGTGAACATTGTTCTTGGAGCAAGTTCAATGCAAACTTTTGATGCCTTGTGTGAAAATAAGTGTTTTATGTTTGACCAATAAAGCATCAAACTTTGGCATTGCTAGAAAGGATTTAAGTTTGTGACCTTGATATTATTGCAATTGTTCCACCAAAGAAATTTGGAAGAAAAAAGAGGGTTTTTCATCATGTTTTCCAAGACATGAGCTAGAAGCTTCCTTGGGTTGGACCTAATTTTGGTCCTAGAGGGAGAATGTCACACATATGATGCAAAGTCTATATTTTAGTAAAAAAAATGAAAAAAGTGAGTTTGATGGGTTACAAAAGCATGCAAGTTGTCACCAAGCAACCAATGCATGTCTAGGGTTGAAAATCAATGAGTATTATTTTAGCTTGAACAATTGACATGTTAGATTGAAAGAATGTCTGTGAATTTTCATGGGTGTGTTTCTATGGCCCAACAACTTGCAAATGGACTTCATATTTAATATAAACAAAAAAATTTGCAATTCACTACAATTTTCCATTTGCGAAAGTAAGGGTTATCAATGATAGTTTTTCAAGGTCAAAGGAATTGTGTGACTTCATGAAATTCCCAACCATCCCTTGTAAACATTAGAATGACAACACAAGTTGGAGCATGGTTGATCCATGTGAAGTAATCTTTTGGTTGTTGGGTAAAAATTAGTTACTTAAAACCAACCTTTTGAGCCAAATAACTTATGTTGTAGGTTTCAAAAATGCCATATACTTTGATTCAATGCTAGAGATGGCTATAGCTTGTTATTTCTTACTTGCCCAAGCTACCACTCTTTCAACAAAAAAGAAACAATATATTAAGGTTGAGCAACATGTGTTAACATCATTTCCATAATTAATATTTGAGTAACATATAAAATATGTCGTTCCACACATTAATAATACCTAATACCAAAAGGAAGGTTGATTTATGAATCACAAAACTCTTTCATGGCTTGCCAATTACATTGGCTTAGATTACTTATAAATTGAGTTAAACAAGTTGAATACGAATAATCAAGTCATGCATGCGCAACTACATGTATGCATGAGGTTTCACATAGCTTATGAGTAAGGAACTTTGTCTATAACAAGTTCTTCCTCTTTGGTTTGTGGACTATATGGTACATGGATAATTTAATGTCAACAAGTTCCAAAGATATGTTAATCATGTTTTAAAAATTCATGTTGCAATGCTTTAAAATTCCTATGAAATAATTTTTTGAATAAAATATATTCAATCTTTTGCCTAACTTCTTGTAATTTGAATTCCAAGTAAGAAATGAATATCAACCATTAATGTCATGTCAAATAGCTTTACGAATTTAGTTTTAATGTTGGCAACAAATTCCAAATTGTTACTTGCAACAATTGCATTGTCAACATAAATTGAGATGATAACAAAATCTTTGGTTTTTTTATTTTTTTAATGTAGACATTGAATTTTTTGATACATCTTTCAAAACTAATTGCTAAGAGATAATCTTCAAGGCATGGTACCATGTTTGATTTGATTGGCAAACTTTGTAAAGTCTTATGAAGTTTGGAACCAAGATCTTAAGGTTTTTTGGTGTTTAAACTCCTAGAATTTCTATCTAGATCTCCTCTGTTAAAATTCCATTCAAGAATCTTATATTTACACCCAATTGATGGACTTTTAAGTTATATTTGGTTGTTAGTGCTAATTGTTAAGTTATGGAAGATTCCATACACAAAGCTTGGAAAGAAAAGATATTCAAAATTAATTATTTTGGGTACAAAAAAATTGTTGTATACTATAATATTGATGTCCTTTCACCAAAGCTCTATGGATCCCCTCCTTTTACAATCATTCTAGTTGAGTACAAATAGTCACAACTAGCTTTGAGTTCCAAACATCTTTATATTTAAGTCTTATATTATACAAATTGATATAATATTCCAACACTCCCATTTAATATTAAACTTAAGTTAATTAATTATGAACTCCCACTTCTTCTAAGCCTAATAACTCTTTACAAATTATATGTTTAAGTTTTTCTAATGTTTCCATGAAAAATTCAATGGCCATAACTTTAGTTGGGTAGTATTTCAACATCACCATTTTATTTTTCAGAATGTCTCATATGAAATGATAATGTATATCAATATGCTTTGTACATGAATGATATTTGAGGTCTTGCCAATGCTATTTTTTTATTATCATAGTTCAATATTGTTGGGTTGGTTGACCTTCACTAAGATCTTTGAATAAATTTCAAAACGTATAACCTTTTAACTAATTGAGAAGTTAAGATGTATTTAACTATAGTACTAGAAAATGCAATGTTATTTTGCCTTTTACTTTTCCAATTAACAGCTCTTCTTGCTTATAGGAAATAATACCCATAAGTTTAATTTTTGGCTTCCAAGTCTCCTACCCAACTAACATCAAAAAACCCAACTAATTCCAAGTTGTTGTCAAGTTCACCATAAGAGATCCCATTTGTAAATCTCCCTTTTAAATACCTAAATATTCTCTCAACACTTGTCAAATCACTATGATGAATTTTGTAAACATGATTTGAACTTGTCCAATATCAAATGATATGTTTAACCTTGTGCAATCCATGACATGGATGAAACATCCAACTACTTCTTGAAAAGGATATTTGTCATGTCTTTTTCTTCTAGTGTTAATGGGCTTTGATGTGGATTCTAGGTTTTATTATTTGAATTAACATGTGTAATAATTGATTTGTAATTTTCCATGTTAAACCACTTTGAAATATATTGTATGTATTTCTTTTGACATATATATGGATTTTTCCCAACACCTCTTATGGTTATTTGGATCCCCAAAACGTTTGTTATTACATTCATGTCTATCATATTAAATTCAAATTTTAATTTATCCTTTGTGGGTAATAATAAAGTTATAAGGTCATTGGTGATTAAAAATAGTACCATCTATATATAAAGGCAACTAGATTATGAATTTTTATCCTAAAGCCTTTATGTAGATATTGGAATTGACTCCACTATTCTTAAACCCACATGATCCTATATTATCATTTATTTTCTTGTACCATTCACAAGAACTTTGTTTAAAACTACAAATTTTTTTATGTAATTTGCAACTTAAGTTTTTTTGGTTTAAAGTTATACATATGTTTTAGGCTGAAACACACATACATATTTTCTTCTAATCTCCCATTGATCAATGCATTTTTAACATCCATATGATGGATAGTTAATTTTTAAGTAGTAGCCCACGCTAGTAGAACTTTAATGGATGCAATTTTCATAATTGGAGAGAATGTATTGATCATTATAATCCACTCCTTCTATCTTAGAGTCCCCTGTGCAACAAGATTGGTTTTAAATCTATCCACTTGACTACTTGCATTGAATTTTATTTTGCAAACCCATAGTATTATGACCAAATGTTATTGTGTAATAAGAATATATTGGTATCCTTCATGCATTGCTTGTTTCCATTTATTGGTATCTTTATTTGCTAAAGCTTCTTTGAAACTTGTGGGTTTGCATGAATATGGAGATCCAAGTTAAACAAAATTTAGAAAATCAATTGACCTTTGTGAAGGCTACCTCTCTCTAGTTGAACATTGAAGTAAGGGCATTCCCCAATCCATTATCTCCTTTTCATCTTCACACTTGATCCCATAATCAAAAGGATTGGAATTGGATTCAACCAATTCTTCATTTGATATAATGACTATTGGTTGTGAAAGGTCTCGAGAGCTTCAAAATCTTCTTCACTTGTAAAAATGTCATATTGTAGGAATATTCTTTTGCATTTAAAGGATTCACAACTCCTTTTAATTAATGATTTGAAAACATCAAAAAAAATGTGAGGTGGTATTTGTAGTATGTTTGAAAACAAACATGCTACAACAAAATATTAATAAATAGAAAGTTTTATAACAGGAAGACGTCAAGAAAATATTGGCCTTAGCCTTGTTGTCTCTTTTATCCCAATCAACTTGAAGTTCAAGTGTGATGGGTCTAATTTCAAAACCATTTACAACTTTTCACAAATCTTTGTCAAATATGTACATTTGCATTTTCACCTTTCACATATGTGGAAATTAATTTCATCAAATTTGTTGAAAAGATGAAAATCTCGGGATTTGGATTTGATAATGCCCTTATCACCTCCTCCACTTGTTATGATACTATGTTTAGTTATGAAAGACAACGAGGAAAAACTTTAGACACAAAACTTGGAGAAATAAGCTACTCAAACTTAATTATTTTGGGTATAGAAAAAAATTATTTTAGATTGAAGGAGAGATGTCCTTTCACCCAAGGTCTATGTCCTTTCCTATAATCATACTTAGTAGACAAATAGTCACAACCTTTAAGTTCCAAATATCTATGTACTTAGGTCCTATATATTATACTAGCTAATACAATATTCCAATGCTAATATAACTCAAATGGAATCTATTTTGACAAGTGAAAATATATCCATCTAGTCAATGCCAACAACTTGGGGAAAATCTTTAGGTGCTAATCTTACTTTATATTTATAATTAACATCTCCTACAACATTAAGTTTAACTTTGAGGATCCATTTGGAACTTATAACCTTTTGTCCTCATGGTAAACGTGTTAATAGTCCATGGGTGTCTCCATATTAAGGTGCGCCATTTAGAATTAAACTTGATAATTCTTGAATAAATTTGATTAGTTCTTATTTGAAACCATAATTGAAATACATAAAATGAAAAATCAAAGTGTTTAAATTTTCCGTATATCCATATATTTAAATGCATCAATCACATACATGAAAATGAAAAAGCTCATATATTTTCTAATTACTTTCTAAACTTGGGGATGACAATTTTCCTTTTGCTCTTAATGATGTCTTTTATAACATCTTAGGATAACCATAATTTGAAAACATTTTTTGAAAACTAAACTTAACATTACAATTCACTTTGTAATGCATTTCATTGAGAGATGAACTTTCTTATACCCATGTGTAAATGCCTAATAAGAAGTTGCTAAAATAAAAGTTTTGAAGTTTTGAAATGTGTGCCTTTGATAGTGATTGGAGTACTATATTTGTAATTTTTAAATATTTTAAAAGTTGATAAAAATAGTTTTTAGGATGGTGGCCCTTGGAGGAATCATATGAGAGTATTGGGTATCAACTAGATTTTTGGTTGGCATTGCTTTTACTAAAAACACCTTTGACAAGTCTTTCAAAGGGCATGTGCTAGCCTTCATGATAGCTCCCAAAACAAATTTACACTTTAACTTTGGAATTCTTTTTAAATAATATTAGAAGTTTTTAGATCTATTGTAGTTAGGTCATCATTTATAGATGAACAAAAAAAAATCAGTTTTCATATATTTCAAGAATGTTATCATCTATAATAAAAACATATTTCTTTCAACAATACAACTTTTTTATTTCTCCAAAATGTCATAAAAACCTCATGCTAGTTGTTTTAGTAGAAGATTATAATGGTGAATTGTTTAAAAGTTTGGAGTCTATGAGTATTTTTGACTCCCTAGCAAATTGATTTAGTAAAGGTTAATCAAACCTTTTGGATTGCAAAATTCATGTTTGAAGTTTTGGGATTCTTGATTATCATTTCATCTTTATTTTACTTTACAAATTTCCTTGCATTTTTCATTTCTTTCACTTCTCAAAATCACTTGATAAAAACAAATAATTTTTATTTTACATTGTTATACACCACTCATGAATTTCCCTAAGTGGTCTTATAGAAGTTCTTTTATAAATTACAATGATCATGACATGCTTTAATTTGAAGATATGCCATGTGTTTTTTTTTTTCCATGGATTCCAATTCAAATTGAATTGTTTTCTCCCAATCTTCAACATTTGAACTGAGTAATGCCTGTTGCATGGTGAGAGGGACATTAGTGGTTGAATGTGCCACCATTGAAGATTCTTACATTGGTACTAAATTTCTAATAGTTGCTACCATTGTAGAATTTGAATCATGTGTTCTTGAATTATAACTTGTACATGGCGTGTAAAAAATTGGGATCAATAATGAAATTTGCAACATCACTTGTAGTTGGCATTTGGTTCTCATCTCTTCAAATATGACATCATATGTTTTTTCTTTTTGCAACAACATATAAGCCTTGCTTCCAAACACAAATAGATGTGAAAGATGTGGTTAATTTCATACTTTGATTGGAATTAAGTTTATGAAAAAGCTTTTTTTGGGCTCTTGTTTTGCTCTTAAATAATTTGTTGTGATTAAAATTTCAACCCAAAATGAATTTGAAATTCTTAAATGACTTCACATTGTAATTTTAATTCCTATAAGTATGTCATTTTTGTGTTCTAAAACTCCATTTTGTTCTAGTGTGTTGAGAAAAAAAATTGTTGTTTGATTTAATTAAACTCACAATATGCATTGAACTCACTAGATTTGTGAACATTCATTAGAGCTCTTGAACATGTGATCATGTAAAAACCAAGAAAAGAAAGCAGTTTGTGCATTTGGAGCCCAATAAAATCACATGCTTGCATTAAATTCACTTAAATCCACATGATATGGGCTTGGGAGGAGTCATCATTTCCTCCTTTATAATATATTTTGTGATTGTCCACATGGGCTACATTGAAAATGTCAAAACATAATGTCCTAAAAGTTTTGAAGCTTCATAATTTTTTAAAAACAAATATTGGTTGAAGAAGTCACTACATTAACTTGTAACTTTCATTGATATATTTCCAATTCATGTTAGGTGAAAACACACTATGATGGTCCCTTTTTGAATATTTTCAAAACCAATAATATGATATATATTATTCCCAATTTTATGCATTTAATTTTGGGTTTCATTTTTGGCCTTTAAAGATTATATAATTTGAACTTTCACAAAGTTAATGCCATCTAATATTATTCAGAAAAAATAAATCCTAGTAATGTAAATTAAAGGAACCATGGGTATATTTATATGTACACATGTATAATAGATTTGGTTTTTCATTCTAAACTACACTATAATTTAATGTTATTAACAATTCAAATAAACATGTTTGAAAATCTATAAATATAACCTTGTCACAACACTGTCACCTTCCATTTGAAAATGATTAAAATGTGAAAATGTTAATTTACCATGTGCTTATGGTTGATGCCTTTAAAAAGCCCTGTTTGTGACATGACAATTATCAAAATTTTCAAATGAATCACAAACATGGTTCAAAATATGTGAAATGGATATTACAAATTTCATAAAGGTTAAAAATCCTTTCAATCACTTTTGAAGCATATAACTACACCAAAACATAACATCCATGACTAGGATATATTGTGACTAGTGTCCAAACCTAGTCATGGAGTGATATGACCTAGTCATATGTGATTTTAATCACGATTATAGGTAGTCCCCACTTAGCCCTTTTGTACCCTATGTTGCATTTAATAGCGCCTCCATGAATTCAAATAATCAATAATGAATGTTTAAAATTAAGCTAATCATTGACTAATTATTTTAAGTTCAAATAATTAATTATTAAATAATCAATTATCTGAAGTCAAATAATTAAATTAGTAAATTAAATCAAATAATTCATTAGTTAGTTAATTCAGATAATTCATTTTGGGAATCCAAATGATTAATTATCTGAATTAGGTTGATTAATTTGAATAATCAATTTCGATAATTAATTATTAGACATTTTTTATTAAAAAATTATTATCAGATAATTACTTTGGGTAGTTGTTTCAGATAAATATTTCATATAATTAATTCACATAATAAAAATTCTAAATAACTAATTCATATAATTATTGTAGATTATTAATTCAGATAATAATAATAACTTATTAGGTAATTAATTCACATATGCAATTATCAAATGATTTATTATTTACAATCATCTTTGATATCTATAGGCAAAGTAGTAACCAAGAAAAAACAAGCCTTTTCCAAATTACAAAACAATTTTTAAAAAATCATTTTTTTTCATTTAGACCCTTCTTACTTTCAAAGCTCATAACTTTTTCATCTCTTGTTCAAATTGAGCCATCTAAAGTGCTATGAAAGTACCACCTTAAGCTCTACAAATCATCTTGGACCTCTGAAGGCAATAGAGCAACATCCAAGAACTTTTTGGGTGTTTGGAGAACACCTTTGTAGTGTGATTGTTTTTGGACTTTTTGACCCCCTCTACTTTGGGGTCCCATAACTTTCTCATTTCTGATCTGTTTTCCATGATCTTTAGTGTTTTAGATGAGCCAAGAAGAGAGCTTCAATTTCCTTTTGGACACCAGAAACAAAGGAGCCCGCTCTTGAGTTTTGCCAAGCTATGAGGTCTGACGTGTTTGAAAATGGGCTTGTTTACCTAAAGTGCAACTAAAACATTCAACCCATAAGCTTTGCGTTTTACTCTCATATCGCAAACTATATAGACAAGGTGTGTTTGCTAGTACTAACTCAAGGAAATAAACTTACTAGTTTTAGATAACTTTTTTAAAAACTTAACTTAAATGGCAAAACATAAAACAAGATGGAAGTAATTATGTAAGTTGTTATTCTTTGATTCAATTACCTTTCTACCTACTTGCCTACTTAGGTCAATAATTGGGTCCTACTTTTTTGACCTACTTAAATAGGCTTCCTACCTATAATTGGCATATCTGGCTATGGACAAAAATATGATTAATGGTAAAATCGACAAGTCTCAATGGACTATGTAGTCATGTAGTCAATATTGGCATACATGACTACAAACCCAATCATGGATGTAGTTATATATATGGGTCCATTCATAGTTGGGGTACTAAAAAAGGAAAAAAAAGACTTAAGGACTTTTTTTACCTACTTTTTACAAATAACATTTATATGAAACAAACTTAATTGAGAAAACTTGAATAGTCCAATATAAAATAATTCATGTGTTCATGGTGATTTTTCACATTCACATCATTTTGGTTTAATGCTAGGAACATAGAAAATCCCCAAAAATTCCAAGATGAGTTTCAATGGACAACCAAATATGGTTTTTGGCAAGATTATGTCTTGCACATGTGACTTGCATCTACAGCTAAACATTTTGAACCCATTGAACACTATTTTTTTATCAAATGGTTTAAAAAATGAATCCTTTGCCTTGCAATGGCCCTTTCTTTCAAAATTTTAAAACTTTGAATTTTTTGTACAATTTGATTTTTCATCAAATTCATCCAATGAATATGTACTTTCATAGAGGGGGCATATTTAAGTTTGAAATCAATTGTATGACCTTATGCATTCCTTTTGATTCATTTTCAAAAAACAATGTACTTTATACACTTGATTATTTTAGTTTATAGGATTCAAAATGACATTTACATAGTATTCAAATTATTTTAAATTATTTTTATTAATCTAAAAAGACATCATTTTATATATTGGCATACAACAATCCAATACAATTATAATAATGTATGATTAAAAAAATCCAAAGTTGTCTTTGGCAGTCCTTTTTTGGTTAGACACTCCTTTTTGGTACCCTAATTGTTAATGGATCCATATCCATCTTTTTAGTGTAGTGATATTTGCATTTGTCATTATCCTTTCTATTCTCTTGCTTGGGTTATGTTCTAGCATAATATGCATAAACATTATGAAACTCCTTAGCTTTGATATGGTTTAAGCTCAAAGATGCACCATTCAAGAAAATATTGCAATGTGATTACACAAAGGGGGCCAGTATAAAGTGCTTTCACCATGTCACATGCTCCAATTGAAGGTCATTCGACTCTTATTTCCTAACTTTTACTGCTTATGAATCAAACTATGCATTTGATTCTTGGCCCTTCCTTTGGCCATAGCTCCTAACTCCCATTCCAAATGAAGAATGTGAACACATTTTAGATATTTAAGTTTCAAGGCCTTTTCAAATTATATATTGACAGCACAATTTGAACCACATTTATTACTTGCATTTTTTCCCAAAGACTTAGGACACTTTAGGATACTAATTCCCAAAACAATTCCCATTTGGAAGTGCTTGGGATTCACTTCATTTGCATAATCCCAACTTGTGGGAGTGTGCTTGAATCCTAGGACACCCTTGCAGCCTACTCCCTTCTATTTGTTTCATAGTTTTGCTCTTGGGCCATTTTCTATTTAAAAGCATGCAACTTCCTTTATTTTGGAAAAATAATTTGTTGTCCTTCTTAAAAGTTGGTTCAAACATAGCTTAGGGTACTTACATATTCTCTACCATTATCATATTTTAAATTTAAATTTAAATTTCTTTGATTGATTTTCCACTTTTTTTTGCAATGTTGAAACTTTTGGATATTTTTTTAAAAATTTCAACAAAAACACCAAGGTGATTCGAAATAAATTAATAATGAAATTTAGGAAATATCAACATCTATCTAATGTATAAATGCATGAAGCAACCACAAATATCAAAATGTTTTTTTGACCTCCATTCATCACAAACTTCCTTAGGCAAAATTTGAACATGATTATAATTAATAATTAGATTGATGTTATTTATTAAGTTTTTAATATCATTATTGTGTGTTTTTCACTTTATTCTTTTATTTTTGATATAAATTTTATTGAAAATATATAAACATAATGAACAATGGTTTTGACTTATTAATTGCATGATTATGACAATGAAAATAATAATGGTTTGTCATTTTACCATTATTTTCATGACACAAATGCAAATTTTTACCATTCAAGGAGATTTGAAATTTATATCATTTTAAAGAATAATTATGTTTATGTTAATATTATGATAATAAAATATAATTGTAAGATTTGTTGAAATAAAGAAAAAATGACATTTGACCCAAATTATGTTATATAACAATTCCCATTATTTTTACATAATTATTTTTCCCCAAGAAGTTTGTGATGTTTTTGGGAAAAACATTTTTTATTTTGTTTCCCAATGATACATGTTTTGCATATATGCAATTGCTTTACATCGAAAGCACCTATTCATGTAAACATTTGCTATAATTTTTATATGAGCCTTTCATTTATATGGCCCAATCTATGATGTTATAAGTTAATTTGTGTTAATTCATATGCAATAAGGATAGTAGTACTTATAATTTCTTTACATTATGCTTTTCCAAGTCTATATAAATCATTGTAAATGGGGTGAGTTGTGACCATGTGACCTTTAGCATTAGTTAACACACACTATCCACCTTTAATTCTTGTTTTTCCTCCTACCATAACAAATTATTTGATAGAAAATAATTTTTTCTTAAGTTTAAAAACATACAAAACAATAAGAATTTCTTTAATGTTATCATTATTCAACTTAATGGTAACTCTCCTTAACCAAGAGTAATGTTGACATTTTTCATAAGGGTTTATTTTTTAATTAAATTTGCAATTAAAAATGTAAGTGTCAAATTGGGTTGTCTTTTAAGTGAATTAGTATATGTGTTATAACCTAGCATTGACATACTATGCATTATTTAAATAATATTTTTTCATTCTCATTGACAAGTGATCCAACATGTAATTGGGTGAAAGCATGAATAGGTGGACAATTTGGACTATCACACTTATAATATTTGTAGATTACATACAAGTGTAAAATTTAAAGCCATATTCAAAATTAACATTGTCAACTTTTAAATTATTCATTTTGTCATAAATTTTAATGGGAATCATCAAAAAAAATTGGATGAATTTTAAGAAGATTATGGATTCGTAATGGACTTTTGAAATGATAACACTACATTTGTCATGCAAGAAAATGAAAAATGTGAACTCAAAAAAATGTCAATTTTTTCACAAAAAAAAAGCCGTCATCAAATGGAAAAATTATTACTAAAGTGCATTGGTATTATATACATATAATTTTTAAAGTTTTAAATGACATTATTGTTGTAAATTTCAATCTTTTGCATGGATTTTTTGATCAATCACATGTTTAAGGATATTCATAGGTTGATTTATAAATATTTATGATTAAAAACATAGGGGGATAATTATAGGATTTATGGTTTGATATAAAACTACGAAAAAAAAAACTAATGTTATATTATGGATTCCAAACATCACTTTTGAGTCACTTAACCATGTTTTTGCCCAATTCTTGAATCAAAGATATGAATTTGTTTTGTGACATTTTCATTTTTATAATATGTAATTTGTCCTTAAGGTATATTAGTATTACAACATCTTGAAATATTTGTAATAGTTTTCTCCAAGGAGTTTTTTATGTTTCACATGATTGCACATGTGACACTACATAGTTATCTAAACAATTATTAATGATTATGAGGCTATTATCTTTCTCCTATTAATCAGTAATACTTCTCACACCTATGAAAGGTATGGTTTGCACACCAAAAATTATAAGTATTGTTTTTGGTACAAAAGGTTTTACTTTAATTCTATTTATTATATATGGACCAAAGTTTTTATGTTTTGAATAACAATGTCAATCTATGTTTCCATATATGGAAGTGAATTCTTTCAAACTTAAGAATGTGATCAATATCAAACTTTATGATTAATTTGCCATTATGTTTATTCAATATCAATTATTTCCTAGGTCACAAATGCACTATATCAAAACTTGGGCTTTGCATTGCTAGGCAATCCCAATGATGATCATCTATTTTTTTTCTCTTTTTTCATGTTTTCATATGTTTTCCAATAGGGTGAATGTACATCAAAGTGGCTCATTTTTTGAGTCATGGTGCACATTTTTGCAAAGTGTCTTCTCTTTGGACACTTGTAACAAATAATAAAACTTATTAAATTAAAAATTTGAAATTGTTTATACATTAACAATTTGATTATGAAAATACTTATGTAATTGATTTTTTTCAATAAAAATACACCCACTTTTCACAATGGATTTTTGAAGTATAAAAAATGTAGTGGTTGATAGATTAGCATGTTAGAAATTTAAAAGGCTCATATTAAATTCCATTTCAAATTATCTATAGTGATTCACTATATGGAACAACTTCAAATAATAAACTTTATGCGAAAGACTTCCCTCAAATATCATAGTCAAATTCTAATTAGGGACTTTTGAATGGTCAAAATTGAACCATATTTTCATAAGTCCCTAACATAATTGTTTTTTTGTCAAATTTCAAATTTTTATAATATATATATTTGAAATATGTAGGTAGGCTCCTATTAATATGACATTTATTGCTTTTGATATATGAACTTTATCATCATTGAACTGATGAGATTAAAAAAAATCAAAATTTTGACATTGGAAAATGGACTTTTGGGGACTTGTTTTTTCAAAAAATGAGCCACCTTATAATACACACACCCAATAATCCATTACTATTTTTTATTTATGTCAATGTTAAATTCAATTTGAATTAATACAAATATCACCAACATGAAAAGGCACATGTTAATTTGTCTTTTCATATCCATGTTGCTAGCTAAAGAAAAGGAGTGAAATAGTTATAAGGATAGGGGATAGTTATTAAGAAAAAAAATGAAACAGTTGGCTTGGAAATGTAATAGTTATTTTTGGAATTGTCTCTAAAATTGTCCAAGGATGACCATACAAAGAACGACGCAAAATCAATTGTCCAAGGATAGTTGTACAAAAATTTATGCAAAATTTTCAATATATTAGTTCCTCAAAAAATTTCATTATTGGAATTTCAAATCTCTTATGAATACAAATTTTAAAAATAATTTTACATTATAACATTTTTAAAATTGTGTTCTAACAACATTGATTTGCAAAACATAGCCAAAAAGAATGCAATGATGCAGCAAAACATCCACTACATTTTTTTTCTTGTGATGTTCGTTCATCAAAATGACTTGTCATCTGTAGAAAAAACAACACCAAATCGAATTGAGGTGTCTAGGTCTAGATGTGACCAATTTAATTTGGGCTTAGCTTGTTGTGCATTATTAGTGACGATCAATTATTATTATTATTATTTAATGCTTTTGTGTGATTTTCAATAGTTCATCATTATTTATATCACCATCAAATTTACTTTGAATTAATATTAATATAATGGACATGAAAAGACGCATGTTAATGTGCCTTTTTCATTATTTATGTTGGTTGGTAGGTAGAGAAAAGGAGTGAGGTAGTTATAAGGATAGGAGACAATTTATTTTGAAAGTTATTAAGAAAAGAGATCATTATTAAGAAAGAACTAAAATAGTTAGGCTTGGAAATGAGGTAGGTATCAATTATTTTTGGAATGATCTAAGGACAACCATACAAAGGATTATGCAAAGATCAATTATCCAATGAGTATCATATGAAAAATTATACAATGACCACAATCTTGGACACAAATTGAACATCATTTTGGACCCTAGTATTTGCATCAAATTTCAGATTTGCATTCTCATTGTATTTGACAAGGGACCAACATTCCATCAACAACTTCTTGTACAAAATACAATTTGTACATGTGACGACTCTTCTCTCAAGATGCTTATACTATTTCCATTTCTAATGACAAAATGGGTGCCCATGAAAGTTCAACTTTGGGCAAACCATATTGGATAAACATATGGGACAAAAGTGTGATGCTATTTGGAACATCTTGAGGAACACATTGAGAACCTATAACTTATAACCTATATATTATAACCTATAACTTTGGCCCGTTTTACACTAGGATTTAGGGCCCGGAAAAACTTGGGGCCAACTTTGAGCAATTTTTTGCTTGTTGTTTGGGCCCAAGTTGCTAATAAATGCTGGAACATTGGCCCCAAGGGTTGCAAAATTGGCCTTCCCTAGTTGGATGGTATCCTTTTTCCAGCCTTTGGGCCAAATACAAGGCCACAAAGTTCAGCATTTATTAGCAATTTAGGGCAGATTGAAAACATTTTTTTCTAGTTCACCCTTGACTCCTAGTAGTGTAAAAAGCCCTTGGAAGAGCTAATTTCAACTTTTGCACCAATAGGAATGCTTGATTTGGGTTGAACATCGGCCCTAACTCCTAGTGTAAAGGGGGCCTTATAACCACAAAATCAGCATATTTAAGATGCATTTGTTATGGCATCTAGGATGCAAGTTTTGTGTAATTTTTTGCAGTTATTTTGAGGGCTTTTGGGAGGGCTTCATATACAGGGTTTAGGGTTTAGGGTTTATGTCTGAAGTTCCTTTTTGTGTTTGTATTTTGTTTTTGTTGGTAACACCAACTTTGTTCTTGCTCCTTTGCAATTAGAGTTTGCACTCATTAGGTTTGCTTGCAAGTGTGTGATCAAAAGTGTTTCATTTGCAAGATTCTGTATCATGTTATGGTACCTCCCACATTTTTTTTTGACTTGGGAAAATGATGATTGTTTTGGAGCTTTTGGTGTGATTTTGATTCCATGGTGGAGCTGAGGAACCTGGATCCTGGAGTAGATTGCATGGGAGTCTAGTCATCTGTTTGGAGCTGAGGAATTGCAGCTACTTTACAGGTACTATGCTCAGAGTTTTCACCTTTGGAATCCTTTCTGAAGTCCTTGATGAACTGATGAGTTTGGTTGATGAGCATGCCACCACCATGTTGTAGCAAATGGGCAACAGGGCTTTGTAACAAAGAGTTGCAACCTCCATTGAAAAGGCATACACGAGGTAAGAAATACAAGACAGCAAGGAGTTGGGAAATGGAGAGCAGGTGGCATACGCATTGCAATCTTGTTTTCCTCATTCTGATTTGTCCTCCGTCATAATCAGAAGTTGTTTTCTAGGTCATCATGATTATGCTTCATGGATTGAGGGAGCTGGACTGAAAAAGGAGAGATTCCAGCAAATGATGAAACTGTTTTCCTGATGGAGTGTTGGAAGAATATTGAAGGCATGAGAGGTTGTGTCTGTGTGCCTTTTGACACTCAACCATACTGAAGCTGAGCTTCGCCATGTACTTAATGATGCAGTCAATTTGTGTTTTATCCATTCTGGTGCCCAACCCTAGACCTTAGATGTCAACCCCTAACTCTGACCCAATCTCTGCATTTTATGTCTCTTAATAAGCTAGAATCTGTTGTGTCGACAGATGCATGGATCATATTGTGCATGGATTCCATTCAAATAGGTTGTGACCACACTCATTCATATTGTGTTAGTGTTGATTTTGCTGGAACAGACAGAATGGTTACGATCAACATGTTTTGCAGTTTTATCTGCCAATCTTATAGATGTGGATTCCTTTTGGTCAACTAAAAGTCTGAATTACTGGACTCTGAGCTCAAGAAATCTAGTGATTTTCTTTCTTGGATGCAGAATTTATCTTGTTGCAGTTGTAACCAAGGACTACCAAGCCCAGCATGAGGTAGCAGCTCAAAAGATACAGCTTGTCTCTGCCTCCTCCCATACTCCCAAGTCTTGAGAATGGCACACATGGTGAAGAGATGAATGTTTGGTATGATATTGAAAAAATTGTTGGTGAGTGTGAGAATGATCTCATCTACTTTAGAAGGTATGCTCTCAAGTAGCAATTCATACAGTGTCAGACTGCCATACTTCAGAGTTGGGATTGGAATTTTAACATGTACTTCCTTCAAATGTTGGCAAATGCCAGTGGATCTGGAAAGTGTGAGCCTGGATAAAATTAAATTTGAGTCTTGCAGCCAGGACATGGGTTGTGAGGTTTCTTGATCAGGTTTTTGATCAACATTGTGCTGAAAATAATGTCTAAATGTTTTGCATAACTTAGGATTATGTGTTGATTTTCTACACCAATGGAACCACAGGAAAGCCCAAGGTGTTGTTCATACCCATGATAGTATTGACTTTTAGGTCAGTGTGTATGTGTGTCCTACAGAGAGATGATCCGACTGTGTGTGTCTGTGTGTGTGTGAATTTCATTACTGGTGCTCCATGCAACTGGGGATGGGTTCAATCACTATGTGACACACTTTTTTAAATTGAGTGCAGTGGAGTCTATGGTAAGTGGAGTTTTAGCAGACCCTGCAGCTCATTCTCTCAAAGGTGTAGCAATCTGCAGTTGCATATACACTTGCTGTAAATCAGCTGATATTGCTGACTTGGAATGAACCTATTCTGGTCTCAAACAACTCAATTCTTCTTAGCACATTGTACATAGCTTGTCAGAAACCTTCATAACTCTGGAAAGAGGACTGTGCAGTTTGATTCCTCTCTTACATCCTGGAGTTCTATTGTCATGGCTCTAGGTTTATGAAAGCTGGAAGGAAATTCCACCATTGATGGGAGGTGTGGAGTTTGATCATTGCAGGTGAGAATTTTTGCCATTGAGACAGTTGTTAGGGAACTCTATACCAAGATTCCTGGAATGTTCAGTGAATACTGATGTCAACCACAGTTATAGAAAAGATGGGGTGCCCAATTCTCATCATTTCAGTGCCACACTATTGAGGTACATAGATTTGTTTCTTGTTGGTCTATTTTGCAGCATCCAGTGATAGCTAAGTGTGTAGTAATTGGCATTCCTTTCAAGGACTATAGGGAGAGATTGTCACAGCCATGATAGTGTGTCATGAAGAACAGAATGCTGTGAAGGCAGCTGTTCATCAGCCCATCCTCACTTTACAAGCTGCCGAGGGGCTCCTAATCTAATTACCCTCCTCTATAAGGTCAGATGCTCTGCACATATTTCTTGGTTTTTGAGTTATCATTCTTTCTAGCCTTGCTATCTGAGTGGCCATTTTGCAGATAAATAGTGACAAATTTCTTTAATGGGAATTTGAAAGACCATATTGCATTGATCTTCTGACACTAGTGTTAACCATAAACTCCTCAAAGACCATCTTTCACATTTCAGCTGGGTTCTTAGTACACCCTTATCTTTCTCTTTACATGATTGTGGTTTGATGTATTTTGCACTGGTGAACAAGAAAGGAGCAGAACTCGCTTCTTTCAAGAATTGCTGCCAAGGTGATCCTTCCAGTAACCAAGAACAGTCTTTTAAGCTTGCACATATTTCTACATGCAATTGCTGCATGATCCTCCAAGTAACCGAGAACAATTCTCTTATGATTGCACATGTTTCTAAATGGAGTCCTTTTGCTGTAGAGTTGATTACCAAGAACTTTGACATCATACCTGTCTCCAGACCTGCACAGCAAATAGTCAGGAACTTTGAGATCGATGGAAATCTGTCTTCTTTTGGTTTCTAGCTGTCTGTGAGTAGATAGACATCTTTGCATCTTGGGTCCCTTTCATCATGATGTGGAACAGATACAGGTATATGCAATCTGTTGTCAAGTCAACACCTCTGTGAAATAGATTCATCAATGCATGAGTGGGCTTCAGGAATTCCTTCCATATCTGGGAGTGGTCCCAAAATCTGTACTGTTGGGCTAAGCGATCAAAGTCATGGCCACCACCACCATGTGCGGTGGCACCATTCATCCTACAGAATCAAGCCACCATAAAGGCTAAAGCAAAAAAGCATCAAGTGTGATGGGGCTCAAGGGTAAAAGCATAAAGTATCAAGCGTGCATTGAAAGGAAAGCTGATCAAAAGGGCATTCTGGGGGCCCAGTCATTTGTAACGGGAAGAAAGTACTGATGTGCTGGCCTGCATGTTGTTGTGTGGCCTGGCAACTATTTACTCTTAACTTTGTGTTACTTTTGTCCCTTGACTGCAGAGAAGCTCAGTGTACCTATCTTGTTCTTACACCTGGGCAGCAGTGACAGAACCACAGGATGTCCATTCAGCTTTTGCTGGAGATCAGTTCAGTTTTTTAGTCTGAGGAGGAAACAGATCACACATCCATAGTTTCTTCATGTGTTGCTGTACCATTTTCAACACAAAAAGCTCTCATTTGTGGTCAAATTGTCGTCACAGCTACAACAGCAATCCCCACAAAGTATGGTAGCCCTGCGACTTTCATCACCACTTCAACAGTTCCACAACACACCATTCACCGAACAAAGGTCTTACTGAAAGGATCAGTGAAAATGGTGGCCTTTGAATATCGAGGCATTTGATGTAAATCTCTTTCCCAATCATTTGCTAGATGTGCACAAGTGCAAGACCAATTTGACCCCAAATTGAGGAAAAACATTTACAAGATATCAAGAGGAATTTCTGTGAAACTCAAACAAAAGTAGGTTGCAGAATCTATGGAATTCTGCTCAGTAATTCAAAGTTTGTGAAGCTTTGTGTAGTTTGTGGAGCTTTATGGAGCTTTTTTTTTAAAAACTTGAAAGAAAATTTTCTGTTGCAATGAATGATACAGGAAACCAACAGTTTGTTTTTGAATCATTCATGTGGTCCTTCACTTCCTCTTGCAGAGATAACAACCATGGGAGACTCAAAACTTTTTTCTTGCACAGTTTTTACAACTGACAACACCGTTGCAATTCGTACTCTGAAGAAAGTAACAATCAGACAAAAGAGATGGAAGAGTGAAGAGACAGACAAAAAAAACTGACTTGTAAGAAAATAATGCAAACCAGAAAGAGGGAGCACAAAAAAAAAAAAAAAAAAGACTTGATATAAAAACATATAACCCAAAAAAATCAAAAAAAAACCTCGTCTTTTTATGTACAAATATAAATATGTTTTATTGCAGTATGGTTTTCAAGT
>Ga0116231_10000604_pt1 | contig 65005 bp, 42 predicted proteins | sample S1TSphgellanicum_2_FD_89695 | JGI IMG/M metagenome (GOLD analysis project Ga0116231, IMG submission 89695) | Host-associated microbial communities from peat moss isolated from Minnesota, USA - S1T2_Fd - Sphagnum magellanicum MG | ecosystem: Host-associated > Plants > Peat moss > Unclassified... | reverse complement strand
TGAAAATTTCGGAGGAATTGGAATGTGCCTTTGGTGTTTTTGGAAAGATCTTGATGAGCAGGATTTAATGGAATTTATTTGGTAAGATTTGGATTCAGAATGTGGGAGATATTGATTTAAAAGTGATTTCTGCCACTGGAAATTCAAATAAATTCCAAAAAACCAGGTTCTGGAAGGAAAAATCAGTTGAGGACGTGCTAACACTTGGGCCAACGGCACAGGCCACACTAGTCTATCTATGAAGGAAGGTAGTTTTTTTGTTTTGTTTTGTACTTATGAGATCCACAGAACCAGGATGCTTCAGATCGCGTTCTTGGTCTCTTTGGAAAGCTCTCAAGGAGGAGGGTTGGATCAGCTTGGTTTGATGGCGTTTGGACTTGCGGTGGAGAAATTCTTGAATACTGAATGATTTCTTCACTGAAAATTAAATTAAAAACGATTTCTTTACGGAAAATTAAATTAAATCACACCTGAAAATTTTGGAGGAATTGGAATGTGCTGTTCATGTTGTTGGAAAGATCTTGATGAGTAAGAATTGATTCGGAATGTGGGAGATATTGATTTTTAAGTGATTTCTGCTACTGGAAATTCAAATAAATCCCAAAAAACCAGGTTTTGGAAGGAAAAATCAGTTGAGAACGTGGTAGCGCTTGAAGGCTTACGATTCAATTCAAGCATGATTTCCTTTCATATTTGGTTGTTCAAAAACTCAATATGTACATTGCAAAACAATGTTCACATGTTGAGTTTCCCTATTTTGTAATGGGTTCACACTTGGCCTAATAGCAGAGGCCACACTAGTGTTAATGAAATAGAGGAATATTCACGCTTGTGAAAGGTCTCAAGGCACATTGAATCTATTTCAAAGAGATGAGAATCTTTTAACCCTGTCTGTATATATATTATTTGTGTACATACTAATATAGAGGGGTTTAATAGGGTTGCGTGAAAGTGTGCAGAAAAAATGTTATGGCCATGAACTTTAGTCTTCTAAATTTATTTTTAGTTATCTTGAGTGAACTAACATTCAATGTGTAATAGCTATTTGTTCACAGATTGGGTTCTAGCACATTACTTGTGCACTTCGTTGGTATGAGAAAAAAAGAATATTGTAAAATTTTTGTTTTAACTGAACCAATTTGAAACAAATTACAAAAATTGTCATAATCTTTCACCAACCAACAAATCATGACATTGTCATTGTGTTGCCTTATGGTACAATAGCACCAAGGTAGTGCAAATAAAAAATGGTTGATCTTTGCGTGACGCTGGATGTGGAGCCCATGTCAAGCTCTGTCAAGCTCTCCTCTTTGATTATGTCTAACACACTTTGTCCATTAACTTGAGTAGCTATTGTGGTGTCAAATTGCATTTGGAATATGTTGGATGAAGATTTAAATTAATGAATGAAAGTCTACACATGATGATGACAAGTAAAAAGTGCCAAAACTTTCAATAGTTGACAATCATGTGAAACATGAAGATTTAGTCAAGCTTGTTTACAATGTTGATTTCTTTGCATTAGATTGTGTTTATTGTTTGTTGTAAGTGATTTTCTTTTGGTTGTTGTTTGTCAAGAAGGAGCTTGTGACGGCAAGATGTTGGTATTATTTTATGCATTTGTTGGTTTGCATTTCATGAATGGATTTTCAACCTTTGGATGTGCATTGTTCGATGAATGCAGTTTATGATGTGGAGATTATTTGGATGCGACGAGGATGTGGTGAGAGGGATTTAAGTGGAAGTGGATTGATAGATGGGGGGTTTTTGGTCTTGGGAACCTAAGCACATTTTCCTTCAAACCTTTAAAGGCAATTTGTTTTTTTTTAATGTGCTAGCAATGCCCCATGTTTAAATTTGAAACTTTCTAGAACTCTTTTACTATGTATCAAGGAGTAGGTTGGACATAGGAAATTAATTAGATGTTGTTGAATATAGGCATGTTTGGAAATGATGAAAATATTTAAGGAGTTTGAAATATGGCCTGAAATTGTTTCACAACCCTAAGTTTTGTACAGCTAAGGTTATTATGACTTCTGTTTTGTTGGATTTGAAAAGGCATGGGAAGTGATATTTGTTTTGGTGGAAACTCTGAAAGTTGCATAACTTAAATGTTGGGAATTGTGAAATTTGTATGAGAGAATTTTTCTATCCATATTGTTGCAAACTTTTATAAAGAGGGTTTTCTTCCTTTGTTTAAATTTTGGAAAAAAGGTGAAGATTGGGGCTTTATAAGCTACTTAGAAAATGGGAACAATTGAAATTTCGTGGGATTCATAAGATATGCAACAGGGAAAAATATGGTGTTTTTTTTTGGTGGAATGTGATAGAAGAACCTTGTTGTACAAAAGCAAAATTGAATGTACATGGGATGCTAATTAGAATTAATTGTAGAGGGGATGTTCATAAGATCAAAAAGTAGAAGCAATATAGGAAGGTTGAAATGTGTACCTTTTGTAAGCCTAGAGTGGACTCCTCCAACTAATTGGAGACTAGGGTTAAGGTGCAACATTTAATCATGATATGAAATGTAACTCATAAGTGATGAAATGGATTGTTGGACTAGTTAGCAACAGATAAAGATAAAGAGAATGTCCTTCCTACAACACAACCATAAAAGATAAGAACACCGAATCAAATTTTTACCTCACACCAATAAACCAAATGGACAATTGAATGTTTGGAAAAAAACAATGGATGTAATACAAAGTGGGCATACTACTTTGAAAAAAACAAAGAAACATTGGCACATCCCTCTAACTTCTTCTTCAAATCATTTGAATGGTAGGACATAATCAAAGAAACAAGGGCCACAAGGTGTGTTCATGGAGGAAGAAGATGTAGCAATTGTGGCTTGGACATTCAATATGCAAGAATGTGGACTTTCCATAACCTTGTAGTAATTCAAAATGAAGGTGGTGGAACTTATTTAGACTAAACCCCCTTCAAAGATAGAAATGAAGTTCCTAGAAACCCCTAATATTATTGGTTTGAACATTGACATCTAGAGTTAAATGTTTGACTTGTTAAAAGATTTTAGGTCTATTAAACACAAGGTTTGACAAGTAAGTCTTGTGATTATTTCTACAAAAACTTACAAGCAAAATAAATTCAACACAATTATAATAAATCATATATGGAATTTAGATAAGATAAGGATTCAGGCATAACACTAATTAAGGGCCAAAATGGGTTCACATTAGGTTTATAGCACCATTCCCAAATTTAGGGGATGACTAATTGTAAACTATGTTCTAAATGCAACAAGAATCCTTTTGCTAGGGTTTCACATATATAGGGTTAAAAGGATAAAAAACAATTACATCAAACATTAAAAAATAAGAACATGCATGGTCATGATGTAAAGGAAAACATGGATGATTTTTTTGTATTCAAAGAATTTGTATCATTTTTCAAGAGGTTAGTTTTAGGTGGTTGTCACAAACATAATTTCATATGATGAATGAAGTTCATTTGTATGGAATTCATCCATGACTAATAATTAACTCTTAGTTCATTCTTAATTAACTCCCAATTCATTTTTAGTTAACTTTTAATTCAATTCAAATTCATTTTTAATTCAATTCTAGTTAATTTTAGTTAATTCTTGAGTTCTTCCAGTCTATTTGTAGTTTATTTTAGTTAACTCTAACTTGACTTTAGTTGACCATAGTTAACCTATAGTATACTTATAATTAAGAAGCATTAAAAAAAATTCTTTGGTTAGTGGGCTTATGGAAACCTCCATGGTACATTCCTTGAGAGAGGTCCCCAAAGGCGTATAAACAGAAGTAGGATCCCCATTATTTTTAATAAGCTCAACATCAATCTAAGGTGTTTACACCTAACCTTGTTTTGTTTTTTTTTTGTTTATGTTTTGTTTTTTTTACTTTATCATAATAAAAATCTCTTTGTACCTTGGTCTTACACACTTTGTGTTCATGATTTTTGTCTTTGTGTTCTTGTTTTGGATCCTTTGTTTTCTATTTATATTTAAACCTATCCTTTTGTCATTCATCTTTGTAGTTTTCATGTTCATGATAGTGGCATCACAAAATACAATTAACATCTATTAATTCTAGATGACATGGGTCACATGTTACATTAAAACAATAGAACAAAGATAGGAATTTGGATTGGACATGCTTACATTACAATTTCACATTTCTCATGCTTTATAGCCATTAAATGTGAATTGTTTCAAACCTTTCAAAATGACTTTCAAGAAAGAAAAGGACAATGCAATGGTTATAAATAATCGCTATAAACCAAACAAATGCACACTTGTAGTTTATATAGACACCAATCTTTGTTTAAGAAAAACATTAAGAATGAGTTTACGGATAGAAGGATTTGGCCATTCAATGTAAAGGCCATAGATCACAAGATCAGGCCAAGTGGAATGTATACAACTATAAACATTTAAAATGAAAAAAATGTGAGTTTTAATGGAACAACTAATGATATTCAATGGGGGCAAAGATATAGTTGCTACATAATTGTTGAACATAACAACAATAATTGAAGATGTTAGAATGGAGGTTGAAGTTAATGTCCAAGAATGTCCAAGAACAAAAGGACTTAAAGTACTATGTGGAAATGCCCAACAATCCTATTCCTACATCATATAGGAAAGAAGTCTAATGGAAATTATCTATGATTTAAGAATTATTCCAAATGGACCTATAAGTGAAGTGCAATATTGCCAAAACCCTAGAACCACAACTCAAGAGGCTTTGTTTTTGGCAAATATGTTGTCCTTGCCTCATCTACTTGCAAGGAAAAGAAAATACAAAAAACTATTAGTAGACTATGACAAATGACGTGTAATAACCTGTAATGAATACACAAATAGGTAGTCGAAGAAATCAAAAAACAAAAGAGGAAGGAGAAGGAAGATAAAAAGTTTAAGGATGTTATTGATTCCCTTACCCTAGTTGAGAAAGCAACTTAACGAGTAGCAAAAAAACATGTAAGAGAATGTAGCTTGGACAACAACTATAATATGAGAAACAAACAATAGGTTTCACTAAAACTTTGTAGTCAATTTAAAGCCCCATCCGTTATTATATAAAGGCGTGAATCTTGGTGCAAGATTAGATAGTCAAAGGGAGGTTAAGGTTAGAACAAGAGCTAAAATGTAGCAAAAGGGACATGTTATAGCAAGGTTGCAACAAACTAGATTGGAGTAATAACTTGTAGATGGGGAAGGTGTGAAGGGGTTTGGATTCCAAAGAACAAGAGGATAAACAAGACAAACAAGACGAAGGGATTCAAATGTAAACAAGACAACAAAAACAAGGAAATGCATTGGGAAAGGGGGGGGAGGGGGGGGGTAGGAAGTTCCAAAATACAATGCATTACAAACCATTGGGGGGCTGGGGGGGACTTCTATAGATAATTAAACTCCTCTAAAGAGTTTAGTTACAAAGAAAGGGTGTGGAAAAGGGTGTGGGTGAAAAAGGATTTGTAAACCACAATGGTTAAAATGATGCCCATGACCTAAGAAGGAGGGGGGGCAAATGAGAGAAGGGGGGTAAATGGCATCATTTTAAGCAAAATTTACCCCCTTTCTCTTTCAAGTCAATAGTCATGAGCATTAATTGTTGGTCTAAAGTTGAATGATGAAGGCAATTGAACTATATATATATATATTCTTTTGATTGAACAATTTGTTTAATTTGAATCAAATCAAGAAGTTTTTTTTTTTAATGCCCATAATGTGGGGACCATTTTTGTTTTATCAAAAAAATACAAATAAGCTCACATTACTTTTTGAATCCATTGGGTATATGAGCCAAAATCAACAATAATATTTCCAAGCAATAAATTTAGATCCAAAAAAATAGGTATATTATATTTAGAACAACCCCATTCTAAAGTCTTTATATGTATAAACCTAAATAGTATTTGTCTAATCTACAAGTTTGTAATCCAAATTATTTGTGGACCTTCCAAACCCAAGTTATTTAGACATTCTAGATGTATTTTTTTGTTATAAATGGTACCATTATGGTCTTTAAGCTTGAACAATTTGCAAATGGCAAGAGCCTCACACCTAGGCCCATTTCATCACAACCCCAAAACATAAAGTTATAAGTGGCATGAGGAATCCCAAGTTTCAATAGACTTGTTGATTTGATATCCATGTCCTGCAAGCAAAAAAAATGGACCTTATTACCCAATCATAGTTTTTTTGCACCTTAGGAAACCGTGTGTTCCCTTATTTTTGTTGTGTGCATCTACCCATGACACATAAAATATTTTTTTACTTCTAACCATACATTCTAGAACTTCAAGGTGTCAAGAAACAACCCTTGTTTCAATCCTTTCATTGAAGAATGTGATAAGATCCCCATTAATAAAACAAAATAGCCATTGAAGTGACTTTGCTAAACAATAATATATTGGGCCACAAAGTTATTTTGTGAATTTTTTTATCTTGGGATTAGTAAACACATAGATTATTGTTGTCCATTACTATAAGAAAAACCACTTTTCCCAAATGCTAATTACTACAACCCTTCACATTACCAATGCTTTCAATGTTTATAATGTAAACTTTTCTTTGGTTTTTGTTGTATAAACCTTTTTTTTTGGTCATTGTAGTATAAATCTTTTTTGCGGTTTCTTCCAAAACCTTATGTACTAGCTTTAAATATTTTAATCAATAAAAATGGCCTAATTAATTTTACTTTAAAATATAGGAACCAAATAATAATATGATACCAATTTTAATTGCAAAAAAATGTTCTACCATGCAAAAAGCCAATTTTTTGTACAATATGGTCTTATAACAAGCTATCACGTGAATTTGCTAGCTTAATATTTTTTAACACATTAAAAAACAAAATCTGACATGGAAAGTAGCAATGTACCATTAGCAAACCTTCAATGTGTTAGATGTTTGGTGTTTGTTTATTGATCACTCATACTCTAGAACATATCATTGTATGTTGTTGCTTGTAAATGATCATGGAAAATATATAGTACAAGATAGTTAGTGTATTAGTTTTATTAGTTTTGGTGAAATTTGGAATGTCAACCCTTCCCATAAAACTCATATGGTGAGCTTTTATTTTGTTAAATTATGGACCTATATATATATATGCAAGACCCATATTTCAATAATTATTTGCTGAACTTTTGGTCCATATATGTCAAAATTATAAAATTTTATTATTTCTAGTTTTTCAATTATCATTATAAAGATCTAAAGACTTTTTTCGTGCTATAAACAACCTCTTATTGAGCATGGTGTACCTGATGCTTGGGTGGTATCCTCATTTTATTTGATGGAACCAAAATGAAATGCTTAACTACTTGAAAAAATGTTTCTAGTTCATGCCTTATAAAATTTTGTGAGATAAAGAGAGGTGTGGAGTTGGGCGACCTACATAGAGAGGAAAGGTTTGGAATTGAATGACGAAAGGGATGTCAACAACTTGCATGGAAAGAAAAAAAGTTTTGGAATTAAATAACAAAAGTGATGTCAATGACCTACACACACACATAGGGTCTAAAGCTGAGTAACAAAGGTGATAAAAACAACTTGCACATAGAAAAGAGAAAGATGAAGGAGGTTCAAAATTGAACAACAAAAATGACACCAATGAGAAGCAAACTAAGCTACTAGGGAGCACATATCTTTGTTTTTACTTTACCAAATGCCATGATTTCAACGACTATGGGTGCACCCAAAGATGGGGCACAAGTTTTTAAAACCATATTACAAAAAAAAGGATGACCAAATCACCCTCCTTTGAGCCCTTATAAGTTCAAATATTGGCCTAATAATTATTTTACAAATAATCACAATCCTTCACTAGCTAATTATTGAAAGTAAGGTATCATCACGAACAATTGGTTGCAAACAATTTGAGGCCCAACCAAGGTGAAATCACACCCACATTGGTATCAATTACCATGATGAACATGAACAGATGAAGAACATCTTAGTTCGATCCCATTGTTGTAAAGTGGGGGTGTGTGGGTCCATCATTTCAAAGTAACAAAGTGTGGGCCTTTATTTCCCTCCACTTTTGGGAATTTTTTTTCCTTTATTTATTTCCATAAAAAAGTTAACTTCCTCCCCTAGTCCCAAAAGACAAGCCCATTAAAATTGCCAGTCTAGAATCATGAGGGCCTTTTTTTTTATTAAATCAATAAAATCAACATGGGGTTGTTAATATGTTTAAGGTTTACACATTATTAAGGGAAAGGTGACTAGGGTTTATTGAGGAAAAATATAAATGAATGAGTGCAATATGAAAGTATGACATTTGAAAACATTGCATTTTGAAATACCATTAAACCCTCTTTCACTTCATTCATGATTGTTGTTTTATTTTTCATATTGATAAATAATATAATAAATGATTTAATTTCAAGTTCAATTACATATTAAATTATGGCATTTTAGGTGTTGACACTATTATATAGCACACAAACATAGATATTGAAATTGGGGATACTACAATCATAGGTATTGCATAATTTTGATAATGTTTCAATAATATGTAATGGTTATAATAGTGATATCATAGGTTTTGTAATATCTAGGCAAAATTGGAACATAGATATTGGGTGTAGTCATACTAACATGTACCATTAATAGTTGTAACCATTACTTTATTTTTTGAACTTTGGATTGTTAAATAAAATAAAATTTTAAATAGAATAATTCTTTATAAAATTTTATTGTGAATACATTATGTACATATCGTAAAAATTTGGAATCAATCTAATGAGTGAAAAATACATAATTTACACTTTTAAATACTCGTAACCATTGCTTAAAAATAGTCTTAACACTAAAAGCACAATTTGAAAAAAAAATTGGACATATTTTGAGATTTTTTAAATATACACCTTAACATAATAATAATAAGAAAAAAAAAAATTAGTGTTTTTTTAAAGACACATTAAAAAGATTTTAAGACTATTCTTTAAAAAATACCGAAAAATCAATGGTTTCAAGGGGCATGTGTGATTCTTTCTAGCATGGTTGGACCCTATTGCATAGTTTTGAGAATGTTTCAATATTTTGTAATGTTTATAACAATGATATAATAGGTATTGTAACCCGGAGTCAAAAATGAAACATAGGTATTGTTTGCATATAACTTAGGTACAATACTAGGACATAAGTATTATTTCAAAATGTAATGCAATTACATGTATCGCATATGTTTAACAATGCTTTAGCAGTATAACATTAATATTGTATGTCCTTGTACATGTTTGCATTTCTTGATATATATTATGACATCTACCTTTTGTTTTGATTTTGTATTCCAATGCCAACATAAACATTGCTAATTTGTGGCCATGATAAAACATCTTCATGGTTATTGGCAAGTAAAGATGTGTACCCATCTACTATAATCTATTTGATCTAATGTAGTTTATGTTTGTACTTGTTTAAAGAATAGGTGGGACACAAATTGGAGTACACCATAGTTCACCCATTGAAACATGTTCATGTCCAAGATGCAACCTCCCTTGTTTTCATGCCCAAAACTTAGCAAGGTTTTGGGAATGTATTGGATGTCATGGTAGGTTACATACCATGGGCAAACATGGGAGAATAGATTTAGATATGATTGGGCGTTGAGTTTCACAATTATTTTTGGGCTCATTACAATAAGTTCGGTAAGTGTGTTCAATGCACATTTTATTTTGGGTTATATATTATTATGTAATTTAGAATATAGTACATGACATATGTATTGACATTTTAGGGCTAACATTGAACATATTGCAATATGCATGTCGCATATATTTAAATTTCATAACATAATTTTTGCTTGTTCAAGATTTCAAAATCAACATCATGGATTTTGCTAATCGATATTTCAATGTATTTATATTTCATGATAAAATTATATCTAATCTTTTAGTCTACAAATAATACATTAGTGATACATATTATATAGACCTATCTATACCAAATGGTTTTATATATTGTGATGTAAATGTGTGGATGGTTGGAGTACATTGAGTTCCTCATGCAAATCAAGACACCCAAACAAACATCGAAGCTTATCATGACAATATGCCCCCCCGCCCCCCCCATTTGGAGATAAATTTGATGGCATGGATGGATGAACAAACTCCAACTCTATTCCTTATTGCATGATTCCTTTTCCAATAGACAAAGAAGGAGACATTGATTCGGGTTTGTGTCTTTGAACTTGTGTGCAACAAAACATTAAATAGAAATTAACCAACAAAGTTCTTTAAATACTTTCCAAATGTCCCAAGAAGAGTGAGACAAGGCATGATATTATTGTTGGTTAAGAGTTTTACATTTGAATAATAAGTGTACAATGTAATCACATTAAAATGTACTACAACACATGTAATGATCAAATGTTTAATTTTTCATGTTTTTTATGTCAAAAATTATATTAATGTTGCAAGTTTAAAATATTTTTACATGATGCCCTTTCTAATGTATTATGGAAACATGTGGAATAATTTGGATTGAATTTAATGATGATAAAATACTCAAAAGTAGACATAAAAATGTTTTCAATGTTTTTTCATTTTTTAAGGGACTTGAAATGCTTTCAAAATGGCATTATAATAATGTATAATCAATATTCAAACATTTACATAATAGTATAATGTCATGATGAAAAAATGAGTATTTTTAGTCTGTGAAAATCATTGGTTTTTAATCCATCGCATTTTGGTTACCAATCATAGTCTTACCACATCTTCACAAGCACTACCACTATGTGTTAAGTAGTCAAAAGCAATCCATCATGGGCAAGTCCAACTTGTGTTATCCCATTTGCACCTAAGGTAATAAGCATTGTGTAGAAAAAACCTTCATTAATGTGTCTTTTCACATCTTCTCATGCCTTCACAATTTGAAAGGATTGTCCCTAGAAATGACATTCGAGGATGTTCCTAGCATAATCAAAGGGCCAAGGTTCAATTGAAATACTAGCAAATATGGGTATTATGATTTTGCATTGGAATATGCCAAATTTTGTGTAGCCACATTATTAAATGATCTAATTTGGTCCATCAACTTTTTTTTTTGTTCTACTTAGAAAGTCTAAGTTCATTAAACAAATGTGAAGCTTTTGTTGCAATTGTTGGAATTGGTTAGAAGATGTGGAATGCCCAAATTGTAATTCATGATCTACATTGTTTATGTTGAAGTGTTAAAGTTTGGGGATAGGTTGTTTTCTAAGTCCTTGGTAACCTAAATTTCTATTCATGATTCTTGCTTACCAAGTCATTATTTGATGATTTAGATGCACAAATTATTTACTACACATTAATTTTTATGTTGAAAGGAATGATGAGAAAGGAACCAAAAATGTATTGGTGAACATTTCACAATCATGTCTTCAAAATGTAGCATCTTATTATGATATGGAAAGGGCAAAGATGTAATTGGGAACAAAATTCCTTCATGTTATTCCTTGCAATATCATAGAGTATCAACACGAAATAATCCTAATTCTATTGTAGATGTTTTACATTGTAGTTTTAGCTAATGAATTTGAATTGTGCCCAAGGATGCCATTATAAAAAGTCAAGCTTATCAACAAGTACAAAGACTATTGAAAGGAGTGAGGGTAATGCATAAGTTTTGGGGTTGGTGTGATCTAATAGAACAACAATGAAAAACTACTTGAAAACCCATTCTTGCAAATGTTTAGTATTTTGTAATTATTGAATGAAAATGGAATTTCTCTCTAAACATGTCCACCTAATGCATGATTCAATTTGCTTATGGTATATGTGCTTGTATTCACCCATAGGTAGGCATCATTTATAATGGTTGTTTGGACCTTTTTTCATCTTTAAATAAAAAGAGGGCCATGATTGGACATGGGTAAAAAAATATTCACACTCTTGTTAGGATTTTATAAAATAGATTCCAAGTACAAACACAATGGTATGTGTGCACCTGTTTGTCCAATTCATCACCATAGTCTTAAAAATCATTTATGGATATTATAATATATTGATTCTATGCATTTTAATATGTCCATAATCCTTTTAAACTTGATCCAGTGACCTCAAGAAAAATAACACATCTTGTTGTTTGAATGTGCAACATACCATATGCATTGTTTGCAAAATATGTTCATCCTGTTGGTGTTTAATGTCCTAACTGATATATGATATTATGTTTTGAAATAGACATTATAAAATAATAAAACATCATGAACCACATGATTGATGAACATTATTCATTGAGCATGTGGTAACAACTTGAATGTGTTTTCTAATGTTATTTTGAGTGTTTTGGTGTTGATCAATTAGACATGTTAGCTAAGCTTTCCATATAAGAAATATACAAAATATTGTTATCCATTACCTTTTTAGAACTTGGTTGAATTCAAAACTCAAAAAAATTATGCTTTGTGATGTCTTGGTTATGAAGAAGGATCGATAGCTTTCCATTAAATTATGTCATTGCATAGTTGTAATAAATTATAAGTTAAGGAATTATAAGTAAAAGTGGGTGTTCTAATTAGCTTTGGATTGATTATTTGTTGTTTTTTATGTGATTTTTTGTCATACAACTAAGGAATTTAAGAAGTTGGACACATGTAAGTAGGATAGCTGTAATTATATGGTTTGTTCCAAATCAATTACCTATTTTGGCAATAGTTTCCACTATTCTTTTGTATTGTTAAGTTTGTAACAATTATTGTCTAGGTAGTAGGTAACATTGTTGGTGTTGGAAGTATCAAGAGACTAACACCATGGACCTTGAATAAAGGCATTTGATATGGTATTTCAATTGCATGTGATGTGTTCCCAAGCTCCTTGATAGATTCAAATGTGAGTCTAAAGTTAAAACAATGGAAGAACAAGGAGTTGGGTGCACGTTTTTTGGCTCGCAGCACTTTGAGGGTAGAGGGGTGTGCCGGAGCTCCAGGATGCTCCAAGATGAGACTAGGAAGAATGATAAGCATTCAATCACTCACACAGACCTGCACAAACCAAACAACAAGTCGGTTAGTGCATAGTTGGAGCACTTTTGATGCTAGAACAAGCCACGGGCAAACTTAGATTCACAAGACTCACCACGACCCGGACTTGGGGGAAGCCATCACTTTCCCCCTTATAGTATATTATGTGGCTAGCCACGGGACTAGCATCCAAATGGCATTTTGTCCCGAGATTCCCAAGTGGGAGTCTTGAAATTCCCAAAGTCAAAACTTTTGCAACTTTGGGGGCCCATAACTTTGTCCACAGACCTTTGATTGATATGAGGTTTGGAAAAACATTGTAGACCTTGTCAAGAGCTTTTCAACGGTATGTCACATGCCACCTGCATGCAAAGAAATCGGGGCGATTTTTGGTTTTTAATGGTGGGAGTCAAATTGCCAATTTGATTTCCGGCCCTTCTTTTGACCATAACTTGTGTTTTAGGTGTCCAAATGGGTCATGCAAACCCATTTCAGACATCTACGTTTCAAGAACTTTTCAATGATATATGGAACAACTTAATCCAATGAGTTTTGACCCTTGCAATTATTCTTTGAAAATTCGGAAGTCCATTGGGACTCCAAGTCCCAAAGTGGGAGCTCATTTGGGAGTGTGAAGGTTCATTCCCTCACACTTTCCTACACTCTCGGGAACATGACATGTGACTCCCGGGCTTCCTTCTTGGCCCGCACCCTTGCAAACCCTTGCCTTGGTTGCAAGCCCAAGGCTAGGGTTGCGACACTTGTCCTTTTGTTTTCCATTTTTCCATGTGAAATTTGTAGGTAGTTATTTACACAATTTATTTTTTTATATTCATGGTTTCATATTTGTTGCCAAAAATATCATAGTGGTTGAAATTATGCATTCAAAATTTGTGTAATGTTTATATTTAAAAACATATTAGTATTTAGATTTCATCAAAGCAAAAGGTGAAAACTATTGGATTTGGAAAAGATGGTGTCAAATGCAAAAATTATGAAATATTATCTGATTTTAATGTTGAAAAAAACAAATTTCAACGCCATTACCATGACAAATATTTATCAACAACTAAAGCATGAGCTCCATGTAAATATGTCATATAAAAAGGCATTTATCTACTAATAAATCAATTTTTATTTACAATAGCATTCACAAAAGGAGGATGAACAAATGACCAAAAAGGTTATTGATTCAAAAGAATAACTTATTGGTGAAATGTGGAAGGAAATGGAAACTTAGACCAACAATGTTTTGCAAGGATTGAAATATGTATGCAAATAAATTGCCATTGGGTTTTTTCACAATTATTATTTATTTTAGGGATGAAGTGAAAGCCCAATGTTTTGCTAAAATGTAGGTTTTATGTGCAACATAAAGTTCTTGGTTGTTTGAACTTTAACTTTTTAGATAAAAATTAGAAATAACCATTTTAATAGTTAAGTATATTTTGGAGCTAAATAAGTTATTAAGAAAAAGATGGAACACATACATGATCAAAATCACCAAGAAGCACATAAAAACTTTAGTATGGCCATGAACTCAATAGCCCCTTAAATCCATTGATGTGAAGGTTGTCATGTAAGTTAGTAACAAATTCAAGGAAAACACAACACCATGATAATAATATGACAAAGGCAACCTTGCATTTTAAGTAAATATTATAGAAAAAAATTAAAATGGAAACAAACTAGAATGACCAATATGTTAGAATGAAAGCAAGAAGGTAGTTATCTTCCAACCACCTCCTTGTACTTCGATCGTAAATTGATCCAAAAGACTAGTTACTTTTAACCTATTGTTAGCATTATTTTCCATAAAAATTGTCTTGTTCATGTGTGTTGTAACTACTTTCCACTACTTATGGCACCTTGAATGATGCAACTACCATTTAGTGACCTTTATTCATAAACAAAAAACTACAATATTCAGTAGTAGAACTCTTGTTGTTTGCAATTATATTGGTCATGTTTGCAACTACAAATTTGGTACTATATAATTTTTAGGCCATATAGTTGTGTGTGCAACTAACATGCAACTAAATGTATACAACATGACATGTGTCATAAAAATAATGGCCTAAACTAATACATACTTAAATTAATATACTTATTATATCTACCTAGGCTATGTATAGTAATATTATGTACCTTTAATATTAAGGTTAAACCCATGCTAATTAAGGCTAACCTAAATTAACCATAGTTAAACTAACTTAGTTTAGTAGTTAGTTTAATTGGGAACTAATTTTCGTGTGAATAGGTTTGAACTTTTTCGCATTTGAAATATAATCCTTTGTTGTGTGATTTCAAATCATTTTTGGTGATTTGAGATTTCAAAACATTATTTTTCTGTTTTGTAGTTTTTATGTGTTTTCACAGTTTTTCATTTTGCACATCATGTGTGGTTTTATGTTTTTATGTGTTCTAAACTTCGAATCCTATGTTTTGTTGTTTGCAAATGAATTCCTTTGATTTGGGTTGCACCATTTTGGGTATCATGTTGTTATTTTGTTTATGTGTGTGGATAACAATACGTGTAGGTGTTGATATGGTAGCACATGATAGGTTAAACTAGCCATAGTTAAGTTAATTTAGGCTAAAATAATTATGACTAAACTAAATTAAATTAAATTAAATTAGGTTAAACTAACCATGGTTAAGTAAATTAAAATAAATTAGGCTAAATTAATCATGGTTAAAATATGTATTGCAAGTTTTAAAATTTGATTTGTCAAATATATTTAAGTATTTGATTTGGCAAGTAGAAATATTTTATTTTATTTTATTTGGATTTTTTTTATGAATGTAAATTGGATGAAACAAAAAGAAATTAAGAAATAATGAACAACATTTTGTACCCACAATTTTTGAAAAATGCCCCACCTTCATAGTGATACAATAAAGATTAATATGAATATGAATATGATTAGTTAATATTACTAAGTATTATTATTGTTGTTGTTTCAGAATTAATAATATCATAATATTATTACTTAAATGTTATAGGTAATGATTAAATTAAATTAAATTAAATTAAATTAAAATTTTATAATAATATGTATTATAATATTTAATATAATAATAATAAATTTAATATTATATTATATTTTAATATTATTATTAATCATTTCAAATAATCATAACTATTAAAATATCATGTCATCATAATTATAATAATTAACATTATTACTGAAAATTTATCATTATATTATATATATTATTACCTATTTATTATTATTTTTCTAATATATTGATGTATAGCTTGTAAATAAACCTAGTTAGTACAGAACATAGTAAATACTAATATATAATTGCATCTGATGTGTAACTAAGTTGGTGATGTTTGCAATGGAATTTTTTATTTCATATCTTTTGGTTTCCATTCCAATTTTGCACAATATATAAATAGGTGCAATAGCCATGTTCACAAACCAAGTACTAAATGTCGTTGGGGATGAGTTAATAAAATGTTTTTGACCCTAATTAAATGGTTAAACCCAACAAAAATTGGATAAGTTTAAACCTACCTATCTAGTTTAAGCCTACCTTTCAACCTACTTACATACTTAAGCCTACCTACTTACTTAATAGGGTGTAATAATTACCTATTTACCTAAGCACCATGTGTCAACATCTTATTAACCCTAAATTGGATTATCTAAATTTCATTAATTACTATTTAAAAATAAAGGATAAGTGGGCCTTAAGTGCCATTTGTCACCATATAATTAGTGTTTTAAAATGGACACATGTCAAATGGTCAATGAATGTTCCATGGTGTGCCATGTGTCATCCTTCTAATGGTAGAAACTTTAACAATTCAAATTAATCCAATGAATTTTTAAGTTTGAAAATACAAAAAAATTAAAAGTGACATTTACCTGTAAACAATTTGTCCAATTTTAAAACATGTGTCGTACTTTGATTAATTGCATTGTAGTTGCAAGGAAAGTTGCATATAAGGTGCAACTACATTTGAATTGATATGTATGGATGAACATGTATATTAACATCATATATATATGTTGCATACGTAATGTTGTATGTAATTAAATGTTGTGTGCAACTTGTCTTAAGCAATTATACAAATTTGTAGTTGCATGTGTCACATGTAATTAAATTTTAATCGCAAATGATAGTTACAAAACCCAAAATTTCTACTAGTGATTCTACATTAAACAAACAAACTCACTATTTGTCAAAGAAATGAAGGAATAAAATTTTTTAAAAATCCAAAGGTAAAGACAAGCACACATATTTTCCTTGAAATACCACATGTATACACAAGGTCCCCACACCCCATAAGTCACAAGGTCATTTCATTGTTAAGAAATCAAGTTCAACTACTTAGATTTTTATTAGTTACTAGAGTAGGAAAAAATAAAAGTAATTAGGTTACCTTTTTGGTTATTACTTTTTTTTATTTAGTTTAGGTGGTAAACTTTTGGCTTTGGCTTCTTGCTTAAATTTCTTGGTGTTGAAGTTTGGAGTCTTTTTTCATTGTTGCAAGTTTTGTGTTGTTATGACAAGAATTTTGGTGTTTTTTTGTTTTTATGCTCCATGCTTGTGAACATTTTGTTTTGATGTCTTTAGTTTTTTTGTAATAGAAATGTTTGTACTTTGCATTTGATCTCCTATTGGTTAACACTCATCCCCTCCTACAAACCAGTTTCCCTTATCCAAAATTCAAGTCTCCTTCACAAATCCTTAGTTAATGCCAAATTAAATGTCAAATATCCTATTTCAAAGACTAATTAACTAACCTAAGTAACATCATTTCCTAATAAATAAGAGATGGTAAGTGTAAACATACAACTAATAATTAGGAAATCATTAAATTGCCCATTAGGCTAATTAAACTAGGGGATTTTTCTTCCTTGACAACTTTTTTACTAGATTTCTAGTCATTGATAGTACTAGGTCAATAGTTTTTTCAAGGTTATAAGGTGCTTCTAGTAAGCATTTGATGAGGTCATCCCCAATTTAAATGATCTTATATTTCCATTACATTTGTTGCAACCCTACTTTGAAGGAAGTGTGAGGATCAAACTCACACTCCCGAAATTGGGACTTGGGAGTCCTTTGGGATTCCCAAAACTTCAGAATTTGATTGCAAGGGTCAAAACACCTCATGTTGGAGTGTTTTTTTATCATTGAAAAGCTATTGAAGTGTAGATGTTGAAAATGACCTCGCATTGACCATTTGGACATCTGTAGCACAAGTTATGGCAAAAAGAAGGGCCAGGAGTCAAACTAGCAGTTTGACTCCCGACCACTAAAAGTCAAGAATCGACCCGACCTTGGTGCGTGTAGGTGGAGCACGACACATTTTGGAAAGCTCTCAAGGAGAGCTACAAATTTGTTTCAGACCTCATTCCAATCGGAGTTCTGAGCAAAAAGTTATGATCGTTCAAAGTCCCGGGAGTCCAAACCAGGATAGTTTCGAGACTCTTCCTTGGGAGTTTCGGGACAAAAAAAAAAGCCATTCGGATGTGGGTGCCGCAGAGAGGCATAGAATATATTATATGCGGGAAGGTGGTGGCTTCCGCCGAGTCCGAGCCGTGGTGAATCAAATGAGTCCAAAGTTGCCCGTGGTTTGTCCTAGCACCAAAGGTGTTCCATAATGTGAACTAACCAACTTGTTGGTTGGTTTGATGCAGGTTTGAGTAAGTGAATAGCTTATCACTCTTCCTAGTCCCATCCTAGAGCTTCAGCATGCCCCTCTACCCCTTTTAATGTTGAGAGTTGGGAACATGTCTCAAGTCCCCCACAATTTCGCAACTTGAGTAACTTAGCCCCAACTTGGGACTAACTAGGGACTTGGGAGCGCGTCAACACTATTAATAGTGGCTTCTAGAAATGGTGATATTCTATGAACAAAAATGGTGTTAACCAACTTTTTGTAAACATTTGATTGAATGTTGCTCTTAGACATTTGATAAAAAAATCATAGATTATAGAACATACCTAGCTTTGTTTTGAATAATTTATAGCATTTATCAATTTTGGAAATTAATAAACTACCTTTTCACTACAAACTATGATTGGGTTCAAATTCTTTAAGGTGTATTAAATTTTGTCACACCATCATTTTTTTCCCAAACTCCTTTATGTAGTCCTATTTTACCATATTTGAAACACAAAGTGGATTATATTGATGGAATCTAAAATTGTGATGATCTAAGACATTAAATTGTAAAATACTTGACACTTTTTGATTCATTAATATTCATGGGGATCAAAATATAGAGGAAAAGAAAACTTAATTAATGATTAACTCTTTTTCATCTTGAATGGTACACCTTAAAACATTTTCATTTGATTGTGATGAATCCATACACAAGTTATTTATGTATTGTTACACATGAGTTCAAACACATTAAAAAGTCCCTCATTTGGTGTAAAATAATATTTTTTGAATAATAAAAGTATTCCACTTAATTATATTACATAAGAACCATGTATTTTAGTCTTCTTTCATAAAATTCAAAAAAAATTTGACATGGTCCACCCATTATCATCCAAGGGGTGCAGAAAAAATTGCCACATTATGTAAAAAATGGGTCATTTTAACTTGTAGTTACCCAATATTAAAATTCAATAGTTTTTTTCTTGTAATGAAATAATGAAGTAGTTATGCTAAACCACCTTTTATACCATTTAGTAAACATATGTACTACCTTTTTTTCAAAGCATTATTCTCAGCACAATTTTAATGAAGTATATTCAAAAACATTTTTTTGACAAACTACGGAAAAGGATATACAAGGTGATTCAAAATACTTGTTTTTCTTTACAACAATATAAAATGTCCATTGAATGGGCTCAAAATGTAGTAGCTACAAAATGATAATTTCCATGTTGAATGAATTGAACAATTCTTATGTGAATGTTCATTTCAATTTTCTTAAAAGAATTCTTCTTCCACGGCCTACCCAAAATATTTTCCCAAATATATTGCACAACACTCAAAAACATCCTTGACCCTAAATAACTTGATTCTTCTTCTATATCTTCTTCTCAAGGTTTCTTCCTTCTCCTATCCATTCAAGAAAAAATGTCATTAAATGAAACTTAAATTATGTTTTAGGCCATTAAATCTAAAGATAAGCACATATGCATCCTTTTCAGTAGGATGTGTGACCAACAAAATATGTTGTGTTTAAATTACATAATGTTAGGCAAATGCTACTTGTGATGGTTGCATAGTCTTGGTGATATTGCAATTTAAGCTTCAATCAATAAAACAATTTCAAATAATGTATTGGCTTCTAATTATGGTCAAGTAATCAACACACTTAAAACCATTTATTGAGGTGGCATAGAAAAAATATTACAACCAATCCTTATGTCCATTCTTAAGGAGTTTTTTACAACAATGTATCAACTAGTTCAACCATTATAAGCATGAAAACCATTAAAAAAATTTGTTGGAACTATTAGAGCAAGGATTCTTTCTTGTGCTTGTCATGAGATCATAAAACACATGAATCATTAACTTGAAAGCAAAGGATTTCCATTCCAATTTATCTTTAGCAACTATTGCATTTGAAAGGAAGTACAACAAACAACAAATGGTAAATGATCCTCCTTTTTAACATGCTCCTTCTTCACACAACACCAAAACATGTCTTTCATGATTAGGATATTTTCTAGTTATGTCTTAATTTAGTCATGTAGTCAGGTGAAAGCACACTACGGTGATCCCCTTTGGGCTGTCATATTGTATTACTTTCAAGGGTTGTGCATGTTTGAATGTATCCCACCTCAAGCTTTTGAAAGATTTTCACAATATTTTTGCATATTATGTTAAAATATAACTTGGGCAAGAGATTAAAAAAGAAGCTATTCATTTCATTTCATAAAGTGGGAGATTGGAATATATTTGTGGAAAAAATATATATATATATATATTTGTGTACTCAAAAACACAAATATATTCCAAAAAAAATTTAAATGATTTTTAATTTTTATGAAAGTTGAAGGCATATTGAACCATGTCATTTCACGTAATATGAACCATGTTTGGATACCATGTGATTAATTTGAAAAATGAATTTCAAAAAACAAATCTTTTCAACAAAGATGTGATAAATCTGTGGTAAATTGAAATTTTGACAAGTAATCACATTCACATAGAAAATGACAAGCATAGCTAGATGGGCCATTTGTTTAATTCAATTAAAATTGATCATTTAATGATTAATGAAACCTTAAAGTTAGTGTAGTCAAAACAAGATTATGGCCCTTCTATACCAATGTATATTATAAATATACTCATGGATCCTTCCATATAGATAATGAAATTTATCTATCTTAAAAAATAATATTACATAACATTAGTTTTTTGAAAATAATTATTATAAGGCCCAAAAACCAAAATTGATATCCAAAATTAAAGGTACCATGCTTTTGAAACAATTATACTATATTATTATAATACTAGACCCAAAAGTGTCCCAAAGGGGGTCACCATAGTGTGCTTTCACCCAATCATATGTCCATTAGTCATATACCTTTAGTCATCTTTGCTACATTATGATGACATGACTATAAAGTAGGTATCTAAAATGGGTACCTAACTCATATGTATTTAATTTAAGTACTACCTAAGTAGATAATACCTTACTTAAATACATACTAATTAGGACATACCTACTTTACATACCTACTTAGTAAGTACTTAACTAATAGTCCTTAATTAAATAGTAGGTACCCATTTGTAGGTACTTAGTATGTACCTATTTTAAATATGTATTAGTTAAGTAATATGTACATACTTTATATATTTATTAAGTTAAGTAATAGGTATGTATTGGCTTCATCCTTTAATGTGAAGGTGAAAGGTTCAAGTCCTCACAATTGCGACCTAGTCCTATAAGGCTAACTAAGCTAGGTTCAATTGTTAATGTAACTTAAATACCTAGCCAAGGTTGCTTGTTAGATAGGTTAGCCTACATTCCTAGATTGGTTAAAACCTACATTTTTAGCATGTAGGCTAGTTTTTTAGTCTAACAAACCCTAGGCTTACCTAGCAGAGGCTAATAGGCTAAAACAAGAGCCTACTAGCCATGTTTTCATGGTTGTAGTTGCAAATGTCATAGTTGTAAAAGAAATCTTTCATGACTATAATTGTAAAAGACATTTTTAAATGCAATGTGTCCTAATTGACTACATAGTCATATAATCATGGATGTCCTAAATGACTAGCAACCTAGTCATAGATAGAATCATGAAAGACACATTTTGGCCTTGTGTCACCATCTCCTTTTCCTACTTCGTGTATTCCACAACAAAGCATTGTTTCCTACCTTGTGTGGGCACATTTGATGTTTTTGATGTATTAATACTACTATTCCTCTTGTTGGAATAAGATTATCCATGGAAAAACCTTCAACCTATTCCTCTACAACAAACTTTTTTCTCTCAACACCTTTCTTTTCAAAAAAATTTACAAATGTTTTTTTGACACAAAAACTTCAACAACAAATCTCTAATCTTGATCCAATTTTTGTTTTCATGCAACAATCTCAAAAATACAAAACAAAAATAAACTTGCAAAACCAACTATTGACCTCAAATTTTCAATCCCTTACATCACGAAAACCCAAATCCAAGAGCCAAAATTTGTTCTCAAACAAAAACACCCATACCAGAAAAAAAACAAATCTGCATCTTTCCATCAATTGTACACCAAACACTTCCAACAAGAAAACTCAGAAAATTTGTTTGTAATCTGTCATCTTTATTTTTTATGTTTAGTTTTGAGGATACTAGATTATAAAAAAATAATCTTGATACCCAAATTTAGAATTTTTTTTGTCAAATTTAAGTTTTCAACTTTAATAATTAAAAAATAAAAATCTATATATAGCATTGAAATAGACAACATTTATGGTTGTTGAAAATAATCATTGGAGCATTCAAGTTAAACATCAAGTGGTCCTATCACATATGTTGCAATTCTTATTTTGATCATCACCATTTCCATTATCCAACTTGTTGATCTTGATGATGATATTCACATCCCAAACCTTTCAATTGTGTAAATCATTCAAACTAAAATGTGTCTATCCATATAGGACTTATGTTCCATGTCAAAAAATATTTTGATCATTGTGTTATGGTGAAGCATCAAATTTTGTGGTAGGTTTTATTTACAAATTTATGTAGTCCAACAAAAAATAATGATAGATAATTTCATGAAGCAAATCTTTTTCTTTGTTAATTTAAATTTTAAATCATTCTAACATTGTGATTTCTTCATTCATTAAGTTTTTTTTTTCCCCCATATATTCCCTTGGAACTGGTAACACCCAAATTTTCTTCTAATTCTTGATAGTTTCAAAATTTAGATGGACATCATCAACATTCCTCAATTCCTTCTTGACCCCCCTAGGCCTTGCCAACATGAATGTCTCTTCATATAGTTCACTATTAAGGTCCTTTATGCCTAAGATGAGTAAAAGAGAAAAAAACATGCAAGAGAAACCCAATTTGGGAGAGTTCACAAATTCATTTAAAAAGGCATTGTTTATGTGGTAAAAGAAGCTATATATATATATATATATATATACAAGGGAAAGGGGAAATTTTGAAAAATTAAATAATATTTTGAGAAAAGTTACATATGTTATTATAGTGTTCACAACATACTTTATGTTTAGTATGGTATTGAGAGTGTATTAATGTTAGTAATGGCATTACAATGTGATATTGATGTGCACACAAAAATCTAATGAGTTGGATGGATTTTTATGAAATTAAATTGTTTGTGAAAACTTTAGACTAGATTTTGGAAATTAAAAAAAACTACTTTTTCTACGAATCAACCTAAGTAGGGGTAGAAATTGGATAGGAAAAATTTTCAAAAATAAATCTCAATAAATTGTAACAATATCAATAAAATATTTAAATAAAATATATATTATATAATTTTATAATATAATAATATAAATATGAAAAATTATCTTGACTTTTTTAATTGCCTTTTTGTTGATTTTAGATTAAATTCAATGACAAGCACTATCATCCCAATCTTGCAAGATGAAATTGTAATGGAAATTATATTTCCCAAAATAATTTTGTCACATAATTTCAATAAATGGACAATATCAAAGTCGTGAAAAAAAAAAAACAAGACTCAATGGATTATTCAATTATCCCTTGACAACACATGGAAAAATTTGTAACACAACTAAATGGTTAGCCATACTTTTAAACAGAAAATGTAAAAAATATGAATGAAAAAAATGATGTAATGAAATCTATACAATTTTATCATTTGATTTTTTAAAAATAATAAATCTATGAAAAATCAAATTGAAAAATCAAATCTAAGATATATATATATAAAATATTGTACAATAAACTTTTAAACTATTTCTTGAAAGAAATTTGGTTGTGTTAAGAAAATGACAATAAACATGAGTTCTCTAAACAATTCAAGTTGCATACAATGTCATACAATATTTTCATTCAAATAGAACTTAATTTCCACAAAATTAATTCATTTTTTCTATCATTTCATTGTCATTGGTAGTGTGTAGTAGCATAAAGCCCAAGTCAATTATATAAATGTCAAAATTTGACATGAGATTTTTGACAAGTCATCAAAAGTCATTGCTTAAAGCTTTTGCTAATACAAATCTTTAACAAATCTTAATTTTGATGTCTATAAAGGTGAAATATTGGAACATTAAAAATAACAAAAAAACACATAAAAGCAAATGCAAACAAGAGTCAAGAAATGTAATAGATCAATGTCATGTATCAAAATGAATGAAAATGATTGACATCCTTATTTATGCCAAAAATATTAAAATTTCTAAGAATGCAAGTTGAAAATATTGAAAATATTATATTATATCCAGAAATGCATTTTAATAAATAAATAATTTGGCACCAAGGTGCCAAATCTATTAAGGTATGATGATATGACATAGAATGTGCTCTTGGGTGCATGTTGATTCGCCTCATTGGTTGTCAAGAAATTCTATGCCTACTTTACAAATTTTGAATCTTACAAAAATTTCTAATTGTTTTGCAAAGTTGAATATTTCAACCACCATGATAGATGTTTGGCAACGTTGGATTATTTTGATTGTGAGGGAGGGTAAAATGTTCTCTATATAACAACCCCATCAAAAAGAAAAATAATTAGTTTCAAGGATGTGGATGCCAATCCAAGTTTATGCTTTGAATCCAAAAAGTAATGTTTGTAATGTGGTAAGCTCACAATTTCTTTTCCATTTCAAGAATGATGATTCATAAGTGAAATGATTGATATCATGTCCAAATAAAATCAAGATTTCATACTTTACATCATTTAAACTTAGAAGTTCATCAAAAAATTCATGGTTCCAATAGGCCACATGAAATGCATACCATGGAACAAATGGTATTATTGGAAGCTCTTGCTAGGTAAATACTAGATACCACAAGGGACCATTCAACTAAACTCTTGAATAACAAATTTATCAAAAAGTTGAAAACCTCATTGAATGTCACTAATGTTAACCTTCAAGATGGCTCTACCTACTTTACCAAGGTTGACCAAGTTTAGATGTTCAAAATATGTGAAGTTCAATTATTTGGTCCAATATAGATTCATTTAAATGTGAGCAACGTTTTTCATGACATAGTGGTAAATTGAACCTAGAACAATTTGCTTATGAGGCTATCATGAGTCCTTAATATGACTTGGTCCACTTTCATTCTTGGTTTGATTCTTTGGAACATTAGTTGTATCATCCATATACAATGACAAAGGATTAAAATTGCTAGTGACTATTTAAATATGCCAATTGTTTATGTCTGAAGTCCTTGTATTTCCTTATTCCAAAAGCAATGTCCATTTTATTATTAAGGTGAGACAAAGGTTTTGTGTATTGTGGTGGTTGTTGATGAAACCATCACCCATTATAAGATTTATTTGTTTTGGAAACTTGTTTTATGTAGCTTAAGGTGTCCTATGTAACAAAAAAATAATATCACCACCGAGCATCTTCTAAGTAGCATCAAGCATATGTAGGTAGATTTTACACAATGAATGGAATGCCATGTGCCTCTTATCCTTTTTAGCTTAACCTTGGGGCTTCACACAATTTGTATGAATTAAAATGGCGTGTTTTATGACTTTTATCACAATTGTGGGGCCATTTGGTTGCCCACTCCTTGACATCCTTTTTGGCTCTCCTTCACCAATCATGAAAGCTCCAAAAAAAATAAATTGTGTTTTACATGTCCTTAAAGTGTAGATTGGGAATTATAACTCTTTCATTAATTTTGAAAAAAATTTGTGAATGCAACTAGTTTTATGGTTCTATCTGTAGGTTGTAATCGCCATTTTTCATTAGAATGCATTGATACAAAGGATAATAATACATTAAATGGACAAGCACTAAACAATAACAAAAAATAAAATGGTTTTGGATGTAAAGGTATGCATACCCACTAGTGACCATGGATTTTGTTTTTGGAAACATTGCAATTTTGTGATGTAGCCAAGGTGACACACATCCATAATCTAATTTTGCCAAACTTCACAATTAACAAAATATGGAAAAAGATCTTCCTTTATACGTTTTTGGTTACTTACTTGCACCATCTATAAAAATATAATGTTTTTTACGGATTTTAACAAATTTTCTTTTAAAAACCATTGAATTTGCAACCAAAAAACTCGAAAATTTGCAAATATGTGACATTTCAAAGGCTAGCTAGCAATGCCCACTAGGAAATTGCTTTTGATTTAGAAAAAAAAAAACAAACCCAATTATGATAATTTTGTTAAGAGACATAATGATTGACCAAGTCTACTTCAACTAGGATTTCTTATGTTCAAACCCTTATACCATCTCTATCTTTATCCCAAATGGGTTTCATCCAAGGAAAAAGGGTAGTTAGTCCTTGGGAAATGATTGCAAAATGAATTTTTCTTGTGCAAGTGTTTTGAATTGTTTGAAAAAATGGTTGTGTGTGCCTTAGGAAATGGCTTTTCCCCAAGGCAAATGTGTTGCATGCTAGTTGCCCAAGAAATGGTTGTACATTGCCCAAGGGAATGGCCCTTCCACATGGCAAATGTGTTGCCTTCAATTGCCCCAAGAAATGATTTTTTTCACTTGGAAATGGTTGCATATTGCCTTCAAACATGGCTTTATTGCCCTTGGGACATTTGGCTCTTCCTTAAAGCAAATGTGTTACCTATCAATCACTTTGGAGAATGGTTTTGTTGCCTTGGGGAATGGTTTAGCTGCAAAATGTTTGGGAACGCTTGTTCCTTACGGATCTTCTCTTCCTTAAGGGAATTGGACTTCATTTATAAATTTGCAACTTCCATTGACAATTGTTTATGTGTTTTCCTTAATTTCTAAAAGGTTAAATAATAGATGAAAATGAGGAGATGGTTTGCAAGCATTACACCACATGCCTTTATTTTATAAATATGCAAAAAAAGTTTAATAATTAAGTTTTCTTTATGATGATTGGGGTATAATAAATAAAAAATTGCAAAAAAAAAAATTTAGTTAGGCACTTGTCCTACAACATCATAGAGCCTAGTGTTACATTTAATTCATTGTTCCCATTTGGTGTTTACTCAAATGGTCCCAAAGAGCTTGGAGTAAACTTGAAAAAAATGCAATGAAATTACTAGGTTATGGTTAACCATCCACTTCTAAAATGGAAAAAATTGGCAAGTGGCTCTATACCTTTGAAAACTTCAAATTTAGACTTGATCTACCTTGGCTATTCAACTCAAAATTAAATTTTATGCAAAGTATTATCTAGTGAATACAATAGAGATTTGTAGACATATTGAAGTATCGTAAGCGGCATCTTTAATAATGTACCAAATAATGTTCTTGGCATGGTCCTCAAGGTCACCGTAAGGTCATAAGGTGGTTCAAGACCACTTACCTAGCTCGTATCAAATCTTGAAAACATAGTGAAAGAGTTAAAGGAAAAAATTTACTAGTTTAATGGCTAATTTGTATTGGTTATGGTGGCAATATGGTGATTTTTATTTTCATAGTTGGTAGAAGGCGTTAGAAAACCATTACCTTCATTATTTTAGGAGGAACTTGCCACCTCCACTACTTAGCCAATGTTCTAGAAGATTGAATTGGTGATGGGAAACAACATATCCCTTATACCAAGAACAAATTGTGAACGCAAAAGGAGTGAGGGTCCACAAAATGTGCTCCCCACTTCTCCCAAAAATGTCATGACTTAGGAAGAATATTTGACTTAGGAGTTGCTAGATGTTGATCTTGAAACTCAAGTAACAAATTGTAGTGAACAATTTATTAACTTATTTTATACAATTACATTAGAAGAAAAATTGTCATTTCCAATCACTTTAAGTAATTGCAAGCAACATTTTTTAACTGCAAAAAATTGATAGCAAATGACTTTTTTTCCCCTAGTGTTGGGAATTGGGGCAAAATGAAAAATTCCCCTAATGAGACTTATCTAATGCATTTTCAAACTTGTCTTTTTGCACCCTACAAAGTTTCAAGCATCTTTTATAAGGTTCAACTTCTTTTTAAAAATTAACAATTGCTATCCCACACCAATTTTGAACACAAAACCCTCTAAAAAAACACTAAACATACCAACCACTAGAATAAATTTCAGGTTTGAACAACATTAGTAATTATTTTATTTACATAGAAGCACAATCAAACCAATCAAACCTTGTGACAAAACTAGGTAACTCTCACAAAGGCTAAGCACAATCTGCAACTTTTTTCAGACATACAGCTCATTAGGGGAGTGTTTAGTGTCTCCTGGAGTTCAGCAAAATACCCACAATGCACCCACACTGCTTGCCAAGAATAAATGATGGGCATCCTGATTATTTGCATGGTATTGGATGTGGTGTCTAAATTTGATTAATCTCAAATGACTTAGAGAAAGCTGCATTTCATGTGATGGGTTAAAAAATACATGTGATGGGATCCTGATAAAATCCTCCAAATATATGTGGGTTTCTTCGAAACATTGTAAATATGCTTTGATAAAATTCTGGCAAACTCCATTAAACAAAGCACCCAGCAAAGGGGGAGAAGAATGGACACAGAAGGAAGACCCAAGTCCGAGCCAAAAGATCTAACCCCACAGATTAGATGACTTCCTTAGATTAGATCATGGTCTCTGGGTCCAAGGAAGTCATCTAATCCAGCTTAAATATAGCCAGCCACTTGGACCACTGAACAAAAGACGTGGTATGGTAGCTGCCAGCAACGCTTGATCGGTGTCATGCATCGCCTCACTCTGTACCTCCCGCAGTCTCATTCTCACTTCACCTGCAAACCAGTAAGTATCCTCGTTGACAAATTCGTTACTTGCTCTACCGTATTAGTTTTTTTTTTTTTGAGTAATTTTTGTTTGTAGCCAAAGTAGCGATCATGTGTAGGAAGATGTGAAAAAAGTGGAGATCATCCTTACAACGATTTAGCCAACTCTGGCTATAAACCAGATGATGAAGTACAAATCTGTAATCACCCTTTTATGCTTTTGGCTACAAAATGAAATTCAAATATGAAAAATCTCCAAAAATCAGTTCATTTTCGATTTTCATTTTTAGTTTCTCTTCTTTGGCGAAATTCCGCCAATAAAAGAAAAGAACACGAGTCAATATCATATGCGCAATACCGGGACCACCGGGCGCATGTTCTATTCGGAGTGGACTCAGCATTCTGTGCTGACCTAAGCGGGCTGTTAGGTTCGAAAGTCCCCGCCTGATAGCCGCAACATCTGTGACTTCACGTTACAGTGGCATGTACTGCGTTCCGATGGAGCTGCTCTAAGACTCCTCACTCAAGAACGTGAAGGTGCAAATGTAAGGTGTGGCTACCGCTTCTTCACCGTGGCCTTTTTGATGGTGGGGTATTTAGGTACGGGGTCAGTCTTCACTTGTTTGATTCTTATTGAAATCTACTTTTGAGAGGGCTAGTTGGAGGCCCACCACGCCTTCCAGAGTCCAGAGAATAAACACCCAAACTTCCAGAGTCTCCAGAATAAACACTTACTTTGGGTAGCTCAAATTCTTTAGTACATGAGTTCGTCATTTGTTTGGTGAGCCATCAGTCTACTTTAAAACTATCTTGAGGTCAGCCTTTTTTTACTGGCGAATATTTCCAAAACGTGAATTTTAAATTTCAAAGAAGTTGCAAGAGAAGTGATTTTGGAAGTTTTCAATCGCCAGAAATGACAAACTTAAAGTGAAAATTTCCAATTTTTATATTTGATTTCAGTGGTAACATAAAATATAGAGGGATGATTAAAGATTTCTATTTCATATTTTGTTCTATAGAACGATTTGGCTATATCTTCCTTGGGATGATAGCCACTTTGTCTAGATTGAAAAATTCATTAAGAAAGGATTGGTTGAAACCAGGAAAAATCCAATAATGTATTTTAAGAGTTTATAGGATGCTATGTGCTACTTTAATTGATAAGGTTGCTTGCTGGCCTTTCAGACCTACCTCCACTAATAAGGTCATAATACTTTGTTTTCATGTTGTTTGAGGAAGGTAATTTCTAGAAGATTCAAGATTTTTACAAATAATATAGTTGTCTCCCAACTTGAAAAGTGCTACTGCAGTCAACTTTTGAAGAGTCTTCAAATTGTGAAGGGCACCTTCAAAGTCATACTACTTTGTTCTCATGTAGTCAACTTTTGGAGAGTCTTCACATTGCAAAGGGCACTTTTGTGCAGTAGACCTTCAAAGTGTCTTTAAATAGTGAAGTGGCATTTCAATGTGAAAGGTAGATTTGGAAGCAGTCTTTCGGAAGGTGAATGAAGGGCACATCAGCCCTTCAACTTCAAGCCTTGGCTCCACAAATTCAAGGTATAGTACTTCAAAATATTTTATGAACTTGTGCTCACAATATGGTAGTAGACTTGGACATTCAAGTTGTTGGCACTAGATTTTCTACACTCTAAACCTCGATTTTGTTTTTCTTTGTAGCTACAAGTTTGGAGACGCAAAAGAAACTGCAATTGCATTTGTGTCACCATTGGTGGGTGGTAAGCATTTGAAAGACTCATAAGCTCCACAAGATTTTCTATTGCTTTAGATTTTTGATTGGGTCAAATGAATTCACAATGGTCAAGGTTAAGGAATGGAGGCAATATTGATTTGCCTTTGCACCATTTTCTTAAGTTTGTGGTATCGTTGCTATCATATCTAAATCAAGTTCTCAACATAATATAAGTCTTCCCCAAATATTGGACGTAAAACAAAAAAGAGTTGAACTTGAGGCCATTGATGGATCTTTCTCATCATTTACAATTTCATGGCTTCATATTTCAATTAAACCTTTGGATTTGGATTGTTTATAATTTGGATATTGCTTTGTGTACACAACCACTGTTGGCAACCCCTATCCTCAAGGAGAGGTGGTAAATTCATCACTTGGTTTCTTTGAATATTGGTCAATAAATTAGGTCATGAAGTATGTTTGTGCACAAAATTTAAAAACCAAAAAGTTTCAAAGTTCAACTTTGAAGGGATTGAAATTCATCTATAGTATCCAACATTCAACTTGTCATTGCTTTTATACACTACTACAATCACAAAGAATCAAGTTGGTCATGCAATCCAAATAAAATAAAATTGGCCATATCTTCAAAATAGATTTCGTTTGGGAAGAATGTCATGCATGTGGTGAAATATTAGGGGTTATACAATGTTAGAATTGGTGGTGTACCATAGTCAATATGCTAGACTAACATGTTGTTATTGATTATGTGATGCACACATATTCAACCTACTTAAAAAAATCAAGTCATGTGCTTTGAAAACCTAATTACAAAGTACTCACTAATGATCTTTATGTTGAGAATTACTACTCTTAGTTATATTATACATGTACAATAGGTAAACTCAAATGCTCTTGCACTATAAGAATAATGTGAAATTTGAATGCATGGATATGTAGAATGTCCAAGACTTGATTTTTTTATTTTTCAGATTTTATCGAATTGGTGAAGACAACAAGTTCCCCTTGAACCTCATCGATGGCATTCAGTGAAAATGGACACATTGCTGAAACTGAAGGAAACAAAATGCACCATGAAGAGGAGATAGTGATAATAGGTGGTGGCATGGGGGGCCTTTGCTTTGCCGCTGCTCTCCATAGGTATGATGTCACACCCTTTTGAAATGATGATCATAGTTTTATGTGAATTTGACAAGTCAATCTAAAATTGTCATTGATAAAATGAAATGTGACCGTGGGATTATTTTGTTACTATTGGAACAGAGTTGGGTTAAAGGCTGTGGTTCTAGAACAATCAGATAGGTTGCGATCCGAAGGCACTTCCATCACTCTTTGGAACAATGCAATGAAGGTTTTGGAGCTTGTGGACGTTGCTGACCTATTGAGAAACACATATGTCAATGTATTGGGGTATGATATCATCTTCCATAGATGTAAAAATTGTTGTTATGTGGTTATTGGAAATTCATTTTAAAAATTTTAATTGAAAGTATATTTTTGTTTCTTACAATTACTTCCAACTATTCTTGCAGAGTTGAATATCTCAACTACCTTGGGAGACGCTTGACAATTTTGGATTATTCTACTTGTGAAGGAGGGTAAATTGTTCTTACAATATAATCACCTCAACAAGAAAAACATAATTTCAAGAACATAAATGACAATTGAAATCTCTACTTTAAAAATGAAAAATGATGTTGGTAACTTGGTAAACACAATTTTTTTCCCATTATGGGAGTGATAATTCATAGGTGTGGGGTCAAAGCATGGTTGGGGTACCAAAAAGGATTGTCTCATTAAATATTTAGTGGATCCCCTCACTTGAAAATGTTGTTGAAACTTAATGCTACATTCATATTGAAAGTTTGTTTTTCTTCATAGATACATACATTGCTACTTGGTATTATTTTGTGCATAACACTTCAAATTTGAACACGTTTAAGGATTCTTAACAAGTCCTAGAAAACTTTCCAAGACTTTATTTCATGAAAAAAAAAAAGTTCAAGGTCTCATAAAAAAATGTCTAATAAATTATTTTGCTTCAAGATTATGTGTATATAAAATGTTCAAATATGACAAGAACCAAGTGCCCTATTGTAATGTTACAATGTTTCAAAAGGTAAAAGTTTTGGGAATTTGGGGCCATTGATCAAACATGGCCCATATTGGAATTTTTTTATAATCTCTACTTTCATAAGTGAAAGTAATAGATATTCTAGAGGCTTATATAAAATCTAAAGAAAAATCATTTCATTTGACATGAGAAAAAAAAGGGAAATTAAAAATAAATCATAGGTTTTATGAAGAAAAATATGAATTTGGGAGGCCTAAGAGTGAGTCCTTATGTTTCAATTGGGGTATTCCAATCATGCTTGGACCTATGAAGATTTTCCTCATATCCAAATGAAACATATTTTGTATACTTTGCATGATTTAAACTTGTAAGTTCACAAAAACTTTATGATTTCAACAGGCCACATGAGATGCGTTGTGTGGAGCGAAAAGTACTATTGGATGCTCTCGCTGCGCAGATACCAAAAGGGACCATTCGATTGAACTCCCGAGTGACTAGTATCAAAAAGTCAGAAACTTCACCAAATTACACTGACCTAGAGCTTCAAGATGGTTCTACCTACTCTGCCAAGGTTTGGTTTATATGTTCAAAATAATCTGAACTTTGAGAAACCCAAGTCAATGTTGTCATGATGTTCATAATTTTTTCCAACATGTAATCCATCACATGTGTCAAATCATTAAATTGATTATTGAAACACATGCATATTCGTAATTTTTCTTCAAGGATATTATTAATTGATTTGAACAATTGCACAATTTAAAAAACACATAAAGGTGCAAAAAAAGGTTTCAATGTGTTAAAACAACAAAGGTTAATGCTTTTAATTGGCAAAAATGGAATGTGGATGACAGGTTGTGGTTGGCTTTGATGGTGTGAACTCGATCGTAGGATCTTGGCTAGGTCTCAAGAAGCCAAATAGTGTAGGACAACTTGAGATACGAGGAATGGCAGAGTTTCCCAATGCCCACAATTTCTCAAATTTGTTTCGCATCTTTTATGGCAAACAAATTGTCATTGGCTTTAATTCAATGACCCCAACAAAAGTGTTTTGGTTGGTGGTTTGGACCGATTGGTCTGAAGGTGAGGAACCTAGTTCTTGCATCTAGCTCCTTGTTCCATATATAAACAAATACATGCATTTATTTTTAAAAAACATAGTTACACAATGATTTGATTATTATTTGTGACACATTTTGTTTATTTAGGTTGGCGAAACACAACCCCCGAGCAAATCAAGCAAGAAGCCCTTGAACGTGCCAAAGATTTTCAAGTACCAGAGCTTGAACTATGCATCAACAACACAGCCCTCGAACATTTCACCAAAAACACCATTCGACACAGAATAAATGAAAAACCAACTTGTGAAACTCAAGTGGTTGGCAATGTCACAGTTTGTGGTGATGCTTCTCACCCCACGACCCCAAATCTCGGACAAGGTGGATGCATGGCATTGGAAGATGGCATCATCCTTGCAAGAAAACTTCATCAAACACTCAAATCAAAAGAAAGCCAAACTTCCAACGTGCCTGAACACGAACGGATTCACCAAACATTGTTGGATTTCCATCGAGAGAGGTACCCTAGGACCAATGCTCTTGCACGCAAAGCTGCTATGGTAGGATCTTCAGTGAATGCTGACACATTCATCAAACGTTTTCTTCGAGATTGGTTTTTCATTCCTAGGGGTGTTCATGGAGGAAACTATATGGAAGATACTTTGTTTGATGTTGGAAAATTACCAATTGACAAGCCATGATCACATAATTTGAATAAACAAAATATGATAATGATATCTACTACAAAAGAAGTTTCAACTTGTTGGTCATACCACCATTGAAAGCTTGTTTACAAGTGAAGAAAAAGTAGCTATAGATATCATTATAAGTTTTTGATAATAATAGTACTTGTAATGGTAATTCCCATGACAAGGGTTCATTGAAGCTAGTTTAGATATTAAAACAACTTTAGGTGAAGTAATTTTGTTGGATGACAATTCCATGTGGAAAATGCCTTAAAACATGTGGAAAACCTTTTCATATTTGCCTTTCCAAATCCTCACATTTCAATTGTCACATGTGGAATTGAATGTTTTTGTCCTCCCATGTAATAACAACATATATTTGAATTCAAAAACTCATATATAGAATAAAAGGTTAATCCTTTTTAAATCTTTGAAATTTTATGTTTTCAAGTGGAAATGTAAATGATTTCATGAAAAATTCAAAATTCATATGATATTTTCTTAATATTGTAACATTCAAGGAATAAGTTATATTATATTATTGTTGTGACCTTACATAAATTGATTGTCACTAGTAATGCATAAAAACACAAAGTCCAAATTTAACAATGAAAGTGATTGAAAAGCCATTACATGTATGATGTGGTGTACTCGAAAGTGGTAAATTTTTAATGGTACATTTGTGCCTAGCCAATTCATTGAATGGATATGGTGACTTATTTACACAACCATTTTCAATATACCTTAGTTGGTATGTGAATAATTACTATTTTTTTTTGGTGATAAATTGAAACCACTTGAATAATTTGCTTGCATGGATAATAATGACTCAAAGTTATCATGAGTCATGATTATGACTTGGTGGTGTATTTGCATTATTGCTTTGATGCTTTAAAACATATATCATCCATCAATGATGATTGAGGATTGAAACTAATGATAGATATATATGGCCCATGAGTATGCTTAATTTTAGATATATAAATTGTTTATGTAATTGTGCGTAATGACACAAAGTATTGTTTTGGCACCAAAGAGATTGCCAAGGTATTATTAGTTTTGGGAAAATGTTCAAATTTGATTTCCTAATCACTTGAAAGGCCCACCAAATTGTAGAATTATTTATTTCCAATATCATTCTAGACATTGAAGGAAAGAGGTTGGGGATTGTCTATAAATTAATTCAAAAATCTTCTTTGTATTTCCTTTCAACCAAAGGGTCAATTCATAGTTGGGGTACCAAAAAAGGAAAAAACAACTTAAGGACTTTTATAAAGCTACTTTTTACAAATAACATTTACATGAAACAAACTTAAGTGAGAAAAATTAAATAGTCCAATATAAGAAAATTCATGTGTTAATGGTGATTTTTCACAATCATACATAATTGTGTATGAATATTTTTGTTTAATGCCATAAATTCAAAAAATCCCAAAAAGTCCCAAAATGGGTTTTAATGGACAACAAAACATGTTTTCTAGCATGTTTATTTCCTTCACATGTGACTTGCATCTAAAGCTAGACATTTTGAACCCATTGAACATATTTTTTTAATCAAATGGTTTTAAAAATGAGTCCTTTCCCTTATAGCCCCTTTCCTTCAAAATTTCAAGATTTACACATTTTTGAATGATTTGGTTTTTCATCAAGTTCATCCAATGAACATGTACTTTCATAGAAGGGGGCATGTTTTTATTGTACAAAAAAATTGAAATCAATTGTATTATTTTATGCCTTCCTTTTGATTACTTTTTTAAAAATGTAATTTAAACATTTGATTCCTTTAATTTATAAGATTCAAAAGAACATTAACATAGGATTCAAATTATTTTAAGATATTTTTATTAGTTTAAGAAGACATCATTTTATCTATTAGCATACAACAATCCATTACAATTATAATAATGTAAAATAAACAAAAATCCAAAGTTGTTTTTTGCAATCCTTTTTTAGTTAGACATTTCTTTTTGGTACCCCAATCATGAATGGACCCCAAAATATAATGTTATTTTCATCAATTCAACAATAGTTACCTTGTGGGCAAGGCGAGGTTCAATGTATGGTGGGGATGGCTAATGTAACCATATGACCAACATCAAGCCCCGCATTAATCCAAAAGTAGGGTGTAATTCATGAGCCTAAATCATTAATATGGGACTTTAAAAATGAAATAAATTCACCTCCTTTTAATCATTTCACCTTACCTACAATTATGTCACTAAAGGGTTACTATATAATCATCATATTTCCTTACTTGTTGACATGATCCATTAATAATAAGTGATTCATTATAAAAAATAGGTTTTTTTTTTGTTGTTGCTTTAATTACCCTAGGTTACTGTACTTTAAGTTATTATACAAAAGTGGGATGTAGTTCATTAACTTAAATCACAATGGGATTTTAAAAGTGAAATAGGTTCATTGCACTTTAGTGAATTCACCTTGTTTAAAGTTATGTCACTATAGGGTCACTGTGTAAACATCATGTTTCATTATTAGTTGACATAATTCACTATTATAATTTCCTATGGTAAATACATTTATTTTTATGTTATTTTAAGTGCCCTAGGTTATTTTAAGCTATACCTTATTTTATTTTAAGTTACCCTAGGTTATTTTAAATTATACCTTAAGTTATTATAAATTATTATATATACCTTAAGATGTTATATTTAAACTATTATAGGTTGTATCCTAACTTATTATAGACATTCTACATTAGGTTATTCAAGGTCATTTTATTCTATGTTATTATAGGTTATTTTACCTTAAAGTATAATAGTTTAAAATAACTTAAAATATAATAGAATAATTTAAAGGAAAATAACATATAAAAAAATTTGAATATAGTAATTTAAGGTGGAATAACCTATGTATTAATAATAAGAAATAACTCACAATAGCCTAAAATAACTTGCGATAAAATAACTTAAAATAACCATGGATAATTTGTGATATAATAACCTAAAATAACCAAAAAATAACCTATGGTAAATTAGCCAATAATAACTTAAGGTGTAATAATTTAAAATAACCAAGAACAACCAAAAATAATTTGCAACAAAATATTTTTAAATAGCTAAGAATAACCTATGATAGAATTGTCAATAATAGCCTACAATAGAATAATTAATAATAACTTATGATAGAATAACTTGAAATAGTCAAGTTTAACCTATGATAAATAGCCAATAATAACTTATGATAAAATAATTTAGGATATAATAACAAATAATAACCTATGGCAAATAACTTATAATAGCTAATAATAACTTACAATCTAATAGCCAAAAATAGCTTATGGTAAATAACCAAAAATAGCCTATAAAACACATTTAATTAATTTAAAACTAAAATGTTAATTTAAGACTTCACCCAACTAGGTGGATGGTACAAAGTCTGCTTGGTGGCCACCAAATTTACAAAATGTAACCTTGAATTCAAGTAAAAACAACAATATTGCATCCATGTATACATTAAGTCTCAAAAGATTTCATACCAAAATTTTTTTGCACCATTTATAATCATTGTTTTTAATACATTAAGGGACACAAAGCGAATAACAAATATTCATATGATGAAAATAATATTTTGCCTAATGCCCACAAAGTGAAAATTATAGGTTATTCATTATGAAGGTTGGAAGTCAAATTCTACTCCTATTCATGAGAAACCAAAAAAAATAAATTACTAAATTAAAAAAATTAGGCACAACATGTGCTAATTCATCAATCACAATAATGTTTATGGATCCAAAGTTGTTCATATTATAATAAAATCATTTATTATATTTGGCAATTCTATGCCATGAAAGAGAAAAGTAAACACTTGGTGGCCACCAGGGATTAAGGTTAAGGTCCCAAAAATATATATTGATAGTTAGTATCTAAGCATATACACACACAATTGTTTGCAATAAAAAAATTCTTTAATACCACATTAATGCCACACATAATTTTTGATGATCAAAAAATTATTTAAAAATATGCCACATCCAACACAAAATAACCCAAAAATTAAAAAACTCACAATAAATTTGGAGCCAATGCCATGAAACATTAAAAAAAATGTTTGGTGGCCATAGGGATTAGGGTTCAAGTGTAACAACAAATATCACTAATCATGATTATGAAAAACATTTATACATGAAATTATTTATGATGAACAAAATTACATTTCGTCAAATACAAAAACACAAAAATTTATTATTCCATTGCTAAATGATACATGAAATAAAAATAATAAAAATGTAATGATAATATAGCCAATAATATAGCCAATCCATTGAATTTCAAAGAAAGGTAATCGTGCCTATCCATGAATCCATGCCGATCTACCATCCTTGTTTACAAATCCAAAAATGGTGTTATTTAATCATAATCATAAGGCCCCAACACCAAAAATTAAATCCAAAATTAAATGCACCACATTTTTGGAACTATATAATATAGTATTAAACCCAAAAAGGCTCAAAAGGGGGGTCCACTATCTAGTGTGTTTTCACCCCACCCACACTTGTTGTCACATTCCAAGTTGCCATTAATGCCTTGGTGATTACACTAGGGCTCATCACTTATTTGGTATTTTGAATCTTGTTCATCACTTGAAAATGAGGCCTTAAATGTGCAGACTCAATTCTTTTCTTACTAAAAAACAGTTTGAAATTAGTTGTATGATTTTGTACATTCCTTTTCATTCCTTTTTAAAAAAAAGTAGTTAGACACTTGATATAGTTAATTTATAGGACTCAAAATGACATTCACATAGCATCCAAATTATTTTAAATTATTTTTATTAACTTAACAAGACATCATTTTATCTACTGGTATAGAACAATCCACTACAACTATAATAATGTAAGAAACAAAAATCCAAAATTGTCCTTTGTAATCTTAAAAAAGTTAGACAATCCTTTTTGGTATTCCAATCCTGAATGAACCTTAATAGATGATCATGCTTGCCTAGGGTGTGAATGAAACAAGGTTTTTATACGGGTTGCATTGTCATCCAAAAAATCACCCTTGATTGTTTTATCATTCACAATTTGCTTTATATGAAATTTAGGGTTTATGGGATCATTAGTTGAACTTAGGACTTCATTTCTTTGCACATGTTTTTGCTTCACCTCTAGAATACAATGATAGTCTAATAAAGTTCTTGCCATTGTTACAATCAACTTCCAACAAATTCCAACTAGGTTTTAAATGTTACTCTTGTTTACATGCAAGTTGTTAATCACCTTATCATCAAAATGTAGGAGTTTAGATTTTTCATGAAAACCATTAATTTGATAATTATGTAGTTGTTGGCTAGTTGGATTATTTTAGCTTGTAAAAGAAAGATAAATATATTTTGTTGAAAACTTTTAGATCAATAGGTTCCACTTTGCTACACATGTATTTGATGCTACATTTTGTTATAATGCATTTTTTGAACTCCACTTTGTTGCCTCAATGTGCCTCTGGTTTTCAAGTTGCATGGTTAAGGTGAAAATTTTAGAGAAAACTTTTGGTATTCTTTTCATATTCAACAATCTACAAGTACAATTTTGTTTAGGAATCAATGAATCATTTATTTTTTGAAGTGGTATTGGTTGCACACACATAATCATGGGTTTTTCTACGAAGCTAAGTAAAACATTTTCTACAAATGTCTTATTTGATGAGACAATAATTTGTGGACACAACCTATATGGTTAACCTTTGGAGTTAGATGGATTCAACAATCTTCATAGTTAGGAACCCCTTAACCACAAGCAACATTAGATTTTCCTAAAAACCCACTTGTGTTGGATCATCTTTTCTAAATTTATTTTTAGTAAAAAAATACCTAAATATTATAGATGGAGATGCATGTGCCCTCTTTTTGCTAGGATCTTGATCAAATGAAGCTTTTGCCAAGGAAATGCTAAGATCTTTGCCATTTTTCAATAAGGCATAATGATTAACATCAACATGTTTTCTCATGACTATTATGCCATTAGTTTTATCATATGAAATCAATCTTTTCTTGCACTTTGTGCACATGATTAGGATTTTAGGACCAACAAAATCATTGTGGCAAATAATATATCTCATGATTTGGTTATAATCCAAATCCATAAGTTCATTGTTGTTCACCTTAAAAAATGCCCAAGTGAATGAAGTTGAGTAATGTGGCTTCCAAAAAAGTTTTTGTTTCCATAAAACTTTCAAGTGCGTTTCAATGATGTATGCATCATCATGCTTTTCAACATTAATAACTTTTGGAATCTTTAGTTCTCCACTTTCACATGCAATTTGCACATTGCCAATCCTATTGTTATCGTATTTTACAAAAGCTAGGATTTCCTCATTAGAAGTAATATCATGAATATTGATAGTGTTCATGGTTGGACATGAAGAAGATTCCATAACAAATTTAGTAAGAGATCAACACAAAATAAAACCAAAAAACTTTTGAACTTTTCACAAATTTATTTGAACCCAAAACATAGTAGCAACAATCAAGATATGACATGACTTCAAGGTTTATGAAAGAGAAATTCAAGGTTTAGGGTTTGGAGAGTAAAACCTTTTTAGTACATTCTTGAAGATCTTTCCCCCCTCACTCAACCTCACAAGCCTCACGCTTGTGAGTAAAAGTTGAAAGCATAATGTACAAAAACAAGATTTATTTTTGTGACTTGGTGAAGGTTGACAAAATATATGAACAAACAAGCAAATAAACATGCACAATAATTGTCAAAAATAGGAAAATAAGAACTTCCCACACCCTTGTTGTTTTACAAATGTGTATTCAAACAAAACTTGCAACAAGGTGCAAAACAAGTGAAACAATGAAACACAGTTAAAAACAAAACTCTAAGATCATAGTCCAAAAAGAAAAAGCACTATCAACAATCCACAATCACCACAAACGTTAAGACCTTTTGTCTTCCCCCACCTTTGCAACTTTCATAACATTCTCTACTATTTACCAATATAAAGGCGATGGTGAAAAAGATGAAAACCAAAGCAACACAACTTTAACACAAAGGAGGTTGCAAAGCTCTATAACAACTTACCTTCTTGTAGTTCACTAGGCTCTATATTCACCATGCTCCCTTGAAAAAACTCTAGTAGCTAATAGATTGCATTCATAATTTTGACATCACATTCATAAAAAACTCAAAGTGAATGTTGCAAGTTGTAAACATAGACTAGAAACTACAAAGCCCAAAACCCTAACCTTACTAAATGGGTATAAGCCAAGTACTAAAAGGGTACGAGTTTGAATTTTTGGCAGATACCCTCCATATTTTATTTCCCCCCTGGTTGGGTATGGTTATAGGTATTTGAGCTTATAAAAAGGTCCGGTTATGATGTGGGCAAGTACCAACTTCTTGAAATGCCCTAGTAGGAGGCAAGGCCGGGTTTTAAATAAACAACACCCAATGATCATATATACCTGTAGGCTACCCAGTTTACCTAGAAGTCAATCAAATACCCACCCAACACTGGTGATAACCAGATTGCCTTGTCAGGTCTAGTAGGCAGTTAGTAAATATTCCTCCTGAACTAATCACCATGGTTCGGTAGGAACTGGAAACCAATGGAAAAAGTGTTTCCTGTCCACCTACCATCCATCCCTCAGGGCTTGTTGGTGGCTATTAGTTTACTCTGACCCCACTACAGTGCGTGCAGTCGGATGAAAATGGTCTCTCAAGACAGATCTTGTTTCTGTGGAAGGGATCCGACAGAGAGTTGGGGACGCGCGTGCAAAAGACCCTTGCAACTCTTGGGGACGAAAAGACCAACTGACAGAACTCCTCACTCCTTAAGCCTGGATACCTGGCAGCTGCTAATCAAAAGCTTCAAAGAAGGCTTGGTTCCCGTCATTTGGCTTCAATCAGCTCCAAGTCTTCCAACGTATGGTAGGTACTTTGAGATATATTTCTGCACTCGTGGTGGCAAGACGGTAGCAGACTTGGACCTAGTGGCTTTTGGCTTTTTAGGAATTTTCCTTGTGCATCCTAATTGTCAATCATCGATAGGAAGATTTAGCCAAATCTGGCTATGAACCAGATGTGGACTACACATCTTCAATCGACCTTGTCTTCAGTATAGACATTTGACGATTTTTATTTCTTTTTCTCACTTCTGGCTATGGAAACTATCCAAAATTATTTCATTTTCGATTTTTTATTTTTATTTTTCGTTTTTTCGGAGTACTTTTGCCAATAAAAACAAGGTTGCCTGGACCTTAAGTTCTTGTCACAGATAGTCTGCATCTCTTTCGGACATTTTATTTTTCATGCAGGATGAAAAATGTAGAAAGATTTTTAGGGTCATTTCTCAACACGACATCGTAAGGCAGAGGCCGTGCTAATCCTGTCTCTCCCTCCAATTTTATCAAATGTATCCATGAAACTTCCGACCATGATCACTTTCAATTTATATATACCAGTTTTTACTGTTTGCAAAGTGTATGGGTTATAGGAGGCGACCTCTCTTTTCCTGCCTGAAGATCTTCAAGAAATCCCTCTCGTCAGCGTTTGTGCCACCTACCTACCACAATTTCTCCTGAAGCATCAATCCTTCTCTTTTCTGTTTCTTACTGGCAGCCCTCTATTGCACGACCTGATTTACGAGAATCACGGCGGGTGTCGCAGTACACAATGTCTTTGAACGCTTTTGTGAACCATGCTTCCAGACTTGGATAGCGACCCGCGAAGTCAGATTAATTACCTTGTTGATTCCTCCAACTTCGACAGATGCTGCTTTGGGGGTCGTTTCTTTCTCGGAGGATGCAGTCATTTGTCTTTGCTGTCGTTAGATTACGGTTCAACTTTGCTTCACGCGTGTAACCTGTTCGTTCTTGTTGCTGTATCTAGCTAACTAAGCTAGGCACACACATTTGCGGCATCATGGGGGTTCCATCATAATTCCAGTCCATTCCTGGGTTTCAACAGCAAGTTTTCGACAGGTTCCCACACGGTTGTGAAATTTATTACTGTGGGGGGTCATTTCTGAAGCACCCATTTGTTTTGGTCTCCGCCTCCTATGCTATCCACAGTCAAACTGCAACTACGTTATCCCATTCTTCAGGCTCGAATTTGGTTGCTCTTGCTTGTGGGTCCGTTCTAGGGTTTAAGAAACTTGGCAGCTCCTGAGCCCACCTCTCAATTTCTTGGCAAAAGAAAAAATTGCTTGCCCGAGCAGCAGTAGGTACCATTTTCATCACCCCAACAAACCCAGCTTCAATATCTACCATCTGCCAGTTGTTCAGAACCACCCCCTAGGATTCATTCTTTTTGTGTGGCCCTACATGTGGCCTGCAGATTCCCCTTCTCCAAAGCCAAAACATTCACTTACTCAAGCTAGAATCCAAATTCAGAACTGAGAATTCACTCCAGGATATGCTGGAAAACCTTACTGTCAGCAACTGCAGTAGTACCTATTACATAATATGTAATTTGTAGTGTCACCTTCAACATGTTACGTGAAGTACTTATCTCTGCAATCAATCTCATGCTATGCAGCCATTTTATTATATAAACTCATTTTCCAGAGCTCAAGACCTAATGGTTGCCAGTCTGTACTTACAAACACAATGGTAAATGGACCCATTCAATAATTGCTTGGCCCTGTGCACTGCTGTTTCACCACAGCTAGCTTCAAAACTTTGCACTTATGGGTTGTGGGTTTTAATGGGAAGATTATTGACCCTCATGTTTTTTTTCTCCTCATGTTGTGCACTTGCTTCCCTCATGCCAAGTGTTTGGAATTTTCTATTTTTCATTTGTTTCATTTGAATGACCTAGGTTTTTAGATTTCATCACATGGGTATGTATGTATGGGATTGAGTGAACCAAGTTCTCTTTGGAAATGTAGAGTTAAGTCAAAATCATCTCTTGAACCTGCTCTCAAGGCTCATGTTGCAAAATTCAAACCCTCCCAAGTTTCTCCACCTTTTTAATGTATTTTGGCAAGAGCTAATTTTTTTGGGGCAGATTGAAATATAAGTCCTCTTAATATGATATTTTTGGGTCCGTTATTTTCTGAATGTGCTCATCTTGAGACTCCTGGTGATAGTTCTCAAAAAAATTTCAGGTTTTGCTATTAGCTTTAAAATCTTTGAGTACTGACCAGTAAGTATCAAAGGTATCTCCAGTTTTCAACTCTAACAATGAATCAAGTTAGACAGAAAAAAACACTTAGGTATTCAGAGCTTTGTAGCTGCCAATTTTTCCAATCTCAAAAATGGTTTTTTAGTTTTAGTTTGGGAAGGCCATACAATTAATGAACCATGTGCTTGACTACTTGTAGTGGTGCAGTCTGTGCCTATTGGCATCCATGTGCCTCTCCTGATTGTTTTTATTCCACAGAGACACACATTTGGGAATGGAGAACATGGATTAAGAAGGTCTTTGGGACTACAGGACTTTGATAGGACCAGAGTAGGGTGCGATTACATCTCACCTGTATTTGTCAAATCTGAAGGGAATGTTTTGGCTGGGCGAGCTCATTACCCAGTGATCACTACCTTAAGGAAGGGCTAACTAATAGCATGACCTCATGAGTCGCAACCAAATCTGCTACTTCAGCAGATTCAAGATGTTGTTTTGAACCTAGATTGGCAGTTGAAGCTACTCTTAGTGACTGCTCCTTCAAAAGTCAGTCCTGAGCAGTATATTTTGATTTCCAACCACGCTCTGGAATCAACAATGAACAGAGTCCGCAGTGCTGTTGACAGTTCTCCTCCTCATGAGGGGAAGTTACTCTTTGTCCATTTTATGGAACACATGAGGTAAAGGGTTATGTTTTTGTATGCTATGAAATAATAGAATATTAAAGTATTTAAAAATATTCTCATCATCTAATTCTAGGCACCTCATTTACATTTTTTAGTCATCATTTGAAAAAAAATGTAAGTAACTTCAATTGGCCTGATCTGATCAGTGGCCACCCCTGTAGATGCAAGCTGATGTGAATGAGTTATTACCCAAAATTCTACCTCTTGCATCAATTCTGTGAATCCAGGGACCTTAAATTCACAGCTCTGCATTTCACACAATTGCTCCCTTTTCTGGCAGCTGCTGAGGCCTGGCTTGCTCACAAGTGACTGGGAGAATGTTTGGCACTAGAAGGTAAGATACAGAAATCAACTTTACTGGGAGATGGATAATTGTATGTGCTTTCTCTTGGAGCTCGAGCTAGGAAGTGTAGTACACTCTGATATATGGAAATCAAACCAGAGAACCTAAACTTCATTAACAAGGTTAATCAAAACATCAGTTGAAGGCTGACTCCCCATTTTCACTGCAGATGTATTCTCAACTTTACAGACCATGCAATTGATGCCTACTGATGATAATTCATCCAAATGAATTCAAAAAGCACAAGCTCACGCTCTAAGTCCTGAGATTATTGTGAACTCAGTGTGCTCTACAGATGTTAGGAATTCTGTCAATGAATCATTAGTGTTACGTCACATGCACAGGTTCAACAGCTCTCAAGAATCGGCTTCAAACAGAAGTAATCTACAGGATTATGAGGATAACTCTTTTTGAAGGATGACTTGAATAACGAGTTGCCTCTACTGGCAGAGGAGAAAGAACTTGAAAACGTGGTGACAAAGATTCAGACAGATGTTGACCATTGTCTGTGCAGGGTTCGCTCAGATACTTATTTTTCTGTTCATGGTTCTTGATACCAGTTCACAGCCCAGGGGTTAATCTAATATTGATTCCATTGCTCAAGGAAAAACTGGACACTTTGTAGAGGACCCTAAAAATGGTTCTAATTGCTCAACTGGCAACAAGCTTTAGTGCAAACTTGCTGTATGATAAGTTCTCTCATGTCTCAAGAGAAACTTCTTCAGAGAATGGCATTGCAAAAATTAACAACTAGCAGTTCTATGATTATTTTTTCCTTCAGTAGCTCTCTTTTTTTATTTGTCAATGAGGATAGTATGAGTTGTTGAAAGAAGATTGCTTGAATCCTCCAAAAACTGGAAAATGTAAGTTAAGTTTAAAAAATTTTGGGCCAAATTAGATCTTGTTTGATATCATTGAACAACTTAAGGTGTCCAACATCAAAACCTTAGCGCATTAATCTAATGAGGTGTATTCCTATTCCACAAGAATCATTTTCAAAACAGAAAACAAATCAAGGACTATTTTGTGCAATAGAATTGGTTGGGTAGAGTTGTCACATGGTGCATTGGTGCATGTGTTGGTTCACTCCTAGCGTTGTTTATTGATCTCCTTCAACAAGAACATAGGCAATCTTGAAGTGGTTTATGCTTGTATTGTTGTGGAACTGGTTAACTTTTGCTTCTTGTTTTTTCCCCAATTCTCCGCTGAGACTTGAATTATTTCTGTTAATAAGATCTAAATCATGACATTTCAATGCTATATGTAGCTCGCAAGTGCACATTATGAAGTCGTCTCTCTACATGCAGGATCACTAAAGGGAATGTCACTATGAATTATTTAATTGCGAGATTAAGAAACTCTAGGGAGTTATTGGTGGTCGCGTAAGATGGATAATGGTAAGATTGTCGCCAGGCAAAATAGAGTCAGAATAGGAATCGTGTCGTTTCGATTAATTACGTGTTGTTGCTGCGTACCCAAACTAAGGTGCTCTTAACAGCCCAGTGGCAAACTTCAGTCCCACGCGGAACATTGAGAGCCGCGAATACCGGGTGGCTGCTGGACCACGATGAAGTATCCAAATGGCAAATTGCCACAGCGTTGATGTGTGAGCCATCTCCAGCTTTGAGGGTAGCCTGCAAGAGCCGCGTTTTGCTTAACTTGTGGCAGTAATACACCTGAGATGGGAATGAGAGACTGTGGCAAACGACCGCAATGGTGTCAGCTGAGTAGGTGTGGTAGTCCAGAACTGTCACTGGATCGTTCACTGCTGGCGGTTTGGCCGGTACGACCGTAGTGGTCAAGAGTTCGACATTCTCCCCAAACTGAGACGATACGAACTTCGTCATCGCTTTCTTAGATGTTGGGCACAACGCAGGCTTCTCTTCAGGAGCTAGATCAACGATTCCTTCACAATAGGATATGGCTTTTTCCATGTTAGTGGCCATCTCCGTCCCTTCCCTGACGCTAAAAGCTTGGAGCAACTTGGGGAGGTTGCTTGCTTTCAATGCAGGGAGACTGTGAGCAACAGCTCTTGGGAGAAAATCTCTTTTGGGGTTCGCAGCGTCCTCCAGGAAATTCATTCCCAAGTGCATTGTGGACCCCTTTGCTAATTTGCTCTCCAAGAAAAAGCCAAGCAACTGAAAATATTCATGAATATTTTCTACTCCCTCCTTTGCCTTCGAGTCCACAGTCTTGTAAATAATATTGAGATGCTCAGGTTTGAGTCTGGAGATTGCACGGCGATTGTCACTGGGGGCGTAATCCGCACTCTTGGAACCAAAATTGATATGCTCCGGGTTCGGTGTGGAAGTCGCACGTTGAGTTTCATTGGGCGCGTCATCCGCCCTCTTGTAAGCAAAATTGATTTGCTCAGCTAACGGTGTGGAAGTTGCATGTTGATCGTCAGTGGGCGTGTAATTAGAATGCTTCCTCGCGGCAACAACAACTACCTGTGAAACACAACCGCAAAGTCCACAACTCACCAACACTTATCTGAACCCACATTTATGTGCCTTGTCAGTTACTTCTGGACTAATGTGAGCATGAAATTCTTTGTGTTCAACACAATAAGGACGTCTTTCCATTAGAGCCTATCATGACAGCCCCTTTCCATTACATCTTTTTGGCAAACTGAAATCACAATGACTCACAACTCTCACAGTTTGATCAAATGCAGGAGCTGTGAGAGCTGTTAGTCAAATTGGGAGTCATTGTAAGGTGACATGCGTCTCAATTTTAAGATTAAAACCTATGCGTATTTCAAAAGTACGTAAGACTACCCAGACTATGAAGTTATTAGCATTCATCAGTTCCAAGTATTTAGCCCATTGCAGCTATGCAATGGAAAATGACTGTTACAACAGCACCCATGTCGGCGGCTTTCCATTAGCCTGTGCTGTGATCACAGCTTACTGTGTATGCAGCTGTGATCACAGCAGCTCAATAGAAAGAGACCATAATAGTTAATAGAAGGAAGGAAGGAGGTAATTAGCAAACGTACCAGGCACATGAAAAGAATTAGCAGCCTGCAACCATGAGCTCCAGCCAACGGATTACTGAACGCCATTTTGTATAAAACCAGCTATCTCTTGTGGTAAAATGAATTATAACTGGATTGATCTTTCAGTGAGACGGAAAATCAGCTAAGAAGGTGAAGTGGGGACAAGGGGAGAGGCTTCAACTATTTATACTCCCTCTCGGCCAGCGGAAAATGACTCGACACGAGCCGCCTTAGTACCTACTGGTTCCTTGTTTAGTTGCCTAAGTGTCCTATCTCCAGAAGAGGGCAAAAAAACAAGAAAAATGAAAGAGAAGGTGTTCACCTTGCCTCCAGGATCTGACGTCCAAAGGCAGGGTAAAGGACGATTTTTTTTGGTACAATAAGGTTGGAGACCGTGTTCAGAGGGAGAATATTAAGCACAGTGACACGAGCTACGTGCATGGTACTTGCATAGGATGCGTTACAAGATGTGGAGGGCATGCACTGAACAAATGGAATAAATCCAATGTGGCTTGCTGAGCAATGCCCTCTATTGCCCATGTCTGTCTGTATTGAGATTAAGGCCCCAAAGTGTGTGACATACCCACCTTGGGCAAGCACTCCCTTTGGTTAATGAAATTTACTTCTTCTACCGACGTCAGTGGCGAAACTTGACGCCATAAGTCCATCATATTCCCACAGTGGGCATTTAATTGTGATCACTTGTGGGTGCAAAGTTTATCATGTGGTAGGTAAAGCCCTAGGCCAAGGGCTTTACCGTAATAAGGGCCCATGCAACATGGAGCCGAGCATGGCTTGAATCTGGTAATGCCCCTCACCCTGGGGCTATAACTTGTATTAAGAGCATGGCTGCATCGTGAGAAGAACTTGAAGCAGGCTTAATGATTTTTTTGTAAAGCTCATGCATGAATTGGATGAATTTTTTCACTCGATAATGAGGGGTCTAAGTACATTTTTAAAATCTAGCTAGGTCTCTATGAACATCAAACTTTTGTGCTTATAAATTAAGCCTGACTTTCCACCTTGGACTACCCATAAGTTTCCTCTTGCATGGAGCATGGTTCAAAATAATCACAAGTGAATTGAAAGTTCTGGAAGATATAACCTTCTGCTATTGTTGACATGTGGCACTATAATCTCTTCTTATGCATGGCTTGGGCCACTTGCAGGTGATGGTGGTGGTGATAGTGGTGGAAATAATTACGGAGTACCAAAAGGACCATCGAAAACCTCATGTCAAAAGTTGAGACTTCACGAGGTTTTTAATGGTCCTCTTGGACACGAGATTTTTGTGGTCCTTTTGGTATTCCACAATTACCACCACCATCATCACTTGCTAGCAGCCCAAGCTGTGCATTAGAAGAGATAATAGTGCCAAAATTGCAACAATAGCAGAAGGTTATGTCTTCCAGAGCTTTCAATCCACTTGCCAATATTTTGAGTCATGCTCCATTTAAGAGGAGACTATCTAGTCCTAGTTAGGCCTAATTTCATAAGCACAAAAAATTGATGTTCACAAATTTCCCCTTTGTCACCCACAAGTGATCATCAGATGCCCCTTATGGATGACAATTATAGACCTTACACTAGATGACATTAAATTTTGTCACTAATGTCAGTCTCGGGAAAGTCAAATTCTTCATATATTTTATGAAACAGGTGAAACAATTGTGTCTGTGCGTTTTTTTATGATATGAAATAACAAAATATTTTGAAAAAATATTTTATTGCAATTGAGAATAATTTAAATATGTTCTCAAAATATGTTGTCAAAATCAATTTTAGGTACCAAACTTACATTTAAATTATTTGTTAGTTGCATGATCTTTGGGGGGAAATGGAAGTAGCTTCCCCCTCAATGACGGTAGAAGAATCATGTTTCATAACCAAAGGGAGTGGTTGGCCATGGCATGTATATGGTTGGTGCCTTGGTCTCAAACCTACATGAAGTTTGTGTACAAATTTTCATTTCACAAACATGTGTTTCCATTTGTTTGCAACAAAAAAATTCATGTGTTTGAACAAGTGCAATCACAATAAAACAAGACAAGAAGGATGTCGGATTTGACAAAGAAAACAATCAATAATGAAAAAATAGCTATGTTTTACCATTTAAAACCATGGCAATCATGACAAGTTGGTCATTTTTTACTCAAATGAATGTTAAGAAATTCAAACAAAAAATTCATAAATGATAAAATTCTAAATGTAATTTTTGATTCATGACTTTTGAAAATGAACACCTATTGCATTAGAAGGAATCAATTTTGCAAAGGGCTATCAAAAGGACTCTTATAATAAAACAAAATTGATGGAAAAAAATAAAGAAGATAAAAACTTGTTAGCCACATTCAAAAAGCTCTCATACCTTAAAATATGTGAAAATTTAAAACTTTAAAAATTTAAAGAACTTTTCAAATTGATTCAAAATTTTACAACTTGAAAAGTCTTTTACCACATATAAATGAGGTATAATGTACATGAGGTGTTAAGAAAAATTATAGTTTATTATACAAGAAAACATAAAAAAATTTAAAAATTAATTTTTTGTTATGATTTGAAATTGTTATCATTTTTAAAGACAAAACACAAAATTTACAAGGAATTAACACACTTTTAAATTTTCATATTCATTCCAAAATTATAAACAAAAAACATGTCATATATTTTGACAATTATAAGCATTTATTATAACAATTTGCAAAAAAAAATGTTCAAAAATTCATTCAAATATGAAAAAGTAATCATTGAGCAAAAGGACATGCAGTCCTTTTCTAAAATAATGTTGTTGGTTTGTTTTATTTTGTTTGCACATCACATGGAAATTTTGTGTTTGTAAATTTTATTTTATTTTCATTTTCCATGTGTTCCCTTGCAAACTTCCCAACAAAATAATCAAACCATGGAATATATAATATACAATTTGTATATTTGCATCTGTGATTAGGGTGAAAACACACTATGGTGACCCCTTTTGGGGCACTTTTGGGTTTAATATTATAGTACATATGGTACAATTTGTTCCAAAAGTATGGTACATTCAATTTTGAGTATCAATTTTGGTTTTTGGGCCCTACAATAATTATTTTTTACAAAATTAATGTTATGTAATATTATTTTTAAAATTAAAAATAATTTTCATTTTTTATATTGAAGGATCCATGGTTATATTTATAATATATATTGGTATAGTAGGACCACTATTTCGTTTTAACTATGCACTAACTTTAAGGCTTCATCTAGTCATTAAAATAATCAATTTTAATGGTATTCAAAAATGGGCCTATTTAGCTATGCTTATAAACTTTCATGTTTCCATCACATATTTGCTAGAAAAAATCATTTTTTTAAATGAAAATTTTCAAATTAATCACATGGTATCCAAACATGGTTCAAATTATGTGAAATGACATGGGTCAATATACTTTCAACTTTCATAAAGATTAAAAATCATTTAAACTTTTTTTGAAATATATTTGTGTTTTTGAGTATACAAGTACACTACATTTGTTTTCACAAACATACTCCAATCTCAAACTTTATAAAATGAAATGAAATAAAAAATTTCTTGATATCTTGCTTAGGTTGTATTCTAATATAATATGAAAAAATATTGTGAAATTCTTTCAAAAGTTTGAGGTGGGATACATTTAAACATGCACACCTTTGAAAAGTAATTTAAAAAAATACTAATAAAAAATTAAGGGAAAAAATAATGAAAAAGAAAAAAGAAGGATGTGATTAAGGAGGATGATCTAATTTTTTATTTTCAATTTTTTCATGTTGCTTCAAAAGTGGCAATTGACCAAGAGGAATTAACCAAATCTAACTACAAAACAAATAGAAAAGCAAAAAATCTAGGAATCTTATTACATGTTAACAAACACTAAAACCTATTAACTAAATATGGTGATTTCAAAAGAAAAAAACTATAAATGTGTTCAGATTTTCCAAAAATCTTGGTGATTTCAAAAAAAATTCCTTTAAATGTGGTGAATTTTTTGAAAATTTTTCCTAAAAGTTCCTTGACTATGTTGCTTGGGAATTTTATTTTTTCAAAATCACACATTTATTGCCAAAAAAATCACTAAAATGATCACATCCTCCAAGGAGAAAGAAAAAAAAGGAAAAAAAAACCATTAATACATTATTCAATAAGCTTCAAGATCATGTTTTCATTTGTAGCATTTGAATAAATTTTGAAAAGGAAAATTTATGTTGAAGTTTGATTTTCCTAAACAATTTCATGCCATACACAATAAACTTAAACTTTTTTTTCTTTATTAAATTTTTTTTGAAATGGTGTAGTGGTTAAGACCTTGGCGTGGTTCTATGAGGTCTTGGATTCAATCTTTGATGGATGCTTGCATTAACATATTTCATACAAATGCAATTTATAAACATGTACATCATGATGAATATACAAACATGTACATCACGGCAAATGGTGTTAAAACATTTTTGTTAACAAAATCAAGAGAAGAAAAAAAAGAATAAAAAACTTTACATTTTTTGCATCATGTAATTTTGTCATAGCATGTCATGACAAATTACAATCTATAACGCCATGATCCAAGAAAAAAAAATCGAAAATTTTGGTATGATGACATGGCATGTTATTCCACATCATATTAACTTGGGACCACAATATTTGACAGGACCGTGCAGCACTTGTTCTCATATATCCATGTCATAATTTTTAAATTAAAAATTATCCAATGCAACATATGATTATCCAAAATGGTTAAAAAATATTTCACTAAAATATTTTATTCAACTAGTCCTTTTTACCCAAAACCATACAAGTTACAAATTAGTCAATTTTGTCCTATTTCATTTAAAAAACTAATGAATTTGGATAATGAAAAAGGACAAGATTTCTTTTTGTGAATTATGACTTCATTAACAGTGTAAAAAACCCTTTGGAGGAGCTAAATATGGTCATTGATGATGGAAGCAAATATGGGAATCAGAAGGTTCAAGAAGCTACCTGTCCTACCAATTAGTGGAAGTAAGGTACACAAAAGGAGGGGCTTTTTGGTAGAGAAAAAGGAGATGAGCAAGTAAGTTGGGGACTGGCAGTGTAAAAGTGTTCAGCTGTATTTAGAGAGGTTTTTTGGATTTTTGGTAAGAAGCCAAAGGATTAGGGTAGTTTGTTTTTGGTGGTTTATGCATCAACAACACTGCATTTCCAATCAGTGCCTCCAATATGAAAACTTTGGGCATTTTTAGAACTTGATCTTTGTTCCAAGTTCTGGATATGTGTTAAGTGTCCATCTGTGTGCATGATTAGTTTTGAATCCTCAATGCAAAGAGTTATAATGGATGTGTCTATAAAGTCAAGTTCATGTGATGTATTGTGAATAAGTATAGTTTTGACTAAGGGCCCAGCAGGTCTCCATGTCATGAATTGAGAACTATTTGTGGCTCAATTCATGTCAATGCATGTTTGCTTCAGTGATGAGAATCCTTTTGTGGCATGGTTGTTGTAATCGTAGCTTACAATTATCCAACAGTTCATTCCCTAGATTTTATTCCAACCGCAATATAAAAGCTTACCCTAAGGACATTTTCTTTGGTCTATAAGAAAAGGAACTAAACTTGATTTCAACTAGATATCCAAGGTTTTGTGTTCTGCAGCCTCTGATCACAACATCAAGCATGGCAAGGGCTCCTGTGTTTTGGGGTTGATACAAAAACTTATGTGCCATTGATTGCCATTTACAAGAGGCCAACATTACAAGTCTACAAACTGTGGGGGAATGAGAACCTATTTAACCATTTGTGTGATGACAACTTTTAGTAGTAGTTCAATTTTCACATTACTCACAATAACATAACAAGTGACAGATTTTTCTTCAACCTTCCCCAAAATAAAATAACAAGTGACAGATTCTTCTTCAAGCTTGCCCAAAGACAAAGAACTAGTGATAGATTCTTCTTCGACATCCCACATCAACTTAAAGGGATGCATGCAAAAATGGAACCAAGCAAAACATTGTTGGCAATCAGGAAGTTACTCAAATAGAATCCGAGCAAGATTGAAAGAGGAAGAACTACCAATAGCAAGCAATGAAGTTCCAAGGGGGAAGAATTCTCATTAGCAACCACAGAATGTTGCAGTATGAAGAATTCTTCCATGTACAGAAGATCAAACCGGGAAGCAACAGAATCATTTCTGTGTGAAGCCTGAATTACACAAACAAGTAGCAATCAAGATATGTTTAGGAAGAAACTGGAGTGGACCATCCAGATAAGAGCACACCTCTTGTACAGCTTTTTTACAGAAGCATTATGTTTGATCAAAGGGATATTCAGAAGGAGAAAGGAAAGCACTATCCAGCCGTAGTTGCAACTGATTTCAACTTTCAGCAACCATGGACTGCAAAGTTTGTCTTCTGAGGACATCTGACAATAGACCACATGCAAACGTGATCATTTGTTTCATCTACACAACATACAAAGTAGTTTCATGACTTTAATGTGTTGGAGCAGCAGCAGAAGACAATCTGTTCCTGCAACATTGTGAGATAACTCGCAAAAATTCTATGAAGGTGAAGACCATGTCAATGATTCTCCACACCAGTAGATGTGCAAATGTCAATAATTGCACAATTAGGCCATACCAAGCCAGACCTGTCACATTTAGACAACAGACTCCTGAAGCATCAGAAGTATGGAAGCTTGTCCCATCCATGGTTGCTTACTTAGTCTTGATATCTTCAGACTGCACCCCATCTGTTGATGCTATGTAGTATGCATGGCCACCTTGATAGTGCTGTGGGCTGAAGTATCTCAGGTCGTATGTCCTCAAACTGTGGAGACTCTGCACTGACCAATTTTCGATGTAGTGAAATTGTCCTCTCTAAGCAGAATCTGAATCTCCTCAGTAAGCAGAGTGTGAATCTCAAGAACCACTTCAGATGAGGTGCACTTTGTCCTCAGCAACCATCACTCGATTTGCAGTCTGCATCTTCTGTAATCCACATATCTTACCATGTCAGGTCAACACAATGATAGAACTGGAAATAGTAGGAATTTTAGTACAATGTTTTCTTGTGGTGTTCAACAGCTTTGAAACAATTGTCTATTTCTGTCTGATTGAACTAGCAAAGCAGCCATTGATTCAGAAAATCTCTCATATCATTAGCATGGGCATCAGATAAACCTGCAAGAGCCAGTTAATCTCCCCGAGAGAAAATGGCACCAAGTTATTGGCATTCACAATTGAGCTTATGTCGGAAAGTAGAACATATTCCAGACGGTTTGTCATTGTGTATTGGGAGAATGCATTTTGAAATGCTAGCTCCCTGCAGTCCAACAGAGGCAAATTAAATCACCAACATTACAAGCAGCAAAAGATTAGCTCTTTTGAGGAGCCCTGCTGTCTTCTGACAAAGAATCTCTTAGGGAAAGTGTTATTGGACATCCAGGTTTTATACAATGTGTTCCATCCAGTCATGAAAAAGCACTGGATACAGTGAGTGCCATGACATGAGAAGATAACTCTACCTCTCTGGAGAGACTTCAACCATCAGTAAATCCCTTTTGTCATTTTCCTTGTTGTCTATTTCCATGTCTGACCTGTCAAGGGAGTATCACTGCAGTTGTCAGCATGCAGCTTTTTTTGTCATGCATGTGAAGAGTATTCTCACAAAACTTAAACTATTGGCTAGTCTCAAAAGGACCAATCACAGTCTGCTTTACTGAAGACTAACCCCAAGATTCACAATCAGAAAGGGAAAAAAGCAAAAAAGAGTGGACCTTGTGGATAAATGGCCTATAGCTGCTGATCCAGCAGCAATGTCAGGTGCACTGAATGGAGGGCCCACATTGTCTTCATCAACATCATCTCCTTTCTTTTTCGGTGTGCCAATGCTACTCCTTCGCCTTTGCCTTCTTGTAGCCGTTCTGCAGGGAAATGATAATTGTAAACACAATATGGCAAACCAGACAATTTGTTCTATTGCTATCCAATTTGATCTTCTTAGAGCTTCAGAAAAGAGCAGGGAAATTGAAAACCTGGTGCCACTTGCTCGAGGGTTAGCATCATCATCGCTTTCATCATCTCTAGCATCCCTCTCTGCAGCACGCTTCCTTTCAGCTTCTTTCTCTCGCTCAGCCTCCCTCTCATCCATATCTGTCAGCTCCTTGTGATAAATAGCAAAGTTCATTACACTCAATGCTGCATTCACATCACCTTTTGTAACCTGCAGTACAGGTGCGAACACTTCCAGTCAGTAGAGCCCTAGGGTTCAGGGAACTATTCAAAATAAAGAATACTACAAACATAGATAATCGCAGAAGATGTCTGTGTTTTACCATCTTAAACTCATACACTGCAACTATGGAAACAACTAAGAAAAAAACGCAGCTACAAACTCCAGAATAAGAAAAGTAGACTCCTGCAAGGCTGCTGCCTTTTGACTGTATGACTCTCTTGAAATGTTAAGCGAATAATCAGCACAGATTCACACAGCATTTTCCACCACTTTCTACCAACTTTGTAGCAGGCCCTATATACCTGGTTTCTCAGTTTCAGCTTGGCATGAGCTGTAGAGAGCCGTATTATGGTCTCTAGTGTACGAGCAGTTATAGGTAGTGTGCCTCCTGCACCCTGCATTTCCATCCACATGATGTTATGACTCACAAGGTCCACCATAATAAATGTCCAGAGTCTTCTCAGTGAATAACTCGAAATTCAATGCAAGAGTAGTATTGACAATTGAACAGATCATTGACTGGCCTTCTCATCTCAACACCTATTCAGGTAAGCATCTATAATCCAACTCATATGCTCAAACTTCTGATGCAAACTAGCACAAATAAGGGAACGTAGGTAATACTTTATCAGCACCAGTATTTCGCATCTCTGCATATGTCTGCGCTATTTGCTCTGATGCCTGAAACACAGATGACCCCAGTTCAATGGATTTCAGGAAAACTCCACAAACAACAGCTTAGTCTCCCTTGGTAGTTTAAAATGTCTCAATAAAAATCTCTGATCATGTTTACAAGCTTCAGCAGGTCATTTAGGAAGTACAGGAAGGTAAAGATTAGATTGCACACCTCCTCTGTAAGGATAGGAGCATGTCTGCTCTTTGCATAGTGGATGTATTTTTTCAGGAACTTTGTTGTTAGCTTCTCACGTTTGCTATGCCGTGTTCGCTTCACCCCATGCAACAGACGGTTGTACTTGACATAGACAGCTGTTGCCACATTGGCTTCCTCTTCATCCGCTGTAACCCCAACCTCCATTCGTGGCATTCCTGCACCCATTGAAAAAGAGTTTAACGTCGTAACAATCCTAAACCACTTAGTGGTGTCAAATGCCCCACAGCATTGAAATGATATAAGCAACCCCTTTTGGTAGTGGAAATTGCAAGCTTCCTCCGAACAACAGAATATCTGCCACAACACAAATCATTGTGAATTAATTCACCTTGATGATATTATAGAACTGTTCTGAATTGTAAAGAACCAGATACTAGCATACCTGCATCTTCTCCTGGAGTGCGATAGCGGTGCATCCGTAGCACATGCTCTGAAATTTGGCGGTCAATGTCAGCATCCATTTGATCCAGCACTATGAATAGCAGATCAAACCTTGACAGGAGTGAGTCAGGTAATCCTATATTTTTGGTTGGTGTGAGTGAACGGTCATACTGCAAACAACAATACCTTCTGTTAACAACGATTGCATGCAAGCAAATATCACTTGACTCAAATGTAAGTAACACACCAACTCTCAATATGTTCACAGTTGTCACCCCTATCATAGTATTAGACTACATTATTGATTTGTCCTTCAAGCCTTGAATTCAACCAAGACCACAACAGAGCTTTCTTTGACAATTGGTCTCATATTGTTTCTCTTCTGGCTCTCTTTGGCAGATACATTCTTTCTCCCCATTTGTCTGACACCTCTCTGACTTATCAGCAATGAGGTGCACAGCTGAGTTTGATAATCAAACTTTCTAGCCCAGGTCAGTCTCTCCTCCAGTAGAACACAGTGGGTGATGGACCAATACCGTGCCATAAATTGGATTGGCAGCAGCAACAACACTGCACCGAGCATTGAGAGAAGCATGAATGCCAGCTTTGGCAATGGTAACAGTTTGCTGCTCCATGACTTCATGGATAGAGACTCGGTCGAGGTCACTCATCTTGTCAAACTCATCAATGCACACCACCCCACGGTCAGCAAGTACCATAGCTCCTGCTTCCAAGCGTCTCTCCCCTGTTCAGACACAACAGGCAATTGCAAGTAAGCACAAGTCTGCATTGAGAACTTTGAAACTGCCTCCTTTTTGCATAAAGAACTCACAAATGTATGCACACTGTATGTATATTAGTTAAGCCCAGTCATAATATTACCAGTTTCTTGATCACTAGTAACAGCAGCTGTAAGTCCCACACCAGAGGATCCACGACCAGTGGTGGATATAGCCAAGGGTGCAATGTTCATGATGGCTCGCAGAAGCTGTGACTTTGCCACTGATGGATCCCCCACCATCATCATATTAATGTCTCTGCAACACCATAAATAATGAGATTATGCCTCTCCTGTGATCCAACAAAACACAAAATTCAACAGAGCCTAGAAGACTCAACCACTACTGTATGATCTACTTCCTTTGCCTACTTAAACCATGCCTTGATTACTTGCTAGCTGTTGAACATCCATCATGCAAAATAAAAACGTGAAGATGTATGTTAAGAGACAATACCCCCTGATGTGAGTTCCATTTTTCAGATTCTTTTCCATGCCACCAAGCAGCTGTAAAATTGCAGCCTTCTTGATCCATTGGTGCCCATAAATAGATGGTGCCAGGGACTCTGCCAGCAAATCAAATGCATCTTGTTTGTGCCCAATTTTCTTGATATTTACGAGGTCATCACTTGTGAAGATGGGAGTGTTGATATCCTTATTGAGCTGAGAGATATTATTGGCAATGAGTACTGTCCTGCAGCCCATATGATTCTACCCCATTTAAGTCCACCAACAAATATGGAAGTTTCTAGCCCAGTAATGAGTGGCTTCATGACCTGCAATACCAAACTGATTCACAAGAGATGCTGAGATATGAGATGTTGCAAATTAAGCAAATGAGAAAAAACATATGTTCTTTGAGATCTGCAAGAATCGTCTGCATTACATCCACATTTGCCATGCTCCACTTATGTATATTTCTTGCTGAAAACAACAGAGGAGCAGTAGAAACTTTGTAGTGGAATCAACCTGAAGACACCATTCATGCTTCCTTTGTTTTGCCCAGGGATGGCTTTGTAGATGCCTACTATAGCAACACGATCACCAGGCTTGCACACATCTACCAAATCATCCTCTACAATAACATCAATAGAGCGTGGAAGTTGGCCTGGTGCTGAATTTTCAGGCATTTCCTGAATTGATAAAGTCTGATGATCTCGAAACTTGCAAAGCCCAAACTCTGTCACCAGCAAATTACCTTGGTCATCCTGTTCAAACAATATCTTCCTTCAGTTTGTTGAAAGGGATTGAGTTAGAAAGTACAATCTACTTGTAGTATTGAGCCAGGAATTTCAACACAATGAGCATACTAGATCATGAAATACATACATGTTCACATTCTAAGTTCCACCCTCACTGACCAGTTGCCATCATACATCTTTATCTATGACATTGCAGCAAAACCCCAAAATACACTTTGAAGGTAAAAATTGTGTACGCTCCAGCAAAACCAAAACTAACATGACAAGAATGAACACTACTATAACCTTATGAGTATAGCAAAGTATCAGACCATCACCTTCGTTATGAATAGCAGTGACTAGCTGCCATGAATCCCCATCGACTTCATCAGATCCCAACAGTGGGTGTAGATAAGTGTAATACTCTGCCCAAAAGGTTGGGGAAACAAATGCAAAACTCTTTTGTCTAGAGTTCTGCATTTCCACAAGCAAGGGAAGGACTTGGTCATGATATTGGCTAGCACTCAAGAGTCATAGCTAACAAAAAAACAGTCAACAATATCTACATTGCATGATACACCCACAAGATGTTACTTACTCGAGTAGGGTAGACAGACCCTGTTGGAAGACCATTGGAAGAGGTTATATCCCGATATTCACGATTTGTGAAAGCTCCTGTGCCAGGGCAATAGTGCACACTCTTCACCACTTTGGGCCTGACTAGCGAGCCTGCAACCCAGCACCATGCACGCATCAGTACCTGCATTTGGTATCTGTATACATCAGTATCTGCATTTTTTACCTGCATACATCAGTATCTGCTCCATCATGAAGCTTAACACAATAACTTCAATGAGAACTGAGAAACCTCCATATGTGCAATTAACAAAGTCAGAACAATACAACCTCAACATAAAGATCACATGTTTTTGCACTGAGAAGTTTAGGGCACCAGGTCCAGTGAGCTTCTTGACACTCAAATCTTAATTGTAAAATTTCATGTGGAACTGTAACAAAACATCAACTTTTGGCCTAATTGATAGTTACAATTTGCAATCATTCCAATCACTCACTGCAAAATCATCTATGTACATTCCTGAACTATGTCCAATCCTCAGATGGATGCTGAGTAAACCCATTCATGCTGTGTCTGATACCTATCCATTAATTCACAAGTAGAACCTTGCCATGCAATGAACACTATCAGATATCTGATGCAAATCACAGTTCTTGAACCTGACTCATGTACAATCTAAAGAGCAGCATATTCACTGACAGGCTTGAAAAAAGGCTGTCCAGGAAGCCTCTACTAGGTTGCCAAACACCTTCCCAATATTCTTTGCCCATCTAAAGCTAAAGCTAGGGAGCTAGGGAGGCAGGGATGGAACATACACTTAGTGACAATGCCCTCAACACAGACCATGGTGCCTAGAAAGGGGGAGAGCAATTCTCGTGGTGTCAACTTATGGAATCCAAATTGACCTTCAAACCCTAGGAAAATCTCCTCCCCATCTTGCAAATACTTGGGGTCTGCATTCCTAGTGGCTTGCTCCACAGCATCTGTGAAAGGCTGAAAGTATTCACTGGGACTCTGCAGCAGCCTGTCCGCCAGGGAGCATGTCAATTCCAGTAGAAGAGCAAGCATTGAATGAGACTCGTCCAATTAATTTTTGATGACAACAGTTTCCACTGCATTCTCATGAGCGTGCCGCATACACGCTTCAGGAGCTGTTTCAATACATAAATGGGAGACGATGGAAACAGACGACAACAGCAAGCTGTTCACCATAGCATCCACCTCAACAGCAGTTGTTTTCTTCATTCTCTAGCAAGTTTCCACACTTTACGATGACGAGGATTTCTCTCTCAAAACCTAGGAGGACGACCAAGTAAACAATAGGTTGAGAAGTCGAAGTGAATACCTGCGGGCAAGATCGTGGTCAAAGTTGCGTAAATCTGTGAGGTCGACCAACAGGCGAGACCGCAATTGGTTCATCATGGCACGAATCTTCTCCATATAAACCCCTTGCCCCATCTGTCCAAGAAATCCAAACAACGACACAGCAAATAAAACCGCCTCCCCCCTTACTTAATCAACAGAAGGAAGTAGCTACAAACTCCACATTGCTCTATACTTTTGGCGGAAAAGAAACACAACCTGATGATCAGTACTCAAATCTCACAAAGCAAAAAAAAAACCCAAACCTCAAACAGGAATCGAACATAGAGCAGAAAACCTAGAAACTATACTTACCTACTAAAAGCGAAGTACCTGACTTGCAGGAGATAGGAATGAAGGAACCAATTAGACGGGTATGACAACATCAAGTCTAACAAGGAAAATTAACAACAACAACTACTACTACTACTAAATACAGGCAAATGCGAGAGTCAAATCCAAACTGCCGCCCATGAAAGTTGCGGAGACAAAAACCAAGGGAGCAAGAAAGATGACTGAGGAACTTACATCAGGATCCAGGAAGTCCATGAAAGTGCGTTTGTGAGCCGCACTCGCCTCCACATTGAGATCCATACTGACCCAGGGAAAAAAGTTGTGCGCTACAACTTCCTGTATATATCGTAAGATGCGAAAGAAAGGGAAGCGACTGCAACCCCGCAACGCTCTCCGCCCTCGTCTCCCTCTCCCTCTCTCGCACTCGCGCTCACGGGCGCGCTCTCTCTCTCTCCCGCGCAAGCTGCTCTGCGCGATGCAGTGGCGGGAAACCATACGAATGGAAAGCTTGACCATAAATGGAGAAGATATTCTCCATCCGTTTCTTCTTCATTCATCCTTTCTTGTAAGTAAGGGTACCCCTATTGTTAGGCCTGCTTTTAGGCCTGTAAGAGAGCGCAGAGTCCAGACCAGGGTTTTTATTTTTCAAATCTTTAATATCGAAAATTTGGAGAAATTTTCCAAAAAACTAGCTAGAAAAACACTACAAAAATAAAATTTCCCAATTTTTTGTGGAAATAGCGACCAATTACCTCCCTAATTTTTTTTTAAATAATGCAAACCCTTGGGGAAGTGGAACTGATGACTTAGAGCAAGGCTCCTTGAGATCAACTATTTTTGGTATTATTGATTTCAATGCTAAATAATAATATATTGTGAATTTATGAACTAAACTTTTTATACATCATTAATTTATGAAAATTTGAAGCATGAAATTTTAATCACAAGAATCAAGATCAATATTTTTAAAATTTTATGTTATTAATGCATAATTAGCAATTACATTGTTTTATTTTAACTAAGGTTACACATGGGGATCATTTTTGTAAATTTTAAAAGTTTTTTGTTTCCCCCCCCCCCCACCTCTTGTCTTCTTTTGAAGGAAGAGGAAAAGTTGGTTATGACACATTTTCAAATTTTTTAAGAAACCCAAAGGTGAATACCAAAGTGAAACAACAAAAAAAGAAAAAAGTTGAAACACGTTCTTTAACTTGTAGCACTCTGGAAGTAGGAGGACATGCTAGAGCTCCGAAATAGGACTAGAACGAACTTATAAGCGAAAGTTCAAGATGAGATCAACTTGCATAACCAAAAAAAAAAAAACAATTAATGCAAATCAAATGAAAATTGGTGCAACAAACTTAATAAGGATAACCTCAAGCACAAATTATACACAGCTCACAACCTTTGAGAGGAGGCACGACTCCCCTCCCTAAAGTATATTTTATGCCTCTCCGCAAGGACTACATTCAAATGTCACTTTTCCCAAGGACTCCCAAGTGGGAGTCTCAAAAATGGGTTCTTATTATTTCAAAACTTTGAACGTTCATATATTTCTCAAATCAAGTCTTTTTTTTAAAATTCAAAACAATATCTTATAGCCCTTGAAAATATCTTTCCAACGGTGTATAGCATGTTCTAATTAGACTTCATTTGACCCTTGCTTTCAAGGGGCTTGTGATTGAGAATCAAATTCTCAATTTGATTCCCACCCTTTCTTTTGATCATAACTCATGCAAATAAGGTCTAAATGAATAATGCAAAAAAACTTTAAACATCTAAGTTTCAAAAGCTTTCTAATGGTGTCTCAGGGGCCCAATTTGGTGCTTGTTTATCTCTCTAACCAAGGCTTTAAACATTCACAATTCTCGCACAAATGCAACTCCCAAAGTGGGAATGCACTTGGGAATCATTGGGCTTCATCCCTTAATTTATCTCCCCCATTTGTGAGAGTGTGTTTCACACCTAAACGCAATGTTGACCTCATGGGCCTTACACTTCACATTTTATCATGAACCCAATGTTAGGGTTGCGACAAATTAATTAAGCAAAACACAAGGTGGAAGCAAGGCGCATTAGGCATTAAACTTTTGGATGGAAAAAGGAAATAAAGAACAAGTGGGTGACAAAAGCAAGTTCAAAAAAGTGACGACAATGTGAAGGTCCAAATAGGTCAAGCCCACCATCGCCATTGTCTTCATTATAATGCTAGAACTAGAGCACAACAAGATGGGAGGGACAATGGATGTTAAAAGGCGTTGGTTTTTTACAAAGGGCATTTGTCCGTGGCATTTTCGGAACCACGTGGCAAATTTGGTAGATAGTCTTTGTTATTGCACTTTTAAGAAAGTCTTTCGTTCTTTTTTTTTTTTGTTTGGTTTGGTTTTATATTTTATTTTCTTCTTATTTTTCTTATTT
>Ga0116231_10000603_pt1 | contig 65006 bp, 41 predicted proteins | sample S1TSphgellanicum_2_FD_89695 | JGI IMG/M metagenome (GOLD analysis project Ga0116231, IMG submission 89695) | Host-associated microbial communities from peat moss isolated from Minnesota, USA - S1T2_Fd - Sphagnum magellanicum MG | ecosystem: Host-associated > Plants > Peat moss > Unclassified... | reverse complement strand
TTTTTTTTTTTCACAACAAAAAAAATTAAAAGGGGGGTAGGGAAACCCTTTTATCAGATGAGTTTTAATGCACAATTGCTTGCAATTATATACCCTTCCCTGGAACATGCATTATTGACCAATTGGAACCCCAAATTTGATCCGGGAAACTCCTTCCCATATACTCCTCATATGAGATTGGAGTTTAATGGAATATTTTTCCAACATGTTTATCCTTAAATTAAAGGTTTGATGGAGGGTTTTTTTAAAAAACATATAATTTAATAATTTAATAATTTTAATTTTAATTTAATTTAATTTTTTCTAATTTTAAAACTTTTTAAAAAAAATCCTTTCATTGATGGTGGATGTTAGTTGTTAGGGTTTTGAGATGAGAAATCCAGTTGGATTATATTTCATATCATTGTGGGACTTGGTGTCAAAATTCAAGCAATGTAATAACTAATATGGTCTTTTAAGTTGAAATTATCTTTCATTCAATGATAACTAATATGATCTTTTAAATCAAAATTGTCTTTCATTCAATCACATTGTGGTCAAGGTTTTTTTTTTCATTTTGCCGAGGTAAATTGGATGACTATTATTAAGTCATTATGTTGGTTCTAAAGATGTCATTTTATTTTTATTGTTTTATTTGGTATGGTGGGTTTAATTGACTATGCAATTAATATTTACTTCTACACGTGGTTATGTTAAATAGGATGTGTTCACAACCATGTGATGAAGACTAACCCAATGTTTTAGTTTAATGTGAATTGATTTTTTTCATGTTGAAGGTAATGTGATTACTAAATGCAACACACTGGAGAATGTTTTAGGATAAAATGTTTTATTGTGATAATTTTTGAGGCTATTGAATCCAATTCAATATGTAAAATGTTGCAATAAGAAATGTATTTTTGTAAATGTGTTTTTTTTTTTGCACACATAACCTATAATCTAAAAAATACAATAATGGGTGTCAAACCCTTGCTTATGTCTTTGGAATGATTGTTTATTATGCTCAACATTAATTTGAAAAAAACTAATGACAAAATATCATCCTTCGTTTAACTTTGATGTTATTTCTACACATCAACTTTTAATTTTATTGTTTCTATTATTGCTTATGCCAAAAAATGTGAATTATCATGTGAAAGTTTAAAAACTAAGAAAAATGCAAGGCAAAGTGCAAGGAGACGCTTCAAAAAATTAGTCTTGGATTCAAAGAACAATTCCATGAGATTATTTTTTGGATTGACATTAATCCCATTCATAGACATTTTAGGTCAAACATGTGTACACCTAATAATTAATGTTAATCTCCATTTTTTCATTAGCATTCATTTAATTGAAATTATCACAAGTTTGACATCCACTAATGTACAAAATCAACATCCTTAAAAAAGATACTAATTATGTCTATTTGTAGAGTTAGGGTTTTTCTTTGTAAAACTTAAAATTAACACATTCCATTTTCATAAATTCAAATCACAATCACCTCTCACAACATTAATCAAGAGGCAATCCAAAGCTCATTGATAATAATAATAATGGGTCTTGTTGAAGATTTTGATTTTGAATGCATTGTCCTATGTAACATATTCACCATCAATTAACTAAACAAATTCAAAATTAAAGCCAACATGAACAATTTTTCCATGCAAGTGAAATATAAAGAATGTACTTTCTTTCTCCACACACAACAACAAATCTAACATTTGGATTACGTTTCAAGCTTTACATGACCCAACCACATTGCATCTTAAATATAGTTCATGTTTTCCAATAATGGTGTGCTTTGAAAACATTAAAAAATGGTTGTAAGCATCTCATCCTACTTAAAAGGTCTTAAAGATCTTTAGTTTAGGTATATTTTCTCACACAATGTACGCACCATTAGTTGACCAAGCAAATTCAAAAATAAAGTAAAGCCAATGAACAACTTTTTTGTGCAAGTGTAATCAAACAACAACAAAAACCACTTCCATATGGAATTTGTAAATCGCTACGACAATGGTAGAGGGCAAAAGGTAGGCTCGAAAGACGAGGGTTTGTTTCGTCATCATAATTGTCATAACAACTTTGGTGATGAGGTGACAAGCACAAGGTTTGATCACTTTTTTGTTGCCGAAAGCAAAGAGATTGTTCAGGGGGAATGCGAATTTCAGAATAGCAAATAACAAAATAGAAAAGAAGGTAGGTAGGTAAATAATGCTTCAACAAATTTGTTTTTTCTTTTTTTACTTTCAACAAACTTGCTTGTAGTCCCAAGTTTGGAGCTATGTGTTGTGAACATGTTTTGTCCCAATGTGTGTTTGTCTTTTTGTGTGTGTTTTGTTTGAAATGGGGGAGAAGAAATAGGGTATGTAGAACTTTAGATAGTTCTTGAATTTGAAGTACCTTCCAATGTTGTTGTGGATATTGTTTTGTCATGAGTTAGAAGGATTATACTTATAGGAAGAAAGAATTGTAATAGTAATGGTGGAAATACTACAACTACTTTCTCAAGTGTGACAACTTGAGAATTATTATCGCCATTTTCCCTAGGGGTGATGCTCAATGGAATAGAACATGGGGTTTGAACTTGTATGAACCAATTTGAATTAGAGAAGCTTGGATCCTTACAAACATGTAGGAATTGTTATGGCTGCAGGCTTATAAAACTATGTAAGCATGTAATGCACATAAGTAGAAGCATCATGGAACAATAAATGGTTCTAGGTTTGTAGAAAAATCATTCAATGTTTTAGGTTTAGATTGGGTCAAAGATAACCATCCACCTCGAAAAAAAAGAAAAGCAACAACAACTAGCCATAAAAGTGGATTGTGTTTCCTTTAAAGGCCATTTTGCCTTGGGTAACTAGTCGACTAAAGGGTTGAAATAAGGTTTTTTTTAAAAAAAATGTGTTTTTTCCTTTTTCCTTTTGGTTTGTGGCATAGGCAAATTATGAGTAGTAATCAAAGGAAAACCATTGAGAGTAGTAAAATTTGGTTTTAGAAGGTCCATATAAAACAAGTTAAGGCCAATGTAACATAAAATACATACTTCATCGAGTCACCTAGCTAACCAACCAACTTTGAGCGTCATGTTGTGTCTTACAAGCATGTGAAGACATAGCAAGCTTTCCATTACGAAGCTAGGATTAGGAGCAAGGAATGAAGCTTGCAATATCTTGATATTATGGTGTCATGGTTGTGTCAAATCTAGTAGTATAATGATTGCAACACCCAAGCTTATAATAAAGTTGGGGTTTGGTTTCGGCATACTACCCCAGGTAAGGACCCCTTTGAGGTTTTTTATCTTTTTCCTTTCTTTTCATTTAATCTTCTACGGTTGACATAATAAATTTAGGATTCCCCTATAGTAGTAGGCAATTTTTAAAAGGTGAGGCTTGTGTTTAAGCATGCCTCTTTCTTCGCGCATTATATGAAAAAAAGGTGTTTCGCAACTTGCTTTGCAATTGAATTTTTGAGTTGTAGAAGACATTTGCAACTCATTATTTTTATACGCCATGAGTGCTAACATACAAATTGTATGAAATGCATAATTATAATTCACCATATATATGGTGCAACTCATTACAACTCAATTATAACTTTGTCAAAACGGTTCATTTTCAACTATTATGCAACTCCATTATAAATGCACCCATGATCTCATGTTGATGTCATTAATTATCATCCATTTATTAAAATCTAATATGTGGCATTATGAAGGTTTTTCAACATAATTTTTTTTTTCAAAATATTGATCTTCATTGTCCATTGTGATTGTTAATGACGGTCGGAGATTATAACACATGGCATAATTGAAAATTGCCACATGGCATATTAATTGTATTAAAGAATAAAAATAAAAAAATTATTTTACTAGTTAGGTAAGTTGTACATAACCATAAGTAGGTAGGCTAGTAGGTCTTAAGACCTACATACCTATTATTTACTTAGGACCTACCTACCTATCTACATAGGTAGGTAGAAAAATAGGACCTACCTACTTACCTAGGTAGGTTAGTAGGTAAGAAAGCATGAGACTAAATGAATTAAAAAATAACCAGGAAATTTTATTTTTAAATTTTATGTTTTGTCTTTAGTTTAAGTTTTTTTGAGTTCATTCCACAATGACACTTGTATTTTAATGTGGAAATATAAGAGAACAAGCCTTTTTTATATAGTTTGTCACATGGAATTCAAAGATAAATCATATGGGCTAAATCTTTTAGTTGTTCCTTAGTTCCAAATTGAGTTACAATTGAGTTGCAATTGTAACATTTAAGCATTTAGGGCAAGCTAGATCTAAGGGGATGGCTCCATTGTTTCTGGTGCCCAAAAAAAATTTAAACCCTTCCTATTAGCACATTTGATGCACTAACAATTGCTAAAAACAAAATAAAATTGAGAAAGTTACAACCATCCAAAGTAGAGGGGGTCAAAAACTCCAAAAAACAAACCACTAAATATTACAAAGGTTAGTTTTTGAACACCCAAAAAAATCTTGGTATGTTCTTTTGTTGTTATTAAAGTGGAAAAATGATTTATAGAACTTCAAATGATAATCCTATAACATTTTAAATTGTTTAAAATGAATGGGAAATAAGAAAGTTATGAAGTTTGAAAGTATAAGGGGTCCAAAGAGAAGAAAAAAGGAAAAAAAATGTTTTGTAAGTTGGAAAATATATTTATCTTCTTGTTATTTTTTCATTATTCCTTTTGCTTTGCACTTCAAAGATGATTTTTAGAACTTGAGCTAGCACTTTTATAACATTTTAAATCACTCAAAATGAAACATATATGATGAAGATATACATAATTAAATATGTATCCTTATTAAATTATAAGTAGTTATATTATATTCATAACATAGTTGAATAATAATATTTTAGTAGTGGTGCATTAATGGCCGTACTAATTGTATCAATGTAATCATAATCGAAAATTACTTGCAAATATATCCCATAATGGGTGGTGGAAATGTGAACACATGGTATGATCTCATGCATATACATTATACATTAATTGCTTTAGTGACACATTCACAACAATTCTAAAATAGTTGCCACATGTAACTATAATGCAACTTTTGAAAAATCAAACATGGTTGACTACATATGTTTGTATGATTTGTATAAATTATCATATAGAAAACCCATTTTCAACTCACTTGTAACTATGATACAATTAATTGATTTTTTGACATGGTAATTTATTTATTAATACATCATAGTTTTAAGGGGATAATTGCACATTAGTTGTAATACCTAAGGGATAGTTGCACAATAGTTATATATGAATTGTTTTTTGAGTTTTAATTGACAATAGTGTGGTTTTGACGAATGCGATTTCTCATAATGGTGGGCATCAAACATCCCATATTATCCCTTAACTTATCATGTCTCATCAAACTTCCTAGTTCCCATCGTGCATTTGCCTTATCATATGCCATTATAGACCTATTTTCCACCCCATTTCCCATCCAAACCACAAACGACCCACTATTTCCCCTTTTTATTTTAACAAATCACACACCACCTATTAATTCCCCGTACTAACCCCCAACCCTTCATGTGAATGTGGAACCCCAACCCCACACCTTCCCAAACCCCCTAAATCATGCGCTAATAGGACCTTCCCCCCTTCCATTTTTTCGACCCCCATAGTAACCCATAACTAAACCCCCCAACCTACCCTCATCTCCTCAACATGTTCACAACCTCCATCTAAAGTCTTTTGCCCCACTTGTGGACACCAATTTATCAGTCAAAGGTTAGTTTGTCATCAACATTTTTATCAAACATCCAATCCAAACCACTACGACCATCCTAGCTTAATACTTTCCTTTGTTCCCACCCTGCTTACATAAGCTTGAACTTGGGTTTCGTCATTAGATGTCCTCGGATATTTTCATTTAAGTTTTTGTCATTTTTTATTATATAATCACATCCCTATTGCTCTCCAATGTGATGTATAACTGGTGTTTCATTTTCCATTGGATAAGTTGGCACTAGACACCTATGATGTGGCAACTTGGCACTTGTTCCTCTTGTTACCCCAATGGTGTCTCATTTTGCCCTTTGTGGTAGGGCAACCATACATAAGGAAATGAAAATTCAACTTAAGCGTTTCTTAGTAGGTGGCTTAAGAAACTTGCAAGAAAAGTTTATTTGCAAATCCAAGTTTGGCAATAAGTTCAAGCTTAATGCATTTTTCCTAACATGATCATATCTAATTCATAAACACCTTCTCCGTAGTTTAGTTCTTGGATGTGTAAGGGAATATTTTCATGCATCTTGAATTTTGACACCATTCCCCCTTGCACCCACGTCCTTCACCACCACCTTAATTTTCACCCCATTACATCCTAAATTCAATGGCTACCTCCCACTTTTCCTTGAAGACTACGAATTACATTAGAATTTCGAACTCTCTTTTAATTCCTTCAAGTTGACATTCCAACACATGCCACATTTATTGACAAGTGGTCTTTCTAGGATGGTTTTTGAACATTTTCGAAATATTTTCACCTAAAAGATTCAACAAGTGGATTCCTCTAATTGTTTCAACTTTGTTTTCATATTACACAGGGTCACATTCCACCTCAAATTGCACATATCCTTGGAGCAACTTGCCTTTTCCTTCAGGTGGAGTTTGTCCCATTATAATGAGGGAAACATTATATTGATTAATAAACCACATTTTATGTTTTCAATTCCATGACACTTTTGCAACACATTTCTCCCTGGACCAATTTAGAATTACAATTGTTGAAGAATTCCCAATTGCGTGCAATGACATTGGATTCATATCGACAACCATCATCACCCCAACAACCTTAGGGAGTTGGGCCCTGGTAGCTTTAATCATAGTTGCTAAATTTATATGGTTGATCATCGTCCCTTCCTTTTTGAGGCTTTAGCATGAGTCGACAATAATACCTTCCCTTTTTAACAACATTTCAAAGCGGCATGTGATCTTCTATTGCCCCTAGTTTGCGTGTGTCTTCTTTCGTTTGAACATTTCATTAAGCAACAAATGGTTCAATTTTAAAATTCCATCTTGAAGCGTCTGCATCATCATACCTTTTCCAACATGATTTTTAATAAAACATCTAAAGCCCATTGTGTTTGAATTTTATCATGTTTTGGCCCAAAAGCAAATGCTTGATTGACAATTCGACTAGTCTTCCCAACCTTTTAATTATTTTCCCCAATTTTTTCTATAACATTTTGAACATGACTTGGATTACCCCATCCCTCAATTGCAATTATCCCTTGGTGCATGTGCACAGATCCCATCGATCTTATGGGTATTCACCTTTTACATTGTGTTCATGGCAAATAGCACAAAAGAATTCATGATGCAGTTTGTGACACCTTTGTTGGCATCACATGAGATGTTGGCTTTCATGTGGGACGAAAACAACTACATGCATTTCCTTTAACCACATTCAATTCCTTTTATTAATGAATCAAGATTGTGTTCACCAAAAATGGCATTCACACTTTAGTTGACATTGTCATTGCCAACCCAACACGATTAAATTTACTTCCCCAATCTTGCACAATTCAAGGATTCATTACCTCCAATGTGGTTCAAGCCAAAGAAAATAATTATTTTGACTGACACCCCATTAATCAATTCTTCCCATAAGCAATTGAGGTATTTGGATGTTTATACAAACAAGCTGATGTGTTTTTAGATAATTGTGCTAATGCCATTTCAAGCTTGAAATGGCTAGAAGGCCTTCCTCTTTCTGTCTTGGTTACTTTTCTTCAATAAAAAATTTCAATCACAATGCAAAAAATGTAAGCATCTTCCATATTAAGTTGGGCGATAACCATAGGCTTAGTTATTTTTCGAATTCCACGCCTTTAGAACACACCTCCCATCACCACGACCAACCTATTGTAAGTGGTTGGTTTTTAACATGGAAAAATATGGCTGACCTATTATAGGTGATCAATTTTTGACATGGAAATTTTTTGACATCATTTTGGGCTAATTCGATGTTTTATAAATTCTCACTTTTCCTTTTTTTAATTCCTTTGTACATTTTCCAAATCTAGGGTGTCATTATGAATAAAGTTTTGTAGGGTTACATCATGTTATTATCCTTTGCTATAACAAACACAATATTGTTAAAATTAATGGGTGAATACCACTTCTTACTTGGCACATTTAAAAATAATAATGATGGATTCATCTCTTTTATTACGAGTGTTTATATTTTGAACCAATATAATGACCACTAGTTACTTTCTAATGCATTGAAATCTACCTTAGGTCTATGATTCAAATTCCAAAAAAAAATTACAAAACCAACTAATCTGCTAATCAATGTGATTGATGGTTTAGTTAGAGAATACAACTTATTTTGGGCAATCTATCATTCATTATATGCAAGGAATTAGATTAAAACACACATTAAGAAACACATTATCTCAAATAGGTAGGTAAATTGATTTGGCTGATTTTTTTAATTGATTTTTTTGGGTGGGTTTATTGATCCAATTATTTACTAAATTACGATACATATACATAAATACATATATATATATATATATATATATATATATATATACATACAAACTTGATGAGATTAGGATATTATTATTATTATAATAGATCTTCCAACAAGTCAATGCCCCACCCCCCCCCACTCCCCCCTAAACCCCCATTTATGGCATTTGGGATATTATTATGATACGTACTACAACAAGTCAAGTGCAACCCCCGCCGCCGCCGCTCCCCCCCCCGCCCCCCCAACAGGTGGCGACAAAAGAGGGTAGAGGGTATGCAGGGTTGTATATTCAGACCTATTTTGGCAGCAATTTTAGCTTACAACAGTCACGTGCCCACTGTGTGCCGTTCACCACTTCAATTACTGTACTCTGCCCAAAATGAGTGGAACAAAATTGAAGGGTATGATTTGTCCACTGCGTGACTTGGACTAAGTTATCCGATCAGTCTGACAGAACCCACCACCCACCCCCCCCCGGATGAAAAAATCATGGAAATAAAATCCCATTTTCATCTACAAAAGTCATGACAGCAGCCCTCCTATAGAAAAGGGCGGGCGAGAGATGGATGGATGAGAAAATATATTCATCCTTTCGACCAAGAATCACTAGGAATGTGGGGTTTTTTTTTCGTTGGTTTGGGGAAGGGGGGGCGGGGGGTTGGCTTTGTCGATATGGACGGCTGTAAATGAATGATAAACAGTAAATAAAGATACCTACGATGAGATTCGTTCGTCTTCATTTCGACAGTACTTTCTGGCGCGAGCAAAAAGGATGAAGTTTTAAAAAGTCGTTATACATTCATCTATTTCAAGGACCCCGAAGGAAGGAAGGAGCGTGTTGTAGAGAGAGAGAGAGAGAGAGAGAGAGAGAGAGCGAGAGAGAGAGCGGGGGGGGGGGGGGGGGAGGGAGGCGGGGATGGAGGAACGCGACGCCGTCGCACGCGAGAGTTTGGAGGCGGCGGTGCGTTTTGCTTCGACAAAAGGCATGGATCTATTTTTTGCAGTGCGACTTGTGTGTCGAGTTTTTTCTGAGAACCGGTTTCTTTTAGCCGCGGATTTTCTATTCCCCTGAGAATTTTTATGATTTTTTTCTTGTTTGGTTTTGGTTTTGCTTTGCTTCAGGGAAAGACTTGTGTAGTGGAGAGGGGCTATATGGCGGTACAACAAAGTGATGCGAAATTTAATGAGCCGGAGAGTGGATTTTTGGAGTTTGTGGAATTCGGAACTGGTGGTTCCTTTGGATTCTTTGTCGTCGTCGTCGTCGTTCTCTGACGATGTGGACAAGGTGGAACATGAGGAAGCAGATGCAAGGAAGGAAGACTAGGAGTCAGGCGTCACATTTTGTTAAAGTTTCAGCCAGGAATTCCGAAACCGTTGGAGGAGGAGGAGGAGGAGTAGGAGGAGGAGGAGAAGAGGAAGAAGAGGAAGAGGAGGAGCTTGGTTTCGGGAGAAGTCGGGGTCAAGAGCTTTAGCATGTTGTTGGGAGAGTATCATGGCTGGTAGCCAAGGGGAAGTGACGATAGGCAAGGAGATAGAAGAGGAGACGACGACGACGACGACGACGCAAGGCTTGGTGTCCGGCGCTGCTGTTCCTTCTCCTCCAGTGAGCCTGAGGTTGTGGCTGGCGGAAACAATCGCCTTGCAAACGGGACCAGTTCCCGTATTCTCCTCGCACAGTCAGCCTGAATCCGGCTTAGAAGAGGAGCTGCTGCTGCTGCCTGTCGGCGATGATGCTTGCAGTCCTACGTTCCGGCATCGTGATGGACGCAAACGGAAGGAGTAAGTCAAGCTTCTTTTTGCATCTCTCTTTTCTGTGTCACTTTCGTGTTGTAACGGATCGACAGCAGCTCGTAAGCTGACAACTCCTTACAGGGGCTTTCTATAAGCTTCTTTCTTGTGTCTTCCCCTCTTTGAACCTCCTTGTCCTCTGGTAGACATCCTCGTACCTCCACTGGAGTTTTTTCTCTTTTTGACGTTGTGTTCTTCCACAAGCCGTTATCTCGTACCTCAAGATCCTTTGTTATATTCATTCTCATGATCTATTTAGGTTTCCTGTAGAAGCTTAGCATTGCATCCAAGCATACACCAGTGGTGTGCTTAATGGATATGTTCAGGGCACAGGAGGCCCCGACCACTGTCCTCTGTGTGTGTTGGTTTTCCGTTTTGCTTGAACTGACACATCGGCTATCTTCTATCTGTCATTTTTGTATATGAGATGGAAACAAAAAAGCCACTTCTAAAGTCCAATTCACCCATGTTCATAGGAGCTGGGGTCTGATGGGCATTCCTATTTAAGTCTACCATCCCCAGGTATTGTTCTTGGATTATGTTTTTACAGATTGGCAAAGAGAATGTACACCAGCTAAGAGAGAGATTTGCCACATTCAAGTATTTAGTCCTTATGTTCTCGGATCTTGGTTGATCCTCTACTTACAAAAGTAATGGTCATTGATTAACTAGGTTCTCAACTGGAGGTTCAGAGGAGGATTCTGGAGCTTTTGATCACAAGCGACATCGACAGGTGCACCTGCAATCAAGTGCATCTTCAAGCTATGGCTCTGTTGCAATGTCTGGAACAGATGTGCTCAGTGGTAATGCCATTGCAGAGAGGCCAGGCAGTTGTTTGCTCTCAGTTCCTTTGAAGCAGCCAGTATTTGCAGAGCAGGTAAGAGCTGCCAGGGTTCTTGCAGAAGTGGACACAAGCTCCTGGAATACTGATGGTGGGCATGTTGAGATCAGTGGAGGGAACACAAGTGCCTTCGCATCTAGTGAGGAAGGGGACAGTCAGCGTCATCAATCCTTGGGGAGGTTTGTCAATGTAGACCAAAAGGAAGCTGCTTCAGTTGACCAAAATGAAAGAGCAACAATGCACATGTGGTCTGATAGCGGTGGTCTACTGAGTTTGCAGCTTGACACTTTCATAGCAAAAGAGAAGGAGAAACTTGAATCATCTGAGACTCCAGGAAGTGGTGCTCAAAGCTTCAGTGAAATTGAGCAGTCACTTACAGGTTCTCTTCATGGAGTAGAATCTTTGGATTCACATGGAAGGCCTTTTGAAGACAGATTAACAGGAACTGGTGGAGACATTGGAAGCTGCTCTATGGAAGATGGATCTAGCTTTCTAGCTGGGAGCAGCACTCAAGCAAGCCAAGAGAGGTCAAGGTTAGAAATTCTTGAGTTGGATCCAGTGAACTCTATGCTGCTGTCACATATAAGCGAGCAACAGTGCTCCACTTTGGAGTTTTGCTGCACTGAAGAGAGTGTTATGTCTGGTATTGAGGACCCAGGTGAAGAAGAGAGGAAGAGAAAACTTGCAGTTTGCAAACTAGGTTCTGAGACAATAGGTCTGCAAGGACATATCTATGATCTTCAAGGTGTTCCACTTTCAAGGGCTGAAAACATGAGGATGCAAGATGAGGATGGTATGACAATGCCTGATCCACAACAGACCTTTGTTCTTTCTTCAGGCCGACCAAGCAGCACTGAAGGTACATTCATACTTTGTATGCTTCTCTTGAATACCTTTTCTAATTGTTGTCTTTCTCTGTGTCCAGTCATCAGCAAAAGATTGTTGGAGTGTTAAAGAGTGAGCATGGTGTAGGCAAGAGTAGATAGAACTGCAAATGCTGTTGCAATACCCAATAAGGATGAAATGCTCTCTTAAAGACCAGTCATGTTGCATCTGGCAAGAGGAAGATTTTGTCTAGTGCTCTAGTCTATATATGGGAGACAATCATCATCTCTGGCAAGTTTCTGGCCAGGCTTCATATGTAATCTTCACCTTTCTATCTATGTATTTTTTCCAGAGCAAGTTTGCTACATAGATGAAACTCATGTTTCATGGAATGTGCAGACCTGCAGTTGGTCCAGCAGATGTCAACTATCGACTGTGATTTTGACGCATACTTTTCCAAGCTCATGCTGTAGGACTTTGTATGCAGATGCTCAATCCCCCCCCTCTGCTCAATGTGAGCTATTTGTACATTTTGTACCTGCATTTTTTGAAGTCTGGATATTTGCATGTGGTGATTGTGTGAGGCATATTGTATTGCTTAAGTATTGCAATTCTCGTAGCTTTTTGCAGGTCTTGAACTCATCTCAAAGGGCTTCTTTCCCCACTGCATGCAAAGAGTTTGTTTCACTAACCTGTTGCCAATCTTAGGACCAAACAGCTACACAAACTTTAAGATGGTCACAGGGACCATATAGTCACTGATGAGGTGTGCCACTTGGTGGCTCCACACCTACTAGCTCTTTTTATTTTGGTCACTGCACTTACCATTTAGAATGCTTGGATGTAGAACCATTAATCTTGTACTTAGAACTGCACTAGACAAATCAATGTGTCACAGAAAACCTGTCCATCTATCTGTGCTTGTTCATTATCTGTCTTAATATTTTTGATGATTGGTTGTATAGTGGTAGTTACCAATTACAACAACAGTCAGCCAATTGTGTGAGCCTATCTATCTTGCTAACACATTGCTAACAGTTTTCCTTGCACAGCTCTTTTGTTGTGGTTTTCTATGGACACCAGCTCCATTCTAGAGGATCATTGCAATAACAAGTGATGAAATGCTACGACTGGCAAATGGTCACAGGTATTTTGGAGCTGTGTATGTGACACATGGTACTGAGAACAGCAAACAAGCTGCATGGTCCACAACATAACTGCAGACAGGCCAGATTTACTGTGGAGCACACTTCCATTCCTCCTAGTCTGGGAGTGATCAGGTACACTGCCACTACCAAGACATTACACTTGATATATATTTGTCTTGGTCAGCTTGGAGTTCATTTTACATAAAGCTTGAAAATGACTACCTTCTTGTTTCATAGGAATGGGCAATGAGAAAAGCAAATGAATTTTAATCAAACATATATTTTAAACTCACAAATTATATAACAATAAAAAATGAAATAGCTGCAGACTACAAGTGTGCAGTTATGCTCCCTTGAGGGAGCTGTTTAGATTTTTCTGCAAATCTTTCACCACTGTAACAAACTGTCCATCTGCACTCCCACAGGATTTCCTGCTCTTGTGGTGGAATGTCAATTACTTACTGAAGTCATCTAACAGGAAAACAAATGATTTTGCCTCCACTTTGCATACAATTTAGGTCAGCCTGAACAGACTTGAGAGAATTAAGGCTATTGAGATTTTCAGTTTTGACAACATATCTGCAAACAGGAAAAAGAGGCCACTGAATAATGCTAAAGGAAGAGAGTATAAAACCCACAAAAACCATGAAAACCAAAAAAAAAACTTGGAAGCAACCATTCCTTAATGGTTTTCGTCTGAAGGAAAACAGGTAAAATTACAACTGCCATCAGAACGATGGAAAAGAACCAGCAGCTCCTTAATGAAGTTTATATTCAAAAAACATGATAAAAATAACAACCCCTGACACTGCATAGGTACAATAAGACTAAGGGCTATTCAAAATTACAATACCCAAGATGACAACACTAGGCATTCCGGGGTTTGACAAGCTGCCTAAAAATCCGAATGAGAATTCACAAATTGCGACCATCCTTTGAACATCAACTAAGTTCCTTCATAATGAGAACCAAACTTTGAGCTGTTTTTTGTGTGCTCAGGTCAATGAACTCCTGTCCTTCCAAACTTTTGGTTTCACAATGCCACAGTTTCAACGTAAAACTGGCCCAGGAGACTTTGGAGCATGCATAAACATGTGAAGTATTCCCAGTATCATTTGTAATTTTTCAAATTAGACTAGATGTCAAAGAGCCCTCCCACCAGTCTGATGAAGCATTGCATCAATCTCATCCCCATCCTCCATGTCAAGCTGTGTATCCAAGCCCTCCACCAATCATTTCACATCAGTTTTCCAAGCACGACCTTCCTCAGAAACAGCAAAACAAACACACAATAGTGCTCAGAAATCTCCAACTTGTGATAAAATGGTAACCACAACCAGGGCAAAATGTTTTTCACTTATAAGTCAAAGAAAAACCTCCAAATAAGGAAGTTGTAAGACACATGATTTTAAGCCAAACCATGGCTGCAAAACAGACACCAACAATTTGTGAAACTACAGCTGTAATTTGCATGGCTGTTCCAAGTGCCTGCAGCACAGGTTAAATATGGCTCAGGTGAAACCTGCCAATTCCTCAGAACACAACATACTAATCAACATGATGCGGGTAAACCAAAGCTCCACTTCAGACACTAATGGTGCCACTTGGACCCAAGGCAAGCTGACCCCAATCAAGACAGCTGCAAAACGCATCAGACAATTTTCACAGAGGTTGCTATCCATGCAATTAAGTCTACAATTTTCCCCAAAAGAAACGTATCTGAACTTAAGATACAAACAAGCAAACCCAAATCACATTCAAAACACCACTCCAGGGTTCATCACTAATGTCAGCTCGTATGAAAGTCAGATATTAAAAAACAAGATAGAAGTGCCACAATGAGTCAGAGAGGACTGGCAAATAAACAAAACTTGAGAATTTGGCCCAAATAAGCAAAGAGGAACAAAGCCTTCAAAAATATGTCAACACAATCCAAAAAACAGGGACTGTACTCATGAGAACAGCTCTAGAATGTGCCCAAACCTTGTGGGTCTGTAAGAGATGGAAACCGGAACAAACAGACAATGCATGAAAGTGGAGAGGGATGGCACAAAGACTGTAGGAAGGAACCTCTGCAGGAGTCTGTTCAGCCCGGAGACGTCTGCCATCAAAAAGGAAGGCAATGGACTGAGGGTCCACAGATTGTCGGTCACAGTAGGCATGCATCAGCTTCTTCAGTGTGGCTGTGCTCTTGATCCTGAAGAAGACTTCTCCACCATCCTACACACCACCCACACTTCAACCCTCTCTAAGAACACCCATCTCTTGAAAATGGTCTAGACAATCCTAAATTCTCCTACTGAGACATAACATGGATATCTCCACCTATTGCACATCACCAGCAAGGAATGGTGAAATATATATATATATATAGTCATTTTCCATGGAGTTCAGAATGCTTGATTTTGAGGAGAGAACCCCTTCCTCTGTCCTACAAAGGGGACTGAGATGGTTCCAAGGGTGATATACATCCCCCAGCAAATGTTCTAGAGAAAATGATAATAATAATAAAGATAATAAAATCATAGTTGAATTTCCACCCTTTTTGTAGACATCCAATTAGGATCTTTCTGTGGACAAACGAACTTTGGAATTTAGAAGAAACTGTACCACAAAGTCTACTTTATTCCAGACAACAAATTCTAAATATCCACAAAAAGCAGCATCTCCTAGAAGAATTATGAGATGAAAATGGCCGAGTTACAATGCCCGCGCGCAGGAAGTTCACGTGACTCTCAGTTCGCAAACAATTATCCTTGAAATCTCCGTGAAAGCATAACCTTACAAAATAGACAAAATATTTCTCGTAGACAAGTCCGTCACGGCCCTCCTCCGACCTTAAAGCACTGACCCCCCTAAAAAATTGAAGAGAGAGAGAGAGAGAGAGAGAGCAATCGCACACTGATCAAGAGAGAAAAAGGAAAATTTGAGGTAGGCCAAAACTACAGACCCACATCTATCTCCTACAGCAAGCAATACCTGACCCTTGACCTTGAGGTTGATATGAGCACCACCCGCTGCGCCGTCCAAAGGCTTCTTCTCCTCCTCGTTGCGAGTCCCAGTATTGTTGGTGCTATCCTCCACTCCAGCCATTGCTGCTGCTGCTGCTGCTGCTGTTAATGAGAGGCTCCTTCTTTCCCAAAGAACTCTGAGTCACACGTTCAAATCGAATTTTGCTCACACAAGTGCGAAGCACAACGACGATGACGACAAGGCGATGAACCTGGACCCCGCCAAACCCTAAAAGCTTCGGCCCCACCCCTCCGGCCAACCCCCTTGCTACAACCCTTACCAGTTTCCTAAAGACCTAGGAGGGTCAAGAATGGGATAAAGTGAGGTACTATTGGGAACACATTGAGAACTTGGGGAACATCATAGGGAACTTGATAAACATCTTCGAGGAAAGGATGGGAACATATGGGAACACAAAAATAAACAAAAAAATTCCATCCTTGCCCCACCCCCCTTCCCCCCCCCTAAAGAAGCTTTGTATCTTAAGGCAAAAGAAGAATGATGAAAATTCAAATATTTCACCATGCAAAAATATAATCTTCGAAAAAAAAACTCTCTAAAAAAAAACCAAATCCTTCAAGATATCATAACTCTATAACTAATCTCAAGTTTCAACACAAGCTAAAATAATCATATTTCAAAAATCCTCATATAAAAATAGACCTACTACCTGGGTGGGGGCCTATAAAAATCCCTTAAGCTACTATACCCTATAATGAATCTAAACACAATATCCTTAAGGGCCTTGGTAGGCAAGGCCCAAAACTGACCCCAAAAAAAAGAAAAAAGAATGATAGGTACGTAAGTGGGTTACCTTTGTGAAATGTACAATGTACGATATACGTACAATGTACTCTTTTTGTACGAAGTACAAACCCTCGCGTATTGACGACCAAGTCCGCGACTCCGCTGCCGTGGTGATGGAGCAACCAGAGACACGAGAATCCTCCAGCGACCAGAGAATCGTCGAGCAACGAAACCAAAGAATCATCATCTGTAGGATCTTGTAGGAGGAATTTCGGATTTGGGTATTGCATTGAAGGATTTGTTTGTTTGTTTGTTTGGAGGAGTTTTCAGTACAAAACTTTTGTTTGAATGGTTGGTTGATTGAACACGGTAAGAGACAGAACGCATGGAGTATTGGTCGTCGGCAAGAAACCCTCCTCGTCTTGATTTGATTCCACAGCGGTACCAAGGGCTTCTTTCCTAGGAATATCCTATTAGAAACATGAAGTCAAGAAGTTGAATCGGATGAAGACGCCAAGGGATTCTTGCAACTGCTCTGAACCGGTTGTCGTTGTGTATTGCTGCACTCTGGACTGTATTGCAGTCTCTCTTTTGTTGTAACAATTCTGGTTTTGTTCAGCAGTACGTTCAGGCGGTAGTAGCTCCCTCCTTGCAATGTGGAGATCCGTGTAACTTGAGAGGGAAAAACGGATAAAAGGGAAGCTTTAGCTATCCCTTGAAGTACTGTATTAGGGTTTGCTTGTGGAGAACAAAGCAGAGGAGGGAGGGAGGGAGGGATGGCGGGCACAGTATGGCGCATACTCATTTTCACGGCGCTGCTTCTTGCTCTGGTTTTCATCTGTTTCCAGATGCCACATTTCTATCACTATGTGGAAAAGGTGATGTTTTTATTCTCTTTCACCCTTGTGACTTGAAACCCTAGCAGAAGTGGGTACACATGTGCACATGCTTCTGCATGCTGCAAAATAGCACAAGGTTCTCACCTGAAAAGCGGTGCAATTTTCACTAATTTGCGCTTTACTTGCTGATATTCTTGAGCTGCATTGTTGAACTAGATCATCTACTGAAACTGTCAGAAACTGTTTCTCAATGATACTTATGATTGGAGGCCCACATTGGGTGTTCTTGGAAGTGGAGCCCTCAAGTTTTGATGTTTTCAAAAACTATATGAAAACTCAGTTTTCTGTTGTCTTGTGAGAGCTGGGAGATTCTTGGTTTTCTTCATTACTGTTCAGACTGGTTCAAGGATGGGTAATTCTATCAGCTGACCAACTCAAGAGTTGTGTTGCTGCAGATGCTGACAAAATTCCTTGTTTGGATTCAAATGGATGTTGGTCCATGGGGTCCACTTGTTCTGTAAGTACCCTCTTTGCTTGATGTTCAGTGGAGAAAATTGCTTGATTTTTTTCCTGTCTGGTTCCATTCTGTTAGTACTTTGAATTTTTGAATTAAATGGATGTTTCATTTTGGTGTCCATTAGGCCACCTGAGATGTTGATTTACTTCATGTTGATTTACTTCTGAATTTTTTTCTGCAACCATGTACCAAACAGAGAGAAGGCCTTGTAGAAGTTTGTATGGAAAGTGCATTTCTTGGGCAGACAATCTGTGCAGTAGACAACTTAGGTGTAGTTTTGAAAGTATTATGTCACATGGAGTCACCACTTGGAAACTGTGGAGACATGAATTACACAAGTTCTCTCAGTGATTGCAATGGAGAAAGTCTGAGCAAACATGCCAAAAACCTGTACTACAGGCATGCATCAGCCATATAGCTATCCAACATAGGGGCCCTTTCATATCATGCTGCCAATAGGAGAAACCTAATATCTTAGGTTGAAGCAATCTCCAAAAACATTCTTCCATGAGATTTATCGTCAGCTTCCTTCAGCACCTCTGCAATCAAAGAGTCTGTTGCCATTTAGCAGTCTATAAGCTCTTTCTATCAACATTTTAGGGTTTTTTGTATGGTAAGTTTAATGTAAAGCATATATCTGTTGCTTTTTGACAGTGGGTAAATGTTTGGAGTGTGAACTGCCTGACCTTATTGTTTCTGGCACATATTTCAATTATTTCTTTTGTACTTTTCTTGTCATGTGCAGGGCACTAGCATATATTCCATGTGCAGTTTTAGCTCTCCCTGCGACCATTCTTACGGTACTGATTGGGATCCTTGCCCACCTGTACTTCATTCCATATTGCCTGTTTGAATTGTTGTTTGAGTTTGTTTCCAGAAAGAAAGCATCAGACCGAATTTTCTGATAAGGATTGATCATAGAGCCAGACCAAGTAGCATGTATTTAGTTGGTTACAAAGTCTACAGAGCTAAAGATCAGGTGTTCCAATTCTCCAATAGAAATAGTTGATTGTAGGCCAGACCCAATTCAGCATTTCTTGTCCTAAAAATTTGACAGGATATGGATGTTGTATGGAGTGTCTGTTGGCAGCTAGGAGGTGGATATTTGTTTGGCCTGGTCTTTGGCTTTACAATTGACTCGATAGGGTCAACACTTGGTGCTACTGCTGCATTCTGGGTTGGTCGAACTGTAAGAAATCATCTATTCACTTTTCCTGTATGATATTGTAACCATGATCTCTTCTGCACCTTGGCAAAGTATGTCTAAACAACTAGCAAACCAAACAGACATACAAACTATTTGCATGGAGGGTGGTTTGCTGCACTGATCAATTCTCAACAGATTTATGGTTGTTTTCTTTGCATGCTAATTGTGAATTTTGGCTGGCAAATGACACCTTACTGCTTTGATCTGATTGAGCAATGGACTACTGAGACTCTGAACATTGTTTCTTTATTGCAGATAGGAAGATCATATGTAATTTCAAAGCTGAAGGACTATCCACAATTTCAGACAATTGACCTTGCTGTTCATAAGTCAGGTTTCAAGGTACCCATCATCTTGCATGATCCTTTTTTTGACTCATTAGTTGGGCAGCAAACCTGTAGACTTTGCATCAACTATATTTTTCTTCTGCTATGTAAGTTCTTTGTGTGCTCTTTCACCTCTGTTTTCCTATTTATATGAAGAAGTGTAATGTACAAGGAATCTGATAATGCTTGGGATTGATATATTAGTGTTCCTGCAGATTGCGTTCCTTCTTCGACTTGTACCTTTGCTGCCATACAATGTGATGAACTACTTGCTGTCTGTTACACCAATTAGTACCTCTAAATATATCCTCGCATCTTGGATTGGTATGATGGTATGAAGCCAAAATTCTGCTTGTTCTCTATACCCATCTTCCTGTCACATTGAATTGTAGTTCTCCATTGCATGTGGACACTATGGAGTGCTTGTACTGTATGGTTGGAGACATATATACGTAGGCAACTGTGTTTCCAATATCTACTTGGAACCATTAGCTGTAAGATGGAGGGCAACCAGTGTTGATGCAATATCTCATTACAGAATATGTTACATTGACATCATGTAAATGAAGTATTGCATCTGTTCCAGAAGTGGTGACTGCTGGTTGGGTTCGGGTGCAGCCTTTGACATTAGCATTTGTGTATGTGGGGACAACAATTAAAAATATTGCAGACATCAGTCAAGGTGGTGGTGACTTCACTCGAGGTCACTTTGTAAGTCATCTAACCTACCTGTTCATGTGTCTATCCCATTACCTCCACAGCCACAACATGTGGTGTCAAATATTAAGGTTTGTGCAGTCCAGTCAATTTGTATTTAGGTTTCCAATTATTAGGTTGTGCAAAAGAATGTGTTGACTTAGGGTGTCCTTAGTGACTGGACCAAACAAATGTAACACAGCAATGTATGAAATGTCGAAAATCAATAAGGATTTCCACAAAGAGAGATTCCATGTTTAAAAGTCTCAAATATGCAATGATGTCAAACTGCACAAGGTTTTAGGATGGTATATCTTGTCAGAGAGACAGTAAAGTAATTTCTCAAGAATTGGTTGGGAAAGATGACTGTTACTGTGCTTTCCAAAGCATGAAATAGTACAATATGACCATGTGAGAACTGTTGAAACATCAGAGTGTCCAAGGTGAATGATTCCAAAAAGAGTCCAAAGGTCAAGTAAATCCAAAGTAGCTTTATTATACTTTAAGCACTGAACCACTGAGCATCTTATTGTATCATAGTTGATGCTTTTCCTGCACTTTTGCATCATGTTATGTTTTTTTGAGCAATGTCGTCGTGTTTGTTATCTATGTGTTTGCAAGAAAATCACTTCTAAGAAGAATTTTTTTTTGCAGATTTGTTGTGAGAGTTTTTTGCAACAGAATGCTTGCATCAATTGGTTAAGCTTGCCACTAATCTATATGGTTCACACATGGTGTTGTGTTTTGAATCTTGGTACAGATTATGCTGATGATTGGCTTGGTGCTAACAAGTAAGTATGATCTCTCAAGCGCACTCATTTCTATGTCGATTTGATTCCCAAGTTGTTCTGTATGCAGTACTATTCTCTTGTTAAGTTGTTGGTACATGTTGACTACTAGGATAGTTTTGTCAGCCAAACCATGCTATGGTCATGCATGTTTTTGGTACCAGGGTGATTTCCCTTATAAGCAACCAGTCACTGGTGACCAGTGCTGGAAGCTGATGAAGTCAGTGAGAATGCTGCAGTAGCTAGTCACCACCACACACATTGCTGTTCACGATCATTGAATCTGCAACAACTAGCTATGTTTGATACCACTCTTTAAGCAAACACAGGCACACACACACACACACACACTCTCACAGACAAGTTTACTCATTGCCTATTTCTGTTTTCTAGTTAGGGAGTTCTTTGTCCCTAATGGCCGTTTCATGAAATTTTATTCAGTGAACTTAGATTGTGAGGAGTGAGGGGTAGCTATGGTAAACTAGCATGGTCAGTGAGAATGCTGCAATATCTAGTCACCACCACACACATTGCTGTTCATGGTCATTGAATCTGCAAGAGTGAGCTACCCCTCACTCTTATGGAAACCACAATGACCGCTCTCAGTTTTTCGTTTGGTTTTCTCTGTTCTTTAGGGTTGGGTTTCCTCTTTTCCATACTTCCAGATATGTTACTGTTCTGTTGCCAGATCTGAGGTTCTCCTTAGTCTATTATTGGGTCATCTGTCAATTCTGTTCAGGTTGACATTGTAAGTATGGTGAAGTTCTCAATACTTATGAAGATATACATTTCATTGTAAGTATTGAGTTCTCAATCCTTACGAAGACATATCTGAAGTTAACCTTGTCAGAATTGTCTGGTGCAAATCACAGTGCTGGAATTCAAGGTGAGCTTCTAGCAATTAGCAGGTATCCAAATGGGTGCTACTAATTCTGTAGTCTGTTTAGCTGATTTCTATCAAGTGACATTTCCACACATGATTCTGAAGTTTTGGAACATGTACCCAATTTGAATTCCTTCGTAATTTTTTTTTCCTGGTCATCAGAAATACAAAGTTTACAGATGATTTGTTGTTCTGTTGTATGCCTAAATTTTCCCATTTCATGTATTCAGATAAAGAGTAAATTGGATGTGGCAGCTACAGTGAGTCCTCCTGTGAGCTAAATATGGTGTTCTCTTGCACGTTCTTGTATTTAGCATTGGACCAAAGCTTCAAATATGAAACATAAACATTTTTCATAAATATGTTTTTATGGAGAATGCAGGTATCAATATTAAATATGACTCATATGCCTGAAGTTGATTCTAATATTTCAGAAACAGCTATATTTGCAGCTATAAACAGTCAGTTTCGCATAAGATTCAGCAGGTTCACAACCTCAAGTAATAGACTTAAATCATTATTGTGAAGAACAAAGGTTTCAAACAAGGACTTGCAAAGATGAACCTTCATTTTGGATTTTCATCCTTTGGAATCTTCTAAAGGATTCTTTTAAGGTCTCCATGATCCTTATTGAGGGCTTTCTGAAAGTCCACTTTGTTCTGAAAGCCATGTGCTCTTAGGTTTTTTTTTGTCTCTTTTGTCTGCTTGTGTCTTCCTTGTGTTCCCTCATCTTTTTTGGTCTCCTAAATGCATTTCCATTATCTTATATTGGTTTTTGTTTTGGTGGTCCTTTTTTTTTGGTTTTTGTTTTTGTTTTTTCTTTGCCATATATATACTTTTGGTTAGGTGGCATTATGGCTGAGTCATGTGGTTACTTCCAATTGCGACAGGAACTGAGTACATTGTGTTGATGTTTGATGATGGCTTGTACCTCTACCAGGACTTGATTTTTGATGGTCACTGAATTTGTGAAACACAATTGTTGGCATCACTTTCCAGTTCTATACTGTTATTTCCATTTGGTGTTTTTCTTCTTTCCCTGTGGAAGTTTTCTGTTATGGTCTGGAATCTCTCTGATCTTACTATAAGATTTCATGGCCTCCATTCAGGATGAACAGAGCAAATGCAGGTTCATTGATTCAACATATGGTTGAGTTTTCCAATAAAGGAATGCTCAATATTCAGACATTCCTTAACTAATTGTGAACAGTTTGGAATAATACTTTGGTTATATGATGGGAAAATGGGGGAATTTATTGCAGTTGTGGCGGTAATATTGGTGATGTGGATTGCCAAAAATTCCCTTGAGCGTGTGATTGAGGACAATACCCCAGCAAATGATGTGGTAATTGTTGCATCTGAACCCCTTGAATCAGTTGATCCAAGCTCGGAGCTCCTTCAACCTTTGATTCTGAAAATTGATGGTTCTGCTCTATCTACAAATGGACAAGCAGCACTTCTTGATCAAAGGCCTGATTCATAAGGATCTGTGGCTTCAGTTGGATTGTTAAAACAGTAAGCATCTACCTTCATTTAGTCCTTGGGTGTCAAAATTTTATTCTTACTGGGCAGTGTTATAGTGCTTTCTTTCTGGGACATCAAGTCTCCACCTTGCACTCATGTTTAAGATGCTGACTGTTGCCTTGTATATAGTTGATGCATTGGGATTGAGAAAAGTATGCTTGTCCATGTACATGCAACACACTGTTTGAGAAGTGCAAATACTCAAGGTCATCATTTCTAGTAGGCTATATTTCTTAAGGACCACCCAGTACTGGTAAACATTGTATAGTTTTTTATCATAAGATTAGGTCTTCTTTGCATCTCTATGATATTCTAATTTGGTGATCCTCTGCTGAAATGTTAGCAGAAGAATACAAATGGAATCAACTCATCATTGCCAACCTCCAAAATTCTTACCGTAACTGTTCACGCTTGCTTGGTGCCTGTGGGGAGTGGCCTTGGTAGCAAATTGGTTTGGAGAAAGAGATCACAGAATGTGCATTTGGTTCCCAGTATGAGTGTATGGAATGGATTTTGGCAGAAGATAAAGCTCACTTGTGAACAAGCATGCAAGGGGCCAAATACGATAAAGCTCACATGTAGACAAGCAACTCATCACGCAATGGCCCTGCCCCTTATGGCAAGTTCAGGTTAGCAGCAGTTAAATTACAAGATGGAGTTCCAAAAAAATGGACTTCAAAGTAGTTAGCTGACTTCAAATTGGCAACAGTTAATTATGGCAAGTTCAAATTTCAAACCTGCAACTAACAATTAATATAGGAAATGTTGCATGGAGTTCTCAAGAATAGAACTCACGGTTCACAGTAATACATCGTGAATATTGGTAGAATATGCGGCTGGAAATGCTCTTTTGATGTGATCCATAGAATGGCAAGTTATAGTATGTTAGCAACTAACTTGGGTTGGTAACATGCTATTCCAATGGATTTTTCCAGCCAAAGTGGATGGGATATCGTGTACCCATTCATCTTGGCTTGGTGTGCCATACCAAGTACCCAATATTCAACATAGTGTGGATGAATTTGGACTGTTCCTCTTCGAAAAATGCATTTGCTCAATGGGTCATACAGAAAGACCCAATGGTTGGATCTCTGCCAGCTTTGAAAAAAATAGCCTTAAGTGTTTTGCATATAATAAAGTTATCTGTCAACTAAGGCGATTAGGGGGTGAGAATGGCCAGTTTTGGCATAACAGGGTATCAAATGCATAATTGGGAGTGAAATATCACAGAACAAAATACCTTGGACCCAAACTAGTTTTTCCACCAATTTTGGTGGTTAAGTGAGTTTCATCCTTTCTTTTTTTTTTCCTCAGCACTTCAGCTGCTGTTACATATATTTTCACTGCTCCTACCTATACAGCTACTATAATTACTCTTGAACCTTGGGCATTAAATGCTGAGTTTCAGCATTTCATGCTGAAATTTAATAAAATTTCAGATCTTTGCGGAAACCACTGAAAGAAGGAGCCGATAGGAGGTGAAAGAGAGGGTGACTTTATGGAAACTTTAAAGGTGTTGTCAAATTAGAGTAGAAATCTGACCATGATAAAAAAAGAATCAGACCAAATGATATTTAGTGAATGACATTGGGATCTGGCCACTAGCATTGATGCAAAGGTTTTGTTCTCCAAGAATATTGTATAATGAGATTGGCAGTTGGCACACAAATATGAAGGACCACATTTGGGGCTTTAAAAGCCATTTTGGTGCATTATGTAGAAGAATTCTTTATATACATGCTCATTTGGCATTTGAGTTTATGTGAATTATCTCATAATTTTGCAATTTTCAAATAATTTTGAGTTTATTGGATAGGGCCTATCCATAGGATTTTCCACAAATTTTGGGATGCAAGAACCCTAATGTTGCTATGGTGGCTGATTTGTTGTTGTTTCTTTATCAATTGTCTTGTCATCACTAACATAATTTTAACTGAACAACATCCAGCTACATATATTTGTGGATATGAACTTTTGTTGTTGCAAGTTAGGCATATTGGCATGCATTAAGGAACATAAAGATTGATAAGCTTCATTATGGAGGGACAAAGCTTTATATGGTGGTGGAAAACTATTGACAAGGCTTTTAAAAGACAACTTTCATCCTGAAATCAAGTATTTTATCGTGATTTATGTGCAAAGTATCGACACACTAAGTGTATTGGCTTTTAGAAAGTTTCCCATTTGGATGTAATCTTGATGTAGATCTATAAATATTATTATTGGAGCAAGTAGCCTATCACAAATTTACAATGTCATAAAATTTCAATAGAAATTGTGTGAAAATCATACAACAATATGTCTATGCAAAATTTGTGGGCTTTGCTATGTAAAGATGATTATATATATATATAATTGATGTGTCTTTTTTACTTATGATGTTTTGATGTGAAGTACATATCATTTATAATTTAACTAAATTCATGCAAGTTTTGTATGAACTTATGAACCCTGATAAGTTTGTGATATAATGCTTTTGTAAGTGCATAATGGTAAGGTGGATCAAAAAGTGGTAAGAAATTGCAAATTTGAATATCCATTTCCTTTGTATTTTGGTGAGTCCTCAAATGTTTTTAGTAATTAGATAACAACAATCCATCAATTTCAAGTTTTTTTTTTCCAATTTATTTATAAAAACACCTAGAGATCATTGATTATTTCACCAAATAAAAGTTCACAAATCATAAATTTCATTTGATTTAATGCAAAACCTTTTGGTCTTATTGTCAAATTGGTACTCTTAAAGACTAAAACCAAATTCTTTACAAGTTTTGAAGTCCATCATCGTATTAAACCAAAGTCAATTCATGTGGATGTTATATTCCTTAGTTTTTAATTTCAAAAGTTTATAGCTTTGTAATTTTATGAATTAGGCATGCCAATTTATTACATTATGTACATGTTTAAATCTATAACCTCAAAGTAAGTCCTCTTTACCAATTTTAATGTGTACAAACCATGTGGCAATTAGAATGAAACCATGGAACACAAAAATTGATTGTGTTACATCCAAAGTGATCTTCCATATTGTTTTCTTTCAAATTTCAAAGGTTTGGTTTGTATTGAGTATATGATGCCTTTGTGATGAGTCTTGGTTGTATTTTGGGTTCAATTCAATTGAATTTTATTTTTTTGGTTCACTTTGTGCAAATGGATGGGTTGAAGGTCATGTGAACCTATTCACCACTTTGATGTTCAAGCTTTTGTTGCTTAGGTCCAAATGCAACAAATGTTTAGATTGGTCTTGGGAACATGCTTTTATACATTTATAAGCCCAACATATGAAGATGTGCAAGAGAATACCCAACTAGATAAAATTGGATGAAACTTTAAGATGATGAGAAGAACTAGGTGAAAACTTGAATTTTCCATTTTCCATGTAATATTTGGCAAACGAAATATATAAAAATAGTGGTGAAGGGTTTTGCTTGGCAAAAGGGCATGAGAAATAATTTTGGAACCATCATACCATGTGATAGTTACAACAAGGAGCTCACTTTTGTAAATTGGTATAAAAATGATCTAGCCTTAAATGTTCTTTGCGCTTGTGTCTTTTATTTTGTGCAACATTTTCATAAAGAAGATAATATATGTAATCAACATGTCAAATAACTAATCATCGTTTCAATGCATTTTCATAAACTAGTCATATGCATGGTTGCTTAGTAAAGCTCTTAAATGGACTTTTGTTGAGTATGTCAATGCTTTATAGGAGCATGATAATGCATGAAAATTGAAATGAATATTTTGAACTAAAGAATATTGGGTGTTTATTTTGCAAGGATAAAAAAAATTATGTAGACATGCAAAATTGTATAGAGGTCTACAATATAATTCTAAGAGATGTGATTTAATGTGTAAGATTTGAGATTATGAGCTTGATGGAAGAAAAATAAGTTGAGGATTTTTTTGCAAATTATTTAAAAAGAAGATTGATAATCTTTACAAAAAAGCTTATAGCATTTTGGTAAAGAAAACATTAGAATTGATAATATAAACATGAAATAGTTGCAAGATGGGTAAAAGCACATTAAGCCCCCTAAAAATTGTAGTTACAAGTATATTTTTTTGCAATTAATTTTTTGGGTAATGTATGAACTTCACATCTTGAATTATTTTTGCTTGTTTTAGGTATATTTGATTAACTTTAGATTTGATATAATCACTTATTAAAAAAATCCAATAAAAATTGAAGACAAGGACATATGAAATATATTTGTGACAAAATAATACTTGTCACTAAGTTTGAAAATTGCATATACTTCAAAATTGGGGCTTCGGGTGGAATTTTTGAATGATTTTTTTTGGTGGTTTATGGTATTGATATACATCAATTAAATCTAGGACCATTTATAAATAAAAAATTATTGGAGGAAATTCCATTCAAAAAATGTGTTTTTTTGCATTTGTTTAGCAACAAATGCATAATTTTAAAAATTTAAGGAAAAAACCACTACCATATCAAAAAAGAGGAAATTTTATACATGGACATTGCATTATTTTTTCAGTTTTCATTTGTTTGATAATGTTTTATAAAACACAAACATGAGGCCTTATGGCTATCAAAAAACTGTAAGTTATATACTCTATATACATTGATTCTATCCAATTTTTTCATCTAACCATTGGATCAAAATTAATTTCAATTCAAAATGAATTTTGAATTTCAAAATGTTGTCATTTAAATTTAAATTTAAATTTAAATATTTTTGTTTTTGCATTTAAAATAGTCAAAGGATGTCATCAAGATTTTAAGTTCCCATGTACCATGATATTTGTTATACATCATTTTTAAAAAAATTAAAAGTGATTCACTTTTAGTGTGTTTTCACCCACATATGTTTTTAGATTTGATATCCCATTTAAAATTGCAAATTCATCATTAGTCATAATATGTTTTCAATTGTTGTAAGGTATGACCCAAGTTGAACATGTTTTTTCATTATCATAACAAATATCCTTATTGAAATAAAACTAATTTAAATAAATAGTTGGATAACATCAAAGACAAGATGTGGTCTAAAACAAGATGTATAGTTTACATGTGATAATAGATGGTTAAAAACATCTAACAAGCCTTAGTTAAAATATTCCAAATGTGAAGTATATAAAAGGTCAACTATGAAAATCAAAATGTTAAAAAAGAAAGAAAGAAAGATGCTTGTGTGAGTGAAATAGCTTAATTATATTGTAGAATAGTTGTCATGTATTTATCACATAAAGGTAAACTTTTATAGGATTATTGTGTTGTTGGAATTAGGTTCAATGTGAATAGGGTTTTGACGTTTTGTTTTGTTTTTTTTTGGGGTTGTATTTGAGAGGATTATCCTTAAGTCGTGGTTTTGGTGTTTGATCTTTCACATAACAAAATGTATTCATTTGTAACTATAGGATTCCAAGTTCAAAACACAAACTTGGTGTGAAGTGCATCTCTACAAGACAATGCAAAATTTGTGTGCATGTTTTCATTCATGTGCGACGTTGTTAGTTTTGATAATTTTGGGTGTCAATCTAGTGACACACATCATAGTTGCTTGATTTGGTATTGAGCAAGTTGGACCTACAAATGGACCTCTAAATTTTAAGGAACTCGTCCTAGAGCTAGATTCACAACAAGGGTTTGGTAGGGGTATTTTTATTCCATTTAACCCTCTCTTGATTTTGGGGTTAAAATGATTAAAATATAAGGGGTTAAACTAACCTTTGCACTATTTACACAAAGGGAATAGATAAAAATGGTATGATGGGGTTAATTTAACTTTAAGTGGAACTGTTCATGTTACCCAAAAAGTTTGGGCAGCTTGGGGAAATTTAATAATTTTTTTCATGCTGCCCAAAAACATGTGCACTTGGAGAATTCCTGAGAAATGTTTTCGACGATGCTTGAATATTTTTTTCAGCAGTGTGGGAAATTTTTATACTGCCCGATGATTTCAGCAGATTACACAGGTTGGAATAGTTCCATTTCTGCTATAAAAAAAATTGGGAACTCAAAAAATCAGAAAATATCCTAGTATCATGGCCAATTTGACACTAATTATATTTTTTTCGAAAATTTGAAATTTTCAAAAATTATTCAAATCAAAAAATATTTTGAAGAATAATAGTGAATATTTCAAAACATTCCATTTGTTGAAATGATTTTTTCAAAATTAATTAATTATTCAACAAACATGTGTTGAAATGGCCAAGGTACTATGGTATTTGAGGCAGTTTATGAAATTTTCTAAAGTTCGATTTCTTTTGTCATTTCTGAGCAAAACTTTGGGGCACTCTGGAAAAATTATGATGCTAAATTTTGTTGGGCATCTCCGAAATTTTTATGCTGCCCAATTAAGGTTTGAAGTAAGTTTCCAATTTATGCCCAAACATTGTGGGTTTAGGGTTGAAGTAAGATTTCATGGGTTAAGTTTTCTTTGTGGGCACTCTGAAAAATCCCAACACTTGGAAAAAAAAACTCAGGCTGTTTTGGGAATTTGTATTCTGCCCGCTAATTTCGGGCAGATACGAAAAGATTAATTTTTTTTTTCCTGCCCACCATTCCAGGTGCTCTCTCACATGAAGAAGAAGATGATGTTGGCCACAACACATTAGAAGCTCTTGTGAAGAACACATAAAGGGATTATTCAAACTAACCTCCTTATTTCACCCTAATTTGATCCCAAATCTAGAAAAAATGAAGATATTTATTCCTGGGATCAAGATATCCCAACAAAGACTGACCGTTGAATAAAAGGGCAGCTTACACTCAAACAAAGACTGACCGTTGAATAAAAGGGCAGCTTACACTCAAACAAAGACTGACCGTCTAATAAAAGGGCAGCTTACACTCAAACAAAGACTGACCGTTGAATAAAAGGGCAGCTTACACTAAAACAAAGACTGACCGTCGAATAAAAGGGCAGCTTACACTCAAACAAAGACTGACATGGACCTTCCAGGTAAGGCCGAATGTGAATGAATGAAGAGCAAAAATTCATCCTGGAAGGAGAACATGGGTCCCCCAACGAAAGAATACCTAGTGAGAGGAAATTAACAACCCTTCCATTTAAAGCGGATTATGAATGAATGAATAAATGAATGAATGAATGAATGAATGAATGTTCAGGGTCGTGAGGGTCGATTTTAAATGAATTAAAAACAGAAATTAGCCATGAATAAAAAAAAAAAACGGAAAATTCTAGCCCTTTACACTTCCATGTTAGAGGCCAACTAATTTACAAATGAATGAAAAGTGGAAATTAGCCATGAAATTTTACCCACACATCGATGTAAAGATCCGATTGTGAATGAATGAAAAAGCAGAGATTGGTGCTTAGACTCTCATGTAAGGGCCGATTTACAAACGAATGAATGAAAAAGTAGGAACTGGCATTTAGACTCTCATGTAAGGGCCGATTACAAATGAATGAATGAAAAGTAGGAATTGGCATTAAAAGACTCTCATGTAAGGGCCGATTACAAATGAATGAATGAAAAGTAGAAATTGGCGTTTAAAAAGACTCTCATGTAAGGGCCGATTACTAATGAATGAATGAAAAGTAGAAATTTGGCGTTTAAAAGACTCTCATGTAAGTAAGGGCTGATTACAAACGAATGAATGAAAAAGGAGAGAATCATTCATTTATATTCATCCTGGAAGAAGAACATGGGCCAAGAGCAGAGTGTGAATGAATGAAAAGCGGAAATTGGTGCTTAGACTCTGATGTAACGGCCGATGAACGAACGATGGATGAATGAAAAGGAGTGAATCATTCATTCATCCTAGAAGAAGAACACGGGGCCCTCCCTCCCCCTCCCCTTCCCCCCGTCCTTCCCGGGGAAGTTCATCAAGAAATGAATTAGGTAATAGTGGAGAGGAAGGAGGGAAAAAAAATTAGTGAAGATGGGACGGGACGGGAGCTGTGGAGGAGCGTGGTGTGCTAAGCTACAAAGGAAAGGTGTGAAGATGGCCACCGTGCAGCAACGCATCGTGGCTGCTCTCCTCTCCTTTCGCCTCTCCCCCAAACCTTTCTCTGCACACGCTGCGCGCGCCATTCATTCATTCATTCACTCATTCATTCATGCAACCTCACCCCACCTCCCCCCACCACATCATTGCCTGGCCTGGCCTGGTCTTGCCTTGCCTTGCCTTGCTTGCCTTCTCCATTGCTCATCAGGACTCTTCTTCCTCTTCCTGCCCTCCAGACAACGACGACAACTCTGATCCTGATGTCCAGCAGCAGCAGCAGCATTTTTTTCTATTCCTATCTCACATTGAATCCATTTTCCTTTGAAGCCTGTGTTGTTATTGTTGTTGTATTCTTCTCGTAACTAGATTGAATCAGTAGTAGTAGTAGTAGTAGCAGCAGTAGCAGCTTCTCTCCCGTCAGAGCGCAAAAAAAATTAGGCCTGATATAGTGAGTCTCGGGTGATCAAGGTCTAGTCGTCCAGTCCTAGTTCATGAGCTCCGTGGAATTGCGGGCGGCCACGACGACAGCAAAGCCTCAAGCGTTTCGATTTACTACTACTACTGATCGGCTGCTGCGATGTTGTTTTGTGCTGCCGAGCAGCTTAGATTTTCCTCCAGTTATTACTGATCGGCGATGTTTTGTAGGAATTGCAGAGATTGCTACAATTTAGACTACTTCTTTTTCTTTTTCTTTTGGCGGCAGTGGAGGAGGGAGTGTCGACTCCCGCTCGCGAGCTTTCGACGAGTCTAGGACGTCGTACTCCACGACTCGAAGAACAGCATGCTGTCAGAAGATCATCATCTTCGTACATCTCTTCAATCGGACACTGCGGCGGACGACGAAGATGAGCATCCCGACAGCAACGCTTCTGGAGACACAGATGGTGGGTACCGCCAGCGGCAGAAGAAGAAGAAGAAGAAGAAGGGGCGACGGCTTTCGCAGTGGAAGTTCAAAGTGGTTGCAACCGTGGAGAGCGACGACCCCAACAATTCTTCCACAGATGTGATCGGAGCTATAGCGTTTGACAAATCCAATGATTTCTTCGCTACTGGAGGAAGTGCAAGAAAGATCCGAGTTTATGCTTTTCAATCCTTGTCTAAGGAGGATGTCTTCTATGATGATGATGATGAGGAGGAGGAGGAAGAGAAGGATGCAGATCAGAAATTGAGGCAAAGAAGGAGACTTCAGAGGAAGATCATGTTGCCAATGAATAGGAAACCAAGAGCTACAACCCATTCTTCTTCTTCTTCTTCTAGAGCTGATCACACAAGTAGCTGCTGCATGACAGAGATTTGCACACCTGCGAAACTGAGCAGTTTGAAATGGCATTTTGAGAGAGACAACATCATCGGATGTGGTGATTATGATGGTGTGTTTGCTGAATGGGATATAGAGAGGCACATAGCAGTGAGTGAGAAGGATGAACATAATGGACGAAGGATTTGGAGCATTGACTACAGTGTGGAGAGGCCTAGTCTTTGTGCATCAGCTTCTCAAGATGGAACAGTACGAATGTGGAGCAGGAGCTCAGATCATAGTGTGGCACTCCTTCATGCGCCTAACCGTAGTCCAGTCTGTGGTGCTGAATTTGCTCCATGCTCCTCCTTTCTTCTCGCACTTGCTTGTGCTGACAGCAATGTGTATGTCAATGATTTGCGCAAGCTCAGCACCCCTGTCCTTACTCTGAGTCATCACAAACGAGCAGTTAGTTATGTTCGGTTTTTGAGTAAAGATCGACTTGTATCTGCTGCAATTGACAGCACTCTCAAGCTCTGGGATGTCTCTTCTTGTGTGCAAAATTCTCCAATTCCCCACTGTGAAGTGAATCATGATGATGATGAGAGTGGCAGATCGCATTTGAGCAATATTCTCCAGCAGCAACAGCAGCAGCAGCCTGTGAAGACATTTGGGTACCATCAGAATGCAAGGAATTTTGTGGGTTTGTCAGTGTGGGCAGAAGGTGGCTTAATTGCGTGTGGCTCTGAGACTAATGAAGCTTTTGCTTACGATTGTCATAAGGATGGTGAACCCATACTTCGCTATGACTTTGGCCACCACTTCAATTCTGTCCCAGAAGGCTTGGGTTCAAATGCAGGGAGGAAACAGAGCAGCAGCTCAGAGGAGCAGAAGAGTCTGATAGATGATAAGCAGCAGGGAAGATTGATGGTCAGTGCTGTATGTTGGAGGCAGAAGGAATCAGAATGTACACTCGTGGCTGCAAACTCAGTTGGAGTCTTGAGACTTATAAAGGGCTTCTTTTAGAACTCTAATGGATCTTCTACTTTCAAGTTTCTTCTATTTTTATTTTTCTGGTATAATCTCTCTTCCATGTTGATACTTTCTTATAATTGCCACAGTTTAGTAGTCACCCACATGAGAATCATAACGGGTTCTCTGTTTTTGAGCAAACAATCAACAAACATTTCCAGGATTTGTCAACCTCCCCTTTTTTTCGGGTGTCTGTATTGTGTCTGCAAAGGCAGTTAGGCTTTTTGTAGACACCACATGAGAATAGGCTGTAAGACACATTGTTTTGAGCAAACAATCAAAATGGCATTTTATATACCCTTTCTTTTCTGTATAGTGAGTGTGTTTGCAAAGGCAGTTGGGATTTTTCTAGACACTACACGAGAATGAAAAATGATAAGTCTGTTTCGAGCAAACAATCAAGATATGTCCATTATCTCTGTCTAAGTCAGTCAGCAAATGTACTTTTACAGTGTTTGCAATATCACAAATGTTGTGCTCACCTAACTAAACAACCAGAGAGATTCCAGTCTATAAATCAATCAACAGCTTCAGTTTGGTTTTACACTATTGCCACTGATTCTTATGCTTCATATCTTTGAGGCTTAAAAATTGAATCATCAGATGTTTTATTTGAGAATCCAGAACACACCAAGGAACAGGAGGCATGGTTTGCATGCATGTTTGTGTGTGTGACTCTGAGTTTCTATAGGATTGGGGACCAATCTAGTAGCAGATGACACCAATCACTATGTTAAGCATTCAGCACAAGACACTAAAAGAAAACATTATATCTAGGAGATTTCAGAGAAAACTCTACAACACTTTGAAAGTAACACAATGATGACCTTATAAGAGTTACTCACAAAGTGTCAGACCATCACCTTCATCATGAATAACAGTGATGAGCTGCCATGACTCCCAAGGGTGGTATTAATGAGTATATTATAATCTGCCCAAAATTTCAGGCAAAGTAGAGAAATATCTGCATCATGAGCTTCTGTCACAATTCCAGACGCAACAGGTAGAATCAGTCATGATGTTGGTTAGTACTCAAGTAACATAGCTACAAAAAAAATCAATAGTATCCTCATTCAAGCTGCAATAAGCTTACGAGGGCAAGCTTCATTTCAATTTACCTTGGCCGTGTATAAGAAATCATCCAAGCCTAAGCCTAAGACTTTAACTAAGAGATGAAGAATTTCATTCTCTTGGAGGGCAGTTGTAAAAATTTTATCAGAAAGCCATCACTGTGGACATTGCAAAGCCTATTGAGCAAACAGTGATAGAGATTCTCACTACTTGGCAAGCCAATTGAGAAAGTGAGGCATAACTACTTGTAAGCTGGTAGCAATAGTGACATATTATACAGTAACACTCAGTGCCCCTGGAACTTGCCACTCACGACACCCACAATGAACTTTGGCAAGAGTTGCCATATAGTCACCAGACCTGACAAAAGCAAGGAATGTCCACTGTAGATAAACTGAAGTGTTGAATGTATGTCATTTGTCAATCCATATCATTTCACCTTAGACATCTCTCCAAATGTCCAAAGAGTTGAAGATAAAGACAGAGCTCATTTGGTTGCTTCTGATTCGGCCAAGTTTAGTCTAGAACCAATCTAGTACAGTAATGCTTCCAACAAAATACTCAAGCACAATGTTTTCAAACAAGTATCTTCCTAAGCATTGATAAGTTCTCATACTTAATGACTGAAATCAAACTGAATAAAAAAACTACCCAAACAGATTTGCTTTCAAATGAGGCCTGGCCTAGCTGCTTCATGTCAATGAAAGAAAGATGAAAAGGGAGATAGCAACACTAACCTTGCTCCATAGGGGCTGGCAACAGCTGCAGTGATAGCCTCCCTTGCCGCTGTAGTATTATTCTGTACAGTAAAACTTTCTTCAGCATCATCATCATGCAACATCCCAATTCAAACCCTGGAAGAGAGGCAACACCTGATTGAACAAATATCATCTAAAATCAATCAATTAACCAAAACTTCTTGCCAGTTTAGAGCTGAGACAGACAGCAACAAGGGCTGCATAGACTATTGCTATTAAAATTCATCAATGCCCATGTAAGTATTGTTGGCAGGCTTTTCTGTCTCTCTGTGGTTGCACATGTCAATGGATGTGGATACATAATGCATTCCCCATCAAGGATTCCTTACAAGACTCCTTTCTGCTCACAGAAATCAGGTCAGAAGAATAACACCTAACTTGAATTGGTGCCTGTCACAAGATAGATGAGCACAAAAGATCAGTGAACTCACATGAGCCTCATGGAACAATCCCACATACAGGTGTGAATAGAAGAAGTCATGTGCATCCCGAGCTCCTACAGCTAGAAGCTGCAAACATCAAAAGACTGAATTAAGGACACTTTCAACATGATCACAGTTTCTCATGAACAGACCTTAACTTCTGCAGATGGTAAGGTATCCATTGTGCAGAACTGGAGAAAATTTTGTCCATAAGCTGAAGTTCAAGAAATCTGAAGGATCTAGTTCCGGAAACTTCTGAACCAGCTCCCAAACATTCCAATAGAGCTCATGTAGGATTGTTCATATGTTGGATAGGAAAGTCAAGTCATATGCAGTCAAAAGATAAGGGACCCAACGCAAGATCCACCATTTTTGGTTGAAATTTATTGGTTGCTCTAATAGATTTCCCCTTGTTACCTCTACACCAATGATTGCATAAAGGTGTAACTTAGATAGGGTGAATGCAGGGAAAAAATGACTGCAAAAGTTGACCACAAAAACAACCTAACACAGAATTTCTGGTTTTCTAATGTCTAGTTTTCACATCTGACAATATCCTTCTCAGAACTTCTGAGACAACCTCTTTAGTATCACCACCATCACGGAAAAGTTCATATGCTTTTCGCATCACTGGTCTGCTATCTGGTCCCACCTGCCATGACAGGAAATTAAAGGCCTTGAGATTGACACAAACGCCCACCCTTACCAGCCCAAAAGACACAAATTGTGCAATCATCCATTTGCACCAGGAATGTAATCACTGGTAACAGTAATTATGCATGCATTGTTTTCATGATAGCCAACTATTTACTGTCATGACATGAGGCACACAGATATCCAGGACATCCTCAGGTTCCATGTCAAAAAAAATGCACCCTAGCAGGGTTAACATAGATGAAATTGGATAAGACCACATTCCAAATTTGTGATTACTGAATGTAGTATGTCTTGTCATTGGAATTTGCAATAAAAAGTGCCAACATGCACCAAAATTGAAAAAAAATTCACAAATACTATTAGTAAAACTTTTTTTCAATATGACACTTGTACAAGCAATAAGGCAGTAAAATCAATCATTTGCAAAATGGCCCCTCTCCTGGTGAAATAAGCAATTGAAAATAAATAAAATTCTTTTTCCAGGTTAGAATTAAGAATAAGAAACCTGCATCCAAGAACAAGAAAGAGGAAGACCAAGCTGCTAAAATGCACAGAGATGTTGAGATGGTTAAATTGTTCTAGCACTACATTGAAATGTACAACATGGTCCTAACATTGGCACAAGACCTAAAACAAGATATTATGAAACATTTCAGGAGTGATATAAAAAATTGTAGGAGAGAGTGTCACTGACCTGAAGAAAGTTTTGACGAGCTTTGTCAGGCCCATACAGCTGCGCCTCACAAAGGAAGCACCATATTGACTGGAGCATCTTCACAGCAAGTCAATGCATGAGCTACAAACATAGTACACAACTAGGTCACTTTCATCCAGTGCTTGCATATGAGAGTAGCACCTCCAGCAACAACTTCATACCCCAAGTGATAACAGGATAAAATCTGCACATAATGCATTTTATCTTGACTTTCAACACTTTGGATTGGAGATTCAGAAGCTCCTCCATCTCCAATGAGTCAATGCTAGCCAAAATATCTGAATGAACTTAACTGAACTCCCAAATTTGTTCTTGTTTCCTACAATGATAGTAGCTCCCCATATTATTAGCTTTTAGCTCAACATGTAGTAGCCTATCAATTCAGCAGGTTCACAGTAACACTATGGTGGAACACAATTAGCTAATAAAACATTAACATATGCACTGGAACCCAGTTCAGTGTGAGGCCTAACATAACATATATACTGTTCAGTACAACATGCTAACCTCCTCTGTATCGTTAGGATTGACAGCAACATCATCCCTGAATTGTTTTGCCCCCTCCTCAAATCTGCAATAAGAAATAGACCTCTTTTCAGTTATTAACAGGGAGCACACATGACCAACAAAATACAGAATCTCAGATTCTCTGAGTGCTGCAAAATTTGCTAGTGGTATGGCAAAACAAAAGACATAGTGGTTTTGGAGTTTGGAGCTCAGAAAAGATTTCCTATTGTCCTGTTTGTTTGGTACAAGATAGTAGAGCTGCAATTGGCAGATGACTGGTGCAATTATCTAAATCAATGACCTAATCAAACACTCTATCACCTTTTGTACAAGCATTATAACTTTCCACAAGACTTAGCTGTGTACAAACCACAGCTACTGAAGACAGAAAGTACTCAAATGAAGTCAAAATTTTTTGCATCACAACAGCTTTTGTTATTCTTTTCTGTCCTCAATGAATGAACCGGAAAAAAAAGAAATATCAGCCAAAGTTATATAAACCAAGGTGAACAATTAGAAGTGCTCAAAGGCATGGTTCAATGCCCAAAACCCTTGACTAGAACAATGCCTAATATGCATGGCTCACATTGTCCTCGTCCTTGGCCACACAAATTGCAAGAGTCCACAAGGCATCAATGAAAAGGAAGTAAGAGATCCATCTTCATAACTGTAGAAAGAAAGTGAGTACCTTCTCAGATAATAGAGAGATAAGCCCCGCTGCCATAAATCTACACCAACAACACATAAGGAACCAGCACTACGATCTGAGAAGAAAATCTCTGATTTCACAAACACGAGATCAATTCCTAATCTAAAGCAAGTTCCTGAAAAAAGAAAAAAATGATCACATGAAAGAGAGTAATTACAAAGAGATGTAATTAGTCTTTGTAGTAAGTATCACAGGTGCTTCCATATCCAAATTGCAATTCACTGCTTGAAACATCAAGGTAGGCACCAGAAAACCTATCCCAAGATATGTAACGTCCATGCAAGTATCTATATATATAGATATGAAAACTCACATGGCTTCTGTTGTGGGTCCAGCTCCAATGCTTTATCAAATTCAACAACTGATCCTCTCACATCCCCCTGATCAAGTAAACACACTTGTTAACAAAAACCTGGCAGTACAGCATAGTGGACGAGCACAAGCTGGAGACAATTCTGTTACAACAACAGCCACCCTACGACACAGCTAGAGTTGTACAGCCCCCCACCCCAGTCCAAGAAGAATGAAACCCGGCAAAAGTCACTGCAACCAGAAAGACGATCGACACTTCAGAAAGCAAAATCGTTAGGGAAAAGAGAATAGAAGAACCTTTGAAAAGAGTTGCATCCCGCGTCGAGTTGCAAGAATGGCGGCCTGACGATCGCCGACGTTAGCAGCCATTACCCTACCGGCTAACGCAACAGGAGAAGAAGCCACAGCTGCAATACTCCCCGGCCATGCAACGGTACCCGCCGCCGCCGCCACGCCCGATACAAACGATCGTCTGCTGAATCGCAAATCGCAAACTTGACAAAACGAAGGAGACGACGACAACGAAGACTGCAGGAGCAGCGAAGAAATGGACGATGAAACCAATGCCATAAAGTCGTTATAAACTAGGTCATAACAAAACTCTCTCGACCGAGAGTTTTGTTTTGTTGCTCCAGGAACCAACAAAATCGGAGTATTGAAGAGCGACTGAAGATTCCTCTCAAATCCTTTTACACAATCCTGTGCGTTTTGGGATGGATTTTAGTCTCACAAACTCCAAAGAAAAATGGCAGGTTCGTCTCACCCCAAAAAAGCTCAAAGAAAATTGAACTCTTCGTCTTCAGAAAGGAAAATTGGGCATAACAAAATCGGTTGCGATAAGGCTCATCGTCCTAAGCAGAGCGGGCGCGGAAGGAAGCACCAAAAGCTGAGGTCGAGAGCTCTGGCCACTGTGAACCAGCACCCACCAGTGCACCATCCAATGGATGAGGGTTATGACTCAATTGTGGATGAACCTCAACTGAGTTATTAGCTAGTTTCATCTTGGTGACCCATTCAATAAGAAGTAGGTCTAACATATAGATAGGTAGGTAAAAAAAAAATAGGGACTACTAGGTAAGGAGATAGTTTATACATTAGTAGGTAGGGGCTGTTTTTTACTACCTACCTAGTTGGTAGGTAGTAAATAAAGCAACTGAGCTAACCACCATGGTTAGCTAGAGAACTGGAACCCAACAGAAAACTGTTTCTTGATCACATATCATCCATCCTTGATTGATGGTGCACTGGTGGGTGCTGCTTCATTGTGGCCCTTTCTTACATTCTAGGGTCATGTGGAGTCCACTTTACAAACATTTCTGGCATTGCACTGAAGCAGCAATTTTTTTTTAACTGGCCAAATTTCCCCTGTTTTCTACCTTGAAAAATGGGGTTTGATTTTAAAGAAGTTTCTACAACTCTAAAATATTGGTTTTTTAAAACATCGAAGCTCTAAGTTCAATTCCTTGCCTCTCTCATATGCTTAAAAATTTGAGGTAGTCGCTTCTTGTCATTACGTAGTTATAACTTGTGTTGAAAGTTGGACTACAAAATTTGGAAGTTCATGAGGGCATGTTGTGTGTGAGAAAGAAACTTTTTGTAGTAATGAATGTTACTTGGTGAATTCCAATTCAAAGATGGAGGTGTAGGCAATAGGACGAATCACATTACAAGGATCGACTCTAAAATTGCAATATAAATAAAATTTTGTTATGCATGGAGATCTCATGAAGATCCTTGTACTCTCTACATATTGGTGTGAGACTCAAGCATGTTACATTCTCTTACAAATTGTTTGCATTATTGTGGGTTTCAAGGTTGAACATCTTTTTTTTCTAAGGCTTTTAGCTTTCTTTTTGTTTAAGTGTAACATGGCACCTTTGCAGGTGCACGTTGGGTTCAAGTATGAGTTCTTTGTCAATGTTAAGGTCTTTAGTATTGTCAATGTTGTTTTGTCAAATCAGGTTGATCATTTTGTTATTTACAACATGTTCTTTTACACTATTGTGGACGATGATGGCAATGTTGTTGTAAGCATGTTGTTACAAGCATGTTGTTGAATATAAACCCATCAATTGAAGTTATCCCAATAGAGAAGGAGAAGAGAAGGGTGAACAAATGTGAAGTAAATCAAGTTTTCCAAGACAATTTCAACAACAAAGTTTTCATGGGTGAAAGTTGTCCTTGGTTCTAATGTAAAAATGTATATGGTTAGGTGTTGGATGTACACATAGATCAAAGGGAGAAAAAAGTTCTTGGTTCCCAAATTTGGTGATCTCCAAAAGCATGTTAAAAAGTGCAAATGTAAAAAGACCAAACATAATTGCATTATGGGTAATATTACATGTCTTTAGACTTACAACATGCAAAAAATGAATATCTTTTCTCTAGTTGGGGAAGAGACGTAGTGGCAAACATGGTTCTTTTTGGGGGATTTGGTTGAAGAAAGGAAAAGAAATTTTTTGTAATTTTATTTATTTATTGCTTTTGAAACAAGGTCATGTTGTTGTTGACTTTGAAGCAACGAAGTTGTTTCAATTCTTGAAGGTGAAAAACACTCCAAGAAAACATTGGAACAACAATGTAAGATGGGAAATTGCACGTTATGCATTACTTGTGATAAAATGACGATGGTTGACAATCGATCCTTGCTTATCATTCATGCTTACCTTGTGCATGGCTTCAAGTGCATCCCAATTTTATTAAATTTGAAAAAATTGGTCAATGGTGGCACATTTGACAATTTGACCAACGTGAATTTTGATTCCTTAATGGTTTATGAAGGTTTCACTATGTATGAAATCAATAGCAAGCTAATTTTTTTTGGTTATGATGGTGTTATTATTTTCATAGATGTCCATAGTGGTGTGACCATATAATTTTTTTTAAAGGTAGCCCCTTTCATGCTTGTTGTCCACTTTATTGTGCATCAAACCATCATTGTTATGTAAATGTTTTCCAAATAGCCCCTAATGCAAAAGGCTTGAAGGGATTTTGCACTCCACATACACATAATTTTCTCTCCGCCCAAAAGGCACCTTCAGTAGTGCAACCTTGTTAAGTTGTGGAGGAAGTTGTTACACAATGTAAAGATTAGGTGGATTTCTATGTTGTTTCTTGCTAAAAACATTTTTCAAAAGTATAAGTCCTTAGTTGTGAAAATGGATGATGATCTTCATGCCGTCACTACAACAAAAACAATTTTGAGTTCTTATGTGATGTTGAAGTTGTCATGGGCTTCACTTGCATTCTACCCATGTTGGAGGTAGTCCATGAACTCATCAAGTTTGTTCAAAGTTGCAATGCTTTTGTTTGTGATTTTGTGGGAGATGTGAAAATGTGTTATGCAAATTTGTACCCACTTTTTTTTGGATTAAAAAAAAAGGTACATAGATCTATAATTCAAGAGGTTTTTTGATTGTGTGCATTGCACAATTGACAGGTTGTTGACAACTTAGTGGATTGATCTAGCTAACAATATTTAATATGTTACTTTTATTTTCAAGGTCTCCAATACTAGTTACACTACAAGTGCCCTTCAATAGGGATTTTTACCATGATGAGTGGTATGTTGTTATTGTTATAATGAAATTATAATGTTTTATTGTAATCACTAGTTTAATTAAAGAGTTTCCAAGGAAGTTTTTAAACTAGAAGCTAATGAATGGCATAAGAGCTTACTTTTGCAATATGCTAGTTCAGAAATGCCCAATATAGTAGTGTCAAGGTAGGTTTTTTTGCAAGGAATTTGTGCCACAATTTGGATTCTCTTGCATTCCATGTGCATGTGTATCACAACCACACCACCCTGCCAAATGGCACATGGCAACAAGTGATGCAGCAACATAACCCAGGAGAAAAGAGATAACTTACTTGGATGAGGAAATATGGAGCTTAAAGAAATAATGAATAACCTACTTAGATGAAGGTTGAATTTACATGGATGAATATAGATAGGGTATTACCTTCTCATCAGTGTAACAACTGACTTATTGGGCCTATAGAAACTTGAGTGTTAGCCAGATCTTCACACTGTTAGTCCATACACTGCTTATGGACCCTGGTTGATAACCAACCAGGTCAGAAGTCGATCTCCAGCCAACACTAGTTCAAACCTCTCACTCCTTTGAACTAGATCCAGGTCTTCAACAAGTCCAAATTTCACATTCCCTGGGTTGAATAGTAGCCACTACAGTAGCATTCTCAATGTCTCATTTGACTACAGGTTCCACCCTTTACAATACATATAAAGGACTTTGAATACACCCAATTATCTAACTCTGGCATTCAAATTTGTGGGTACATATATCTGTACAAAAAATGGAGAATTCAAAAAACCAAGAATCTTCAGATTGGTCCACCCAAAACATAATAGACGATACAAGGAAAACTTGTTCATGCAACTGCAGAATTCAAATTCATAAATAATAAGAAATTGCAGAGCCCCTGTACAAAATACCCAAAAAGAAATTGACTGTTGAAACCATGACAACCAAACAAAACACTTTGTACCATTCACTTGCAAATTTCTTTGCTGCAATGTGGCACAAAAGACTTGTGAGGAACCAAGAGCATCCTCTGTTGTGGTATGAGGCCCATTGTGAAACCCTTCCAGAATCTGAAGTCATAGGGGATTTCCAACCCCTGATTATTTCATCTTCCCAATCCCTATCCAGTTGTCATGCAACCTGCTCTCACACAAGCAATTGTGCAAGAAGCTTAGCCATGAGGATTTCTTGTTCCTCAGCCTCATCTACCACTTTAACAGGTTGATCTCCCCAATGTTGAGTCCTCAATGTGCCAGGGTAGCTATTCTTAAAGGTGCTCCTTGGTGGCTCTGGCAACCCTGCAGTAGGAGCTTTTGCAAACGTACCAATACTAGACTGGAAATACGATTGCCCCCCTGCTACAAAATTGGTTCCAGTATAAAAGGAGGGTGAGCTTGCATGTGAGCCATTGGAGGAAAGGCTTCCTGCTGAACTAGAGAAGGCTGAGGGTTGATTGCTCCAGATTCCATTCAAAGGTGTAGCAGAGTTACTAGGTGCTGTAAATGGAGGCTCATTGGCAGCAATGGCTTCTGTAAGCTGTGCTATCACCTGGTCATCAAAACCAAATGTGTCATTCAACACTGCTGCTGCCACACTAGTCACTGTAGAAACAGTGGGCTCACTGTACACCCCCTTATGGAACTTGCTTGACAACGAATCATACTGATCATAGCTGCCTTGAGACATGGAGGTCCCCCCCAAAACCTTTGGCAAGCCCCGATCTCCTGTGGCATATGGTCCACTGATTGGAGCATCCTGTAATGAAACCTGAGGATCATCTATACCCACCAATGCATTGTAGTGTGCCACATCAGAGATGAAGCCAACCTGACTGAAACTGCTCTCTGAATCATAGCTGATCGCACTACCACTGAAGGGTGAGAAAGGACGGCCATTGCTGCTACCGTTGAGTATGCTCTCCCACGTACCAGTTGTGAGACTACCAGATCCTTGAGAGGAAACCTGACCCACTGAATTTTCTTGAAAGACACCATTATTAACATTTGCCTGCACACAACACATCTCTGTCAATATGAAAGTTCTCCAACACCTGTCTCATGTCTCAAATCCAAGGATGTACATACCACAGAAGGCAACTTTCACCATGAGGTGCAGAAATGGAGCTAGAGTACTTCATAACTGGCCCTGATCATCAGATAGCTCGATAAGTACATCCTATACCAACAACTCAATTGAGGGGGGATACAGGATCCACATATTTGCTGAGAGCCACACCATCTTTCTTTCTGAAATTGGAGAAGAGATATTTGAGCTTAAGGATCTCAGGTGTTTAAAAGCTGCTTCAATATCTCCACTACTGCTTACAACTGCAACCTCCACTTGATCCTGCACAGTTATCCTCCCGGGGCTCTCAGTAATGAGACACATATACTGTTGCCAGAAACTAAAGTATCTCTATGACTACAACAGGCCAGTAAAGTCTTACACACTCTCCTCACCTAACCCCATTATTTTAAGTTCAAAGTCCCCATGTCACTCCCAGGAAACCTAAGAGGCTGCCAGATAAGTCAGTGGTCTAAGGGGAACTTAAGTGATGTGTGAACACTACAAACTGATGGTCTCCACAACAATGAACACACAATGTGAAATGGACCATAAAGCACTGTACTAACATAGCAAAAGTGGAATAAACCATTGTTATGACTCCATACCTGGGAGAACCCTTCATTTAGAACAAACTCCTCCAGTTTATTCAGCTCAATCAGAATGTCCTGCAACCAGATGATCACACTTAAAATAATCAACTCTTGTCCATATCATAATCTGTTGCAAAATGATAGAGCTAGCCCACGACTGTCAAAGCAAAGAAATGGTGAACAGAAAAGAATTGAGCACAGAAACCAATGGACACTGAAGAGGTTACTCTCAAAGTTAGTATAATGTACCATGCTTCCTTGCCTCTGCACAGGCATGTCACGCTGCATAGTGGATGAATTATGAAGGAGCCAATCTAAGCACTGCATTAAGTCACTGCCACAAATATGAACTGCCAAGATTGATTGCCAATCAGCAAATCCATACCTGCACGAAAAGAAGGAAACAAGGTCAAAAACTCCCAGCTATGGGTGCAGGACAATGTCAAACATTGAACGATGTACTGAGTTTCTACCATAAAATCAACAGTAAAGGGAACTCTCAGCCATGACACTGGGTATCTCAACAAAATCTAAAAGATAAGGAAGACCATAATAACCAAGACGAACAAGGAACACAAAGAAAAGAGAGAGAGAAAAGAAAAGAGAAGGGAAACAAAAATAGCCAAACAAGGAAGAAAAGAGAGAAAAAAAATGGAGACATGGTCTTTGGAGGACAAAATTGGTATTTGAAAAGGTCACTACTTGAGATTTAAAAGCCCTTGAAATCAATCACAGCATGCAATCAAATGTGAGTCACAAATTCATTGTCTGTAAATCAAACCCCTCAACATAGCACAACCACATATGAGTTTAGAACAAGGTGAACTATCTCACACAAGAATCCTCTCCTGCCAGCCAAATTCCTAACTTGACAAAGCATTCTGGAAGGGATGGAGAACACTTACTCTTGCAGTTGGTTGACAAGCCATGAAAATTTCTTTTCACTAAGTGCAAGCTTGCACCTTTCATTCCAAGGCCTAAGCCCAGCTCGCCTACCAACACCAAATTGTTTCTCCACACCCTGGATGGGCACAGACCTATGTGGTAGTTTAAATTGAGTGTGCTTTTCCAGTAAATCAGCTGGAGCTGACATTCCAGGCACTACTGCATCTGCACCTTCCTCTGCTTCACGTTTCTCTCGAGCCTTTGCTGCACGTTGTAAGTGTTTCTTTTCATTTTTTGTCCGGGCCCTGCAAAAAATTAACACCATGATACTTTGACTGCATATCCCTAAGTTGCAAAATGCTCTAGCTATCACTGAAACTGCTGTTCTCCTATTCATGGTTTGGAGGATTGACACCAATACTGGAAACTGGGCATGACTTGACACAGAAATCTCCAACTCTCATGAACATTTGCACTCATGCCAATGTTGAATGCTACATGCTCTTAAACAAGAGGTTCTTCCTCCAATCCCACAATTCACAAACCACCTACTGATCCAAGTTTGCAAACATGGTTCATGCTCAAGTTCTTCCAACCATGAAGACAGTGGGAGTTGGATGAAACGTGAACATACTTTAGATGATGTGCTTCCAAGCGGTTGTCTGCTCCTGAGAGGCCTGCAGGAGATGAAGGTTGTACAAGTGGAGGGAAAGGATTTTCTTGCTGCCTAACTTCGACATTGGGGAGTAGCAAACGTGGACTTGGGGGGATTGAGTCCTTCTGCTGTCATAAACAACATAAAGGACATTTAGTGTAATTCATAGCCCATTACTGCTGCCCAAGTAGAGCCCAAAGCTGACCCTGGAAATACCTAGAGAAGGAGTAGACATCCATCAGCCATTCCACAACAAAGACTAGGAGAAGAGTCCAACAAGAGGGAGGCTCAGCTGCTGGAGCCTTTCTTAAGTGCTTCATTTGAAAAATTACTGCCACCAGGTCAAAGTTTTGAAAAGAATGGCTAAGGAGAAGTGCTCCAATGTCACTTACAAGCTCTCCATTCCGTGGTCGACCAGTTGCCCAGGCATTGACCAAAGGAACTGGTCCTCCTCCTTTACCAACTGATGCTACTAGCTTAAAATCTTTCGACAATGCCACCCGATGCAGATTTTCATCATCAGTGTCTGAATTTTGTGTAGATCCAATTTCAATTGCATGGTTTTGATTTGACTGCCCATAAATCTCAAGCCCATTTTTCAATCCTCCACCCCCTTTGCTGGCAGCTATTTCTGAGCGAGCTGCAGCTATAGCTGCTAAAGTTGCTTCTCTTGTTAACAATTTAGATCCTCCATTAGTTGTGTCATTAGAGCTGCAACTACCTTTAACACTATAATTAGGTCCCCTAGTACTTCTCCCCACACTTTCTGTACAAGTAGGGAAGGTAGAGGCTCGATTCAGCACCAGAGACTTCAATGAGGTTGTATGTAACTTGTTATCAGCAGAATCCACATCATTCTCTAGTTTAGCTGACTTCGACTTGAGTAATGGTGGAACTTTCTCCTTCTCCTTCTCCACCTTCTCCTTCTTCACAGGAGCTGGAGATCCAGCTGCTGTAGGAGCTGGTTCAGGCATCTTCAACTTCCTTCGATTTTTACTGGAGGATCCACAGGCAACTTTCTCTGAATGACCATTCCCTGAAGAGTGAACATTCTAGTAAAGAGTGCTTTATACACGAGATGCCTCACTTTGCATGCAAACTCAACTGGTTAACAATGAACCCTATCGCAATTTCCATCAGACAGTCTAACAATCTACCTTCAGAGGACCAAAGGACAACACACACGTGTTGCTCTCCAAGAAGATAAGAACAGATATACTCAATCTGTGAGTATGGGTACATGTACAAGTATTCTACATCAGAGGAAAGCTCAAGATCTATGGAAGAAGTGGAGAATGTTGTAAGGGATGAATTTGTTGCCATTTATCTTAATCTGGACTAGTAGCAAATGCTGAGAGTGTTTGTACGCGAAGGGTTGGTGGGCGTGACAAATACTCAGTACAGAAGCCACAGGCTGATAAGTGCTGGGCAGACTTTCTTTTACATGTGAGCATATGATATAATCACAGGACTTGAGAATTTCCCATTCATCGAAGGATGAAGGATTTACTGTTTGACCTTCCAAACCTTCTGCTATGATGAACAGCTGAACATTTACACCTCTCTCCTCCATAACACAGGAGAAGCTTTATGAATTCTAAGCCACTTTCTGTCACTTGACTCACTGTAGAAGCTACAGTCAAGGAAAGAAAGAACAAAGAATATATCCAATTTCCTTTCCTGAAGTGGCCATCAGTTGGAATCCTTTGATATTGATTATTTTCCATTTGGATCTCTTAGATCCACAATACATTTTTAAAAGGGAAGACCAGAAGGCATGAAATCCCTCTTTGGTTATAGTGGTATCCAAAGGTTCAAAAGACAAATTAGCAGATTAGACAATCTTTGGGCTTTTCTTACACGTTCTTGAAACATTCCTAAAAGGTATATGTATGTTTGACTGACATACAACAGTTTTCTAGGATTAAAACTATAGATCTTTTGAGCCTATTCACAGACTTTATTTCAACAATTGGCAGGTAAATTATGATCATGGAATCCTTATAAGAACTCCAGCTAATATTTCGATACCACTAATCATGACTTGAAGCATAAACTACAAAAGTAGAGAATGGAGTCCAATGGATACACACAGTAAGGCCACTAAGTTTGGAAACAAACTCTGAAACATGAATCAACTCATAAAAGCAAGGAGATATACCTATACATGGACGCACAAATCAGCATATGTAGTTCCCATACTAATGCTAAGGTCAACAGGTCTCCTGTCGGAATGAAGACTGTCACCATTAGATCTAAAAAGGAAGAAAAAAAAGAATGGAAGAAAGTGAATGGAAGCAAGAAAAGGAGATGGAAGAGACAAAAAAATGTGAATAGGTCTGCAGTGTAGCAGGCCTTGACAAGTATAAAAACTGGGTGAAATCTCTGGTTGAAAGTGTGCAGGCTAGCTAGTGAACCTTTACTTTGCAAAAATGATACATGCAGTATGCACAAGGTGACTGTCTCACACCAGTCTGGGGAACATACCTACTATCATTGCGAGCATGAATTGGATGTGATTTAGTAACCTGCACAGCCACAAGTAACACCAGTAGTCTTTCAAATACATAGAGTGCTGGTATATCAAATGTTTAGCTTATGGCATCTACAAGTTCATCACACAGAAATTGCATAGATATTGAAGTCTTCAATTGGAAAGCAGAGTCTAAGGTGGATGTCCAGACATCTTCAAACTGAAGTTTTAAGTTGAGTGAAGTTCAGATTCATCAAATCCATGAAGTTTGATCCACTTGATATCCTCACCCCAGTGCTATGAGCCATATTTGCAATATTTGATCTACCCTTAAAACCTGGAAGAAGTATCACAGGTCTCTATGAACCCCAATCTAATTGATTGTTATTGAATTGTCCACTTGCAATGGTATAGCTAAACAAAATATATTAGGAACATTTAGCACATTACTCCAATTTTGAAAGACCATTCCACAAAATCATTAACTGTCTTTATGAGAACTTATTTAAAACACAGAGCAGGAAATGGAGTCAATTATACTCACCCGACCAGGGCAAGGTTTCTCAGTCTTAGAGCCTTTCCCACAACCCCGTGGGCATTGAAATCCAGTTTTCCTTTGCCTTCAGGAAACCAAAAAACACCATAAAAGCTCAATGTGAATAGAGTAAATGATTTTTCTTTGCACAAGTGTCCAAAGCATGCCCTCACTTTCCTGTTGGGAAAGTACACCTTCTATGTTTTGCTACACAATTCAACAAGCCAGTCAGAGATTGTCAATTGCTTCAGTTGACAATCTAAACAACACAGAGAACTTCAAAAGCATGAATTTGAGAACAAAGAGGGCTCTGAAAAGCTCCCCACTTTGGTTTAAGTGATCTTGAAATAATCATTTTGAAGATTCCAAAGGCAGAAATAGCAGACAGGAAGCTTTCTTGGTTAAGTGAACCTTTGGTTCAATTACCAAGGGACTTTTAAGAACCTTTACTCTTCAAAAGAGTTAGTTAAGGTTACCATTTGAGCTACAAAGAACTCTTTAGCTACTCAGCCTTGAGAACCTAGATGACTATTGATGACTCCAAACACAGAACAATCTGACTGGAATCCACATGAGATGTATGAATATATCTCAGTGTGGCTAAGAATACACATCAAACATGTCAATTGTCTTTCTAATACTGGGTTATCAACAGACACAAAAAATGCAAGAGAACACCATCACAAGTAAGCTCACCAAATGATTTAGAGCATATGATACCACCAGTAGGTACCACCAGTGTCTAATTACATGAAGTTAGTGAAATCAGGGATATCAGGAATAAATGCATCTTCTATAAGCCTATTTAGTAAGCAGAACTTAGAAAGAAAAACCAGACAAGCACAAGACGCAATAAGACATTCCAAAAAAATAAGACATGTGAAGCAGTAGAAGTTAGCTAGAAACACTGCACAATTAGTACGCATTGGAATACCATTTGACCGAAGACAGCCAAACCAAATGTGAAGAACAAGTTATCTATAAAAAGACCTTGCCAAGAAAATACATCTTTTGCTACCTCACCTCCTTATTGAACATGTCAAAAACAAAAGGGAGTCACAAGGGGAAAAGAACCATTGTAGCTGAAACACCTTGCAGTACCATAAACAAAGAGCTACTAGTAGAAATGAAGGCAAAGATAGACCATTGAAACATACTTGTCAAGTCGTATACTTTTGAGATATGCTTCAATGCAATGTTGGTGGTAGATTGTTGGGGTCGCACATCCATCATAAGTACATGCAATTGCATTGAGCTCATCTTTTGTGCTGTCACAGATTTCCCCGCAATACTCACAAAGTCCTTCAAGCTCATGCAGAGAGGGACAGCCAGCTGGTGTGGGAGCCATATCCTCAAGTGTTTGACTCAATATAAGGGCCTATGAGAAGTTGGAAAAGACTGCAAGCAAGGGAATTAGTTAAGGGAGTGCAATCAATGATAGCTGCACAGGAAGCTGAGCTGTGAAAGACAGAAAGCTGCCAAAAACAAACTAGGCAAAGACTCTTCCAAGAGCTACCTGATGTTTGAGCTTGAGGAAGGTCAACAAAGCACTAAAGCCAGAGGAATAATTACTTTAGAAGGTAGTACTTAGCAGAAAATCAAGTTCAAGCAGCTCAGGTCCAGAAAGACCATTCACTTGGTACAAGTGAATGGAGAAAAAGATTCATTTGAACCAATCCAATTCCCAACAGTCTTGTCAGCTCCATGGCCAACTTGTGACCAAGCATAAACCAGACAAGTAATCCCAGAAGCAAAAAAGATCCCCTGAACAAGACTCTGAAGAACTAAGAGAGACAAAAGAAAAGAGCAACCTTGCCAAATCTAAACAGACATAACAATCGACCTCAATTCTACAACTGGGTCATTATCATTCTGCTCATCCAAAAACTGTTACCCTTGACAAGAGAGACAAATTGATCCATCCACAGAATAGCAACTGCTGCTTGTTGCGTCTAAAGTGCCAGAGTTACATAAGTGAGGAATGTAATTGCTGTTAGATTTGGCAAATTGGACAAAAAATGAAACACTTCACATAAGGCATCAAGACTGTGAACTAGACTAGTAAGCATCCAATGCAGCTCACATCCATTCTGAGGAGAGGAACAAATACCTTCATGATGATAAAGACACAGCAATGACATCACAAGACAATTCAATGCATATTTGAAGAGTGTAAGATACTCAGAAAGAAAATCCAAAGCAAAGGTATCTTTTACATTACAACTGGTGCCTACAAGTTTCAACCAAATAGGCAGCTGCTCATTCCAAGTGACTAAATTGAAGTGTGGTATTTTTCCAAAAGAATGAGCTGGCGACCACAGGAATTGCAATCAGCACTCCACAGTGCATCATAAGTATCATCATATCATGTGGTGATGACATTCCCAATGGAAGGACTTGAAGTGAAAGGATAGCAAAGAAAGTACTCCCAGACAAGAAAAAGAAATTAATCATTTTCATTCAATGGCCAACACAATTTGCTTCACAAAACAGGGCACTAGACACAAGCAACAACATCCTAACATCACATGCACACATAGCCAGAAACAAAACAATGCCTCATGCATCATGCTCAACTCCTCCTCCTCAACAAGTTCCTCCTTCATTCCTTCAAGCTTATGTGAAAGAGGTGACCTAAGGTGAGATGCAAAGCTTCTTCTAGAGGACAGTTGAAAGAAAAAAGATGCAAAACCCACGGAAAGCGGAACACCACCAGGGTATCAAGAATCCGAAAAGGCAAAATCCACAGAGACAAAACCCCAAAACAAACGCTAGCAAAGAAAAGAATCAAGCCAAAAGCTCTGAGAGTGTTTGTAGTAGAGTTTGCTAGAGCTACAGGTGCCAAAAAAATAAAAAAAAGCTAATGGATTTTACTCACCAGTCACACTAACGTCGCCTGCGGCAAGCGTTCTTCTCCACCGCCTCGTCGTCGTCGTTCTTCCTCCACAAGTCTCTCTGGCAGGAACAGTCAAGAAAAGAAAGCAACAAAACGAAAAAAAAGAAAGGCGAGCAACAGCAACGGCAGCAACAAAACAAAAGAACCCTGAGGTTCCAGTCGTCGAATGCAAATTCCAGATGCGGAGTCCAATGACAGACAACCCTGTTCCTTTCTCTCTTCTTAGTCTCGTTCTCTTCTCTCTCTCTCTCTCTCTCTCTCTCTCTTTCTCTCTCTCTCTCTCTGTCTCTCCCCCTTCCTCCCTCCTTCTTTGTCTCTCCTTGTTCTTCGTCGTCTTCTTCCGCGAAGTGTAGACGACCACCACCACAAGCAAACCCCAGCCAGCAAGCGCCCCGTACAAAACCCATGGAATTCGGCTTTGTGTATTGAGGAAGATTCCATCATGGAACATGCATACTAGGTACCTAGTACCTACCTACCTACCTACCTACCTTAATGGGGTTTTGTAAGGTCCACACCAGTGTGGGGGCAGGTACCAGAAAAATCTCCAACCCCCCACTGGGTATATGTAGGTAGAACCGGGCAGATGTGAATTTCTCAAAAACCTGCCCCTGCCTCATACCTGCTCTTCTGAAAATTTCAAGAATATATGTACCTGTACCCAACCCAACTAGCAAAGTAGGGAGAGGGTATTTGTCAAAAACCCAAGTACCTCTTTTAGAGTACACTTGGCAATGGTATTCTTTAGGGTTAAGGTTAGAGTAGTTGTGTTAGGGTTAGGGTAGTTGTGTGCTTCATGTTTGTTGTTTCACGTCTCCTTTGGCAAACACTTTTGCAAGTTGGCAATTGTGAGCATTGTGTTCTAGACATTGTAGCATCTTTTTGTTATTACTCAAGATCTATAATCATCAATGTGACTTTATTGGCGACAAAAGCTACAAAGCTCACCCTCTCTATATGAAGTTGATGTTATAGAAGAAGGTAAAGAGTTTTTTCAAGTTTCTTGCATTTTGTAAAACTTGTTGCCTTAGCTTTGTGAATTCTTGAAATTATCAAGACAAGTTTTGAAGCAATGTGGAAGGGTCCAAAAGGCTTTTGTGTTTTTTCTTTGCCATGGATCATATGTTGCAAAAAAACAAAGAACAAAATTAGGGTTTGAAGAAAGTTTGAAGTTTTTTGTCTACACTTTGGTTTTCAATTTTCACATCTCTAATCTTCACCAAATGTGTTTTGTTCGTTTGTTGTTTTCACACATTGGTTTTTATTGTGGTGTTTGTTGTACAATCTATAACTTTGTTTAGGGCTTTAGTGATGCATGGTTTAGATTTTGTCACCATTTCGTTTTAATTTTGAGGATGTTGAAGCACTTGGGAGGAATGTGGGTGTGGGAAGCAAACCAATACTTGGGGCTACATGCAAGCTTTGAAATTTATCTTCGACTATTTTATGTTTCATTTTTTCCCCATTCTTTTGTTTTTTCATTATTTGATTATAACCTTTGCACTTGTTTATGTGGCCGTTTTATGGCTTTTCAAGTCAAGCTATCTTGAACATTAAAAATCTAAGTCCTAATGTAGACATTCTAATCTTTGCAAGATGTGACAACAACATGAATGTTGAAATGATGCTTCAAAAAGATGGATAGTTACAAATTCCTAAAAATATTCTTGTTGTTGCAAATCACATTGAAGTTACATATGACAAATTTGTAAAAGCAACATATCGTTTGGAAACATCATAATCAAATTTTGTCAACATGGGTTTTTAAAAGGTGAACAATAACCAATCCATAGACCTTTCTCAAAACCAAATAATGCGATGCATAGTTTGCCATAGTAATGTTATCGGTTGTGAAATTTTGGCATTATGCACAAGGTTACAAAAAGGTTTTATTACTGACCACAAGTCAAATGGCATAACAACCATGAAAAAACATGTTGAACTGAACACACCACCTTAACTAATAAGTTCTTTGAAGAACAAACCAATGCAACTGTTATTGCTCCACTTTCCCACAAGCTAACCAAGAAGCAGCACATGGGATTCTAAGTGCCTTTTTTTTTTCCCCCCTTTTACAAACCAATTCAAAAAAGATAATGAAATTCATGTTGATTTCTTGGAGGATGTGATTTTATTTGCAATCAAAGGTTATTTTCCCATGAGGATTGTTGAATCCATTTGGTTGCAAAAAACAACATACAAGTTAAGCCCAAAAATGGCTTTTCCTAACAAATAAGCATTTATGGATGATGTTGTATGGATTAGTGGAAAAAATCATGTTTACTTATGTGTAATTTGCATTGGCAGATTATATTTCAACTACCTACACCTTTGACTTATGGATGTCAAAATGTGTGCACGATGTTTCAATTGTTATTGTTAACTTCCTATGTAGCAAATGGGAGGCCAAACATGTCACTATCAAACTATTTGAAGTGTTTGACACTTTGTGGTACAACTATGGTTCTACAATTACAACAACTTTTGAATAAATGTTTTTTTACCCAAGAGATCCTTGCTTATGTTAAAGATGAAGGCTTTAATTTCCAAACTTGTGCAAGTGGTTTGAATTCACTTGTTTCATGTGCTAGCTTGGTTGTGATGGAGCCATTTAATGGGTCATGTTTTGGGCATGCCTTATCAAAGGGTTTGCCACTATGCCTCTATGGACAAGAAGGTTGCCATAGATTGTCCTACACATCTATACAAAAGCCAAAGCTGACATCTAGAAATGCATTACGTAGCCAAAAAAGTTTAGGGAAAAGGAAACAAACATGGGATAAAACTTGCATAGATTATAACTTGAGGCCAAGAAAATTTTGCACACTTGTCAACACAAGGTTTAACATTTTATTTCTTATTTTACTTTGGTCAATTTCATGGGTTGCAAATTATGCCAAAGGTAGTGGATATTTAATTAATGTGGTATTGATTTGATTTGTTTTTTTGCTTATAGGTTTGCAAGTCTTATTTTATTATTCAAAAATGCACTAACATTTCGAAATGTCATTGTAGTATGTTATGGCAAGTAGACTATTATGTTACATGGTTACATACATTTTCCTCCGACTTGGGATGTCTATGAAATTGTTGTCAAAGGTCTTTCACCCATTATGAGAAGATAAGTATTGGCTCCTTGGGGATGCCTTCCATTTTATTATATCCACATGTTGAGAATTTTGTGAAGACCTTTCACACCAAAAGGCCCCTAATAACCTTACTAAAAAGGAAATAAATTAATTTGATTTTGAGTTACATGAGTTCATTTTTTGTATGAAGTGCTAAACATTGGAGGTTTTTCTACCCTTTATTTCTTTATATGCATGGTTTTGATAAGAAAAAAAGAAGCATAACATGTTGTTTCTAATGTTGGATCTTAGGTACAAAAATATGCATTTAGTGATCATTTATTTGGGTCATGAAATTGTTACCACCTTAGTTGTCGATTATAATGAATAAGATACAAACATGGTTGAAGTACCCCATTTGAAACATAAGGATTCATTCCTAGGACCCTCAAATTCATTTTTTTCTTCATAAAACCTATGACCTATTTTAGATTTCCTTATTTTTTTTCATGTCAAATGAATGTCATGCCCATACATGGCCTCATACATGATGGTCGGTTATGGGCATGCCCATCATGCCTTTTAGGGTTAATGTACATTCTTAGGTGATTGTACGCTATTAGGTGCTTAAAGTTTCAGCTTGTTGGCAATTGTATAAAAAGCCAAGCCCTTCCCTTCTCTTTTTAATTTTTCTAAAATCCCTTTGTCATGAAAGTTTCTTCCATAGTCATATTGGATTTCTAGATGTTCACAGCAGCTATTGCATGACCACCGTCTACATACACTACATGTTATTTCCTTCTTTGTAATTCAATGCATACATGAAAATTTCATCTCAACCTCCTTTGTGCATTGTATATATATGTGCATGCATATTTTTTTGGTTGATTAATTTTTACCTTTCATTGGTTTTAGTTTTTTTATTTAGAGTTTACTATGGATTTACACCCTTACAACACCGTACATCACAACATTACACATCACGATATGAAATTAATTTGCTTCAAATTTTATATAAGCATTTAGAGTATATATTATTTTCACTTATGAAAATAAAAATAATAAAATTTATTCATTGTCGGCCATGTTTTATCAATGGCCCAAAATTTTCAAATTTTTCATTTTTTATAACTTTGCACATTATAATAAGGCATTTGGTTCTTGTCACACCTGAACGTTTTATATACACTAATAGTTAAAGTGTTTGTGAAAAAAATATTGAAGCAAAATAATTTGTTTATACATTTTTTATGAGTTTTTGAACTTTTTTTCTCATGAAACAAAGTCTTGAAAAGTTTTTTGGGAATTGTTAAGAATCTTTAAACTTGTTCAAATTTGAAATGTTATGCATAAAATAGTACCTTGGTAAAACAGAACATCATTTAATGAAGTATAATTTTCCAAAAGGCCTCCAACCTTTTTTGGTAAAACTTTTCATCTTTCTAATAATTGTCAAAAGATTCCTAGATTATAGAACCCACTATTCTACTTGTGATTTCTTGCTCTTATGTTGATAGACTAAAAATTCAACCTTCAGAAAGGCATGTTCCATTTTGAGAATGTTTTCCATTCAGTGATGATAGAAATTAACCATTTTAGCTTTATGCCTTAGGGATTTCATCTCCTTTTCAATTGCCTACAATTCCTTTTGAGTCACAACTGAATTGGTCTTCATCTCCTCAATATTTTGCTTGAGTAATCAAATTCTTTCAGTAGACTTCTTTTGTTCAAATTTTTGTTTTAGGATTATTTCATTGGGGCTTCATTCTAAACTTTTAGCCTCTCTATTTTTGCTTTTGCCACCTTAAGTTGCTTATCTATCATGCCCAGAAACAACTCCAAGTTTTTTAAATTCTCCTTCTCAATTATGAAGTTTTATTACAAAATGTTTTGTTTTGTTTACAAAGTATAAAAAATGATATCAATTTTAGAAAGCCAATTATGCAATTCTAGTGTTATTAATTGACGTGGCATTATTGATTTGATTTTAAATTAAAATTTATATTATTTATATGTACATCTAATGACATTATGGAACTTTAATATTTTTGAACTATTGGTGAATCCAAAATGTCACCACCCTATCTATGATTCTATAAATTTTATTTTATTTTTTCGAATTGACATTACTAGTAGATTGTAATAAGGTTTGAACTCACAACCTTCTTGACCACATTCTAAGGTCTTAACCAGTAAACCATCACATCATGTGATGACAAAAAATAACATCACAAATGTATATAAACACTTATTTCGAACAAAAAAAAAGAATTTTATAATCATTATTTGATTTGATCGATTTGGTAGGTTTATTATTACATTCAACTTTGTAATTTTTAAATTCAAAAATTATTTTAGATCATAATTATTCTAAATATTCATTAATTAACAAATTCAAATTCATCATTTGAAACTTTGAATTGAGTTTTAAGTTCAAAATGTGAAAATATAATTAAGTCACTTAATTTGAAAATTCATATATAACATATTAAATCTTTGATTGAGTTATAATCTATATCTATTTATGTAAAAATAATTTATTATCATAATCATATTGAACTTTGTGATTCCTTTCAATTTCAAAACATGAACAAAAAATTCAATATTTGTAAAAAAAATTCAAGCAATGTTTTTTTTTGCTTGGGTTACAAATTTTGCATATAACTATTTAGGTCCATTTGGTTTCCTTACTTTCGTCATTGACTTCAATTTTAGAATATTTTAAATCCAAATTTTTTGACATTCCATTGATTTACATATTTTGATTTATGCCACGTATTTATTTATTTTAAATGTTTACACAAAATATCTTTATAATATTATAACCAAAAGATTCACTTTGGAAATTATGGTTTTAAAATTTGTATGCCTTCAATCTTGTATCAACTTTTGTAATAAAAATAAAAGAAATGAATTCAGTGGTAGATTTTTTTTGTAGTAATAACGGATTTTACTATAATTTTATAAATTATTATTATTTAATTTAAAATCTAAATGCAATGTACATTATTTTTATTCTTTTTTTATTAAATTAAAAGAAGTTACTTTAAATATTATTCCATTTTACTCATATAATTTGATCATAAATAAATAAATAGATGGTTTAATTTGGGGCTAATTATATATATATTCAATTGATTCATCACAAATAAAAATTGAATAATGAAATTTGAATAATTGAAGATTAAAATGTACATTTAGTTAATTAGTATGATTTATTTTCTATAATTTTGATAAAATTAGAAAATTTTAATTAATATTCCAGATTTTATTTTCCTTTTTTTCAAATTTCCCCCTTGTAAATTATTTATTTATTTGAATAATTATGAATAATAATTAAAATCATGATAACTATATCTTTTGTCATTTTTTTTGGGTTGAAGTTTTTAAAATGAAAACAAGATATTTTTTCCATTTCATTAATACCATTTTTATAAAAAAAAATTATAATCATGTGTATCATATTTTTTGACTAATTTTAGTCATGTTAATTGTATTAGTCAACATAAACAAATCCACACAAGCATCCACATTTACCACGTGTGCAACATATTATTTGATTTGACTATAATATTAGATTATTTTATCATAACGGACATTGCTACTTTTGATATTAGTCATGATGAACACATTTAGTCACTTTAGACTACTAGTGCATTCGAAATATTGACTATATAATCATTTTAGACATGATGCTAGTAGCAAAAAAACCATGTTTTTGTAGTAGTCCAAGTTTTGCAGCTTGGGGTGTGAGGGTATCATCTTTTATTATTTACCCAATTCTTAAAATGCAATGTTCAATATGTTTTTTACATTCAGAAAGCCTATTGACATTTAGCCTTGTATGAAAGTATAATCCACTGTAGCAAAGGAACAATAGTTTAAAAGAACAACTTTATTAACAAAGAAAAAACCAATGATAATCAAAAAGTTAAAAAAAATGTTACAACCATAGACATTGTTTTTTTCAAAACTTCCAAATTTTAAACCTAACTAAAGGAAGTAGTCTCAATGCATAGCCATGTTCATGTATGAATCATAAGGATTTTGTTGTTTTATTAATGGTTTTTTTGTATCTAGCTTTCCCATGTTCCTTTCATCTAACATGTTCCATATGTTTCATAAATGATAATGGCTTGACATTTGATCCCAACTTCCCATTAAAAAAGACAAGCCCTCAAAATTCAAACGACTCTAACAATGGAAAAGATTATTTCATTTCAATTTAGTTAGCCAAGATTCCCAATATTTGTCTTACAAGTGTATTATTGGAAACTTTTGTTTTTGTCTACCACCATGTCAAAGCACATTGACAGGTTTATAAATGGGAGTAAGCAAGGTATTTTTTAGATACTTGTTACCTTGTTTTCTACTTGAAAACATGAAAAAAATTGTTTTTCAAACTTATAACCTTCCTTTAGCATTTCAAAACAAATGATATATTTTTTTCATGGGCATTTCTACACTCCTAGCTTTTAAAAACAATTTGTGTTATATGATTTAGACTTGAAAAAATACCCCAAGAATAACCCCATTTTATGGGGATGAATTTAATTATGAAAACAAACTCGATTAACCAAAAAAATTATATTAGAATGTTCACCACATCAATATTGAAGTGCTTAAAAAAAGGCCAAATACTTGCAAAAACATTTCACTTACTTCCAAATAGTTGAACTTTATTTTTCAAACTTCCACAAATTTGAGGTCCAATTCAAATACTTGCAAGTAGCTTTAAAAAACATTATTATAACAATTTAACTTTTGAAGTCCATGCAAACAAGAGTTAAGAAATAATGTACCCAAAAAAATTATTATTATCCCCCATAAAATCATCTACTTGTTAGTCCTTTTTTTTAAGGACCCCAGTAGTTTGTTGTTTACACTACTTTTTGTGTGTACTTTACCATGCTTTCACCCAAACATGAACAAAATAACAATAGAATCCACCAAGTTTTGACACACAATGTCTTTATATAAGTGTTTACACTTGTTTTAATCTACTAAAATAAATCTTGAAAATCCACAAGTGAGGTAAATTTATCAAGATAATGACCTTTAATATTGGGCATCAAAGCTTTGTAAGCCTCCAATGGGTTAAAGCATGGTTATGGTACTAGAAAATATTTTCTCATTAAATATCTAGTGGACCTCCTCACTTGAACATGTCATTGAGACTTAATGGCATATTCATATTAAAAGTTTTTTTTTCTTCATAGATACATACTCTTATGTTTTATACCCATTATTTTTAATGTATTAAAGATTATTGGATTAGATGTTGTAATAGAGGCAATAGAGTTGGTAAAGGTTACTCCCATAGAGGAATAGATTATTTTGTAAAACACTTGTAAATTAAATTATAATTACAAGGACAATCCCAATTAGAAAAAAGGATGATGTTGAAGGTAAAAAAATTATTGGATTATCTTACCAAATTTTATACTAAAAACACATTATTGGATTTTGATAGTTAACCAAATTTGTATTGTTAGATTTCTAATACTAGATTCCTTTACTAGATTCATATGTTTATATTAAAACAAAAAAATTTGGGATCAGGTTAAATGGTTGTTCCACCATTTTGATGTAGTTTTTTTTGGCGTACTTAAGGTGCCAATTTTTGAAGGTAAAATATGAGTGTTCTGATTTAAATTTGATGAAGTTATTTTATATATTTTTTTATTAAAAAACTAGTTTCTTCCAATTGTTGTTGGAAGTTTTTAATTTTATTGTAAGGCCTTTGAATTTGTATTTTCTTCAAAAAAAATTATGATGAATTTTTGTTGTTTCTAAATCCTATTAAGTTGATAGGAAAATACTTAAGCTATTTGTTTTCCTACATTAGAGAAATAAATTTTATTTTTATACCTACATACCTTCACAACAAAACCTAGTAGTTCATTAGGTGGCTTAAACAACATTGTCATTTCTTGGCTTTGTGTTGTTCAAATATTTGTTCATTCGTGTTGTTGTGCTTTCCTTTTTATTATTGGAGCTTGTATTTCCCCATTTTTGTCACATTTTGCAAGGTTGGAGCTTTTCTTGATGACAAATTTGTTGTTTTCATTTTTTTGTGTTTTTTTTCTTGTATTGGTTTGTTGTTTTTTTGTGTTTTTAGTTTGTTTTTGGTGTTTTCTGATTTTATTTAGTTCCATCTTTGATTTATTTCTTATGTTGGTTTGTGTAGATGTTTTTACAAGATAGTTATTGCATTGAAGTAAATTTTTGCACATCTCTTTGTTTTATAATGGAGAGGGAGGGAGTTTAATTTTTGCTTGTAAATGTTGTAAATGTTTGCATTAGTTTTTTTTAGGCATCCATACCAATAGCACATTTCATATTTCACCCTGGACCAAGACCTTTCCTTGCAAGACATTTTGTTTGCTTGAGTTTTTCCATCATGTGAAAAATGAGAGGTTTCATGGAAATGAAAAAACATTAATCCATAATGGAGAATGAAATATTTCTAAATGATGTTGAATGTGAAGATGAAATAATGGAAGAAACTCAAGAGGACCTAAGTTTGTAAACAAAAAAAATTAGAGTCTTAAAAGATGATGAAGAAAGAATCTTGGATGTCCAAGGGTGTCCATGATGTGTTTGCCTTGGTCATAATTTATTTGGGATATGATTGGAAACCAAAACATGTGATTCTTAGTTTATTTGATGCTTTTAAAATTAGATGATAGACATTGGCAAAAAAAATTGATTCATCTTTTGGATGAATTTGATTTGAAAAATAAGATTATAACATACGTTAAAGATGAGGGTTCAAATTTGAACACAATAATGGGTGTTTTCAAATCTATTGTCAAATGTGAAACTCTAGGTTTGGAAGGGAGCTTTTAAGGAACATTTTTGGGCATGCTTTTTCCAAAGCTTGCCAATATGGCACAAATGATGAGAAAATTTGTAAGGGTTTTAAACATGTTTCTTATAAGTTTGCATAAGTAGACTTATAGAAATGCATCACTTGGCTAATTTTTTTGGGTAAAGACTAACAAAAATGGAATAAGACTTGAATTGAAGTTAATTTCATGTCAAGATAATTAAGCTTTTTAGTGAAAACTACGTTTGTTTTGTTTTTAAACATTGTGTTTTTTTTTTTTTTGTTTCTATTAAAAAAAACATTGTTTGCGAAATTTGCAAATTGTTGTGTGATATTTAATCCGTTCTTAAAGGTTTATAAGTAAGATCATATTGTTCTAGGAAACATTACAATTTAGGTCAACAATTGTTTTATGTCATAATCGCCAAACATTAGTGAAGATTAATTATGTGCCTTTGCTTTTAACGTGGGATGCCTTTTAAATCATTGTTGATATTCTTTCTTCAGTTATGAATGTTTGTGTTTAACCAATCTTGTGAGCATTAATTACTTTCCAATGCCTTGCATGTAGCAATTACCATGGCTTTGAAATTAAAAGAAAAAATTGGAATGACACCCATTATGGTTAATTTGATGGAAGATGATATGGTTATGGCTTTGAAGTTGTTTATGTTTCCTTTTAACATTAGAAAGCAAGTATGTGATGTTTTAGATGGTTTTCTCTTCATTATTAATGAAGAATGAAAATTAAAAACCTGACATAACATGTTATTTTTAATGTTAGACTTGAGATTTAAGATTTTAGGTTGGTCTTGTGTTTTATTAATCAATAATAAGATTTTTCCATCATAAATTTTGCATGCAATGACTTAATAATAAAAATTGTGCAAAGTTCATTCAATCATAGGTTTGTACATTTTACACATGAATATCATGAGTTGAAAACATGTTTGACACACGGATAAATGTGTTGATGGATGAAATATGAATGAATATCACATGAATTTCGCATCTTATAAATTTGTGTGTCAAATTTGCTTTCAATGTATGATATTAGTGTGTGAAACTATGAATTATGAATGAACAAATTTTGTACAATTTCCATTATTAAGTTGTGAGATGTTAAATTTGTGATATATGTGGTGAAAGATTAAGATAAATGATTTTTGTTTGCAGTGCATTGAAATGCCATAATGTACTTCACCAAATATGTTGGAATTTGGAATTATGGAAAATTAGTTGAATGATGAAAATTTTAGTCTTGACATTTTTGAGGTTACTAATCACATTAATGAACTAGTTAATGAGTTGGTGAATAAGGAATTGTTGATGTTTCAAAGGTACCAAATTGATGTAAAGGACATTAAGTGTTATTTGACGTGGTGGGGAAAATAGGAATCCTTGATTTCAATTGTTGTTTTTCTTGCTCTTTAGATCCTCAGGATTGTGCGATCCCAAATTGAAATTAAAAGATTTTTTTCCTTGGTTGGGATATTGACAAATTTGAAGAAATGTAAGTTGTAGATAAATAATTTAAATACTTAAATATTTATGTAAACAAAAATTGGCCAAATGATTTGAAAGTGAGTATTTTTCATTTTTTAACTTGATAAAGTTGTTGAGGGTCAACTTTTTTAGATGAAAAGCTAGAAAAGTATGAAGGTGAGTTTGAACAAGATGAATTTATGGACATGTAATTTGTAATTTATGATTTTGTAATAAAATTCTTGAATGTTGTTATCTAAGGCTATAAGAATTGCCTTGAATACTTGACAAATATTACTTTTAAAGATATTTGGAAATATGAAATCTAGATTTTGATTTTGAATTTTTAAAAAAATATCCTAGACAAATATTACAATTGAATTTTTTAAAAAAATTTTAAAAATCTGACCGTGTCCTTTGAAAGCATTTAAAAAAACTGAAATTGATAGATATTTAAAAGAATGATATTCACCCAACATTGGTTCCAACCTTATTTTTAATTTGAAAGAACCCCTTGTTCCAGTTCAAGGAATTTGGCTATTGAATTCTGACCTGGTTATCAAAGTTGGTTATTAGTAGCCTACCAGCCAGTTCTTGATTTTTTGAGAACATATTAAATTGATAATTGCTTGATATTGAATTTTTAAAAAATTCAATAATCTACCTGGATGACCCAATTATCATCCAAGTAGGTTACCAAAATTTAAACTCTATTACAATTTTTTTTATAAAAAAGATAAGACTTTTAGTTTTAATTCTGAAAAAAATCCTTATAACCAGCCAGGAATCAATAGGATAACAAGTGGTTATCAACTGGTTATTTGATGACCTATTCAACAACCCATAAAATTTTGATATTGATATCCTGTGTTATCTGAAAAAAATTCAAAACAATAACCTACCTGGTAGTTATTAAAAAACAGCAATAATCAATCAACACTAGTCCAAACCCTGGTTTTGGTT
>Ga0116231_10000602_pt1 | contig 65044 bp, 50 predicted proteins | sample S1TSphgellanicum_2_FD_89695 | JGI IMG/M metagenome (GOLD analysis project Ga0116231, IMG submission 89695) | Host-associated microbial communities from peat moss isolated from Minnesota, USA - S1T2_Fd - Sphagnum magellanicum MG | ecosystem: Host-associated > Plants > Peat moss > Unclassified... | reverse complement strand
TCTATTTCAAAAAAAAAATATAAAAAAAAATATAGATATAGTGTGTGTATATAAAAAAAAAAAATAAAATATATATATATATATATATATATATATATATATATATATATATATATATATATATATATATATATATATTGTAAAAAAACACAAACCTGGAACTGGATTATGGGTTCCAATCTAACCACCCAACACTGGTAAGTGCTATGGGTAAGTGGGTAGGAAAAGTAAGTGGTTACTATGTAGGTAGGTAATGTACTCGGTGTCTACTAGCTAGGTAGATAGATGCATGTGGGTGGTTAGTACTTAGTACATAAGTAACCACTGTGGTTATCTATGGGACAGGAATAATATAATGAGAAAAAAACCTATTCCTAACCATACATCATCCATCATGTGTGGTATGCTGGTGGGTGCTCATTCAATGTGACCCATCATTGACTTACCCATCACTCAAGAAAAGTTCACAACTAGGCCTACTTTTTACGGTTAACACCGATGCAGATACTTAAGATCGGTCGGAATTTTTTTAGTGTAATTGGAGGGCATGTTACCCAGCCTATTTACTCAATAGGTCTTGATGCTTGGTAAAGCTTGCCAAGGGCTTTGCCCCTCACACATACCTGACTTGCACGGTAGGAAGTGAAGACGACCCACTTTGCATCCAACGAACCCACGAGGTGATACCATCCATTTGAAGCCTCTTAAAAATGTGGATGAACCCCAACTGAGATAACCTTGGGTTTCATCTTTGTAACTTACTTTTATAAAGGATATGTCTGGTAGGTAGGTGGGTAGGTTAATAAGTGTGGTACTAGGTATGTAGATGCATGTTAATGGTCATATATACACAGGTTAGGACTGATGAATTGTTTGTACATAAGATAACAAAAACAGAAACCGAGTTAGCAACCGTGGTTAGCTAGGGAACTCGAAGCCAATGAGAAATTGTTTTGTGTCCACTTACCATCCATCCATCCCTTGTATTGAGTTAATGGCTGTTGGTTCACTCTGCCTCACCAAAGAGAGAGATGAATGTAGTGTAGATTTGATGATTCTGAGAAAGATGATGTAAAACTTGCCAAACTTTACTACAAGGAAAAAGCCTTTCTGTAAACAAGAAGAAGAAGAAGAAAAAAGAAGTGAGTATTAGATGAAAAAAAGGACCTAAAAGTTCTATTCTGAGAAAGATTGCATTAAAGCTACCAAAGCATCTTTCTAGGTACTTACTTACACTTCTAGGTTCTTGGATTTGAGGGCCCCGCCTCTCACAGGCTTTCAACTTCCAAGGCTAAAAGTGCTAGAAAATCCCTACTAATCCCCAAAAGGCAGATAGGAGGGGATTTAGGACTGGAGCTCCAATAGATAGATTGATGATGCCCATTTGTAAATAAATACATGGAGAAAGAACTTAACTTCAAATCTATATTGTTTAAGGGGCTAAACCTCTAATCCCCAAGAGTTATAAGGTAAGGAACATCTTTGAGGCTGTTCTAGGATTTGAGGGCTCCGCTTCTCAAAGGCTTTCAATTTGTTAGGCTAAAGTTTCAAATAACCCCTAATCCCCAAAAAGTATAGGGTAAGGAACCACTTTGGTGTTCTTCTTGGATTTGAGGGCCCGGTCTCTCAAGGGCTTTTCAACTTCCAAAGCTCAAGTTCTAAAAACCCCTAAAACCCCACCAAAGGCAAATAATAAATAAAAGTGGGGGGGAAGGTGGGAGAGATGGGATGGATTTAGAACTGGAGCTCCATAGATTGGTTGATTGATTTGTATTTGTAGAGTCAAATAAAACCCTACTAGGTACTTGTAGATAGATATACGTGAGGAAAGGGCATTAATGTCAAATCTAATTCTTAAGTCCTAATTAAACCCTAATCTCACATAGTATAGGGCAAGGAACAACTTTGAGACTGATTTGAGGGCTCAACCTCTCAAAGGCTAGGTCCAATTTCTAAGGCTAATGTTCTACAAACCCCCTAAATCTCCAAAAGCAAATAGAGGGGATGGATGGAGTGAGGGAGGGGAGTGAGTGAGAGAATGGAATTAGAGCTCCAAAAGTTGGTTGGTTGGTTGATTGATGTGTGCATATGTAGAGTCTAGAGTCAACAGCCAGGACCCCAGGAGATAAATTTTTTTACTAGCTATTTTTTTTCCCCATCCCAGCTTCGCAAGTAGAGTAGAAGTAAAGCTAATAAGCTAAGTAAGGCCCAAGTCTCTCAAGTCAAGTGTTGTGGGTGATGGTAGCAGTACTAGTAGTACTAGTGGTGGTGGTGGTGGTAGAAGTACTTGACGACTAAAAAGAAGGCTGGCGGCCGCTTGCAGTAAGTAGTTGCGCAGCAAGCGTGGAATGGTCGTTCGCGTGCGTGCGGAACGCTAGTTTGTGGGCTTTGTGGGCGATTTGCTGTGTTTTAGCTGACCGACGACGTTCCAGCCTCCAGGGGCAGTTAGTCAGGCAGTCAGGCACACAAGAGGCAGGCAGGCAGGCACGCACAGCACAGCACAGGTATTGGTCCCTGTTGACTGCGCTACTTACGCACGCTGAGAGGACGGACGGATGCTGCCACTACTACTACTACTACTGCGGCCTGGCTGCCGGGCGGCCGGGCGGCTAAGGTGGGTTTGGTTTGGGTTTTGTCCCGGTGCTTTGTTTCTTGGTTCCCGCCGCAAGGTCATGTATAGGTCGCGACGGAAGGGGACGGACTCTACTACGTGGACCACGCGGCGGTTGAGGTGCTTCTACTTACGGTGGGCGGAGCTGGGGACGGACGGGTTACCAACTAGGCTCCTCTCTGCCTTCCCCTTCCCGGGTTTCTCCTCCCCCCCTAGTCTCCGTCCCCCCCGCCCCCCACCCCAGTGGCAGTGCCCACCAACCCGCGTGCCATTACCCTTCCCCACGTCCCTTCTTCCTCGCTTTACAGCCATGTGTTCTCAACCCCACTTAGCACACTACTGCTACTGCTGCTTCTTACCGCGTCTTCTTCGTCTCCTTCGTTCTCTTCTCGTGGTTGTCCACGCCGAGCTTTTTCTTGTGTGGCTTTGGCTTCGGCTTCCGTATTTGTTGCTAGAAAATCGGGTTTGGAAGCTTTTGCGGGAAGAGGTTTTTGTGAAGGACGAACAGCAGAAGACGACGACGACGACGACGACGACGAAGAAGAAGTGGAAGTGACACGAATTCAGGGGAATACAGAAGAAGACGAAGGTGATAATAATAATAATGTGGTGGAGGAAGATTTGCGGAGGAACTTCGTCGTGAACTCTGTCTTCTTTGTTTTGTCTTGGACGAGGGGGTGAAGGAAGGTCTGAGGAGGCTGGTACCGGATTTGCAACAGTTGTAGCGAGAGGTCTGTTTTGAGGAGGAAGTTGGATACACGGGGGTTTTGTGAATGCGTATCTCTTCCTTCCAGGTTTTTTTCCCTTCCCTTCTTCGGTGTCTTGACGGAGGAGGATAGGCTTCTGCTTCTGGTTTCGCGTTCTGACTCTTCTATGCGACTGGAGACTTAGATCTCGGTCTGTTTTGGCAGCAGACATCACGGAAGAAGAGGAGAGTTAGTCGAGAAACTGCGTTTTTGGCGGGGCATAAACAAGGATCCATCCAACAGACGAGGAAATCGGTTCCGGGCATATCGATCTGGAAGATCGGGGTTGCAAGGACGAAGAGCAGATCGGGGATTATACGATGCTTGCGGCCCGGTGAATCGGTCGTCGGAAACCGCTCCTGGAAGTCTTTTGTGCACTGTTCATTGCACCTTCGTCTTCGGAAAAGTCTGAAACTCTTTGTTGTTCTCCTGCAACGTCCTAGGAAAAAGTTGAGAGGATAACGACGGAGTTGCATAAAGGTCAATTTCTCGCAGGACGGAGACCTCTTAGCACGGGATGCTTGCAGGCAAGTAGAGATGTGTTCTCGTACCCAAACTAACTGATCTCCAGAGCTTCCTGTGTGGTCTTGAGTTGCCGCCTCAGCGTTGTGGTTTCTTCCTTCGGTTCTCTTGTTCTGCGATTGTATGTACGCTCTTATGTGCATCTCGTAGTGAGCAGATGTATCAGTCTGCCTTATTGTATCTCTTTTGTTCTGTGTTCTCACCTGATCCTGACCAGGGGGCCTTCGTGCATGTGTATGTATGTGTACACATTCTCCAGCATCTTTCAGGCATATGCCTTGTGCACGGCAATGTCTTCTAGTTTGTGACACAGTAAGCTTTGACAATGAAAGATTGTACTACAATGGTTGAGCTATCTGGTATTGAAACTCTCTAAGACATCATGATTTGCTTCTCCTGCAGGTTTTTGGTGTTGATTTTCTGTGTTCAAAGTGGGCAAGGGGGGAGTTCATAGGCTTGAATGGCATCTGATGATTCTTCCCCAGAACAGTCACCAGAGAAGCAGCAGAAAGGGATTGCTCGACGAAAGAAGAGTCCCTTGCAGCTTGGACTCCTTGAGAAGGTCTATGCTGGTGGGTTGTAGCTCATTTTGTGCCTACCATGTTGATGAAGCCCGATTTACTATCTGTTTTACCTATTTGATGTGAATTGCTGCCCTGACAATTTCTCATAGTTGTGGAGACTGTAACTCATGGTCCATCCTTGTGTTTACTTTAACAGATCCTGGAGGCTGGCATGTTTAGGGTGATGTCTCAACTGATGGGTTTTCTAATTCACATTCTAAATTGCTGTGCAGATGACAAGTACCCATCAGAGGAAGTGCGAACAGATCTTAGCAAGAAAATTGGACTATCTGAGAAGCAGCTGCAGGTTTGGTTCAAGCACAGAAGGCACAAGGACAGGCGTGATGGGATAGATGATGACAAACTGACTCTCTATGCAAGTCGTCATAAGGCTGATGCAGACAGTGAGGAACTCCCATCCACAAAGAGAGGGGAGATTGATTTGAACAGCAGGGAAGATGACAAGTCAGAGGATGGCTATCCTGCTGCTGTTCTTGCTGAAGAGCAAGATGATGATGTGTTGATTGTCAAGAAGATGAATGGCATAGATGTCAATGAGGGTGACTTTGAAGAGTTTGAAAAGCCCAAGGCTACAACAAAGAAAAAAATTGCATCAGGCTTGAAGGAACAACCCAGGAAGCCACCACGCAAACCCGCCAGTCCAAAGTCAAAGGTTATTTCCAATGTAGATTCCCTTGAGCTGGCTGCTGTTAAAGCTGTTGAGTCACAGCTCAATGGACCGTTGAGGGAAGATGGCCCTCCTTTGGGTTTTGAGTTTGATTCTCCACCACCTGGTGCATTTGAGGAGTTCATGAGCACAGAAGGTAATGATTTTCAAGAACCTTATTCTTTTCCTTCAAATCTGCTGTACGTTGTTGCTGATTATGTAACCACCAGCATTTCTAGAAGAAATACTCTTGGCAATGGTAAGTTTTACACCTAGGCAGGAGCGGAGCATCAGCCTTGAAATCTGCTCAAAGGTCACATGTTTCCATGTTTGTGATAAACTTTTAAGCAATTTTTCTAACTACAGTATTCAAAATTCTGGTGAATTAATGCAGGACCTTACAGGACAAATGTCAGGCATGAACACAGGTTTAAGAGCTTGAATGGGAGAGCTGCACTGGAGGGCAAGTGGGGCAAGGATTCTGTGTCTCTGGAGAAGAAAAAAAGAAAATTAGGTGATCTCTATGGGGCTCGTTTACCAGCTGGACAGCCTGTATATAGAGGTATTGTATTTTTTTCATTGTGCTCCTGTAGTTGCAGAATTGCCAGTTCATGGCAAATTTGTCTTTTGTCTGAAATCTCTACTGGCTGCAGACTGGTCCACTTTTCAAGCCCAGTTGAGCTGAGTAGAGATTCTAGACTGCTTTTTTGGGTGTATTTACTGGGTCTGTAGTGTGTTGATGTCATATGTCTTACCTTATCTGTACTATGGTGGCCCATGTCCAGTCTTATGAAGTTCAGGTCAGACTAGTCCGGGTGTCAAGACATGCAAGAGAAAACACCCAAATTTTCATGAACAATGTTTGGCAATAGTGATTGTAGGTGTGATGTTGTGTGGAAACTAAAGGGGAAGTGCAGAGGCTTGCTGCTTGATACTACCATTTTTCTTGAATTCACTGCAGGGGGCTTTCAACTATGATCTGTCCCATATCTAAGTATAAGCAAAATTCTCAAAGAGGGTTGGCAGTGGCTCATGCAAAATCAGAACTGGTTAGATCCTGTTCTTGGATTTCTCTAAGGTCATCTAATGCAATTGGTGAGATGGTCAGTTGCTGAAGATTTGTATTTATCAGTAGCTGAATAAATTGCTGACAAAATGCTGTTTTTACTTGCCTTTAATTAGGTGCTTCTTGATATTCTTGCTTTCTAATAAATTCTCACCTGCCAAAACTTGTTCCTTGATTGATGCAGGAAGTTGGCCAAATATCCACAGATTCAAACAGATGTGCATGTGTTCATGGGTTGAACCAGGTCAAGATTATTGACAATGCCCATAGACAAGTGGGACTCTCTGTCCCATATGCACTCATGACTTGAGGTTTCTCAGTTTTGATTTAGTTTCTAAGGAAGTCTTCTATACTGTGTCATTCACAGATTGAAATGTAAAGTTTTGGTGCACATTGGCCAGAAAGAAAATTGAAATACTGAAGGCAAAGGAATTGGTTTGCATGTTGCTACAATTGATTCATGTCCCTGGTGTTGAAGTATGTGAAAGGGGGGTTCAGACAGGGCTTTTTTATACTGTAGTAGGTATTTGAAAATGTATCTTGGATATCTCATGTTGAATTGCATGAAAGGAGAGTTTGTGCCAGAGTTTGTTTAATCCATAATAAGTTTGTGAGTACCACTTAGAATTCAATTGTGTGTGTTGCAAATTACCCTTGCGTCCATTGCCACTCCTGATGGAGTTTTGAGATCTCAATGACCTTGAAGGAAGTGATTTTGTCCATGTGGTTTTCTGCAATGTGAGAGGATTGGGTGCAGAATTCTTTTCTTGATTTATTACACCATCTTGGGGGTGATTAAGGTATCTGTGACATTCACACAACTATGGAAGTTAGTGACACATATGTTGAAGTGGTCATTATACTCAGAAAGAATATGCTAGTAATCTGCAGCCTGGTTAGTATCCATTCACTTGACAAACTCTAGGGGCTGCTGATCATGTGAATATTGTTATATGGTATGCACACAATGGAGGAGACATGCAGTTTGGAGCCTGTTGTGCTGCAATGTCCCAGGGTTGCTGGCATTTTAGATTGCAGTTCCTTAATCCTGACATAGCAAGTGTGACTTTGGTAATATCATCTGGGTTTTTGGGCACCAGTTTATCTCTGTGGCAAGATAGTTTCAAGCTGAATGCTTAGCCTGAGTTCTGTGAGGCATGCAGTAACCAAGTAGTGTCCATTGCTAGTAAGATTTATAGCATCAATTCTTCTGCAGCAAGGCCAGACTGCTGTTCCGTCATCCCAACAAAGCCTTGGAGTGGTAATGGTGTCAGTATACAGGTATCTCTTCTTTACATCCAGTTAATTGAGTATGTCAAATAATGTCAAATAATATGGTTGATGTTGCTATTGCTGGTGTGATGCTTGCAGCCTGTAGTTTTTACACTGCAAACATTCAACAATGTCTCATGGAAGGAGGTTTCTGTGTAACACTCTCCAAAAGGCTGGAGCATGTTTCTTGCATCACATTCAGGTGCTGGCACCCAACATTATGAAGGTGGTATTTGCAGAAATAGATTTGGCCCTTGAAACCTCATCATTGAGGTAAAATCACATTTGGCCACTTCCAAGTTTTGTTTACTTGAGAACAGGATGGGTTGTTGATGATTGAGGCCAGTCTTGATGAGGTGATAAAAAGAAAAAAGCACTATGAATACTCATTTTTGTGTCAGTATGACAAGTCAGCTATTTGTGCTTTCTGGCCCTAGTTGAACTAGGGAATTTCTGCAAATCTATTGGGCTGGAACACATGTAGATTCAATGACATTGGTTGGGTGTCTAAATTTCAAGTGCAAGTCCAAGAAAACTGCATAGTTCCCTTAAAAGCAGGATTGCTGGTGCTCATAATTCCCTGCAAAGTTGGAATCCGCTTCAATTGTGGTGATGGGTGTGCTTTTGAAAGGTTTGATGTCTAATTTCTTCCACAGGAACATTCTGAAAGGCTGATGTACTCAGCTTGCATGAGTTCCTTATTTCTTTCAACAATAACATCCCAGAAAGCTAAATAATGGTTGCTTGAGTTCCTCATCACCTAGTTTGGAAAGAATGTCTGATTGAGCATTGTTTTGGGAGCAAAGATCATTTTATGCTAACAGAATAACTTGTTCTCCTTTGCTTCAGGTCTACACTATGCACCTCTTTTGGGATATGAGACATTGACCTTCGAATGCAACTTTCCACAGTCACAAATTGTCTTGATGTTTTGTGCTTTTATTGTGGTGTAAGCTGTCCTTGACAATTCCTTTACTGCTGTTTGGCATGAAATTAGTGCATTCCTACTAGTTGCCTAGCCTACCTTGTGGTTGGGTGATTTATACCCTTTTCAAAACAAGTGACATTAGAGGGGCCATGGGTGAGATAGCTTCCTACCACGAGAGGGACTAGCTCTCTCGGTGTGGGCTGGTTGTCTTTTGGCCTTTCTTTGGCCTTCCCTTTTTGTCTCCCCTGTGATGGTTTCAGCCAGCGATCTCTAATTTGACTGTTTATTCCCTCTTTCAACACAATTGTGCAACAAACCACTCAAACCTTTAGTGTTACCCCTCACATCAAAGACCACATATTCATTTTCAGGATCCAAGTTGGTAACCAGGAACATGTAACTCTCCTGGTCTGCAGTTTGCTTCATCGTTTTTCTCATTTCTTCACCTTCAGAGCTTGTTTCAGTTCATATGGACATGAAAATGAACACCCCACACCCTTCCTTGTCAATCTGAACTCACCAAACTCTATGCTTATCTCTCCATACCTGCTGATTTGGCAGGTTTATCAGGTGCCTTCAATGAGTGACTGATTCAGTCATTTTCCAATGCCACTTATGACCTGCCTATGGTCCTTCACACCAGGTAATGCCCCTAGGGTGCCACCTAGCTTTGTAAGCTTTGTTCTAGTGACTCACTAGTATGCATAATTCACACTAGGGATGTGCTCTCTAGAACTGCAGATTTGAATCCCTCCTAATCTGCAATAGACCTGGGAAACTAGGTCTATCCACAACCTAATTGTCCTGCTACTATCTGCACTATTATTAGTCTTTCTATCATACTACTGTAACACTGCACTATTACTCTCCTATCATACTACAATCCTACACACTACATACTACTTCTAATAGCCTTGTGGGAGGGCATTCCATCTTTTGAAATGCCCCCACACAGCATGAAATTGTGTTTCCTAAGTTTTTACCACACTGACAGGAGGCCCCACTATACTGGCCTTCCCCAGTCATTATGTGTAGCGTAATGCCTTGGCAACAGGACATTACAACCTGGACTTTGGGCTCCACCCTCAGTTGAGAGGGTGTAATGCTCACTGCCAAAGCATTACCTTACATGGAACCCCAGTTTGAAGTTCGAATTGTTGAAAATAATGTTTGAATAGTGAATCCTTGTTTATGAAACTAACATTGGTTGTCTTTGAAGCAAACCTTATGCATAATAGGACTACCCTAGACGCCTTGTTAACACCCAAGCAGCTAAGGGATAGGAAGATTTCCTACCTACATAGCCCCACTATTGTAGCCACCTTGCACCTTGTTCCAAGATTCCATTATAGGCTACTATTGTGTTACAGTGGAATCACTAGTGGTCTTCTTGATCCAGAGTTTTGGAGTAGAAGTGCTACAGACAAACTCAGTAGATTTCTTCAAATGTCACTGCAAAGTATGGGGGTTTTGCTTGGCAGATGCTCGGAATGCAAATGCATAAGCATGCAAACAGAGTTGTAATTGACATGCCTGGTTTTCAGAATTGATCACCACATTATTGTTGTTGTATCAAGTCAGTTCAGTCTTAGTTAATTGTTAGGTCACTCTTAGTTCACTCCTAATTCACTCTTTCTGAATCATTTTTTCACTTGTAAAGTTTTAAAAATAAGACGTTGAAGACCACTTTGTAAGAGGATTTTCACCCATGGCTGGCATGTGACCGTCCAAGAGGAAACATGACATTCAAGATATTTGATTACTGTTTTCCATACTCGACGAATAAACATGAAATTGGCACTGTAAATGGTGATGGACTACTAATAACAAATCATCTGAACCAATTGAATCAGTTTGGCCAATGAATAATCAATCGGTGCTATTTGAATACTGGTGCAAACCCATTTTCTTTGCTACAAACTGCACAATATATGCTTTTCCTCATCGAAACCTGTTGCACAGTTAGAGATGCACTGATTTTTATCAGATGTCTCTGAAAAGTCTTGGAGATGCTCTAAGGAGCAAGCTCTATCTATTGGTGCTCAGTATGTGACCTTGCCAAAATATCTCACATCCAAGATTTGTCACGTACATTATTTTTTTCCAACTCTGCCAGTAAAAACTAAAACTGGGAGTGCTAACGATTTGCAAGACTACTAGTAGTAACCCACCTGAACCAATCAAACTATCTAGCCAATCAACAACAGGAGTTAGGCAGAGAACCTACACCAATCAAACTATGTAGCCAATCAAAGAGTGGGTGTTAGGCTGTACTGTGCCTTTTTACTGGCGTACCATTTTGCTAAGCCAAACCAGCATGTTTTGATTTCTTTCATCCAATTTTCTTTTGTTCGGTCGCATACTGAGCACAGGTGGAGCTGTGCTAATGAAGTAAATTTGTAGACCAGGAAGGAAATAGGTATCTCTTTAGGCCACTTGGTTGGGAAAGAAGTAGGATTGTGAAGGGAGGGAGGTGTAGGTACCATAGCTATGATTCATGTTTTGCACAAAAATAATTCAGAAAAGGTCTTGTTGAAAAAAAGAAGAAAAAGTAATCGATAAAATTTGCCCAAATTGCTGAAAATTGAACTCCCAACTTGTGAAAATTTATTTTTATTGTCCCTTCCATTGGGTTATTATTACAAATATACAACACAAAATTTACTTTGCACATTTATCCTTCAACTGTTGAAATTTCGAGGAATTAAATTTGAAATCGTTGAACCTTGATTTTTAAATTAAATAAACAAATGGCAAAGAAGTGTCAATTGTTAGTTGTAGGTATGATATTTAGTAAGGCCTCGCTCGGAAACAAAACTAGATATGGATGAAAAAAATGGACATCTTGTCAAAAGTAGGCTAGTCCATTTGATCAATTTATGTGTTCTAAAAAATATGTACACCTTGCCTTAGCAAAAAGTACATTAATCCATTTGAACAATTTTTTTGTGTTAAATCAAATTGTAGTTTTATTTGTCAAAAAGGATCAATTATATTAATGGGCCCTTATGTGTTTGGCTGAAGTGTGATCATCTTCAAGCCTCTAAGGGGCACAACTATTCAAAAAACCTCAAAGGCTTTAAGAGATATGACTAATGTGAAAGGTGATATTATGAAAAGGCAAATAGGATGATTATTGGAAATTTCACATGCATTTTCTAAAGTGATGTGAAAAGCAAATATGATGAAGAAACATTGATTGGTTGGAGTAGTTCAAGTGCTATTGATTGGTCAAAGTGTTAAAAATCATTTTTATAAATTTTTGTTTATTTTCAATGACAAAAATAATTAAAAATTCAATAACTTTTATTTTGTTGGTTCAAAAATGACAAAATGATCATTGTGCACACCCACTCATCAAGTGCTTTCCAATGGTACCAAGAGTGTAACAGGGGGCCTCATAGTTTAGGAGGATTAAGGCGTCATCACAAACAAAACAAACACACAAACTATAATAAAACATAAAACCTCCCAAACTTAATAGTTTCAATATTTAATTCAAGGGGTCAAGAATGTGGGCCTTATTGAAAAAACACCCAATTAGCAACTCAATTAATAATAACATATTGGGTGGATATTGATGTTTTTCAAAACCAATATAAAACCTACTTGATGAGTAGAAAAAATATAGAGAACCAAGGAGACCCTTATGTGCTAGTTATTGAATTCTCAAAATTTGATAACTTAAATGGAGTTTGAAATTTTCATCCAAATATGTTATCAACCTTGAAACTACATGTGTAGGCTTTGTGATTATTGAAAAAGACTATGTATCATTGTGAGACTTCACAAAGCTTGCAGGCATTTGAATTTCAAGATCATTACTCACTCTCATTAGGATAGCTAAACAAGCAACTCTACATAAGAAAGCCAAAAAAGTGTCCATTAGTGGGAAAAAGTGCTTGAAATCTTTTGGACTCAACACTCAAAAACCCCACATAAGATTATGCTCCACACAAAACATTGTATCTTGTTGCTCCCATAACCACATGGAGTTGTAGTGATAAGTCACTTGTAGTTTTGCCCTAATGTTTTAGATGGCAGATATTTGAATTACCTCCAAGCATTGTCCACTTCCTCATTACTCAGTTGGGGTCATTGCAAAAACTGAACCTCAGAACCTACCCTAGTTGGGCAATATAACCATTGATTCTGAAGCAAGTATTTGAGAACCATTCCTTATGCATAACAAATGGTTTTTATCACCAAAAAAAAACCCAAGTAAATGGTAATTAGGGTTACTATCTTGACAATGAAATTAATAATTGACAAATTTTATTTGTAAAAATTGATATTGATACCATGCATGCCTCAAAACAATTTAAATAACCAACTCGACCTGTTATGAAAAGAAAGTAATAACCAACCAACATTGGTCAATACTCAATAGCATACATTTTCAAAAAATGACAATTGCTAATAGCAAGGAGCATTAGAAAATAAGCAAATGAGAAAAGATGCACATTTTCATAATGGGCTGCAAGAAGGATTTTTTAATTAAGAGATTTCAAATAACATAGTAAAATCAAAACAAGCCAAACATTATATAGACAACAAAATTGTGTTCAACATCTTGTGTTAGGTTTCATTTTTTCAATATGATGATCAATTGGGTTTTGATGAATGGATAATTTTTTTCTATAAAATAAACAAAACACCACCTTCAATATGAAAATTTACTATTTAAAATTTACAATATATATATATATATATGGAACACGTACCTAACAATTGAAATCATTGCAGCATTGAGAAACACATACCATCAAATATTTGGGTTATTTCTATTAATTATCCTTCTTGCCACCACACTTAAAAAGAAAAAGCAAATCATATTCATGGTTCATAGATTCCTTGATATGAGGAGTTTTGAATATTTATCTTTAAAAGGATTGATAGGTACTTGTGTTTTAAAAGTTCAATGGGTTAACCTAACATTGAACTTCAAGGGAGAAGTTCTCTTAATGAAGAGATGATGTAAAACAAAATACAAATGCTTCAACCTAGTTAGAAAAAAGGCATTGGAGTCAGCCTTTTTTTGTGCAATGTTGCAAAATTTTGGAATTTTCTTCTTACAAATTCAATGATTTTTTTTTTTTGAAAAGAATGCAAAAATTCGAATTTCAAAAAACAATCTTAAACAATTTCCAATTTTCCATACATGGTTCAAGTAGATAGCCAAAAAAGAGGGATTTTTCTTTCCTTTCATATTTTTTAATAACCAATTTTGGCTAAATTGGCTTTTGGAGGATCACCACTTCCACTACATCACAAAATTGGGGAGGAAAAAAAATACACTAATGGGAGTACTTCTAAATTTAATGAGCTTTGAGAGCCTTGTAGTTGAAAGATTACATAAATTCACAAAAAATAAGTTTATGAAAATAGTTAGTACATTGCAATATCAAAAACCTAAATCATAAGTAATGACAAAAGGTTAAAACTCTTTTGTGGACATGTTGAAAGACAAATTATTTTCTTATGATGCATTCGACATCCATCAATGAGTGTTGTGAGAACAAAGATGACATGATGCCTTGCTGTTGTTGGTCCTCATTTCCATGGAGGTTCCTAGTGTGAAATGTGTCTTATTATTACTAAGATTCGTATATTTAACCTTGGTTTAAACTCCAACAACACATGTCAACACTAGATTGATGGATGTTTATGTTCTGTATGTTCTTCATGAAAGTGACATCATCTAGGTTATAATTTGAAGTCTTTCAACTTTTCATAATCCAAACCATTTATAAATTTACAAACACCACTCCAAAGTTGTTGATCGACACATGCTACAATAGGAAGAAATCAATTGACAAAACATAAGCAAACACTCAAACCCTAGTAGTGGACTTTGTTTCCACGAAGGGGTGGATGATGAATTCCATCCCCAAAGGTGCATGCATCTCATGAATATGGAATATGCAACTCTTTGTGTAAATAGATCAAAGAAAGTTAAGAATGTAGTATTAAACTGAAAATTGGTGGCCAATTTTGGTTTGTTGAGGACTCAAAAGTATATTTACTCTTTTACACAACTAATTTCACCAAAAAAAAATTATTATCTTTTCACGATGCCATTTTATTTGTGGCATATTAATAGACGATACCTTAAATTGGTGGATGATACCTTGTTGAATGAAAAAAATTATCAGTGCCTACATTAGATTATACTAATGGCAATTGATGCACTCTTGTTTTGTAAATATATTTGTGTCATTTTTTTCAATGAACTCGCCCAAGATTCTCTCAAATAGGAGAACCTTGGATGAGTTCATTGAAAAAAATTAGACATAAATTGGAATTTTGTTTTCAAAGTTGCATGATAGTCTAATTGAACCTCTTTTGAACTTGGGTTGTCCTACACAAGCTAAGTTAAACTTCTAAAAAAACAAGTGAATAGAAACTATGTAGTGAATGTCACAAACTGAAGGAAAGTGAGTCAAATGCTAAACCCTAAACCTACAACCATCCATCTTCAACCCTAGAGCATAGATAGGTATTAGAAAGTAGGACTCATAAAAATCTCCTACAAAAAGCTTCCACTACACTCACTACCATTCATCTTTTGTACATGTGACATGAAATAGGTGGCTTGATAAGTACAAACACCCCAAACCCCAAACCCTCCTTACAAAACAATCTTCTACCAAGTCAAAAATATCTTGAGAAGGTTCCATTAATCAATTCCTTCATTGTAATAGCCTCTCTTGTGAAGGTGCACACATCATTGAAAGATTGAGAAAATATCTTGAGTTTGAGTCAATTAGGGTTTCCTTACAAACCAAAAATAGATAGAGTTTCCCAAACTATTACTTGTATTATCACCACTTGACGACATCTTACACATGTGGCATAAACCAGAGCACATAATAATAAATTAGCAAAACCCAATAGGAAAAACCCAACCATTGAACCTGCTCTCAATCTTCAACATGTGAGCCTGAGATTCACTATATGAGCAAAGAAGTGAAGGACAAAAAAGCTGACAAGATCATCACGTTTGTCAATTGGGCAAAAACCAAACACATTATTATTAGTCCAATTGTTGTTGAATGGATTGGGCGGGCTGGACCCTTTCAAGGATGTTAGAATCTAGTAGACTCTTTTGAGCCTGATTTCAAACTAGTACAAATAAATAAAAATACCTTCTATTCAGGGCTACTTATTCATGCTTCTATAAATTAGTGGGGCTTGGGGGGTTACACCCACAGTTTTTTTTTTAAAAATTAAAATTAAAATTTTTTTTCCAGAAGGAGCCATTTGATTGGCCCATCACCAATATTTTTTGAACATAGTGCACTCCCCATCATAGGAGCCTAATTGTGCTTCCCTCCCCAAAATAGAAGCATGTTTTGTCATGATGCTTCCCTTTGGCCCACCATTTACAACTTACATATGAAAATTGAACCATGGCCTAAAAATTTTTGGAATAAAAAATGAGATGCTATTGGGGACACCTTGGGGAACAAATTGGGAAAAGTTGATGTAAAAATTGAATATATATATAATTTTTTTAAATTTTTAAATTTTTTTTTGCACAAATGAAAAATTTCATTGTGAAGAAGAAAGAAGACACAACACTGCCGCAAAGTGGAGCTCAAAACATGCTTCAACCCGGCCAATCAGCTGATTTAAAAGGTCCATCAAAGAACCACCTAACATGTGTAGACCTAATCTGGAGCAGATAACCAGATTCCTGCACCATAAGTTATCAAAGGGTCACCTGGGTTGTTGATTCCTTGACTATGTTGAGGTTTTTTTTAACAAGCAGTGGGGTCACTTCATGTTTGTTCTAGGATAGGCTCAATGTGGATTGGGCTTAATAGTTACCTATGTCTAGAGAGATTATTTGATGATTTTTTTGCACAATAGACACAAATTTATTATGAAAAAGGCACCAATCCAGAAAGGAAAGGGAGGAACACAAAGAGAGGACCAGCGCCCAAAGCTCAGACAATGCTCAAAAGTGAAAGGGGAAAAAATAATTAGAATACCCTCGCAAATTCAAATTCAAAGCCTAGAGCCTAAACCTTTCACCAATTGTGCAAAGTAAATCAGTCAAAGAGAGGGGATCTGGAGGGAAGCTGAAAAGAGCACCAAGTGTGGAGGAGACCTCATTGGTGACAATGGCCCACCTCAAGATGGATGAAACTTGGGCTCTTGACAAAATTACTTGCAACCTCTGCTTATAAACAACTTATAAAATCGATAGAGGAATGCCTCCAATGCCCTTGGCTAACCATGTCATATTAGCACATCAATGTATTAAATCATTTTTTGTTGTTTGGTGCAAACACTCTAATATTTTCACAACAAAAGGTAAGAACATATCCTTTGGATGTCAATCATGATAAAGCTTGTCCTTTGCTTAGGTCACAATTGTCGCAACAACTCCCGTCAAAATGGTAATTCTTGACATTAGATCTATTCAAGTGGGATTAATAATGACAACATCAATTAAAGTGCGGACCCTATTTATGAATAATACAATGTCACATGTCGTTGCAAGGATTGAAGCAAGGGTGAAGGCAACATGTGTTCGCTAATGAAAAATGTGAAATTTTGCATTTATGGCCATGGAAGCAAAAGCATTTTAAACAACATCATGAGAAATTATACATTCCCTTCCATGAGAACACCACAAAAGGTGTATTTTCATCAAATCTATGAATCAAATACAATCAACTAAACCTAAAGTCAATAGGTGGAAAAACCCAACTTGATGTGCAATGTTGTGAAAAAAATGTGAAGGTCGTACAACATGATGGAATGATTAGATATTATGCAAAGAGCCATGCCCCTAAACCTATCCATATGCATGATTTCAAGCAAGCATGATAATAAAATTTCTCGTCTTAACATTGATGATGGTGGGTTTATCAATTTGCTTCCCATTGCCTTGGTGGGTTTATTTATTTATATTTATTTTTGCAATGTAATGTTCATCAATTGTGCCAAAAATACTAACAACATAAGTGCTAGAACCCTATTTGTAAATGTAAAGTACTCCCTATGTAGAATAAAAAAATAATTTGTCAAACCTTCAAATTTTTATTAAAAGCATGATCTTAGTGTTGTTTTCAAATCTTCATCACACTCAATTTAAATTTTGCATGCCCAAGTTTGAGTGCTTCGCTTTTTGCCCATTGGGTCATCCCATCTTTTAAGATAGCCTCTAACACTTTCTTTTCAACGTTCCACATGAGATTGAACCTCCCCCATCCTACAATTTTTCTTGATGCAATGTGATTAACCCATAGATTCGATAGGCATACACCAACTTTGTTGTGCTCATGGGGGAGAGCAGACTATCATACATGATGCAGTACAGGACTATTTCATCTCCATTGTTCAAGAATGCCAAATTTTATGCAAGCAAACTCATGTTCTTTCGGTGCCATCTTTTTAATCATTATGGCAATGACTAGATATTATGCTTATAATAGATGGTATTCACACTTTTACAAACATTGACGCGCTCCCAAGTCCCTAGTTAGATCCAAGACGGGCCTAAGTAATTCAAATAGCGAAATCGGGAGGAACTTGGGGCACGCTCTCAGCTCTTAGCACTAGATGGGGTAGAGGGGCATGTTGAAGCTCTAGGATGGGACTAGAAAGAGTGACAAGCTATTCACTTATTCGAACCTGCATCAAACCAACCAACAAGTTGGTTAGTTCACTCTCTAGAGCACCCTTGGTGCTAGGACAAGCCACAAGCAACTCTGGACTCATTTGATTCACCAAGGCCCGGACTCGAGGGGAGCCACCACCTTCCCCCATATAGTATACTCTATGCCTCTCCGTGGCATCCACATCCAAATGCCGAAACTGTCCCGATTTGGACTCTTGAAACTTTGAACGATCATAACTTCTTGCTCAGACCTCCGATTGGGATGAGGTCTAAAGCAAACTTGTAGCTCTCCTCGAGAGCTTTCCAACAATGTGTTGCACTCCACCTACACGCACTGGGGTCGGGTCGATTCTTGACTTTTAGTGGTCAGGAATCAAATTGTCAATTTGACTCCCAGCCTTTCTTTTTGCCATAACTTGTGTTGCTAATGTCCAAATGGCCCATGCGAGGCCATTTTCGACATCTACACTTTGATAGCTTTCCAATGATGTAAAGAACACCCTAATGCAAGGTCTTTTGACCCCTGCAATTGAACTTTGAAATTTTGGGAATCCCGGAGGATTCCCAAGTCCCAATTTTGGGAGTGTGAGTTTCATCCTCACACTTCCCTCAAAGTAGGGTTACAACAAACATAGTCATGGTAAACTCAACTTATGCAAATCTTGTTTTGCGAGAAACTTTTTTCGAAAAATGGCTACAATAATTGTAGTTTTAAGCAAAGGTTGTGTCATATTGCAACCAACACCTTAAGGATGATTTCATCTTTCTACTAGTAAATGTATTTAAATGTTTACACCAATAGGTAAATGATTTTTTCATCAATGCGTCAACACAGGATGGTTAGCAAAAGGTTTTGGAGGTCCTCTTCTTTTGATTTTATGTTCATTTTGTAAGTAGAGAGTGTTGGTGACTCCTTAAAGAGTTTAAACCACCATTATCTTATGATAAGTAGTTGTGGTAGAAGGAGAGGCTTCTTCTAGGCTTGGTGTCCTTCTAGGTTTTTCACCCATTTTTTGCATGACTTGTTTCATGCTATTGGTGATGGGTTTGAGTCCTAGGTTTCTTAATTTCTCCTTTTAGGGATCCCCATTGCGAGTTTTATGCTTTCAAATGTGGTATTTTTGCTTAAACTTTGGTCCCTTTTTTTTCCTTATTTTGTTCCCTTGTTGAGTGTTTTTCCTTTATTTATTTATTTATTTATTTACTTCTTAGAAATTGCATGTCCTTTGCATGTAACATATAAGGATTTAGATTTCCACTAAAGCCCCTTTTACATTGTGGTAAGGGATTGTGACCATGAACATGTTGAAAACCTTCAAAACACATCCAAAGGTTGTCTCATGAAAATTTTCAAACCATTTATCTATGACCTCAGGTTGTCAAATGTCATGTAAATTGAAATGAGACTTTATTGAAATACCAACATATTATAACAAAGCCCAAAATATAACTAATTATTTTATATAAAATTTAATTTTTAACTTGATATTTTATGTAACATGTTTTACTATTAGTTTAAGTTTGTCCTTTCCTTTTTTTTCATCACTTTCCTTCCATTTTTTCTTTTCCCACTTTCTTCATTTTAATAAGTAGGATCACCATGAATCGTATAACAAAAATATACATGTAAAAAAAAATCACCCAAACATGACCTTTTTAACCCATTGGTTAACAAACTTCTCATCCCACCTTTTATTTTTAAAATATTTTCTAAAAATGAGAAAAACATTGTGTAAATGTTTTTGACCAATCATAATAGTTTTTTGGACCATGGACTAACAAATGTTGTGCCCACCTTCAAAAAATATTGAAGGTTCCAATAGTAAGAATTTGATTAATCATATAAGGTTTTTTTTCATCCCTAAACACAAGCCAAATGTGTTGGTGAATAGTTTTTACATCTAATCCTATTACCTTTGTTTATATATGATCACAATTTTTTAAACAAATAACTGCAATTGCTACTAACTTTGAAAAGATTATTAATGTCAAGTATCCTTAGTTTGACTTGATGGGTGATGGGTTTGAAATTGGTGAAGGTTTTCATGTCTAGTTGGCGCCCTTGCATGGGACATAAAACTTGGACAGAGGGCTACAGTGAACTAACAACCACCAATGCACCATCCACTAAATGTGTGTTATTACATAATTTTTGATGAACCTCAATTGAATTAATATTTGGTTTCACCTTGGTAACCAATTTTATAGAAACTAGTTATCACATATAGGTAAATAGGTAGGAAAATATGTAATCATCACATAAGTAGATGGTTTATACCAATGTTGGCCAATTCTTGATTTTTTTCAATACCCACTGATATTTAAAAATTCATTTTTTCATTTACACACATGGTATCAAATATTTAAAATTTTAAAATTTTCTAGGTTCTACTTAGTATAAACTCGTTGGAATAATCAACTAATAAATGTATCAATCTATTTGTTTTTTTTACATGTAAGTACCAACTCGTATGCATAAACGTTAGTTTTCGCAAAACCCTATTGAAAATTAACTAATATAATGTTTAGGTCAATTATCAAACAATATATATTTATTAAACACATTTTCCCCCATGTTTATTTATTTTTCATTATTTTCACATTTTTAATATTTAATTATCATTATTTGTTCTTTTTTCTTTCTTTTTTTTTTCACATTTTTGGATCTCACATTTCACGTTCCATGTTTCAAGATTTTAATTATTTATCATGGTCTTTTGATTTGAAAAGTGGTAGTAGTTGTGTGAGGTCCTAGAATGTTATTGTCGCAACCCTAACCTTGGTTCGCGACCAAGGCAAGGGCTTGTAAAGGTGTGGGCCAAGAGTGAGCTTGGGAGTCACATTTCATGTTCTTGGGAGTGCAAGAGAGTGTGAGGGAATGAACCCTCACACTCCCAAATGGGATCCCATTTTAAGAGTTGGAATCCCAATGGACTCTCGAATTTTCAGAGGGCGATTACAAGGGGTCAAAACTCATTGGATTGAAAAGTTCCTTATATCATTGGAAATCCCTTGGAACGTAGATGTCTAAAATGGGTTCACATGACCCATTTAAGTACTTAAAACATAAGTTATGGCCAAAAGAAAGGCTGGGGTTCAAATTGCCAATTTGACTCCCGACCATTAAAAGTCGGGAATCGTCCCGATTTCCTTGTGTGCAAGTGGTGTGCCACATATCGTTGGAAATCTCTCAACGAGGGCTATAACTTTGCTTTAAACCTCATCTCAATCAAAGGTCTACACACAAAGTTATGGGTCTCCAAAGTCGTGGGAGTCCCAATTTCGAAAATTTTGGGATTCCGACTTGGGTGTCCCATGACAAAATGATATTTGGGTGCTAGCCTTGTGGCCAGGCACAAAGAATACTATAAGGGGGAAGGTGGTGGTTTCCCCCAAGTCTAGGCTGTGGTGAGTTTTGTGAGTCTGTGCGTGCCCATGGCTCATTCATGCACCAAAAGTGGTCCAATTATGCACTAACCAACTTGTTGTTTGGATTATGCAGGTCCATGTGAGTAATTGAATTGTTTGTCACTTTTCCTAGTCCCCATCCCGGAGCTCTAGCATGCCCCTCTACCCCCAAAAGTGTTACGAACCAGGGAGTGTGCCCCAACTCCTTATCCTTTTACTATTTTCACATTTAAATTCGTAGTTGAATCTACCAAGGAGTTTGAAGGTGTGTCAGTTATGCCTACTTTATATCATAGAACAATGTCAAAGAGCCCAAACAAAGGAAGAATATGAATGTAACACCAAAGAATTTGAGTAATGAGTTTCAAATCCACGTGTTGAAAGAGAAAAGATTTTGGTTTTCTATCACAATCTTTTGATTTGAAAAGAAAAATGGTACCATTTGTGTGAGATCTTTGAAAACCATAGATTAAGGGAATCGAAAATCCATTGATACAATGGTATGCCACTATTTAAATGTAGGGGCAAAGGTAAAGTTGGCTAAAAAGCTCCACTTACAAATCACTATAAAATCCACACATGCACACAATTATTTATAATTAAAAAATGGAAAATGTGTGGCAATTTGTATAGTAAGGAATGTGTTTGGGACATTGGACATTTTACCAACTTTTAGAAAATTAAAAACAAAAAATTAATCTCATGCATAAATAAAAGTAGCTAGCTTAATTGACCAATATAATCAGCCATTTGCACACTCACCTCAAAAATCTACCTAATGGCAAAGCAAGTTTGCAAAAAAATAACAAAATGTTCATCAACATTCACATCCATCACTTTAAGTCATGATCAACATTGAAATAACTAGTTTCATTCAAAAGTGTATAATTTCATCAATGATATCTACCTCTTATTTAAGGAATTCATTAATTGATTGTCATTCTTGTGCATAATTTGATCTTGCATCAACTGACCAAATTTTCATTATCATCACTAGCTTGTCTAAATTGTCAATTCCCAGCCTATAGCATCGAAGGCTTGTCAACATTTTAGTTATACTAAAAATCTCTCAATTTCAATTTGGGACCTAGGAATCTTTAAATTTTGTTGAATCATAAAAGAAACATTTGGAAATTGTGTTTCGTGGGACTTCCACCAAGTTAAGGGCAATATAAAATATTCTAGCTTTGCATGCGAATGGTAGAATAAGCCCAATTCATTCTTTAGTAACCTATGCAAAGTGGTTTCATTTGAAGTCATTACCCCAAAGATGGAATTATCATCAATTGGAGTAGCTTGAACGAAACCATCATTAATAGGATTTAAGAAATGAAAAGTAGCCACCAACAATGGTAGTACAATCTTGTTGTCATATTCAACCACAATTTGTATCACTTTTGCTTATCCAACAAACACCTTCACCACATCAAGGGATTTAAAACGTAGGTCCAACATTAATGTTAGCATGTTGTGAACCTTGCTAACATTGTAAGAAAATATAAATGCCATAAATGGAGCCAATACAACCTGAGCTTCTGCCATCATATGCATTCACAATGTTGTCAATTTAGAGTCAAAATCCCCCCTCACAAAATTGAGGGGGGTAATCTCAGATTGTTGAATCTGATTTTGCATACACACATTGATTAAAAGGGTGGCATTTAGAGCATCAAAAAGTAACCAATATCCTTGGGTTTGATTAAGGATACATTGTTTTACAACAAGAAACATAATTTTATCAACCAAATTACAAACTGCCCATGTGTGTGCATCCGACACACAACCTTGTAGTTTTTGAATTTATGCCTTCCATAACATAGATTGATTACATCGCAATGTTCCATGGTTCTTGAAACAAAATCACCTTGCTAGCAAACCTAATATTCATTGGTGTTTTAGTTTTCAATGGGAGAGCCTAGCATCAAGGCATGCCTTATGCCATTTGTTGTGCCCTTTGCTAGACATCTTAATCCATGTAATTATTTTCTGCAATGTAGATTAAGTGGCCTTCAAACTAATCTCCCTAAAACCAAAATAAATTTTAATATCATTACAGGCATATTGGCATGGTTTGCTGAAAACATTGCTAAAACAAAACTGCTACCAAGGAATTGCAAGTTCTAAAAGACCACAATTGACAATTGAAGTAAGAGCTTATGTAAAGGTGGACAAATTGCCGCCTTCATCTTCAACATAGGCAATTAGTTTGTCCAATAAATTATACAATGACAAGAAATCTTTAACTTGCATTGCCATTTCAATTGTAAACATATTAGTGGCTTAAAAAAATCCCATTGTCACATGTCAAGGCGCCTGTAATGAGTTCATGAAATTAATCACAAAAACAAATGTGTCATGTCTAAATATGGACATTCATAAGTTAAAATAGGTTGTTGTTGTAACACATTAATCCAAAGCAAGAATAACATACTAGTCCATGGTCTTAGCCACCAATGAAGGGATGGCATGTTGAACCATTTGCTTGCAATTTACAAACGCAATTTGGGGATTCTAATGCATGCTTAAGTGCTTCAGCCACTAACTTTCTACAATAGAAATAGGCATGTAGGTTTTGGCAACAAACAATAATGTGTCCTCCATAAATTTTTGTTATTGTGCATCATCTTTCTTATAAGGATTACCATTCCCAAATTGATTTGTGATAGCCCCATAACTAATGATAGATCTTTTTTTGAACTTTTCATGGTGTAATTATTTTGAATCAAAAATCAGGTTAACATTTTTCCACCTATGCCAAGTAGTTGGATGCTCACCCAAGATCTGCTTATTCATTGAAGTAACCCCATGTTGCTAGTTGTAAAAAAAAACCTTTCCTCCTTTTGGTGGTATTACCAACATTGTAACTTTGGCAAATAGAATGGCAAATCACATAATGCATAATTTGAAATAGAATATGATTTAGCTTACTACCATCATTCACCACAAAAAAATGTCAAGGAAGAGACAACATGTGGTGAGGGACCCATGTTTTTTTATTCAAGATGAATTGAGCTTTTGAAACCTCCCATGCAATTTTTGTTTCCTCATCCAAGTCATTAAACGTTACAATGCTTTCAGATGTAGATGGTCCACTTGGTGTCAAAATCGAACCAACTAATGACCTAAAATCTTTAATTAAGTTCCTCGATTCCAAGTGAGCATCATGACAATCAAAATTTTCATGCATATGCACATTCAAACCAAATGTTTAAGTCTAATTTGCCATTTGGATTATAATTTATAATGCGAAAAACAAAAAAGTTTAGAATTTGGTTTAAAAACTGACACTGATGAATTATTAAAAAATTCCTTTGATGAATTTAATAATTCAAAACTTGAAATTAAAACCTTGAAACAATTCATATTAGTTTGTTTTTGTAGCACAACTTCAACATTACACATCTAGTCCCATACACCTAAAAGACAATGCCAAACAAAACAAAGACAAAAACATCAACAACAAGAAACACAAGTGAGACACAACAAAAAGGGGAGAAATATTTATTTATGGGTGCATCAATTCAATTCTTGTGAGTTGAAAGAAAAATCTGCAATCACAGACCCCTAACAATGCTTCTATATTTGTCCTCAACGTTTGCAATAGCATTCAAGGATCTTACAATAACCATTATAGTTGTTGGGATGGATTGTCGTGTTTAGTGACTATTGCAACCAAACACAACAATTCGTCCCAACAAGTATTGTTGAATGCAAAGTTAAGAGCAACACATGAGAGAGGGACCTGTGATTTAAGGTTTTAGGTATATGGAAAAAGTGAAACCCTAAATGGATGAAGGTGCTTGGATGAAGAAAATAAAATGGATGAAAAATTTAGATGAAAAAATCGACCAAGGTAAGAGAGACAGGTCCCATCAACGGTATCAATAGGGTATTGATTATAAAAATTAATACCTTGCCAATAGGGTATCTACAGGGTATCTAAAATCCTAATCCCAGGCTGGGTAGGTTATTGGTCAGGTATTTCTTGGAAATGGAACCGGCAGGTAGGTTATATGATACCCAGACCTGGACCCTGGTTGATACATAGGTAAAGGCTGTTTTAACTACCTACCTACTAACAACCTGCTTGTGACCATAGTCAACTAGGGAACTGAAAGCCAACAGAAAACTGTTTCATTACCACTTATCATTCATCCTTCATGGTGCACTGGTGGTTGCTGGTTCACTGTGGCCTGGACAGAGCTCATTATTGGGTATATAACATCTGCCCATTTTGTTACACATTTCAGTCAGTCTTGATGCAAAGGGGTTCATAAAACCACCAAGTAGAAGGAGTTTCAAACTGCACAGTTTGTGAACTAGTTGTTGGCTGGATTCAGCAGGATAGTTTTTTTTCTTTTGGCTTTGATCTAGTGTCCCCACATGTAGTGAATGGAAGAGTGGCCACATCATCAGAAACCTTAATTTGTGAAACACCCTGCACTTTGTGGGGTTGTAATTTACTGGGATTTCATAGGATTGTAAACGGACAATAAATCACTTTTTTTTGCATTACAATGCATTTGGATGAATATATATCTCCTCTAATTCGTGGATATTGATGGCTGGGCATCAATTGTGATGTTTGAATTTTGAAGTGGTAAGACTTGAACTAGTAAAGCGCTTATTTGAATGAGTTTTGTGTGAATGTGAAATCCAAAATGTGGCCTACAAACTTTCGAATCTGATTTGCACCAATTGTTGTGGCGTCGTACCAAACAATTCATGGCTGCGATGCTAGATAATCCAATGAGATATCTCAATGCTAGATGAGCCAATGAGCCATCTACTAGAAGTTAAGAATCATGATATTCAAAATTTGATTTGATGCTTGCACTGCATTACTATTGTTGAGGTCACACTCTTTCATGTGCACATCGCCTCACCCCAAGCTTTTCCTATCATGCTTTTTAATGGCCATATTAGATCTCTACAATATGGATAGCCTTATGTATTTTTGAGATATTCTTAATTGTCTTCAAATAGGTGCATAGTGCCCAACTTTTGTAAGAGTGGTGGAAAATACACTTTGTAGACTCTTTGGAGAAAATGTTTAAAAACTGCTTTTTCAATCGTGGGAATGTCATTGTGGAATACACGAAGGTTATTTGCCTAGCTCTTGCCCATCCCCTCCACTAAGCTGTAAACCCGTAAACCCTCCAACCAAAAAGCATCTCATTCCAATATAAACATTGGAACGTGGAAGGATGGCAGTGTAATAAAGCCTATGTCTTATACTAGCCTAAGCCATAGAATCACCGTCCTTCTTGCACCCAAATATCTGAACACAAAGTTCAAATAGTTACGTCATGTTTCAACTTGTGGAGTTGCTGCCCATAATCTTATACTCTTTGCCTATCCCACAGGCAAATGAGAGAAAGATATGATTGGCCAAAGAGGGAGAGAGAGAGGGAGAGAGAGAGAGAGAGAAAGTGGGATGGCCAGCATACAAGAAGGCTAACAGCCAAACATCGTGGATGTGAACTTTGGAAGGCTTTGAGAATTTCAGATCTACCAATTGCATACAAAACAAGGTGTACTTCAAGTAAAGCTAGTCAGAGAAGCCACAGTGTAGGATGTCTCTAGGTGGTCTTTTTGGTCAGTATCTACTTTTTCAGTTAAGCACAACTGAGACATGTACTTACTACTATTGGAGAAGTTTTAAAAAAAATGCATAGCTGATGATATTTTTTCATATTCTCTCTTTGTTGGGTTTTTCCTTATTTCGGTTGTTGACTCCAAAATGTGGTCATCATTATGTCCGCGAGATAAGATATCAATGGAAGCTCCAGAACTACTCATATGCTCCCAACAACTTCTATATTGGCGGGTGCATAATGGAGAAATGACTTGTAAGATCAGGTACAACTGCATCCTTTTGGGTGTTTGGAGTTTGGACCTCTATTAATATTTATTACTTCCAACAAACAAAGAGGATTAACTCTTCCTCCCACCCAGCCTATGAAATTTGAAAGAGTACAAAGATGAGAGACTACTACTATTTGAATGCCATCATTTGGACCAATCATTATGACTCGCCAATTGGAAGTAGTTCTTTCTTTGATGCACAATGCAAAACTTTATTTATAAACACACCATAGATTTGGAAAATGTAGAAAGGAATAAGAAAAAGTAGTCTTATGGAGATGAGATGACTGTACTATATCTTTTGTGGAAATTTGCAGGTTCACGTGTCCAACTCCAAACCCAATTACATGCTATTTGAAGCATATACATTAAAGTTCAGTGGCCACGTGATGAGGCTTTGATCATTGGAGGAGGCGTAGAGAAACCCAATTACATGCTATTTGAAGCATGTACATTAAAGTTCAGTGGCCACGTGATGAGGCTTTGATCATTGGAGGAGGAGTAGAGGCGGAGGTGGTGGAGGTGATGGTGGTGGTGGTGGTGTGGAGGGACCCAAATGCAATATCCTTTACCACGTCGGCCATATCTTGTTACAAATCGCACCATGTAAGAGACATGGAGAAGAACATTGGATCCTAGCCTTCGGTTGCTTGTGTGGGTCCTTTGCTTCTCTATTTGTCAGTTGCTACTTGTGAAACCTTTCATCATGTGCAGAGACAAAACCCACCAAGTCCTCAAGCATACCCCACAACAAGGCTATCTACATAAAGTTCAAGAAAATTTAAACCTATCACCTTAGACAAAGGAAAGGAAAGGATTGCAATGCTTTTCAATGAAGAGGAGACCCATGTGCAAAATCTCTAAGCCCTCCAATGAGGTTCCCCAGTACCCCTGAAATGTTTTTGAATGAAAGAGGATCCACGTGCAAAGTCTCTAATCCCTCCAATAAGGTTTCCTTGCACCCCACCAATCCAGCATCCATTGGAATGACTTGGTGAAGGATGAACTAGGGTTGAGAGTTCCTACTTTGAACCTCACACTAGCTATGTAACTAGCTATGTAACTGGGTATGTATCATAGGGAACTAGGTAGGGAATATGTAAGTGATTCCTATGTAGGTAGGTCACTAGGCACATATTATGTAAACTCTCCTACTTTCACCTCACATTACATAAGTACCTGGGTATGTATTATAGGGAACTAGGTAGAGAATATGTAAGTGGTTCCTATGTAGGTAGTAGGTAAGGCATTTGCTGGATGTTAGGAAGGTAGATAGTCGATACATGTGGATGGTTAGTACATAGTTAACCACTGTGGTTAGCGAAGTAGTTATGGCATTGGATGACTACTACCTAGGTAGATGTAGATACCAGTGTTGTTTGGTGGATATCATATTTTTAGGATATCCTGCAAGTCTGATTTTCAAATAAAGGTTTTAAGAACTAGGTCAGATTTCTTATTCTTTTAAAAAAATTCTCATTTACAATATCCAACAAGGATATGATTTTTATTTTTTTAAATTGAAGGCCGGACCTTAGTTTTTCAAATTTTTGGAAAAATAATATCCTTTGGATATTCAATGCGGTTATCATAGCTTAGATGAAAATATAATTATTTTATTAGAAAAATATATGTATAAGGGGATGAAATTACAAATTATATGTTCACACCTCATCTTGTTCAAACTCATTTTCATACTTTTCTTTTCTTTTTCTTATAAATATTGACTTATTTAAATTATTTGATTATAATCAACATCTCCTCAAATTCATAAATATGCCATCCAAGGAAAAAAAACTTTTCAATTTCCATTTGGGATCTCAAAATGTTAAGATTTTATTTAAGCAAGAAAATAATAGTTGGAAACAAGGATTGATGTTTTTCCCACCATTCAACTTGGTACAACTTGCATCAACTTGGTAAACATTTGCGGTTCCCTATTCATTAACTCCTTGGTTGGTTTAGGAATCCCAACAATCATTTCAAAAATGTAAAGACTATAATATTCATCACTTATATGATATACCACATATTCAAATCTGCCATAAGTTGTAATACATGGTGGTATTTCAAAAGCATTGGAAACAAAAAAATGTTTATCATAATCTTTCACAATGGAAACAACTTATTCATGACTAATAAAAGAAGAAACCAATTGAAGAATCTTAAATATTGAATCTGACATTAGTTATAACATGTTAGGGTTTTCTTTTTTTTCATATTTTTTAGAAATGAAAAACATTTGTTTAAAACTTTTCATACTTCCTTTGTGATGTTATTTGCAAGCATTGACAACCCCAAAACCACATCAAAATTATTTTTTATCAAATTATTTATAGATGATACAATATTAAATTCCTATTTAAGTTTCAAGGTTATGATAATTGCTACATGCAAAACCCTAGACAATAACCAATGCCCACAAGATTGGTTTAATACACAAGTAATATTAAAGAAATAACATCAACAATGCTTTAAAATATGTGCCAAGTTAAAGCTGAAAAAACATGACCACTAACTTTCATTGATGTCCACCAATTATTATAAAAAATAATTGTTGCCTTAAATTGCAATGCTTCTTAAAACAATATGATTTCACTTGTAAACCTACAAAAATAATTCACTTATTAGCAAAATAGTAATGTTAGAATTCCCACAAACAAATAAAACAACTCCCACAAACCAAAAAATACAATGTATGAAAATAAAATTAATTTAGTTTTTATTGGAATTTTTAATTTTCTTGGTTTCAAACTAACTTCAATGCATGTTTTGTTCCATTCCTACTTGCCTTTACCAAATTTCTTTGGTGAAGTGATGCATTTTGGTTTTCTTTTGAAAAATAAAACTTGTGCGTCACTATCATTATTTTATGATGATTAACATATTACAATCTTGCACTTTATAGGTGGCCCAAAAATTGGAAGGAACTTTATTAAATGGTAATGAAGACTTGCCTTTACCACTATTCAAAAATTTGGAGCTTCCTAGCCTTAAATTGCTCCAAATGATTGAAATGGGGCCAAAATTTATTGAAATTTTTATCCAACTACAAAATGTGCAGTGCTTACAATGGCTACATCTTCACATATTCAGAATAGAAAAGTTACCAAATGATTTGGTTCATTGTTTTCATTTACATGTCCTTGATTTGTCAAAATGTCATAATTTGAAAACCCTACTTACATCTATTTGGCAAATTGATGGCTTTGCGACAATTGTATTTGTCGAGGTGTTATAAATTAAAATAGCTACCTACATCTATCGGCCAATTGACAGCTTTGCAAAAGTTGAATTTGTCAGGGTGTTTTGAGTTGAAAGAGCTACCTACATCTATCAACCGATTGATGGTTTTGCAAAAGTTGAATTTGTTAGGGTGTTCTAAGTTGAAAGAACTACCTACATCTATCGACCAATTGATGGTTTTGCAAAAGTTGAATTTGTCAGGGTGTTTTAAGTTGAAAGAGCTACCTACATCTATCGAGCTAATTGATGGCTTTACAAGAATTCAATTTGTTTCAGTGTTCTAAGTTGAAGGAACTACCTACATCTATCAGCAAATTGATAGCTTTGCAAGAGTTGAATTTGTCAGGGTTTTTTAAGTTGAAGGAGCTACCTACATCTATCGGCCAATTGATGGCTTTGTAAGAATTGAATTCGTCGAGTTTTTTTAAGTTGAAGGAGCTACCTACATTTATTGGTCAATTGATGACTTTACAAAAGTTAGATTTGTCGAAATTATTTAAGTTGAAAAAGTTATCTACATATATTGGCCAATTGACGATTTTGTAAGAATTAAAGTTGTCATATTGTACTAAGTTGAAGGAGCTACCTACATCTATCGGCTAGTTTACAGCTTTATAAAAGTTGGATTTGTTGGGGTGCTTTGAGTTGAAAAAGTTACTTACTTGTATCAGCCAATGAATGGTTTTGCAAAAGTTGGATTTGTCATGGTGTTCTCAGTTGAAGGAGGTGCCTACATTTATTGGCCAATTGACAACTTTGCAAGAGATGAATTTGTCGAGGTGTTTTGCCAGTTTTTGCAAGAGTTGAATTTGTTGGAATGTTTTGAATTGAAGGAGCTACCTACATCTATTGGCCAATTGATGACTTTGCAAAAATTGAATTTGTTAGGGTTTTCTAAGTTGAAGTAGCTACCTACATTTATTGGCCAATTGACAGCTTTGCAAGAGTTGAATTTGTTAAAGTGTTTGAAGTTGAAGGAGCTACCTACATGTATTGGCCAGTTGACGACTTTGCAAAAGTTAAATTTGCTAGGCTGCTCTGAGTTGAAGGAGTTACCTACATTTATTGGCCAATTGACAATTTTGCAAAAGTTGGATTTGTTGGGTTGTTTTAAGTTGAAGGAGCTACGTACATGTATTGGCTAATTGACAACTTTACAAAAGTTGGATTTATTGGGCTGCTTTAAGTTGAAAGAACAACCTACATGTATCAACCAATTGACGGCTTTGCAAAAGTTGGATTTATCATGGTGTTTTAAGTTGAAGGAGCTACCTACATTTATCGGCCAATTGACGACTTTGCAAGAGTTGAATTTGTTGAGCTGTTCTAAGTCGCAGGACATACTTACATCTATCAGCCAATTGATGATTTTGCAAAAGTTGGATTTCTTGTGGTAATCTAAGTTGAAGGAACTACCTACATCTATCGGCCAATTGACAACTTTGCAAGAATTGAAATAGTCATATTGTATTCAATCGAAGGAGCTACTTACATCTATCGGCCAGTTGATGGCTTTGCAAAAGTTGGAATTGTCATGGTGTTCTAAGTTGAAAGAGCTACCTGTAATTTCTTGGGCAAACTTTATAAAAACATATATGAGGTCCCTTTAAATTTTTTCATTAGTCGTGACATATTGGCAAGCTTTGGAAAAAAAAAAGCCCAAAACATGTCCCTTGAAAGCTTTCCTCAAAGCCCAAAGTTCCACATTTCACAATATATTTGAAAACACTTGTCATTGTGTTCAAGTTTGAACCCTCATTTTTAACATATGTTATAATCTTGTTCTTTAACATATGCATTTAAAATATCAATGAAGTTTTTACCAATGTTTAAATTATAATTTCAATAGCCTCAAATAAATTAATAATTACATGTTTTGGCTTTTAATTAGATCTTAAGGAAATTTTATCAAGTGCAAAAACATCATGTGGACCCTTGAACATTTAAACATCAAAACTCACAATAATAAAATTTCATTATTCAAGGAGAGGCAAAACATATGTTTGTTCGGCTTTCTCCACCAATCAAAGCCAAAGATTACTAAAAGTGCAAAATCCTCCAAAAACATTTTATGTTCCACATAAAATGTGGAGCTTGTTTGAAAGCCTTGTTGGAAACAAAAAAAATAAATATGTAAAAACACATTTATTCTTTTCTTAGCAAGTTATTTCTTCACATTTCCTCCGACTAAATTGTTAATTTCCTCTTCAAAATTTTCGAAAAATATTAAATGTTTGAAAATACATGTTATTCCATTTGTTTCATAATATAATATTAGACATTTCCTTAATTTTGTTCTTGGATTAAGGAAAACACAAAATTAGAATAACACAAGGTACAACAAATGATTCCAAGTGCATCAAGTGTAACCTTTGCATTATCATTAACACACAAAAATACTAGCATAAGGCATTTGTATTGTGTGGCATCCACCTTCTTTTTGGAGAATATAATAGTTCCAAAATTTGCCTAGTTTTTTTTTTCATTGTTTTTTGCAACTATGTTTCCTTCATCTTACAAACTAGAGTTTTCTTGAGTTTTCTCGATTACATCATCTTCAAATTTGATTTTATTCATTATTATTTCACATCCTTCATTTTACATTGGTCAATTTTTCATTTTCACCAAACTTCCATTTTTCACATGAAATTTCAACAAAGCCAAAAGTGAAGAAATTCAAACAAACAAATGTTTTGCAAAAATGAATAGGGAATGAGTTCTTATGCATTGCTAAAGAAAAATAATGCAAACATTCACAAACATTTACAAGCAAGAATAAATATTTCATTGATCCTTCATCACAAAACAAATTTAATGATGTGCAGAATAATGTATTAATGCAAAAATCTTTTCCTACAAATATTGCACAACAAAACACAAAAAAAAAAAAACATTACACCAAATGCAACCTTTAGGAACAACAAAACAAAAACAAAACAATGAAAAATAACATAAATAACAAAACTCAAACCAAAAAAAGAAAAAGAAAATAAGAAACTTGCTTCATAAATAAAGATAAAATTGTTAAAGTTCCAACTTTTAAATGCACAAAGTGCAAAAAAGGATGCAATACAAGCTAAAAACATGATGAGTGTGTACATAATAATAATGCAAAGGAAGAAAATATAACATATCAATAGTGTAGAAAAGCATGTACCTAGAAAAAATGTAAAGGAAAAACATGGAAGTAGTAGTAATATGAAGGAAAAACACAAACACAATATTAACACAAAGGAAAAGAACAACAAGCTAAAAGAAGAACATAGACATAATACCATTGAAAAGAAAAAACATCAGCAAAACAATAACATGAAAGAAAAACATGAATGCACGAACAATTTGAAGGAAAGGCATAATAAAAATGTGAAGAAAAAACATGGACACATTATTAGTGCAAAGGAAGAGCATGGATGCAATAGGAGTGTGAATAAAGGGCACAACAATAGTTCAAAAGAAAAAAAAACACATCAATCCCAAGAAAAAGAGTTTGAAACAATAAATCAAGAAAACAAGAAAATGTCAAGCCTAAGCTTCTGCTTAGGTCTTGTTATACTTATGAGTTTTGAGCTTGGGAGGTGTTTAGGGTTTGAGGTGACCACGTTTGAGATAGTTGTTGTCTCAAATTGTAAACCCCTTTTTTTTCCCAAACCTAACTATCCTTTACCTGATATTTGGATTAGAGTAAGGAATTGATATCTTGCATGAATTTTATATTATTGATATCTAGATTTAAATTTGAAATATTACACTAAATCTCATATCTTTAAAATTCAATGATGAAAATATCACAATTTGTGACATCTAACATGATATTTGCACTTGATATCTTGATGTTCTAGATATCCACCTAACACTTGTAGATATATGGGGATGCTTAGTACTAACACTATGGTTAGCTGTGGGATGGTAATGCAATGGAAAATTTGTTACCTATCCACACATCATTCATCCATCCTGCATGGTGAGGTGGTGCACACTGGTTCACTCTGGCCCACTTGGGTGCAAGACCACATCTAAAGCACAAGTCTGTGCGAATCTTGACAGTGGGTACTAGGCTAGTGGGAGCAAGTAGGGCCCCCTTAAGTTTTTGCAGTTGTTGTTGTTTATCTCACACATCACTCCTATTTATTTGTTTGTAGGTGTGTAGCTTCTTGGGTTCCAAATCCCGGGAAAGTTGAAGCTCAGAAGCAACCATAAGCCTTTTGAGAAGTGACAGAAGGAGTTTTTGTCTTGACGTTACCTAGACTTTTTAATTTATTTTTTTGGCTTTTTATTTTATTTTTCTTAGATTAATATGGTGTATAGGTAGGCTAGCTACTATGTGGAGTTAATATTCCATGGCCTTGGAAAGGATCATGCACTCCAACTGGAAATTCCCCAGCACTCCACCTACTACTACTAATACTATTATTATTATTATTATTATTATTATTATTCCCAGCCACAAAAAGCTCCACCACAACCTCCTTTGGTTTTCTGCTCACCCACGTACGGTGGTTTATGACCTCCCACTTCCCGAGGTACCTAAAGTTTCTTCATAGCCAGTAGTATTTAAGCAATATTGTGGATTGGGTTAGAGCTTAGAACTTTGGGAGGGTGGGATAGGCTAGCCTAGCATCTAAAAACATCATTGGGTGTTTTGAAAGTTGTTTCTTGTTGAGTTGCATATAACACCACAAAACTAGGTTATATAACTTGTAACTAAATTTTGTTAGGTAGCATTTAAAACAACATTGGGTGGTTTGTAAGTTGTTTGAAGTTGAATTGAATCAACCCACAAAATTAGGTCGAACTAATAACTAAAATCTAAAACAACAACAGTGTTAGGTGGTTTCAAATTTTTTTGAAGTTGAATTGAATCAACTCCCAAAATTAGGTCAAACACAACAAGGTTAGGTAGTTTCAATTATTTTTGAAGTTGAATTTACTCTAACCACAAAATGAGGTTGTAAGTTGTAACTAATTTGCTAGCATCTAAAAGGGTAGTTTGAAAGTTGTTTGAAGTTGAATTGTATCAACCCACAAATTTCAGTCAAAACTAATAATATCTACCATCTAAAACAAAGAATGCTGGTGGTTTGAAAGTTTAATCCATCTACAAAATTAAGTTGAACTAGTAGCTAGCAGCTAAAAACATTGGATTATTTCTACATTGTTTGAAGTTCAATGATCAACCCACAAAAATCAGGTCAAGCAACGCTACCAAAATTAGGTTGGAAATTAGGTAGATGAATTCAGCCCCCCACAAAAATTAGGTCAATAAACGCCATAGAAAAAACACTAATGTAGAGCAAATAATTTAATGAGTAAAGATATGCAATTAGATTTTAACAACTAGATCCACCATGAGATGCTTGATGATGAGAGCCCAAGAGAGTATTAAGGCATACTAGCATAGATTAGGTTATAATAAGTTAATAACTATTTCCACATTAATATATTTGATTCTGACTGTTCCTGCCACTCAATCTAGGCCTAAGCTAAAAACTGTCAGTCAGGTCAGTTATGACTCATGACTTTTAGGACCCCTACCCCACCCCAAAGACCCTTTAAATGTGTTCTTTTTAAAAAGGAACAGAAAAATAAGAAATTTCCATAGGGCAACAAGATGTCTTTTAGCCTAAGAGAATTATCTTAAAAAAGTTGTCTTTCGCTTATGGGAAGTAAAGGGCTCTTTTTCCACCTAGTACTAAGCGTTCTTAAGGACTTTTAAGGATCCTTTCTCCTAAAACTAAGGACTTTTTCGCCCTTGAACTAAGGACTCCTAAGGATTCTCTCGCCTGGGAACTATGGACTCTTAAGGATTCTTTCTCCTGGGTACTAAGGACTCTTAGGGATTCTCTGGTGCAGGAACTTAGACTGGCTATTAAGGATTCTTTCTCCTTAGGGACTCTAAAGATTCTCAATTGCGTGGACTATTAATGATTCTTTCTCCAAGGAGCTAAGGACTTTTAAGGACTGTTAATGATTCTTTCTCTAAGGAGCTAAGGACTTTTAAGGACTGTTAAGAATTCTTTCTCCAGGGAACTGAGAACTCTTAAGGACTGTTAAGAATTCTTTCTCCAGGGAATGAGAACTTTTGCGGACTCTACTGGATTCTCTATCCCGGTAAAAACGGACTTTTACGAATTTTCTCTTCTGGGAACTAAGGACTCTTAAGAATTCCCTCGTCCGGGAACTAAGGACTTTTAAGGATTCTTTCTCCAGGGAACTAAGGGCTCTTTCCACTTCTTCGTCATGCTTCGTATCGCGAACTGGGTGTCTGCGGCACGCGCGCGCGGATCGTGCCGGGAGGACCGATCCATCCTAGCCTGCCTGTGATGTTGCTAGTGTAGTGATTCTTGTTGCACACTCCGTGTCGACTGGCGATGGATTTGTAATCAGATTTGATTCGGTTTTTTTTTTGATTGTGTTTTTTGTGGTTTTCTTCTTTTTCTGTTCTTAAAGAGACATAGCCAAATGAGTTTGAGAGAGAGAGAGAGAGAGAGAGAGAGCGCTAGCTTCCGCGTTGTGGTGGTGGTAGTTGTGACGGACTTGCTGCTCATGTCTCACTAGGTTCTACATTCGTGTACCAGCTATTAAGAGGAGCCTGAGACTTGGAAGAAGTGAAAGCCTGCCTTTAGCATTTTTCATGCGTTCCAGGTGTCTGGCTGCAGTTTTGGTTTTGGACGTAATGATGCAGGAAGCTTGCGCTCCGTCTCTGTTACAGAGAGCCTTCACTCCCGGTTAAACATCCATTTAAGCTGCTGTTGCTGCTGCCGCTGGGAGTCTTTGTGTCGAAGAATCAGTGATCATGTTTTGGGCGATCGATTATTCTCCTTCTGAGCAATTCTGGAATCAGCAGAGGCTCAGATTTTGTTAGCACAATAGCTTTGTCACACTAGTATTGTACCTAATGTGCACGCGAGTGCAGTGCTTTGCAGCTCCATGATTAACTTCCCATGCGGCTAGAACTGTGATGCAGATTATCGAAGAGCTTTGGACATCATCAGCTGCTGCTTGAACTTCCAGCAATTAGTCCAGTAGTGTGATGCATAGCTGCTGTTGCTGCTGCTGTTGTTGTTGTTTTTGCTGGTAGTTGATCGGCGCTGCAGTGCAGCTGTTGGTGATCATCTTGACCTCCTTTCTGAACAGACGCTGTCGTCGAGGGACTAATTAGGGTTAGCACCTTATAGGCTGCTGCTGCTGCAGGATATGGAATACCATGCTAATGGTATTCGCCCAAGCTCTGGGCGGTTTGACAGACACCTGCGCTCCGGAGGTTTCTCGACTAGTTATAGTAATCCGTCGACACTCGACTCATATGTCGTCAAGAACTCCGGGGGACTTGAAATGGTCATAGGCGGCGGTGGGCAATTGCGCGAGATTTGTCAGACTCCAGCAGCAACAGCAGCTGCAGATCATCATCACGGCTGCAGGTGGCCGGAGTCTGCTGCATCCAGCAGCTTGCAATGGGCAAAGATGCAGCAGCAATTACAACAACATCAAGGAGAGCCGTTTTCGTATAATGTTGCTGCGACGTCTGGTAGCGCAGCAGCTTCTTTTGGCGCGACGGCCATGTCGCTCATGACAGAAGCTCAGGCCGATCATGTCGTCGGCGACAGTAGATCACTAGGGCTGTTCGAGGCGACAGCAACGTTGCAACCGTTTCCACTAGATCATGAGATGCCCGGCAGCTACTCCCCCGTACAGTTTGGATCAGATGCTGCAAGATTCTTGACACATGAGCTTCCATTCCGGCAACAAATGTCAGCTCCATTTCCGCCTAGTACTACTGTACCGCTTGCACTTGTGCAGTCACTGCTTGGCAATACTGATCACGATGGCGGCGCGGGTACAACAGTTCCTTCTCCTGCAATTGCGGAAAGTAGCTCAGCTTCGCAGTATAGGATCACCGATCAGCAGCCTGTTGGAGCTGCTGTGGATCGAATGGGTACTTCTGCCGGGGTTGGCACCGCTGGTCTGCATTCGCCTAGTGTGACGACCGGGCTGAAAAGAATTAGGGATAGATCCACTGACAAAGCTGCACTACTGCATCATCATCATCGCAAGTCGAAGGCCGAGAAGAACTATCAGTCCTTGCCACCAGGTGCTGACGCTGCAGCTGGGAAGCTGAAGTTCCCCAGTAGCAGCATGGAACAACCGGAACACATTGTGAGAGAGCGACAACGCCGTGACGACATGGCCAGCAAGTTTGCAGTCTTGGAATCCTTTCTGCCACCGAGTTCTAAGGTAGGTCTCCTATGATGATCCACAGCTTCTTCTTCTTCCCATGTCTAATTCTTCACCAGGGCTACAATTCTTAAGACTTGACAACAATTAAATCATAGCTGAAATCATGGTGGTAGAAATCATCAGGAGCAGTCATGTGTACTGCAGATGGATCGATGGATTGCCAGTTAACAATGTTCTCTTGGGTCGAATTCTGGAAAGCGTGACAGGTCCGCAATCGTTAGCGATTCTGCTGAGTACGTGAAGAATCTGCATCATCGAATTGACGTGCTCCGACAGAGGCGCTTGGAGTTGATGAATGTGGCTGCATCTAGTCCTCCTGCGGCAACTTCTCATGGAAACGCTACAACTCAGGATCAACATCATCATCCCAACAGCAATAATAATTCTACCAGGTCCAGACCCCTGCCGCCACTGAGTCCTAGTGCAATTCAGTTGCGTAGTAGTACTTCTTCACTCGATGCTGCAATAGGCGGATATGCTGCTGCAGCTCCTCAATATTTGTCTAAGCAGGTGGTGCAGCAGCAATATAGTTCAAACAAAATGCTGCAGGATCAATCCTACGACCCACAAGCAGCAGCAGCATGTCATCAGGTCGACTCTAAGAAGTTTAGTAACATGATGTCAGTGTCGAGGAGCTTTCCTACTGAGGAAGAGCTTAGTGAAAGCAACGTAGAGCTGAAGAGCTGTGTGGAGAAGTTGGAAGTGTTCGTGGACCTTCCGCACAAACTTGTTATTCATATGATGTGCCGACCGCAACCCAAATTCCAGAGCAATATGTTGCAAGGAATGGAGAGTCTGCAGCTGGAGGTTTTGCAATGTAACATCAGCAGAGTTGCTTTTGGCCATGTTATTTGCATCATTTCGGCCAAGGTATGTACTATGCATGGACCCAAACTGTTTTTTGTTTTTTTCACGTTTCATTTTCTCTGGAATTTCGTCTCCAAGTTTCATGCATGTTGCCGTTGCTCAGAAAGACCTTGTGATTAGCTGCTTGCTTGAAGAACTTTCCAACAGTAGCTTGATCAATTATGTACTTTTCCCAGTTTTTGGGAAGATTATTATATGCTTATCTACACCCACTGTTGGGAGCTGATGAACTCAGTGGGTAGTAATGGCAGCTTGTCACTGCCGTTCATGATGAAGGTGATGGTCTGTCACTTTGTCTCTCATGAGGTTATGACTGCACTCATTGTTGTGTTACCTTTAATTGTTGTTGTGGAGATTTCTCTGCAACTTCATCGATCTTTTCAAGCTGCTGCAGACTCTTGCAGCAGTTGCAAGCGCAGGACAGTTTCAAACTGCACTGTATTGTTTCGGGCTCTGATGATCCTCTAGCAGCCATCATTAATGTTGTGTATGAGCCGGCAATGATCATATGAGAAAACTCTAGAGCACAAAATCTCTGGCAAGTCTAGCGTGCACAAGACATTTGTGAAGTTTTGTTTTCTTGTGTAAAATTTAATTTGCATTTTGTTTGTTTGTGGGGGAAACTTTTTTGGTGCTGGTTGCAGCCATGGGATGGTTCTGCGTATGATGCCATGTGTAAGGATAGGATAATAGTAGCTGTGAACTGTGCTCTTGGTCCAGACAGCAGTCAGAAGCAATGGCAAACAAAGCAGGGGCCTCAATTGCCACTGCCTTAGCAGCTGCAATCAAAGTGCAGTGCTCAGCTGGAAGTTACTACGCACACAATAATTAGTAGTTTCAATTTCAAGCTGCTTGAATCTTCAAGTTGGTCCCAAACACACCCTCTGGGAGTTTTTCTTTGCCCCCCTTGAAAGGTTGATGGTACATTGTCTGTGACTGCAGCACCACCAACTTGGTACTGATTGTCTGTGACTGACATGACTGCAACACCAGCTTGGTACCTTGTCTGTAACTGGAGCACCAGCTTGGTACATTGTCTGTGATTGTGACACCAACTTGGTACATAAATTGTAACTAGTGCACCAGCATTGTCTATAACTGGGGCACAGCCAGTTTGGTGCATTGTCTCTGATTGTAGCACCAGCTTGTTTAGAGCTTTGAATTTATAGGAAGGATCAAAGGGGGACTAGTGGATTGACTTGTTCTCTCTGGATTTGGTCATGATGCACCACAACAATAATGGGAAAGGGGAATTAGAAGTGTAAAATGAGAACATAGAACTCATCTTATAGATCCAGTCCATTTCTGGATATACTTTTTTTACACCACCCTTTTTGTTTTGGAAGTTTGGACCGTACAATACTTTTTGTTGCTGCAAAGCAAAGAACAGTAGTTGTGCAATTGTGAAGCTCTAGTTTGCTTTTTGTATGGAGGCCAACTTCTCCCTTTATTTCACTGCTGCTCCCTGACTCAGGAAGCTATGTTGCAGGGTTGCTGCTGTATTTACACAAGAAATTCTTAATAAATTGCTTCATATTCTTTGAAGAATTATTGTGTAGTCCTGATAGGTTGCCAGCTTGCTCTTTGGAACCATTGAATCCATTGTGCAGTATTTCTGCTGATGACCTCTATAACCTCCTACTCTTTCCGTAAACTAGTGATATCTAGCGGGTGGCTCTTTAATCTTCAAAAACTAGAAGCAAGCTAAAATGCTTTGGTACTAATGATCTTAGTAACAACATTAGCACAACAATCTGCAACACAGGAATTCTAAAAAACGTTTAGGCCACTGAAATGTTACAACAGATGCAGCAAAGCTTCCCCAAAAAATCATATTAGAACTGCAAAGTGAGAAACATGTGAGAATTGCCCATGATCAGTATCACTGTGGCTGTGACCTTGTGTTTCAAGCAAGCTAGGAATTGTTTATGGGCCCAGCTATGCAGTACCGAGTGTGTGTCCAAAACTCAATGGCATTACCATGACAGCAGCATTCAATTGTAAATGCAATTGTAATATCTGCATTCAAAACTAAAAAATCCAAGCTTTCACTAGAACTCTTCATCTGTCAAAAGCTATGTAACCTGCTTTCAACATCATGTACTTGCAACCCTCAACACAAGTTGTACACAAAAGGTCTGCACTAAACAACACCCTGCGGAGGTCTTTTTGCTCACAAGTTTGACACACTGAAAGCTCTATAATACAACACTCAAGTAGCTCATGAATCACCTGTAATGCCTGAACAGGGTTTACATATATGTTTAGTGTAAAGGATCTGTGTACAGACAATGTCAAGATATACCATACCATGACATACCATACCAAGTGTAAAAACAAGTTCAAATTGCATGGGACATTCAAGGACAACCAAAATTATCATATTATCTTTCCAGTAAATACACGACACCTGGGTTAAGAATCTCATCATGGTTCTAACCAGAAACATTCTCCTGTTTTGAGTCCATCCAGTTGGATGAAACCCAATTTTAGAACCCTCAGCTATGGGAAGGTTAGCAAGAACCCAATGAAAAAAAGTGTCCTGTCCACAGACCATCCATTCATCCATGGTGGTGTGTTTGCAGGTGTTGGTTCACTCTGGTCTCGAAGTCTTCACGATCACAATTTTACACACATGCATGTGAGGTGATCTGTACCACACCCATTTCTATAGGTTGTGAATCACACAACTGCAATGCCTGAAGTGCAAACTTCATCAGTTGTTGGTGTGTGAACTTGCAGTGAGTGAAGTGCACATTTCATGATGTTAATCCAGATTCTAACATATAATAAATGAGAAAAATCTATTTATCTAATACTAGGGTGAAGTAATAGAACAATGTGTAACATATTTAATAAAAGGTTACAAATAAATTCATTCAAAAATTGTTTTTGAAGAGAATTTGATCTTGGGACAAAAGGATCCCCTCAATCCTTTTACGAAGTAACAAGGTTGACTGATTTGACTTGTGTTTGAGCCCCAAGGTCAGAAGGCTTGGGAAATGCTAAAAGACAAACCCCAAGGCAGAGAGAGTTTTTGTCCGTCATAGGACACACTTCAAAACTCTGAAGCTAGCTGGCGCACATAAAGACACCAGAAACTCATGATGATTATGCAGGATGGCAAGTATGCAATGCTTAGTAGAGCTCTGATTTGGACCACCGTTTGCAGTATGGTAGGTTGTACTAGTGACTCTTGTAACTTCTAACTGGTTACTCTGACATGAGGATCTACATGTAGTAGCAGCTGGTGAGATATAATGAGTTCATAGCAACACTCTGCATGACTGATCCTGTCATCAACTGCGGGCTACAAACTAAACAGCTTCTGATACTCTCCTTACGTGGCCTTATAGATTATGATCACTACTACAATCTGCTGCTAGGTAACCAATTAAGCAGTCAAGGATTGAATATGATGGCATATTTCTGCTTAGTAATTTAGTCAATGACTTTTTTGAAGTAGCTGAAACAAAGACGTAATCATAGTGTAATTTATAACAGTTGCACTGGGCTCTAACTTTTGTATTTTGGGAATGAAAGTGCTGCAGTAATACTGAAGCAATGAAATAGGACGTAAGCGAGACTTAAATCAAAGTGTGTGGCATGTAAATAGTCTTAGACTAGGCAGATTCAGATCTGTGTTACCTGCACTAGTACTAGTGATGGTCTTCATGCTTAAATGAAAAGTGCCACAGCTAAATATTAGAGATCGATGACAATGTTGGAACATCGACGTTGACCAAATATGATTACACTCAACATAGATGCAGGTTAAGGTCAACTCCTGTCCCATATGAATGGGACTTATTGGACTTCCTACATCTAGACAAGTTGATTTTACGTCAAATTCACAGACCTGCTGCAGCTCCAGGCCTATTGCAATTGATCACAGCCTATATAGGTGGACACTGTTGGAACAGAGAGCTTGAGTCTTGACACAGATTTACGACCACCTTAAAATGCAGGTTAATCTCTAGTCCTGGTCAAGAGGTAATTCAATCCAGGAAGTAGCACAATCAATCAACAGTCACCTCTGGAGTCTGATCTAAGTTTCTTGCTACCTAGCAATTTGGAGAAGGACTTGACTAGCTGGGAAAGCAATCTGTTTGACTTTCAGAATAATGAAAGGATCTATCAGTGTACATACCTTGAAGATTGTGGTCTACTGTTGGGTGACAGAAACAACTGCACAGTTCGGATCTGTTGAAACATCATCCGTATGAACCTTTCTTTAACCTCATAGCTGACAGACCTCCAAGTTTCACTTCAAATGGGCCAGCTACCACTTTGTCTCCATGCACAAGAACCACTACTTTTGTTAGTCAGGATGTCTTCAGGTTGAAATGCAATATTGATGATAAGCTCTGAAGCAGCTAGTATGTATAATGGATCTATCAGGACAAATAGCAACAAACACAATTTGAAACAAAACAGATACTGACAATGAAACCCATGTAGTGCAGTACATTTGTGCAATCTACAATTCTGCACCTCATGATCACCTGGTTGACTGCATCTCAATAGCATCACATGTGATCAAATGTGCTGCACAGTTGGGAATGCATGTTCAACGATTTGAATCTGAAACTACAACTGTGTGGCTGGAGCAGGTAGCCGAATCACACACTACTATATTTAGATGAACGTTCAGTTCATTGACATGCATTTCCCATAAAGCTTATATGTGCAAGTGATCATTTGCAGTAGTTGAAATAAGAGCTTGGAAGAATACATTAAGATCAGTTGTAAGAGCATCCTACAGGCACCCTGATGCTCACCTGACATGCAGAGCTCCCAGAAGTTACTTCATTGTCAAGGAACCTTAGAACTGTGCAGTTTGTTGTCAATCAATCCACCTGCATTAAATCTGCAATGTAAGCCTTATAACACCTGAAATTAAGTAGCATGCAGCTGATCACTTGGTTGATATAGGATCCAAAAAGTCTCACAGAAAGTCTATTTTGAACGCAATAGAATTTCTGCTTTCCTTCCTTTAGGAAGACAGCATGAGCAAGTTGAGAATTAGTAGAAAAAAAACTAATAATTAGTACTGTTTGACACCATCCTAATAGATTGATCATGCATCTAATTCCAATGCATTCAACTCAGAAGGACATAATTAGACATGTCTAGAGCATGCGAGCTGCTGCCTTGTCCTCATTCACTATCACAATCTATGGGTCTCTCCTAGACTTGTTGGAAACTACTACAAGCTAGAGTGCACAACTGGGTGCATTCCATAAGATTCCATAAGGTCCTGGCTGGAATAGCAGCACTATATATGCACATAAATGTTTCTGTTGAAGTTCAAGCCTCTAATTCCCACTCCTGCCCATTGAAATTACTTACTAGGGTTTAGACCAATATAAGGCCAATATGGTAACAACAACTATAAGCATGTTTCTGCAACCTGGAACTGCATCTGCTATAATTCCTACTTTATGAATAGTAACCAGGATTAAGAACAGAACTAGCATTCTGATGAGGTAATTTCCATAATTATATGCCAGGACTTCACATACACAAAAGTTGCACATCCAACCTAATATTGAAATTTATTGTGCAAATTAATGAGGAGCCTAGGCAGAGGATATCATCTTGGCCTAATTGAACTAGCTAGTGAAATTTATAAGTACAAAAGAAAAGAAAATAGTTATTTAGAGTACAATCCACATGGATTGGGCAACTCCTGCTAAGCTCTGATTTCCATTGAAAGTTCCCTCTATATTGACATGCAAGCTTTTGATTAGACTGACCAACTTTTCCTGAACACATCATGAGACCAAAAGATTAGGTCATCAATATGTGCCATTACCTAATGTCAAATTGCCATTTTAATTTAATATATACCACAATAAACACCACATATTGTACATTGTAATGGATGAAACCACAAAGTTTACCTCACACATGTGTCATGAGTCACAGTTTTTTGTGTGAAAAAAACCACATTCTCTTACAGAGTGATTTACAAGTCATGGTTTAAGTTCATCCTAGGATTCTCCAAGGCCAACAAGAATGCAGATACTGCACTACCTAGTCAACAATTGTGATTCAAACTCATGTTGAAATTTTATATCTCAAGATCTTAACAATGCACACCTGGGTCACATCACCCGGATCACATCAGTACTCCTACTAATGATCCAATTCAATGGTCACAACCTATAATAATTCTTAGGTAAGCAAATACTCTTGGATCTGATAATATTCTGAAAGGTTTAGGAGCTCACTCAAATCACAAAATGAGAAACAAACCTCCAAAATCTAATATTATTACAACAAGACTTTGACCCTTACAGTCTTCCTTGAACTTTTTCCCAGAATGACAGAACTGCTGCATATGAAGCAAGTCCTTTCAGAAAAGCACAAATCTTCTGCATACATTTACAATCTAAACTCGTTAAATAATTTATATCTAATTCCCACCCCTCAGCTCATACTGTCACATCATCATGTCTTTCTTCACCCTTTAGGGCTTTAGAAGTGTTGCATACATTCCTCCATTCAACACTACTTGCTTGACAAGCTGCAACCCTACAATATTTCCCACGCTTTCCTTCATTAAGCTGTATTCTATAAATAGGACCACCACCAAAACTAGCTACTCAGAACTCCACAAACACAAAACCCAAAGCATCCAAACACCCCTAAAAATTTGTGCATATCAACTACTAGGTAGCTAGCATCATAAAAGTATGGGATTAGCTAGTATTACTCTTGCAGCACAAATTAATCCAATAATTTCTATAGTGTTTGGATTGAAGCACCAACTACGTCTAGTGATTGCTAGAAAATCCATATTAATCAGATAATTATATATCCACCCTAAATAACCACAAGCAGCCCCTGCTTGCTTTAATATCACGCTCATTAAAATCCAGAATATGCAGCAGATGATCTATGCAGCCAACACATAACCACCTGCAACTACTCATGAACTAACTAGCTTTGCAGCAGCCACAGATCAAACTAGTTTTGAGCAAAAGAATATTTACCAGCTTCTCTGCTGCATCATGAGCAGCTGGCCGTGGATCGAGCTTTCTTTATAAGGATCAAGCTGTGCAGCTAGCTAGCTAGAGCGGACCGTCAGCCACCACCAACTGCGATTGATCCCGGAGCATCTAGAACTGGATCAAGTTGCCACGAGCAGCTATGCTTGAGCGGAGTTGCAGACGCGGATCAATAGAGGAGCTATCTAGATACTGTCAGAGTGATGAGAAGCTCATGGAACGCGCCGAGCAGCTTGCTATTGCAACTGCAGCTGGTGTCCCGGGCGATTATTCGTTTCTCTCGTCGTCACTCACACTGCACAGAAGTCCCTGCAGCTAGCTACTCTCGTTACTCGCCGTTTGCCCTAACACGGCAAACGCATGCAAATGTGCATGCTGTCTGCATGCCACTAAAGTACTATTTACTACTAGTAACTACCTCAGTCTTTTGAATGGTCCTCAGGCCCGCTTTACAATAGGAGTCAGGGTCAATGTTTAACCCAAATCCAGCATTCTTATTGGTGCAAAAGTTGAAATCAGCCCCAAAGGCTTAACACTAAGAGTCAAGGCTGATATTTTAAAAAACCTTTTTAATCTGCCCCAAGTTACTAATAAATGCTGAACATTATGGCCTTGTATTGACCCCAAGGCCTAAAAAAAGGATACCATCAAATTTGGGAGGCCAATTTGCAACTCTTTGGGCCAATGTTTCAGCATTCATTAATATCCTGACCTCAATGTTTTAGCATTTATTAGTAACTTGGGGCCAATTTGCAACCCAAAAATGCCCAAAGTTGGTCCGAAGATTTTGTGGCCCTGACTCCTAGAGTAAAGGGGCCTTAGTCCTTACCCTTCCCCAACCCCCACTTAAACTCAATTAGGTTTAACTGCTCAGTTTCATCAGTGTTACTCGGTTATTCAGTTTGGCCGGCTAAAATCGCTGGTTTCGGTTAGTTAAAACCAAACTGGAACCAGGTCTGATTTTTGGAACCAGAATCAGACCCAGGGTTCCATTTTTAGCGGAACCAAAACTGGAACTGGAACTGGAACCATTGAATTTTCTTTTAAAGAACTGGATCTGGAGGTTCTTAGTAAAAGCCAAGAACTGGGCAACACTGATTTCATCTCATTACTACTGTACAAAGCCAAAAAAGAGGAAAAGAAAGAAAGTCCCAAACACGGGTTTTAATCAGGTACCAGGCAGTTTGATTTTTTAAATTTCAAAACCCTATTAACAAAATGGAATATCTAATATTATTCCAATATCAATGAATATTGTGTTTTCAACCCGGAGTGGTTTTTTCAATTTTGTGATGTAGCCACACTGGCCATCATCCATGCTTGAGGAATTAGCCAAATTTGGCTACACATTAGAGAGGAAAGTAGAAAACTTGAAGAATCCTACTATATTTTGGGAGACCTGCTGGAACCCATTGTCTAAATATGGTAATTTCAGAAAAAAAATTCCTTGAAATCTGGTCATTTTGGCACATATTTTTCACAATAATCCTTTGTATGAGCTGCACTTGATACACAATATTCATTGATATGGGAATAATACTACATATTCTGTTTTGTCTATAGGTTTCCCAAAAAAGTGAGATATTAGTAACGTTCAAAAGTTTGTCACCAAGAGAATAACTGAATGGAAGGAGTTTCAGAATTTGTAAAACAAAAGGCAACATACACTTTTTTCTTCAAGATATGAACTCCAAGTCTTTTCAAATAATAATAACCAAAGAACCAATATTTAAATTTTGTGATAGTAATTTGACATCCAACAATAACATGTACTTAAATAATATCCAAGTACTGCAAATTTTGTGACTAAAGTTCAAACCTTGTACACATAAATTTATGGCAAGTTGACATTAGATTACCGTAGGTTTAATTTAGTTATGCAAGGAACTTAATCAAATAAGCAACACAAGCCATTGCAGCAAACCCAGAAAATAAATTGTTTGCTTCCTTCCTTTACCAACAACATAGGGAGCTTATGTGTTTCCGAATGCTTATGGTTTAAGAAGTATGGGAATTATTTACAAAATTGTATGCACACACAGTTCACACATAAAAGTAAAAATGATTAGTCCTGACTCCTTGCATATAAATAAAGCAATCAAACTACAGTAAGAATCTCAGATTTCACAACATCTTAACAATATTTTACAATCAATTTCTTGATTGCATTAGGATTGATCTACTTCACCCAAATGTGTAAGGACCCAGTTAACCCCAGTGAATACCCATAAATTACAACATGGGAAAATAAAAACATAACTAGTTGAAATTTGTCATTTGAAGATTTTTAAAAAAAATCAAAATGCTTCCAAAATGCTATCAAGTTTGATGGTGCATTTATGCTGGGCATGAGAAGTAACATTCCATTGTTGAAAAAACGTTGAGCAGAATGCTATGTCATGTCTCTTGGGGGCTGTTTCATGTCACCTTGTTGGACTATCCAAAATCATAAGACATGGAAAGCAGGATAGAAATTATAAATACACAAGTTAAAAGACAATAAACATACCGGAGTGGAATTGAAATTGGAAGTGCAAATTATATGTCATTTTGTCATTGAAACATTTGCATCAAATTGATGTGATAAGAGTTTGTTGATTTAGCATATCATATCGAGAATTACAAATGTTGTGGCTACCGGAGAAAGTAGTGAATTTGCACTATTTTTTGAAATCTGATATTCAAAAACCTGAGATCATTGCAAAGGCCCGGTAGTGACCAAGTGACATCATCAAAGATGGATGATGCCGAGACACAAAATTTGGGTCCTGTTATGCAGGCTTTGGGCATGTAATAGACACTAAGTGGGATCATATAGCTCCTATTGTCCATTACATGCACAAAGTGTGTACAATAAGACACAAAATTACTCTACTTACTTTGGCCAAAATGGAAGTTGTAATCAAGTGTTATGATGGCCAGTGATGGCAAGTTGTGAAAGGAGGAGGATCTTGAGAGGAGATTGGAGCTTCTTTTCTTTAGTGTTGCATTGTTATTTTTCTGCTGTTTATGTTTGTGCACGTTTAGCGGAAACTGACTTTGTCTCAAATTGGGTGTGTGATGAAGATGTGTTGAGTTACTAGGATGATGATGCCAAACTTTGCATATGTGTGGTGTGGAGTGCATGATGCTCAAGAACAAAATGCATCTATCTCTACAAAGGTTGCCCAATGGACGTTGGAAGCTAAATGGACAAACTCAATTTCTAGAATTATTGGTGTATGTGAGTAATAAGAGCAGAGGAAGGGAATGAGATAGGGCAGGAGTATTGTTTTTTTGTAGGTGGAAATCAAGCATTGTTTGATTTATAGGGCTTTTTTTCACTAGAGTATCATCAGCAATAAACTTTCTACTAGACCACCTCATTGCTATTTCTATTGTACCCACTATTAGGAAGGGGGGAAGCTTATGATGACAAGTTTAAGATTAGCCATGATTTGGAATGGAAGTGGGGATATCAAGGGAGTTCTATAAAATGTTTGAGAAAGTACCAAACTTGAAGAGCGATGTAATTGCAAGACGGTTATCAGTCAATTTGCCTACTGTGTTGTTGAGTGTCACTTATCCATCTTATTGCCCATTATTCTATCCTCTTAGATAGGAGTAGTGTGGAACTATGAGGGGAAGTGTTGGGTAAGAGTCAGAAATTCCAGTGGGAGTGATTCTCGTGGGATTATTCTCAGAGCTTTATTCTCTTCAGCAATTAAAAATCATGTTCATTATTGGAAGGGTTGAGGATGTCTTAATGTGGCAAGAAACACAAATCCACCAAGCTGGTATGAAAATTGAAAGCTTTAAAATGGACCTGATACTAGTACTATGCTAGTATGTTCAAAAGTCTATACCATGTCAATACTGGTTAACAAGTTAAAACTTGGAGTGTGCTGGGCTTTTTTCCTTAATATGTCTTTTCATTCATTGGCAAAGGTGGCCTAGCCAGCTAAATTTTTGTTCATAACTTTCTTTGGTGATATGCATGCCAACTTATTAAGTACATTAAATGTAAGAGAGAATAATTGTTCAATAAAAATGTGCATTGAATTGAAATGCTGGTCCCCTCCCTCTTTGTCTAGGAAAGGTTTAGTAAAATCAAAATTAAGAATTTTAGTTTGCTATGGATGGTTGGGTGCCATGGCTTGTTGGAAATGAAAATTTCAATTTTCATTTGTCATGTGTAAGGTGACCATGGTGAACCAACACTCACAAATCCACTAATTTGAATGAATGGTGATTGGATTGAATTTTTTGATTTTTATCCCAATCAATGGATTGTGTTAACATAATTTATGTCTAATGCTTTGCCAAACTTTCATTATGCCAAAACATAACATCCATGACTAAATATATGATTACATTTATAATCATAGAAGACATTTATGATTATCATGACTATTAATAGTCATAAAGGCCATGTAATTACATATTTGGTCCCTGGTAAATGTCAATCCACATGTTGTCATTGTGTTTTATCTAACTAACTACAGTCAGTGACTGTTGACAATATATATTTTTAGACTACAATAGAGGTGGAAAATGATTTTTGCAACTACAATATTGGTGGACATTCATTACAATGTTAGAAACTCAATCCTAGTTGTTAAATCAAGAAATAAAAATAAGATAAAGAGGTAGGTTTTATCTTATAATGTGTAAACATGTGGTAGATCATGAGAAGCACAAAATGTCATGTGACTATTTTGAGTTTATTTCATAGTAAATAAATTTTTAAAAGTGAAGCATCGACTAGCCTATCAACCTGAACATGAAGGCTTTTAATGCACCTTTAATACTTTGATAATGTCTTGGATTGCCTACAAAAATCACAATATTTTTGAAAATGTTTTATCTAGATGCATGTCCATAGTGTGGTCTAATTGTTAAGATTGATTTGAAAAGATAGCAAAGGTGGGAGGAAATGTGTGAACACAAAAGGTGTTAAATATGCGATCCCCTATTGTACACTTCAAGGGTTTTACTAATAGATCACTTAGCCTTGAAGACATCACTAATTTATTAGTCAGCAAGGAGGTCAAATGGGGGCCAAAAGTGGTCAATGGTTCTCATAGTTGGCACCAAGATTTCTTGCTCTCAATCCTTATTGTAAAGCAGACCTAAGTATATATACTAAAATTCTTCTATAAGGAACATGCGCAAATTTTGCTCCTTATAGAATGCTTTTACCATTTTTTAGAATCCACAGGATTAGGACATTAACTAGCAACACATTTGAAGAAAAAACAACAATAGCAATGCTTGAAAAGAGAAAAAAAAACTACTTATTTTGTCTCATATTTTCTTAAGTTCTATTAATTGTAGAGGAATTGTTATAGCTCCAACTACATGTAAGATTAGTCAATTCCTTTGTTGACGTGTGTTCTTTTTTGGTTATGTTGCGAGGTTAAGGAGGGCTACCAGGCTATTGATGGAACATGTAAGGAGATTACTTATATGTTTTTCCTTGTTGTAGTGTGCCTTAACATTAAGGGTCTTGTCATATACTCATGGATACGAGGTTGAATCTTGAGGTTTTTTCTCCTATTATGTAAATTTCCTTTTAAATTTTTTTGGAGAAAGGCCTTTATTCCATTTCAAAAGAAAGGAAAAAAGACACAACAAGATGACATTAAATGCCATGAGGATGTGTGATACAATGCAAGTAATAAGTTATCAAACTTGGAGTAGGCTCTAGATAATGCTAAAAATTTCAAGCCAAAATAAGTGTATTTTTTCATGCCTCTCTAGAAAAAAAATGAAACATGCATGTATACATGTTCTTACTATAAAAAAAAACAAGTGTATTTCATCAACCATGTATACTCCCAAATCAATCTCATGATATTTTATAATGTTGGAAAGTTTCAGTAATTCTTAAAATTTCAGCTTGGACATATTCCATTTTTAATGAATAGAGTCCAATGGGTGGAAACTGGCATGATATGGAATGGGCATTCTGAGGTCTGGATTAGCAAAGGGAATGTTCAAAATTAATTGTGCAATTAACTAGTACACTTTCGCCGTGCTCATTTTGTCATAATAATGCTCCATATGGCAATAAGGTATCACAAGTCCATCAAGGCCACCGGAGGATTAAGAAGCATAGTGCACCAGTCCTTATGGGGTGTCCATGGCCTATTTTTGCCACTTGGTGGAAAAAATAAAAATAATAATCCAATGTGACGCATACAAAAATAAATTTGTGAAAAAAATGTGCCAAAGTCACAGATTTCACGGGAAATTTTTCAGAAATTGCAATATTTAAACAATGGGTTTCAGCAAGTTGCCAAAATATAACAGGATTCTTATAATTTTATACTAAGTTCCTCTATGACCTGTAGCCAAAATTGGCTAATTCCTCTTGTGGATGATGGCCAGTGTGGCTACATCACCTAATTGAGAAAAAAACCCCGGCTTGCTTGTAGATCCAGATTTTGTGAGTGCGCATTGGCAGGTATGAGTTTTCACACTTAGAAAATCTTGTGGAACCTAAACAACCGTTAGTGCCTTTATGGTCTGGAAACATCCTTAAAACTCATGTGATTCCCAACCTGCTTAGGTCCTTTGGCGCTCTGCTAGGGTCAGAGTGAACCAAACTGGGTTCCATCCATTAGTGCACTGGTGATTCTAGACCTCGGAGAGGGCCCAAGTGACCTAGCAACCACTAGTACATGGTCATGGGCGTTTGGTCACTTGGGCCTTCAGATAGTGGCTTCAATTGTTCTTTTGCAAGTTGGACCTGGTTGACCAATACAAGCCATGAGAATTGGATGAGGTTTTAGTACCATTCACTTTGTCATGATGGCCCATATTATAAGGAAATGTCATCATGTGCAAGGTATGGTTTTTTCTCTTTGTACAATACCTTGCAACCATAATTGGGTAATGGAGATGGAATCAGACTCCCTCTTACATCAAATTGGTTTTTAAATTCTTTGTGAAAAGGATGAGAAGAATCAAAAGTTTTAGGAATGAATCCAAAGAAGGTTCTTGAAGGAATCTAGAAAACAATAAAAGAATTATAACCGAGATCAAAGGTCCCATTTGAAATCAATAACTACACCACATAGGTTTTCACACCTCCTCCTTAAGAGTGGGAGGGATCTTACAGTTATAAAGTTCAATGCACATCAAAGGATAGTGAGGGTGTTTTGTTCCATTTAACCCTTTTTCGGTGAAATCCGGGGGAGTGGGTGAATGAGTATTCTAACCCATTTCATACAAGGGAATAGATGAAAATAAAACAACGAGACTAATTTAACCTTACTTTGAGTGGTTTAGATCTAGGGTGAAAATTTAAAAAGAAAAGTTTAGATGACATCTAAATCGTAAGTGGTTAGGACAAATATAGAGGGGGTTATTTTATTCTTTTGAATCAATGGGTCAAGTCAACCTCCTTGTTCCATCATAATTTGTAAAATTGAAGATATTTATTTTATAGAAAATCTCTAGAAATAGGTCGTTCAATCAGTACACCTGAAAAGAAAGTTTTAAAGATTTAACGAATGTTCAAATTTCTATAAAAAATGGTTAGATATTTTTATTAAAAACTAAAACAACTTTGTAAAACAACATATTGCAAGGTTTTGAGTAATGTTAGGTGAATATCAAGGTTAGAGGCATGTATGAACTAAGGCATGCACTTTGAGTACAAGGTGCCTTGACCATGGGGGGTTCATTCAAAAAACATTTTCATATGCTTGGGTCAAGATGGGTTTCATTTTTCTCATATGCAAGTGATGCCTTTACCCTGGGGTGGGCTTGTATTTTACAAAGCTCATGAAATGCTCTAACAAGGTGAGCATCTCACATTGCAAAGCTACGCATGGCATGGCATTCAACAATTTGTAGGGGTTTATGGTTTGGAAAATGTATTTCAAATGGATGTTCGTACAATTTTAGAGCTATTAAGTGTGTTGAATGCGCTAGCTTGAAAAAACAAAAACAAAGATAATTCAATAGAAAGGAGCGCCAATTTCTTGATTTCACACATAACCAATGCTCACCTTAAGTAAGTCCCCAATCCTTTGTTCAATGTATCTTGCATTAATGCATTCTTATCACCATCTATTTTTGTGTTTGTGATTATACATTTTCAACATCAATTGTTCTTTGTGTTTTTGTTTTTGCATTTTCATCTGAAGAAAATAATAGAAAAACAAACACACAACATTCAAACAATGATTTTTTACATAATGCTTCAACAACATAATACAATTTATGCGCATAATCATGGGTAGAAAGATGCATTTCTTAGCAAAGAGATGATTCTAAATACTCATGCTCAAACTAATGAGTGACTAATGCACTAACAATTGCTTATCAATGTTGCATATTCCAAGCCTATTTTTTGGCTAGCACTAATGTATCCTATGAATCCCATGCAAGATAACATCTCCTTGTTTTCTATGTCCAGCATGTGCATCCTAATTTCCATGCATATAACACTACTTTGTTTTCTACGTTTAAGTTTCTTGCCAACCTATATTTATTTCTACACTCCCATTCATGGAACAAGTGACACTACATTGCAACATGTAGCACCAATATTGGAAAGCACTCCCATTGATTTGATTGAATCACTAGTTATTTGAAAAACACTATGAAGACCAAGAAGTTAACATAGCCTAGCAAAATGATCACATGACAATGCTTTAGTGAAAATGTCTACAACTTGGTCAAAACTATTGATGTAAAAAATATTGACTATTCCTTGGGTTTGATGATCACGAATGAGGTGATATTGAATGTCAATGTGTTTGGTTTAGTGATGAAACTCTGGATTGTGAATGGGTTGAATGTTGTTTTGGTTGTCATTGAAAAGTTTCGTGGGACCAAGTTGCTAGAATCCCAAGTCCATCAGCAGGTACCGTGTCCATACAACCTCCCATGTAGCAATGTTGATTGCCACATATTCAATTTCAGTTGTTGATGAAACTACACTAATTTGTTATTGATTGCCCCAAATGATTGGATTTCCATTCATGGAGACAAGAAAATTGTTACATGATTTTTATTAGATTAATCACTAGCGAAATCAACATCAATGTATGATTGAAAAATGTTTGCATAAGGTCCTCCACAGAAGCACAAACCTAGATGAACATTACCTTGCAAGTATTTAAAAATATAGTGAACAACTCCATAATGCATGGTTGATGGTTTTGCTATAAACTTTGTAACACTACTAACAACATAAAATATGTCAAGTCTACTACCAATCTATGTGAACATGAAACATCCCACTACTTGTGAATAGGTAAACAATCTAATAGATTTTTCATCAACCAATGAATGTTCAAAGTGAACATTTGGATCAGTTGGAGTGTTGATGCGTGTAACATGTTCAAATCCAAATTGCTTTAGGATTTAAGTGACATATAATGTTTGGCTAATCTACAACTTTTGTTGTGTGCAATCCCAATGGATGTGAAATCCAACATATACATTGGCATTTGTGACTATTACTTCAAATTTTGAAACTCATCCTATTGATCATGTCATATTTCTACTTAATATTCTTATCATTGCAAATTAGTCCATCATCTATAAATATAGTACAAATGAAATGTGGCCGTACTTTGCTAGCATACACACAAGGATCAACACTTGTGGGCTTAAGATGTAAGACACCAAATAATTGTTAAAACTTTTGTTCCACTCTCCGCTAATTTGCTTAAGCCCATATTGACTTTTGTGAAATAAACATATCTTGTTTTCACTTCCTAGAACAACTAACCCTTCAAGTTGACACATGTATATCTCTTCATTTAAATCAACATAAAGGAAGGCAGTATTAATGTCAAATTGAACGATATCAAGATCTTCAATAGGAACTATTGCTAACACATTCCATATGGAATCAAATTTGACTACTAGGGAGAAAGTGTCATCATAGTCAATACCAATTGTTTGAGAGAAGCCTTGGCTACAACTCTTGCTTTGTACTTAGATATTTCCCCTTGTGCATTAATAATGACCTAATAAACCCATTTGCACTTGACAACTTTTTGATCCACTATTAAATCTATGAGAGTTTAAATCTTGTTTTGTAACAAAGATTTTTACTCTTCTTGCATTGGTTTCTCCCATTGTTTCAGGTATTGGCGAATGATAGTTTTAACATAAGTGTTTGGTTCCTTAGGTAGATATTTGGTCTCAATGAGTCTTGCAAATGATGGTGCACCTTGAACATAATAATATGCAAGCTTGTGGGGTGGACCTTCGATTCGTTGGTTTCAAAAATCATCTCCAAGATTTGCATTGTGTTCAACTTTTGTCTCTAACTCAAGATGAACATCTTGAAGATCTCTAATGATCGGAGGGTCAAATGATTCCTCAGTATTCATATCCAATTCCAAACAGGTATTTGAACTAATTCCAAAGTTGCACGAGCCTTTTCATCCTATATAATGACATGAAAAAGCTCCATAGGTTCAAAATTGTTGTTTGCATGCTTAAGTGTATCTTCTTCTTGAAAGAAGACATCATGACATATGATGATCTACTTCTTCAATGGATGCCATAGTTTGTAAGCTTTAAAAATAGAGTTATATCCCACAAAAATAGTCTTCACAAATTTAAGATCAAGCTTCTTCCTGAGTTTTTTTGGCACAAATGCATATGTCATGCACCCAAATGTCTTGAAATACCCCATTAAAGGCTTTTGTCTTGTCCATTATTCATAAACAATGACACCTTCGTGTGTTCTTGAACCAATTCGATTTAACACATGAACAACTATTTGAATGATTTTCCCCCATAGATTCAGGTTCAGCCTTCATGCATGTAACATGTTGCCCATGCTTTCAATGATTGTCTTATTCTCCTTCTCAGCCTTCCCATTTTGTTAAAGACAATATGGTGTACTAGTCTCATGACAAATTCTAGCATTCACTAAATACTTCTTGAACTCTTGTTGATGTATTCACCCTTGTTATCACTCCAAAATTTCAACATGAAATTTCGTGTCACTCACGCTTTCACCTTTCACCTTTTTGAAACACTTTATTACTTTTGTTTTGTTTTTTATGCAGAACACAAATTGGTATCCACTAAAATCGTCAATGAAGAAAACATAGTACTTTGTTCCACTTAATGAGTTTACACTCATTGGACCACACACGTCCGAATGAAAAAACTCTCTAGCTTTTTTGGATCTTGAAGCTTCATCACTTATTGGATAGGTTGGTGATGATTTTTGCCCAAAGCACAACCCTCACACAATTTGATCTCCTCCTTTCCATTGAGAGGCATATCCATCACCATTATGCTTTTCACCATTTGCAGAATCATGCCAAAGTGAATGTGACCAAAATGGTTATGCCATGTTTGCTAACTATTGTTTGTTTTTGAATTTTTAAACCAAGCAAAATTGCTTGATTTAGGCCATTTTGTGTTAGGAACAAACTTTGATGGTAACATTTTGATTTGCAACTTGTACAAATTGCCAGATGACGCACTCCCAACTCCTTGAAGGACTCAAATGTGAGTCCAAGTAAAACACAGTGGAAGAAGGAGGAGTTCAGGCACATTCCTTAGCTCACAACACTTTGAGGGGTAGAGGGGCGTGTTGGAGCTCCAGGATGGGACTAGGAAAAGTTAACAAGCTTCACTCATTCACATGAGCCTGCACACAACCCACACAAAGTGGTTAGTGCATAGTTGGAACACACTTGGTGTTAGGACGAACCACGGGCAACATGGATACACTAGATTCACCACGGCCCGGATTTGGGGAAGCCACCACCTTCCCCCTTATTGTATACTTTGTGGTTGGCCATGGAACCTACATCCAAATGGCTTTTCTCTCTCGGGACTCCCAAGTGGGAGTCCCAAAATTGCGCCAAATGGGACTCCCACGACTTTGGAACCCCATAACTTTGTAAGCAGACCTCGAATCGCAATGCAGTATGAAGTAAAGTTGTAGCTGTCGTTAAGAACTTTCCAATGGTATCTCGCACGCTTCCTGAAACCAAGTAAATTAGGTCGATTCTTGACTTTTTCTGGTCGGGAGTCAAATTGGCAATTTGACTCCCGGCCCTTCTTTTGGCCATAACTTGTGTTTTAGATGTCCAAATGAGCAATGCGAGCCCATTTTAGACATCTACGTTCAAAGAGCTTTCAAATGATATAAAAAACACTACAAGCCATTGAATTTTGACCCCTACAATCGTTCTTTGAAGTTTCCGAAGTCCTCTGGGATTCCATCCCCCAAAGTGGGAGTTACCTTAGGAGTGTGAGGGTTCACTCCTTCATACTCCCTCACACTTTCTAACACTCCTGGGAGTATGTGATGTGACTCCCGGGCTTCCTCTTGCCTTGATTTTCGAGCTTCCTCTTGCCTTGACTCCTTGTAACCCCTTTACCTTAGTCACGAGCCCAAAGCTAGGGTTATGACACTAGATTTGACTCCTGTCATGACCACTTTGCCTTCCCTTTCAACATTAATGAGAAAACATATGTTCTTTTTATAAGTAATAACAAGTCTTTTATTAGTAGTTTGACCTATTAAAAATAGATTTTTTTTTCAAGAAAGGCACATAAAAAGCTTTTTTTAGCACACGTTTATGCTAGCTTCCATTCACCAAACAATTGACATGTATGGTTTCAACACCATGAACCCAAAACTTTTGATTATTAACAAGATTTGTTCCTTATGTGTTTGGTTCAATCATTTTCAAACTTGAGAACTAATCTTTTTGGGTAATCATGTGTTCCAAAGCACCTGCATCAACTATCCAGTCATGTATGTTATTCTAATGTGCAGGTCCATGGTTTATAACAATTGCATAACCAACATTTGTGACAAAGCCATAAGTTTTAATGAGGTTAGCAAAATTTCCTTCCTTATTTTCTTTCTTATTTTCACATTCTTTTGCCCAATGCCCCTTTTCATGGTAATAGTTACACTTCGTCTTTTTCTTCAATTCTATAATTCTCTCATTTTTTTTCTTTTTTTCTTTAAAGTTGAAACAACTCCCTCCATTGTGAGAGCTAGAAGTGTAGAAAACCTTCTTTGAGGCATCTTGGTTGTAGATCTTGGTCATCATATCAACTTTAAGTAAACGCATTGTTAAATTTTCAAGAGTCTATTGTTTTTCTGGGTATGCATCCCATGTTGTTGCAACATTTATATCCTCAACCAGCAAGGCACATATAATCTTAGTGATGATGGCATTCTTTGTTGTGACCTTTCCCTTGTCATTTAATTGAGCAGTTAATGCCTCTACCTTAGAAATGAAACTAAACATATCATGACTAGGTTTCATGGCAAGATTAAAGAAACGTTATTGGAGTATGTGTTTTTTTTTCCCATGCATTCTATTCACGCACTATAGATAGCCTTCACCACATTGTCACAGAAGTTTTACATTTCAAAAGACTTGCCATAACCTTTTAATCAATTGCATTGATGATTAGCATTGTGGCCTAATTATCATGCTTCCTCCAAATTCTTTAATCATAAGCATCTTCAATCATCTATGTGCCTTCAACAATGTCTAATAGTTCTTTTGATCGAAAGATGATCATCATTTGGAACTTCCATATATGGAAATTGCTCCTAGTAAACGTCTTGATGCTTCCACTAACCTCATTCTGATTTATGCGAGCAACTATTTCATCAATAGCAAACTTATTGATGCTTATGTTCACCTTGTTTGGATCTATGAGACCAACTACATCATCTTCATCTACCATCTTTAGTTTAAAAAATAAAAATAAAATACCAAGATTCATGTGATCTTTCAACAAAAATATCAAACAAAGAAGCAACAAGAATCATGTAAAACCAATTTGTTTTTCTATTTATTAATGGAAGAATATAAATAATTGTGGGCCCATAACTTGAGGAAAATAGTAGAAAAACAAACATAAAACAACACTCAAATATTTTGCAACAATGATTCTTTACATAATGCTTAGCAACATAATACAACCTTTGCGCATAATCACAGGTAGAAAGATGCATTTCCTAACAAAGAGATGATTCTAAATACTCATGTTCAAACTAATGAGTCACTAATGTATTAACAATTACATATCAATGTTGCATTTTCCAAAACTACTTTTCGGCTAACACTAATGTATCTATGAATCCCATGCAAGATAACATCTCCTTGTTTTCTATGTCCAGCATGTGCATCCTTATCTCCATCCATATAACACTACCTTGCTTTTTGTGTCTAAGTTTCTTGCCAACCTACATTTATTTTTACATCATCACCTTCTGATTTTACATTTGTGTTTGTGCATTCTTATCACCGTTTGCTTTTGCATTTGTGTTTATGCATTCTCATCATTGTCTCCTATTAGATTTGAAAACATCAATGTGTTTAATTAAGCATTAAAAGTAGTCAGTTTTTGTTGCATCTTGTTTTTCATATCCTCATCACCCAAGAGCGCATATTGGGTTCAGATTCAAAGGCCTTAGTCGTTGTCATTGGGCTTATGTTTTTTAACATTAGGGTGTGATTCGTTGTTTGTTGCAAATTTCTAGGTTTCATGTGATGTTGTTGCAATTTTCTAAGTTTAAATTGAGATTTATTCAGCTCTTTGTTCTTCAATGAATACAAAAATTCAAGATGTTTTTAGGAATGAAGTGAGGAATGATGTGAATTGGTATTCTTTTATGCACATGCTTCGGTTTCTATCTGGTTGGCCTCACCCTTTTTCATACTCGTTACCCATGCCCTTTTGTGCAAATAAAATGGATATGTATCTATATGTGCAGAGGGCATAAGTTTCCTACAAAAATTCCTATACCCGGGCCCTACAGGCTACACACAATTGGATTTTAAAAAAAAACACCCTGCCTCTCCAGGTAATCCTCCATTGTAAATACCCAGCCAACACTAGTTTTCAGTCCCTAAATCAGTGTTTTTTTTGGTGTGTGAAATTTAATCAAAATGAAAAATGAAAAATACAAAGTGAATACTCTGTCTATTCTCACTTTTTCTCAAAATATCACCAAATTTTGAAATAAAAATAAAACATTGAAGTTTTTTTTATCACATTTGTAACATTTTTTAAACTTGATGTTTTTACTATCTAGATAAGTTCTAAAATGTGAAATCCCTTTGCCAATGACACAACATCAGAAAATTGAAAAAAATATCACTGCCCCCAATTATGACCCAAAAAAAAAAAAAGATTCATTTTATTTGTTGAAAGTCATTTTTGGTAACTACTGTGAACCTTACATAAAGGATTTTATTTGCCCATTCCGCCCATGTAAAGGTATGTTACAGTGCAAAATATTCCAATTTTTTGCCAAGTGCAAATTCTGCACTTTCTAAAAAATGTCGATTCTGCATTTGGAAAGCCAGAAAGGGCAACTAAAGTCATTAATCCACGAAACACACCCCTAGGGTGCATTCCGCTCACTAGGGCACAACGTAATGACTCACTATGAGGTAGAATGCATACTAGGGGCATGTTTGCTAGTATGGAAAATAGATCCAAAGCTCGACTATGAAATTAGTCAGATTTTTAAGAATAAAAAATTAGTTTCTTTGGTTATTTTTAAATATTAAAAATATTAAAATTCTGTGAGTTTAATTAAAGGGGGGCCCCCAAAAATACTATTTGGAAGAATGGTTGGTATGTAAGGGGACATTTGCAAGTTGCAACCACCTAGTGGGCACAAGATGTGTTGGGCCCACATAAGAAGGACAATGTGCACATGTTTGTAGTTTGGAGCAATGTGGTGGTGCCAAGCTCCACTTTAGGCCCCACTTTTCTTCACCTACTAAGTGGGGAATCATTCCACTTTGCACCCATAATGACAAAGCAAGTCATGCTAGGCTAGTGGGGTTTGCTTGCAAAGTGGGGTGGGCATTCTAGACTCTAGAGGTAGCCTTTTTTTGGTCGTAGCCCCCTATTAGCCACCAATGTTTTTTAGCCGCCTCCTCTAGCCTAGAGTAACCTAAAAAAAAACACGTGCAAAACAGGGAGCACCCCTTTTTGAGTTAGTGTGCACGTTTTTATTGCTCCACACGTGTGAATATCTGTAGATTTTATCCACCAACTTTTTTTTGGAATTGGAAATTTTGTTTGGAATGGCTTCCAAATTTGGATCCATCTTTGGTGAGTTGGACAAAACAAAAAATAATAATAAAAAAAAATTGTTCATGTGAAGATCTATCCAACACACTATTAAAAGACAAACTACAAAAAAAGAGGAAAAAATTCTCACCTATCCAAATCAGCTACTTGGCGAATTTTGATGACCAAAAATAGTTGGAAAGTATTGGAAAAAATGGGACAAATTCTCAAAACCACAAATTCTCAGAAAAACCTTATTGGAAAAAAAGGATTTCTTTTTCCAAACCACAAAAGTAAAAATTATATTATATAAATTAGACTTAAATAAATATTAAAATAATAATAAATTATTAAATTTAAATTATTTAAATTAAAAATTATTTATGAAAATAATTTATAAATAAATAAATATAAAAAAATTGATCCAAATTGGCCTCCAAACATCAATTTTCTTTCTTGTCCCAATTTTTGAACCCCATGAATTTTGGAGTAATTAGCAACCTTGTTTGTGGCAAAACTATGATGATGACAAAACTAATGATAATATGCCATTATGGTTTTGCCACATAGCATGCCCCCCCCCAAGCTATGCCACATATTTTGGTTTTACACAACTTGAAATGTACTATCATGGTTATAAGTTTAATTGAGTTCCACTACAAAGATTACTAACTGGGATGATGCAATTTCATTATAATCATGGTCTAATTAGCAACCATGTTTAGGTTGAGTTCTCTTCACACATCCCTGAGTAATCTTCATAGGTTTAGGTACTTATTAATGATCTCTACTTACTTAGGATATTGTCTCCTCCCTAAATTTCTACCCGGTATAACCAAATCACCTCATTTCCTCCACATTCAATGAGCAACAAATTCATAGGATGATAATAATCCAATGTCAAAACCCTTTCTTTTCCGCTCAACTCGGACCTGATAAACAGGTATCCACTAAAGAAAAAACCCATTAAACAATGAGTTATTAGTAACCCAGTAACCCCCTCTCCATCCCTTGTCGTCGGTGTACTAAGGGTTGAAGCAGCTGAATTATTGTGGTCAAATAGTTGGAGAATTATTATTATTTCCATGTGTTTGTGACATTTCATAACTTTCACAGAAATCGGCTGCCGCTTTAGTAAAGGTTGCAATCCCGAGCTCATCTTATGACTGAGATGGGAGTGAGTTTCTTCTTGACAACCTTAAGTTATTGCCAGTCTGAAGAATTGTTTGTCAAGCACTGGTCGGTTGATTGACGGTCCATTTCATGTGGAGGAGAACAAGTTTGTTTTGAACAGTCCGTGGCTCTAGCACTCATTCGTAGCACTTGATGGTCGGCAGTTGACAGGCTTTTGCCGGTCTGGAAGAGTTCTGTGTATCTTTAGCAGAGCCTGCTTCGTTGAAACTAGACATCCTGTTATTGCCTGTAAGAAGCAGCCTCCTTTTTTTATTGGCAAATTTTTCTCAGAAAGAAAAACTAAAACCATTAGATTAATCTACTTTATTAAGATTTTGTACATTGCTGACAGATTTGGCTAAATTTTCCCAGAGATCATTGCCATTTTAAAAAATTATCATATAAGTGATCACCTCTTTGGCAAAATAAAGAGTTCAAAAAAAAAGTACCAACATTACAAGAGAAGGTGATTTTCTTCACAAAAAGTTGTGGCTCATAAGCAGTGATTTTTTTGGGTGAAGATTTGGCACTTGGTGACAAGAGAAAACTTGGAAATTTTTTAATTTTTTGGTTTTAAAGTGTAAATTCGACAAAAAATGTGATTTCTAAAAAAAGATAAATCATGAAACTTTCAATTTTCTTCGCTGAATTTTTTTTAAAAACCCATTTCTTGTGACATGTGTGAGATAAACTTTGTGGTTTCATCCATTACAATGTACAATATGTGATGTTTATTGTGACATATATTACATTAAAATGACAATTTGAAATTAGGTAATTGCACATATTACACAAAAGCTGTGACTTCTTGCATGAGAGAAACCACAGTCTCTTGTTGGGCACGAGGTAGGCATCTAGCAATGGTCGGTGTTATCTGTTTGGCCATTGCTTTGATGAGCGCCACATGTGATAATGGCCAACCCCACTAGAACATGATCACCACTTATTCCGCAGCATTTAAAAAAAAACTCCTAAACAAACCACCGGTGTGAAAAGTTGTGCATCTAGCAAAGGTCGGTCTTATGGGTATGCCCACTTGGACCGAAGGTGCCGGGTGAGGGGGGGGCATGTGACCAGAATAAGGGGAAACCACAATACTGGATCCGGAGACATATAGGTAGTCAAATGTGAATCCAAATCCAAAACATTTGAGTAGCCCGGGTGAGGGGGGGGGGGGGGGG